>ERZ724524.49-NODE-49-length-73893-cov-7.532842_pt1 | contig 73893 bp, 72 predicted proteins | sample MGYA00376057_ERZ724524 | MGnify/ENA primary metagenome ERZ724524 (study PRJEB28724, sample SAMN07190888) | wastewater metagenome | isolation source: influent of sewage treatment plant in Hong Hong | place: USA: Christiansburg, Virginia | collected 2016-03-01 ...
GGCCGGGCTTACGTCAAGCACACAGTCAAAGGTGTTATGCAGAGTTTCCTTAAGCGCGCTTTACCCACGCCAATTTGGGGAACTATCGGTTCAGCTTCCTTGCCAGATTCCATGACCAGTGACTCACCCAGTGCCGCTTGAATGCGCTGCATCAAGTCATTCACGCCATCGGGGGAATGCAACTTTTCAATCAGCACAAGGTAGCAGCCCTCGTAATAGTTTCCAACCGGGTCAATGCCGCCCACCACATTCAGCAAGCGGTTGGCCAGCTTGACGCAGACTTGCGTGAGACCACTTTGGCCAATCTGCCGCGCAATACTGTCGGTGTTGAGGAGCTTGACGACGATCACAGCACCTTCGCCTGCTATCCATCGCTGCCGCTTTGAGGACTTGATCATCATGCGCACAATCGCTTGGCTGCTGTAGAGGCGCGTCAGCGCGTCGTACTCAGACGTCTCAAACTTGCGGGTCTGTACCAGCGCGTCAGAGCTGACACGGGAGCGGCCCAGCATGCTCATTAAGAAGAGCCCCGTCAACAGCATCACTGCGGCCAACAAGCGCATGCCGTCCGACATGGGGTGGCCCATGACCTCTCGGTAATAAGCGATGACCGTGGCAACACCTGCCAGCGTGCCCACCGCCTGAAACCAACCCAATAGGTCACCGTGCAGTGCAGCGCGCAAACAAAGCCCGGCCGAGACCAGCAATAAAAGCGCTGTGATGACCATGCCGCCGATGTGCTGGGTGGGCGGCTCAAACGCCATCAGCGGCAACGCCGCTGCTAAGCCACCCAGCGCGCTCCACTTCCAAATTTTGATGGAGACCTTGTCGCGCCGGTTGGCGCTGAGCGCATAGCTGAGTTGCATGCCAGACATGGCGCCGGTCAGCGGGCCGCCCAGTAAGACCCCAAGGTTGTTTGGCCAACCTGCCATGTCCGGATTGATCAGCAAGACCCAACCCGATGCAAAAGCCAAGAAAACCATAACGCTCAGTAACCAAGCAACATTTCCCAAGGCCTCCGCATTGCGATAGCGCGCCAAGTCCCAAACGCCAAGGTGGAGCAAGATCAACAGGCCACCCAGGCAGGCACTGTTCAGCATGGTTTGGGTGAGTAAATTCACTCGTTTGGTCGCTTTGCTTTAGGTTGAAGGGGGTATCACCCCAAAAGGCCGAGAGTGTAGGGCTATCGCCGCCCCTCACATCAAGTCACATCCTTGTCCATGACAAATGCCTGCCTTGCGTCTTGCGCCAGCTCGCCAAGGCTTGCGGCACTTGCCTGCCCAGCCGGTGGCGCGTTGGCCATCACCAGCCTGTTGCGTCCACCTGACTTTGCGGTGTAAAGGGCGCTATCTGCGCGTGACAGGGTTTGTTCAAGGGTTTCGCTCTCGTGGTGTATTGCTGCACCGATGGAAACGGTCAATGCAATGTCCTGCCCTTGGTAGATTAGCTTTTCGGCCATCACCTGGGTGCGGATGCGTTCCAGGCAAATGTGCGCCAGTGCCGCAGGGGTTGCAGGCAACATCACCACAAATTCTTCGCCGCCCCACCGCGCCAAGGTGTCTGTGGTACGCAAGGATGCTTGGGTTGTGTCGGCAAAGCACTTCAAGGCCAGGTCGCCTGCAGGGTGGCCCAGCGTGTCGTTCACCCGCTTGAAATGATCAATGTCCAGCATGGCCAATACCAGTGGCTCACCCGTGCGACCGCTGCGTTCAATTTCTTTGCGGATCAGCGTCAGCATATGACGCCGATTGACGGTGTCGGTCAATTCGTCCCGCGTGGCGGTGTGCTGAATCTTCAGCAATGCCTGACCAAGCTGCTCTTGCTGTTGGCGGGTGAATGCGCGCATGAACTCAAGCCGCCAAGTCACAAAACTACTGCCTGCCAGGAGTATCAGCACCATGATGGCGTAAACAAGAAAGACCAAGTCTGGTTCTTGTGGATGCGGCCGCAAATAAGCGACCACGATGGCGCCGCCAAAGGCAATACAGGCCAGCACGCACACGTGCACCACCTGGCGCATCGTGATACCAAAAATCCCCATGGATAAGATAAGCGTCAGCACCCCCAAGGTGCCGCCACGGATATGCCCGGCCAAGACAAAGCCCGTTGCATTGCAGGCAATTGCCCACAGCATTTGTGGCAAAGACATGGCGGGGGATGCCCAGCGGTTTGAATACCCTGATCGCACCATCACAAAGAAGACGGTGCAGCCCGATACCGCAACAGCGCCCCACACCTGCACGGCCAGTAGATCGGCGATGCCCAGGGATGCCAAGAAAAACATCTCTGCAGCACATGCCACCATCAGCGCCCACACCAGCGCCGATTGAATGGCCCGCATCCTCAAACCAGACTCAACGCCAAACAAGCAGGCGCTTAAGTCAAAGCCTGTGTGGATGGGCCCATGCGGTGGGGGTGTCATGATGGAGTTGATGCGCAGTTGTAACGATGTGTTACCAACTTTAGCGATCACTTTTCCGCCCCGTTCAAGCCCTGTCAGAAACCTTCAAAAGCTGCGGGGCATTGGGCGAACTACTGAAGCCCACCCTCTTTGGCGAAGGCCACGCGCGCCTGAGCTCGCTTGACGGCGTCAACCGCCGCACGAACCAAGTCCATGTTCGCGCTGGAACCCACCTCAATTTTGACCACCAAGTCGGTCTCCGCTGGCCGTATTTTGGCGACCTGTGTCTGCAAGTCTTGCAATGAAATGGGTGCGCCGTTCAGGAGGAGTGTGCCGTCTTCGGCGACATGCAGCCGGGCGTGAGCAACCGGCTTGGGGACATAGCAAGCTGCGAGGCTGCTGATCACAACGGCAAGCGCAAAAGCGGGAACAAACAAGGTTTTGCGCATGGCAGTGGATCAAAGTGGAGCTTTGATCCTACTCGCCTTGCGCCAATGCAACATGACTTTCATGCCCGCCCGGCCAAGGCCTTGCGTTCGCAGGCCCGAAAGTCAACATGCCAATCAGTCGCCCCAGACCTCGCGAGCCGTCTCGATGACCAGGCGCAACTTGGCGCGCTGGGCTTCCACCGCAATGTTGTTGCCATGCACAGTGCTGGAGAAGCCACACTGTGGCGACAAAGCAAGTTGCTCCAATGGCGCGTACTGGGCGGCTTCGGCAATGCGGCGCTTAAGCGTGTCTTTGGACTCCATTTCGCCAAACTTGGTGGTCACCAAGCCCAGCACCACCGTCTTGCCTTTGGGCAGGAAGCGCAAGGGGCGGAAGTCGCCACTGCGGTCGTCGTCATACTCCAGGAAGTACGCGTCCAGGTCCATTTCTTTCAATAGTGCCTCGGCGACGGGTTCGTAGTTGCCCGCTGCCGCGTGGGTGCTCTTGAAGTTGCCGCGACACAGGTGCATGGCCAACAACATGCCCGGTGGTTTGTGTGCCACCACCTTGTTGATGAAGGCTGCGTAGCGGTGCGGCAGTTCGTTCGGGTCGTCACCACGCTTGCGGGCGGCTTCACGCATGTTTTCGTCGCACAGATAGGCCAGGTTGGTGTCGTCCATCTGCACATAGTTGCAGCCAGCAGCCGACAGACTGCGCAGCTCATCGCCATAGGCTTTGGCCACGTCGTCGTAAAACGCTGGGTCTAGCTCGGGATAGGCCTCTTTACTGATGCCAGCACGGCCGCCACGAAAGTGCAGCATGGTGGGGGAGGGGATGCTGACCTTGGGGGTACATCCGGCACTGACTTGGCTCTTGAGGTATTCAAAGTCGGCCAGCTGGATGTTTTTGGCATGGCGTACCTTGTCGATCACACGGATGACGGGTGGAGCCAGTTCCTCGGTGCCGTCGGGTCGGCGGATGGTGACCGGGATGTCGGTTTTCACGCCGCCCAGTTGCTCCAGAAAGTCGATATGGAAATAGGTGCGGCGGAATTCGCCGTCGGTGATGCTTTTGAGACCCACGTCTTCTTGAAACTTCACGATCTCGCTGATGGCCTTGTCTTCGACCACGCGCAACTGCTCGGGTGTGATGTGACCCGCCGCCTTTTGGGCGCGGGCCTCCAGCAGGTAGGCCGGGCGCAAAAAGCTGCCGACATGGTCATAACGGGCGGGTAACTGGGCTGTCATCGCGAGTCTCCTGATCAGATAGGAAGGAAGGTTTGTTGATCCATTGTATGCAATGCATGCTCGAATTGGCTGGTTTTCAATGAAATTTGAGGAAATATGGCTATCGCTGTATACAATGAATTTATCTCATCACCATCCATTTGTCTTGACTGCTACTAAAGTTATAGCTGAAAGTGCTGATGCAGCAAGCCATAGCCAGGCAGTAAAGGCACAAATGGGCTTGCGCGCCATGATTTTGGCGGGCGAACTGCCCGGTGGCGCGCGGATAGCTGAGCTGAGCCTGGTCGACAAACTCGGTGTGTCGCGCACACCCATCCGGTCTGCGCTGGCCCGCTTGGAGCAAGAGGGCTTGCTGGTGGCACTGGCGGGTGGCGGCTTTGCCGTCAAGACCTTTTCTGAGCGTGATGTCTCAGAAGCCATCGAGCTGCGTGGCTGTCTGGAAGGCATGCTGGCCCGCTTGGCCGCAGAGCGGGGTGCCAGCGCTGAACAGCTTGACCTGGCGCGCCAGGCGCTTCGCGCCATCGACGCGGTGTTGCAAGTAAGTGCGCTGGACGATGATGCCTTTGGCCGCTATGTGGAACTCAATGCGGACTTTCACCGCCTGTTGATGGACATGGCGGGCAGCACCGTGATTCGCCAGGAGGCAGACCGGGTGGCTGCGTTGCCTTTTGCCTCGCCGTCGGGCTTTGTTCTGGCACAGGCCACGTCGCCCCAGGCGCGCGACATGTTTGTGGTGGCACAAGACCAGCACTGGCAGGTTCTGTCTGCCATCGAACAGCGCGAGGGCTCGCGTGCAGAAAGCCTGATGCGCGAACATTCTCGGCTGGCTCAGCGCAACCTGGTGGCCACGGTCACGGCGCAGGTGCCACCGGTTCTGCCCGGCGTGCAACTGATCCGCCGGCGCAGTTGATGCATTATTCAGTCAGTCGATATCCAACAACTTCACAACGGAGACAAACCATGCAAAAACGACAGCTTCTCAAACAACTCACCGCCGCAGCCGTCGCGGTGTGCGGCTTGGCCACAGTGCAGGCGCAAGACAACAGCTTCAAGATTGGCTTGCTCCTACCCATGACCGGGCCATTTGCCTCCACAGGCAAGCAAATCGAAGCCGCAGCCAAGCTCTACATGGCCCAAAACGGCGACACGGTCGCTGGCAAGAAGGTGCAACTGATCGTCAAGGACGATGCGGGCACGCCTGACACCACCAAGCGGCTGGCGCAGGAACTGGTTGTTAACGACAAGGTCAATGTACTGGCGGGTTTTGGTCTGACCCCGCTGGCGCTGGCCACGGCACCCATTGCCACCCAAAGCAAAACCCCACTCGTGGTGATGGCTGCGGCTACATCCAGCATCACCGAGGCCTCGCCCTTCATCGTCCGCACCAGCTTCACTCTGCCGCAAGCAGCGGTGGGCATCGCCGACTGGGCACCCAAGAACGGCATCAAAAAGGTCGTGAGTTTGGTCAGTGACTACGGCCCTGGCATTGATGCAGAAAAGTACTTCAAAGACCGCTTCACCTTCAATGGTGGCCAAGTCGTCGAGACCCTGCGGGTGCCACTGCGCAATCCTGACTTTGCACCTTTCTTGCAGAAGGTGCGCGACGCCAAACCTGATGCGGTGTTCACTTTTGTGCCCTCGGGCGCAGGCGCGGCGCTGATGAAGCAATTTGCCGAGCGCGGCCTAGACAAGGCCGGCATCAAACTGATCGGCACGGGTGACGTGACGGACGACGACATCCTCAACGGCATGGGCGACGTGGCGCTTGGCGTGGTGACCTCGCACCACTATTCGGCATCGCACAAGTCTGCGGTGAACCAGAAGTTCGTGGACGCCTTTCAGAAGGCCAACAATAACCTGCGCCCCAATTTCATGGCGGTGGGCGGCTACGACGGCATGCGCGTGATTTATGAAGCGCTCAAGGCCACCAAGGGCGCAGGTGGTGGGGATGCGCTGCTGGCCGCCATGAAGGGGCAGATTTTTGAAAGCCCGCGCGGCCCCATGTTCATCGATGCGCAAACCCGCGACGTGGTGCACAACATCTACATCCGCAAGGTCGAAAAGGTGAACGGCCAACTGTTCAACCAGGAATTTGACACCCTCAAAGACGTCAAAGATCCGGGAAAGAATAAGTAACACCTCCGTTGCTTGCTCGCTTCACGTAGCCGCCTCCTCCCCTTGCAAGGTGCAACACCTACGGGCTGGCAGAGCCAGTTCCGCAGTGTTCGCTGGAAGGCGCTGCGGTTTGCTGAGGCAAGAGGGCAGATTTGACGACCTCATGTTGAAGCCATGCTGACTATTCTTTTTGATGGTGTTGCCTACGGCATGCTGCTGTTCGTGCTGGCGGTGGGCCTGTCGGTGACGATGGGTTTGATGAATTTCATCAACCTGGCCCACGGTGCGTTTGCAAGTGTGGGCGGCTACCTCACGGTGGTGCTGATGCAACGCTTTGGCCTGCCTTTTCTGTGGTGCCTGTTGGCCTCATTTGTTGCAGTGGCATTGCTGGGCGTGCTGCTCGAGCGCACGCTGTACCGCCGCATGTACGCTAAGCCGCATCTGGACCAGGTGCTGTTTTCCATCGGCTTGGTCTTCATGGCGGTGGCCAGTACCGACTACTTTTTGGGGGCGAGCACCCAGATCATCCAGTTACCAGACTGGTTGCGTGGCCGCACCGAATGGATTAATGGCGACGGCAATGTGCTTTTGGGCATGGGGCATTACCGCCTGTTCATCATTGCCGTGTGCGCGCTGCTGGCACTGGCCTTGCAACTGATCTTGTCGCGTACCCGCTTTGGCAGCCAACTGCGTGCGGCCGTGGACGATGCGCGCGTGGCGGCCGGTATGGGCCTGAACGTCAACCGCATCTTCATGTTGACCTTTGCCGTGGGCTCGGGCCTGGCGGGATTGGGCGGCGCCATGGGGGCCGAGGTGCTGGGGCTGGACCCCACTTTTCCGCTCAAGTTCATGGTCTATTTTTTGATCGTGGTGGCCGTGGGCGGCACCAGCTCGATCACCGGGCCCTTGTTGGCGGCGCTGTTGCTGGGCGTGGCTGACGTGGCGGGCAAGTACTACATGCCCAAGCTGGGCGCTTTCACGGTGTACCTGCTGATGATTGCCATCCTCGTCTGGCGGCCACAGGGCTTGTTCTCCAGGGGCAGCAAATGATCAGGCCAATCGCCATGAACCGTTCCGCTGCGCTTTCCACCGATGCCCAGGCTTGGATGCAGGGCAACGCACGGGTCAAGGCCTGGGAATGGGGCTTTTGGGCTCTGGCGTTTGCGCTCCCTTGGCTGTGGCCCAGCCATTCGTTGTTGGTCAACGAGGTGGCCATCACGGCGCTGTTTGCAGTGTCGCTGGATTTGATCTTGGGCTACACGGGCATTGTGTCGCTGGGGCACGCCGCCTTTTTTGGATTTGGTGCTTACTGCGCGGCCCTGTTTGCCAAGCACTTGCATCCTGACCCAATGCTTGGCCTGCTGGTGGGTACAGCGGCAGCGGGCGTGTTGGGCGCGGTGTTCTCCTTGAGCATTCTGCGCGGCTCCGACCTGACGCGGTTGATGGTCACGCTGGGGGCCTGTTTGCTCTTGGGCGAACTCGCCAACAAGTTGGATTGGCTCACTGGCGGGGCCGATGGCTTGCAAGGCGTGATGATGGGGCCTGTGCTGGCGACGTTTGACTTTGACCTGATGGGGCAGGTGGCGGCTTGGTATTCGTTGGCAGTCTTGCTGCTGCTGTTTGGCTTGTCGCGCCGATTGGTGCATTCGCCTCTGGGGGCTAGTCTGGTGGCGATCCGCGACAACCGCCTGCGCGCCATGGCCATTGGGGTGCCGGTGAATGCGCGGCTGGCCCTGGTCTATGCACTGGCCGCTGCCATGGCTGGGGCGGCTGGCAGCTTGCAGGCGCAGACCACGGGCTTTGCATCTCTCGACGTGTTTGGGCTGGACCGTTCGGCCGATCTGCTGCTGATGCTGGTGATTGGTGGCACCGGGTGGCTGTATGGTGGCGTGTTTGGTGCCGTTGCCTTCAAGCTCATGCAAAGTGTGATCTCGGGTTGGACGCCGCAGTACTGGACCTTCTGGATCGGACTCTTCTTGGTGGTTTTGGTGTTGGTCGGGCGAGAGCGCTTGTTCAAACCCTGGACTTGGTGGAGGAGCAAGGCATGACCCCAACCCCTTCAACCCCGCCAACCACTGTGTTGTCCTGTACCCATCTGGTTAAGCGCTTTGGCGGCATCACGGCGACGCAGGATGTGTCGCTGGATTTGCAGGTCGGCGCACGTCACGCTTTGATCGGCCCCAACGGTGCGGGCAAAACCACGCTGGTGAACCTGCTGACCGGCGTGCTTCAAGCCTCGCAAGGGCAGATTATGCTCGATGGGCAAGACATCACCGCACTGGCACCGCACCAAAGGGTGCAGCGCGGCTTGGTGCGCACCTTTCAGATCAGCCAGCCTTTTGACAGCCTGACGCCTTTGCAAACCCTGGCGCTCGTGATTTCACAACAAAATGGGGTGTCACGGCAATGGTGGCGGTCATTGGGTGCTAGTAAAAATGTAGCAAATCAGGCTCAAGCCTTGATTGAGCAGTTCCATCTGCGCGAGGTACGCGACCAAACCGTTCAACACCTGCCCTATGGCAAGCGCCGCTTGCTGGAAATCGCCATCGCATTGGCCTGCCAGCCACGCGTACTGCTGCTGGACGAGCCGGTCGCGGGCGTGCCTGCGGGCGAGCGCGAAGAACTGCTGCGCACTGTGGCTGAGCTGCCCTCCGATGTGTCGGTGCTGTTGATCGAGCACGACATGGACCTGGTCTTCAGCTTTGCCACGCGCATGACCGTGCTGGTCAACGGCGCGGTACTGCGGGAAGGCACGCCAGAGCAGATCGCCAACGACCCCAAGGTGCGCGAGGTGTACCTGGGCACCGGAGAACCGCATGCCTGACACTTTGCTGCAAATCGAAGCCTTGAGCGCAGGTTATGGCGAGGCGGTGGTCATCACCGATATCTCGTTGCAACTGGCGCAGGGCCACACCCTGGCCCTGCTGGGGCGCAATGGCACGGGCAAAACGACTTTGATGAACACCCTGGCGGGCGCAACCCGGCAGCACGGCGGCAGCATCCAGTTGAACGGCGTGGCGCTGCACCGATTGCCTTCGCACCAGCGTGCAGCAGCGGGCATTGGCTGGGTGCCGCAAGAGCGCAATATTTTCAAATCGCTCACCGTGCATGAGAACCTGACGGCCGTTGCGCGGCCAGGCGCCTGGACACCAGCGCGCGCCTACGAGCTGTTTCCGCGTTTGGCTGAGCGCCAGGGCAATCTGGGCACGCAACTCTCGGGCGGCGAACAGCAAATGCTGGCCATGGCACGTGCGCTGGTGCTCAACCCGCGCCTCTTATTGTTAGATGAGCCACTTGAAGGCCTGGCGCCCATCATCGTGGACGAGTTATTACGTGCGATCCAGCGCGTCACCCGCGACGAGGGCATGAGCGCCATCATCGTCGAACAGCATCCGCAGGCGATTCTGGCGATCAGCCAGCAGACCGTGGTGCTGGACCATGGCACCGTGGTGCACCAGGGGCCCGCCGACGCGCTGGCCAAAGACGCGGTGCTGCTCGACCGCCTGCTTGGCGTTGCCCGGTAAATCCGTTTTTTCTGGAGGAGTTGAAAGATGTTTCCACGTCACGCCTGGTATGTTGCCTGCACCCCCGATGAATTCGCCGACAAGCCCTTGGGCCGCACGGTCTGCGGCGAACAAATGGTGTTCTACCGCGATGGCACAGGCCGTGCCGTAGCACTGGAGGACTACTGCCCACACCGAGGCGCGCCCCTGTCGCTGGGGCAGGTGTGCGAGGGCCAACTGGTTTGCGGCTACCACGGCCTGGCCATGGGCTGCGATGGCAAGACAGTGTCCATGCCTTCGCAGCGGGTGGAGCGCTTTCCCCGTATTCGCAGCTTTCCCTGCGTTGAGCGTTATGGCTTTATCTGGGTATGGCCAGGTGACGCCAGCTTGGCAGACCCGGCCAAGATCGAGGTACTGCCTTGGGCCGACAACCCTGAATGGGCCTACGGGGGAGGGCTGTACCACATCGCTTGCAATTACCGCCTGATGGTCGACAACCTGATGGACTTGACCCATGAGACCTATGTGCATGCCAGCAGCATCGGCCAAAAGGAGATCGACGACACCCCTTGCGACACAAGGTTGGAGGGCGACGAGGTAATCACCAGTCGCTTCATGAACGGCATCAAGGCTCCACCGTTTTGGCGCATGGCCTTGCGCATGAACGATCTACCAGACGATCAACTGGTGGACCGCTGGCAAATCTGCCACTTTACGCTGCCAAGCCACGTGATGATCGAGGTAGGCGTGGCGCTGGCAGGCAAGGGCGGCTACGACGCGCCGCCAGAGTTCAAGGCATCCACCTTGGTGGTGGACTTCATCACCCCGGAGACAGAGACCTCCATTCACTACTTCTGGGGCATGGCACGCAACTTCAAGCCACGCGACGCATCGCTCACCACCCAAATTCGCAATGGCCAGGGGCAGATCTTTGCGGAAGACAAAGACATGTTGGAGCGCCAACAAGCCAATTTGCTGCGCTGGCCAGATCGACGCTTGATGACACTGAACATTGATGCAGGCGGTGCGCATGCACGCCGTGTCATCGAGCGGCAAATCGCCGCCGAAAAGGCACTGCTTTCGGCCCAAGTGGAGGCCTCGGTTGCTACGGAATCGGTAGCGTAAAATCATTGCAGATATTACCGAAAGCTGGTTTTTATGCCTATTTCTCGCCGTCAATGCTTGGTTTGCGCTGGCGTGGTCAGCGCCTTCCCGTGCGTGGCCCAAGCCCAGGGGTTTCCTACCAAGGGCCTGAAGATCGTCGTGCCCAATGCCGCAGGTGGCGCGGCTGACATCACGGCCCGTGCGGTGGGGCAAAAGCTGGCCGAAGCCTTGGGGCAAAGTGTGGTGATCGAGAACAAACCCAGCGCGGGCGGTGTGGTGGCGGGTGAGCAAGTGGCTCGGGCTGATGCTGACGGGCATACCTTGCTGCTGGTCTCCAGCGGCACGGCCGTGAGTCAGGCGCTGTTCAAGAGCCTGCCCTTTGATACCTTGCGCGACTTTGCACCGGTGTCCAAGTTGGCCAGTTTTGATCTGGTGATCGCTGTCAGCGCCACAGGCCGTTTCAAGACCTTGGCCGAATTGTTGGCCTACGGGCAGGCCAACCCCGGCAAGCTCAATATCGGCACGCCCAATGTGGGCACAACCCAGAACTTGGCTGCGGAGTTGTTCAAGTCCACCGCAGGGCTCGAGGCACAGGTGGTGCCTTTCAACGGCACGCCACCCGTGATCACGGCGCTGCGTGGTGGCGAGATCGACGCCATGCTCGACATCTTGGGCCCGTTGATGCCGCAGATCAAGGCGGGTGCGTTGCGCCCGCTGGCAGTGCTGGGCGATCACCGCGCGCCCCAGTTGCCCGAGGTGCCCACCGCGCGTGAAAACGGCGGCAAGCTCAGCGGCTTTCATGCCTCGTCGTGGAACGGTCTGGCCGTGCCAGCCAAAACGCCCAAAGACGTGATTGCCCGGCTCAACAAAGAGCTGACAGCCATTTTGGCCATGCCCGATATCAAAAAACGCCTGCTGGAGCTGAACCTGAGCGCACAAAGCAGCACGCCAGAACAGTTGCAGGATTTGCTGGCGGCTGACATCAAGCGCTGGGGCGATGTGATCGCCCAGGCCAAAATCGCCAAACACTGATGCTAGACATCCTGGGCATCACCGGCCCCATTTACATCACCATCCTGTTTGGCTATCTCGCCACCCGCCAGGGGCTGTTTGCCAAGGCAGACATGCAGGTTTTTGGCAAATTTGTCATCAACCTCGCGTTGCCTGCCATGTTGTTCAATGCGTTGGCACAAAGGCGTCTGGGAGAGATCGTCAACCTGAGCTATATCCTGGCCTATGCCGTCGGGACCTTGCTGCTCGTGGCGCTTGCCAGACTTTGGAGCGTGAGGGTGGCACGGCAATCTGCTTTGGCGGGCAGTTTTTATGCCATGGGCATGACGTGCTCCAACAGTGGCTTTGTGGGTTACCCGATTCTGCTGCTGACGATGGCACCGGTCGCGGGCGTGGCGCTGGCGCTGAACATGGTGGTAGAGAACTTGCTCGTCATCCCGCTGCTGCTGGCCATGGCCGACCGTGCAAACGGAGACAAGGGGTCTTGGCTGGGCATGCTGGGGCAGTCGCTGAAACGCTTGGCCGCCAACCCGATGATCATGGGTTTGGCCGCAGGCTTTGTCGCCTCGCTGCTGGAGTGGACGCCACCCGGCCCCGTGACCCGCACCATTGATTTGTTTGCCAGCGCGTGCGGTGTGCTGTCGCTGTTTGTGATTGGCGGCACGCTGGTCAATCTGCCACTGCGCGGCATGGCCACGCAAATCGCGCCCATTGTGTTTGGCAAGCTGATCGCCCACCCGGCCCTGGTGGCGGCCGCCTTGTGGCTACTGCCCTGGTCAGGCTTGCCAGGAGTGGAGCCGCAACTGCACCAGGCCGCGATTTTGCTGGCCGCCATGCCCATGATGGGCATCTATCCCTTGCTGGCGCTCAAGTACGGTCAAGAAGGCGTCAGTGCTGCTGCCTTGCTGGCGGCAACCATGGCGTCGTTTCTGACCGTCAGTGCTTTGCTCTGGCTGATGACCTGACCTCAACAAGCTCAGAACAAGGCAATTTGGCAGGGCTGGTAAGGCCAAGATGCAATAGCATTCAGGCAATTCATTTCAATCCAAAAACAGGACACCCATGACAAGAAAACTCTTGCTTGCTTCGCTTGCCCTGAACATCGCGCTGGTGGGCGCCATCGTGTATGAGCTAGGCGACGACTTTGTACATTCTCCGCCCGTGTCCACTGCCGGACACAAACGTGATCTGAAGCCGATGGAGGTCAATCCCAGCTGGGTCAAATCGGGCGCACCCAAGTTCATGGTGGCCGAAACCTCGAATGTCGGCCCGGTTAGCGTCACCACTGGGCTGTGGTCGTGCGATGGACCTGGTGTCTTTGAATGGACCTACGGCACGGATGAAACCATCCACCTGATCGAAGGCGAGGCGGAGATCGAGTATCTAGGGAAAACCCTTAAGCTTGGCCCCGGCGACACCGCTTTCTTCAGGGCAGGCACGAAAGCCATCTGGACTGTCAGGGAACGTGCATTTAAATCCTTTATCCTGCACGATCCAGGACGCCTGGCACGCCTGTATCGGCGTGTCTTCGGCGCTTAAAACGACAAAATCAAAGACAAGGCGCGCAGCGCCGAGGAGACAAGATGTTGATCGCCATGCTGTCGGACATCCATGCCAATGTCCGGGCGCTGGACGCCTGTCTGGCCCACGCCAAATCCATTGGTGTCGAGAAATACGCTTTCCTCGGTGACCTGGTGGGCTACGGCGCTGAACCTGGTGCGGTGGTGGACCGCATCATGGCGCTGGCGCAGGATGGCGCCATTGTGCTCAAAGGCAACCATGACGATCTGGCTTGCGCTATGGCGCCTGCAGGCGGCGATGCATCGCAGTCCATTGACGAAGCCGCGGCTGTCTGGACGCGTCAGCAACTCAGCGCTGAGCACAAGCAGTTCTTGTCTGGCCTGCCCATGACGGCGCAAACAGGCGAATGTCTGCTGGTGCATGCCAGTGCCGATGCGCCCGAGAAATGGCGTTACGTGGACGATGCACGCAGTGCTGGCGTCAGCCTGGACGCGGGCGCTGGCCACAGCGGCGTACGCCACGTGTTCGGTGGCCATGTGCACCATCAAACGCTGTATTTCCGTGGCACGGGGCGTGATCTGATGCCCTTTAAGCCCACGCCAGGTGTGGCGATTCCCCTGTCGCGACCACGGCACTGGATTGCCACCATCGGCTCGGTGGGGCAGCCACGGGACGGCAATCAACGCGCAATGTATGCGGTGTTTGATACCGCTCAATCCCGTTTGGCCTTCTTTCGGATAGCGTATGACCATGTTGCTGCGGCAGCAGCGATCCGCGCTGCCGGGCAACCCGAATACTTTGCCCAAAGGCTGGAGGACGGTCATTGAAACTGCTAGAACCAGGCACCCTGATGGATGGTTTCATCATTGGGGAATGCATCCATGCCGGTGGCATGGCCCATATCTACCGCGTTGAATACGCCAACGCTGACGGCACGGCCGCACCCGGCCCCGGTTTTTCGATGGCCATGAAGATTCCGCGCATGACAGCGGGTGACGGTGCCGAGAACATTGTGAGCTTCGAGGTTGAGCACCGCATCATGCAAATGCTCTCGGGCAAACATGTGCCACGCTTTGTAGCGGCTGGTGACTTGGACCGCTTGCCGTATTTGGTGATGGAATATATCGAAGGCAAGACGCTTGAGGCGATCCAAGAGGCCGAGGTCAAACCCGACTTTGCCGAGATTGCCCGACTGGGCAAGGAGACCGCCAAGGCGCTACACAGCCTGCACCGCCAAGACGCCTGCCACCTCGATTTGAAGCCCGCCAACGTGTTGATGCATCCCGCAGGCCATGCGGTGCTGCTGGACTTTGGCTTGTCGTGCCACGCCCACTACCCAGACCTGCTGGCCGAAGAGTTGCGCAAGGCCGTAGGTTCGCCCGCGTGGATTGCGCCAGAGCAGGTGGTGGGCGTGCGGGGCGACCCGCGCAGCGACATCTTCGCCTTGGGCGTGATGCTGTACGAATTTGCCACGGGTGAGTTGCCCTTTGGCGCGCCGCAAACCGCTGGTGGCATGCGTCAACGCCTGTGGATGGACCCGGTGCCGCCACGCAAGCGTCGCCCAGAAGTGCCCGAGTGGCTGCAAGAGATCATCCTGCGTTGCCTGGAGGCGCAGGCCGAAAACCGCTACCCGTCGGCCGCCCATCTGGCGCTTGACTTGGCGCACCCTGACCAAGTCAAGATCACCGAACGCGGCAAACGCCTGGAAGGCACGGGTTTCAAAGTGCATTTCAAGCGCTGGCTCAAGGCGGCAGGCAAACACTACGAGCCCAGCCCTGCGCCGTCCAAGCGCATCGACGAAGTGCCGATTTTGATGGTGGCTGTGCCCAACCGCAATGTGACCGATGCCACGCTGTATTCGCTGCGCGAAGCGGTGGGGCGTTCGCTGGGTATTCGGCCCGGAGCCCGGCTGGCTGTGGTGACCGTGATTTCGCCCAGCGAGACCAGTTCATCTGACAGCGAAAAGAGCGAGACCTCGGTACACCGCCGTTACCAGGCCATGCTGCGCCAATGGGCTGAGCCGCTCAATCTGGGCAACCACCAGACGTCCTACCACGTGCTGGAATCCGGCGATGTGGCCCAGGCCATCGTGCGCTATGCCGAAGGCAACAATGTCACCATGATCGTGATGGGGGCTGCCACCCACGGCCTGCAGATGCAGCGATTTGTGGCCACCGTCCCCATCAAGGTGGCCATGGACGCACCTTGTACCGTGATACTGGTCAAGCAAAGCCTGCCATTCGAGCACCTGGATGCGTCCAACTCCACCTTCGGCCCCTTGAAGCGCGAAGTGGACCGTTCACCGTTTTGATCTTGCTACTTGATCAGGGCCTGTTGGGTCAGGTCTTTGGGTAAGTATTTACCGATCAGCCTTAGCATGGTGCCGTCACGCCGCATGGCGTCTATCAGCACGCCCCACTCTCGAACCTGCTCTTCACTGAAGTTTTTGCGGGACAAGGCCATGCCTGCGCTGGTGGGTAAATCGTCTGGCGCCCAGTCATGCACTTGGACCAACTGCTCCAAGCCAAGCTCTTTGAGCCGCGCCTGAAACACCATGGGCGAGCCCACCAATCCGCTCACCCGTTTTGCCTGCAGCATCTGGTAAGCCTTGTCGGAATCCGGCGCCACCTCGACGCGCCCCTTTTCCTGCAGCTTGTCAAAGGCCACATCGTAGAAAGGCCCGGTCTTGAATCCGCGGATCATTGCCATGCGCAAGGTGTTGGGGGCGTCCAAAAAGTCCTGCATGGACTTGATGTTGGAGGGCATTTCCTTGGACATGACCGCATAGCGTTTTTGCTGGATGTAGTGCAACAGCCAGAACTGCTGCTTGCGCTCAGGCGTCTCGACGACCGATGTGGTCATGTCGAGTGAGCCTGCCTCCAGTTCGGACCAAATCCGCACACGGGGCACCACAGACACCTCAAATTTGCACTTGCTGCGTTTTTGCAGTTCATCGACAACGTCTTTGTCCAGACCTTGTCCACCCTTATAGAAAAAACCGTTTTCGTACAAGGCAACACGCACGGGGGCTGCGGGGCAACTGGGTGCGGCGTGCACAGTCATGGCGGTGGAAAGGCCGAGCATGGCCAGCAACAATGCGCCTTGGGCGGTGCAACGGCCATGAAGCCGCATCAGGTGTTGTGCAAAAGGGGTCATGGCAGCGATCCGGTGACATCGAATCTGTATCGTATGGCCATGGTCCGCGCACGTCTTAAGTGGCACAGTAAAACCCCGCAAACTTGCAGGGGTACTGTCAGTCAGCCGTGACGCGCCCCGCCTGGATCACGGGCCGCCATCGGGCAATCTCGCTGGCAATGTACTGGCCAAATGCCTGCGGTGTAGTGGGTGCAGCCACTGCGCCTTCGGTGCTGAGCCGGGTTTTCAGCTCTGGTGAATTCAAGGCCAGGTTGATCTGGCTGTTCAGCTTCTGGATCACGCCAGCGGGCGTTCCCTTGGGGGCGACCACGCCGTACCACTGGTCTGCTTCAAAGCCTTTGTAGCCGCTCTCAATCATGGTGGGTACATCGGGCAGTGAGGGCATGCGTTGGGTGGAAGACACTGCCAGCGCGCGCAGCTGCCCAGACTTGACAAAGGGCATGACCGCCAATCCCCCGGTGAATACCAGCTGGATCTGCCCACCCGCCAGATCGGTCACCGCTGGCACCGCGCCGCGGTAGGGAATGTGCAAGATCGAGGTGCCTGTCTGCTGCTTGAGGTATTCGCCCGCCAGATTGGCTGCGCTGCCGTTGCCGCCCGAGCCGTAGCTCAGCTGCCCCGGTTTGGACTTGGCCAGGGCGACCAGTTCCTTCACGTTTTTGGCAGGCACGCTGGGGTGCACCACCAACACGTTGGGCACTTTGGCGACCAGCGCCACGGGGTCGAAACTGCGCGCCGGGTCGTAGGGCAGTTTGGGGTAAAGCGACGGGTTGACCGCCAAGGTGCCAATGTGCCCCATCAGCAAGGTGTAGCCGTCTGCAGGCGCGCGCGCCGCCTTGTCTGCCCCCAGGCTGCCGCCAGCACCGGGGACGTTGTCGATCACCACCGCTTGGCCCCAAGCCTCGGTCAGCTTTTGCCCAATGGCACGCGCCAGGATGTCGGTGCTGCCGCCGGGCGTGAAGGGCACCACCAGCCGAATAGGCTTGGTCGGCCAGGCCTGCGTGTCAGTTGCTGTCTGCGCATTGGCGTTATGAGACAAAAAAAGAGTGTTTCCGCACGCTGCTATTGCAAAGCTTGCTATCAAATTCGATGTTTTCATGTCGCCTGGGTATGAAGGGGTTGGCTTAGAAACTGGCAGTTTCACCAGGCTTGAGGCCCAGCAATTGAATCGCCGTTTTGCCCAGTGCCTGTTCAAACTGGGGCAGGGTGCCTTTGGCCAGGGGGTTTGCGCCGTAATGCATGGGAATCACACTCTTGGGTTTGATCCACTGCGTTGTCGCAAAAGCGGCGTCCTCTGGCCCCATGGTGAAGTTGCCACCAATGGGGATCAGGAGCACATCCGGTTTGTAGTAGTCGCCAATGAACTTCATGTCACCAAAGAGGCCGGTGTCGCCCATGTGGTAAATCTTGACGCCGTTTTCCAGCTCGATGATGAAGCCGACAGGCTCGCCACCGACATGGTTTTCGTCTTTGCCGCTTTCGGGGTTTTTCCAGACATAGCTGGATGAATGCTCGGCCTTGACAGCGGTGATCTTGATGCGGGGCTCGTCAGCAAACGGCGTGACGGTGCCACTCTTGTTCATTCTTGGCGCGAGTTCTGGTGGCAACACGCGCAGCAGGGTCAGCGTCTGGTTCAGGTCGCCTGGGGCAAATACACGGGCCTTGTGCGTCAGTGCTAACGCAGGTGCATCAGCGATGTGGTCGCCGTGACCATGCGTGACCAGGATCAGGTCAACCTTGCCAATCTTTTCCAGGCTCTTGTACTCGGGCGGCGTGAGGGGATTCGCGCGCAGCCACGGGTCGATCATGATCACTTTGCCGGTGGGGGTGGTGAGCTTGAAGGCGGCCTGGCCGAGCCATAACAGGTCAGCCTTGCCCATTTGTGCACTGGCAGGGTTGGTCAGCGTCAGCAATATGCTGGCCGCGAGGGTGAGCAGGTAGCGGGCAAAGTTCATGGCGTGAGCTCCAGGGGGGGTGGGGGTAACGGGCGTTCAGTGGGCCTTCGCCTTGTCCCATTCCAGGGTCTTGGCGTCGGTTCCGGCCACAGAATACAGCGCGCCGGGGGCATTGCGTGTCTTTTGGAAGTCTTCGAGGGTTTCTCCCCGCATGGCTGCGTAGATGTGAAGGTTCGATACCCCCACCACAGCGCCGAGCTTTTCCAGCATAAAGAAGATAACGCCGTACTGGATCAGGCCACGCCAGTCGCGCTCAAGCACCATTTTGCGTTCGGCATCGGTCAGTTCGGCTGCTGCCATGCTGGCCTGTGGGTCTGCCAGGAATGCCTGACGGTGCGAGGGTTCAATCATGGCGTGCAGATATTTGTTCAGGCGATAGGCCTTGACGCTGAGGGCCAGATCAAACGGGTATGTGCCGCTCAAGGCTTGTGCGCCATCCAGTTGCGTTGCCATGTGGGCCAGGTGGCGCTGGGTTTCGCCCGCAACCGCCGCGCTGGCCTTGTTCTCGTAAATGGCGGTGGCGATCCCGGTCATGGACGGCAGGTAGTAGCTCTGGTGTACCTTCTGAACATTGGCCGACAGCGCGCCGCGCATGATCAGCCACATGATGACTTCAGCACCTTCCATGCCACCCAAGGCAGCGTATTCGGCTTGGGTCATCTGGGTCAGGCGGATCGGGTCGTTCTCGATCAGATCCAGAAACTGGGCGTCCCAGGCGGTGTTGTTGAAGCCTGCGCGTTCGCCATGCACTTGATGCGACAAGCCGCCGGTGGCAACAATGGCAACCTTCAGGTCTTCGGGGTAGCTCTCGATAGCGCGGCGAAGGGCTTCGCCTAACTTGTAACAGCGCTTGGCTGTGGGGATGGGGAACTGCAACACACCCACTTGCAACGGAACAATTTTGACCGGCCAGGCGGGCTCATGCGGGCACAGCACAGACAGTGGTGAGAAGCAGCCATGGTCAAGTGCCTTGTCTTGAAAGAAGGACATGTCAAATTCATCGGCCATCAGCGACTGCCCAATGTGCCGTGCCAGACCAACATGACCCAGAACAGGCGGCAAATCCCGCTTGCCGCCGCCCTCATCGGCAACCGGGTAGCTGTCGCCAATGCCCAGCGTAAACGCCGAGTAGTGGTCAAAGAAGAAGGAGGTGACGTGGTCGTTGTAGATCACAAACAGCACGTCGGGTTGCTTGGCTTTGATCCAGCTCTGCACCGGGGCAAACGCTTCAAAGATCGGCGCCCACACCGGGTCGTCTTGCTTGTCTCTGTCAAAAGCAAAGCCGATGGTGGGGGTGTGGGAAGTGGCGATGGCGCCGATGATTTTTGCCATGGTGAGCTTCGTAGGTAATGAATAAGTGAACTTTGGGGACGACTACATCAAGGTGCAGTGCTCAGCTTGGCTTTAATCCAGGCGAACGCTTCTTGCACGTCGTAATTTCCGCTGTGGCCCACCATGTAGGGCAACTTGAAGCTCACGTCCTTCACCGAGGCATCATTCTTGATGGCGTAGTACAGCAGCGTTTGCATCGCAAACGCGGTGTCCCGGTCAACCATGCCGTGGCGCACATACCAGTAGGGCGCGGAGTCTGCCGCCGTGTTGAGGTAGGCCAGCGGGTTGATCAACTTGATTTGTGCTGCCAAGTTGTTGTTTGGGTTGGCCAGGTATTGAGACCATGTTTGGTTGGTGTCGTCAGTGCCTGAGGCATCACCTTTGACACTGTTGTTGGTCCAAGTCCACTCGGTAAAGTTGGCGTATGGGTTCGTGCTTGAGCCAAACAAATTGGTTTCGCCGCTGATGTTTGGGTTGCCTGTCACACCGACAGCGTCAAAAGCCACCACTGTTTTCAACGCCTGCCGTGTGGTGACAAACTTCAAAAACTGGGTGTAGTTGATGTTTGCCACCGTTGCACTGGTGCCGCTGCCATTCAGCGTGAGCCAGTCATTGGCAATTGTTTTGGTGCTTGCTGGACTCCCTGGTGCACCGCTCACGCTCAGGACAAAGTTTTCTCCCAGCGCTGGCAGGGCGGTGCCTTTTGCAATCTGGCGCTCAAGTTCGGCCTTGACAAATGCTTGCGTTGCGCTTTTCAGGCTGCTGTCGGTTAGAGCCTGCCCGTTTTCGAGCCTGAGACCAAGGCTGTTGACATAGGCCGGGAACGCGGCGGCCAGCGCTGCAGATGCGCTGACCTGTGGTCCTGCGGTGTAAGCCACGCCGTTAAGTGCGCCGGTGTTCGCATCGGTGCGCACAGCGTTGTACTCCCACTCGTAGCCGGTGTCGGCATTGCCCAGGTTGTTGATGGGGCAGTAGGCCACGGCGGCAAAAACGTCGTCCTTCAATGTGCTGGTGGCGTTGGTGCCAGTGCCCTGGACGCCTGCTGCGCCGATCTCCGCCAAGTAGTGCAGAAAATCGGCGCTGTTGCCGCTCGCAGAAACTGCTGCTGTCAGTCCACCCCCACCGCTGGTGCCTGTGACGATGATGCGTTCCGCTGATCCTGGCATGGTGCTGTCGTTCAACCTGAGGTATCGAATCGCTGCTTTGGCGTCGATCACGGGTGCAGGTGCTTTGCCCATCCAGCTACCGTCCTCGGCTTTGGCGCCCCGGCTGCGTGTGCCCACGTTGACGACAACATAGCCCGCCTTGAGTGCGGCACCGATGTTGTCGCTGTCATTGGTGCTGACAAATGTTTTGCCTTCAGTGATGGTGGTAGACACTGGGCTGGCGAACCAGCCAGTGTTGTTAACCAAAAAGTAGAGCGCTGTCTTTTGGTCGCTTGCCAAGTCCTCCGGCACCGTCACGATCATGGTCTGAAACGCATACGGATCGGTCACGGCGGTGGTGTTGAAAGTCGTCAGGCTTGAGCCCGACTTTTTGGGGTTAGCGACATACACGATGCGGTACTGTCGAACTTTGGTGGCCACGCCGTCAACCGTGATGTTCAGCGTGGTGAACTTGCTGCTGTCGAACTGAAGCGCGGCGTCATTTGCACTGGCTGCACTGGCTGCAATGGGCGCACTTGCGGCAGTCGCGTCATTGTTGCCGCCACAGCCGGTGAGGCTGAAGGTTCCGATCACGAGTGCGGTGGCAGACGCCAACATGTGGCGCTTAGGAAAGTTAAGTTTCATATCGGTCAGAAAGAATGAGAAGTAAAGGGAGGGCCGGCGAGGAGGCCGCTGCAAATGCAATAAAGGATCAGTCCAGCGATGCGCCAATTTTCTTGATCACATTTGCGTATCGAGCAGATTCAGTCTGGATATATGCGTCAAACTGATCCCGTGCAATGGGAAAGGGCTCGTAAGCAAAAGTGGCAAACTTTTCGCGGATGTCGGGTTCTGCCAGGGCTTTTTCGATATCGCGGTGGATTTTGTCTGTCACGGCCTTGGGCAAACCGCGAGGCGCGGCAATGGCTGTCCAGCCGCTGACCTCGAATCCGGCAGGGCCGCCCGCTTCTGTCACCGTAGGTACATTGGGAAAGGACGACAGTCGCTTGGGCGCGGCAATCGCCAAGTAGCGAACCTTGCCCACGCGGTACATGGCCTCTGCGGTCGCATTGGTGCCCATCGAGAACGAGGTTTCCCCGTTAGCCACACCGGTATAAAGCATAGTGGTCTCTTTGTAGATCACGTGCTGCATGTCGGTTCCCGTCACAGATTCAAACAGTGCAGAGCCCAGGTGAACTGGGTTACCCACTGACCACGAGCCGTAGTTCAACTGCCCTGGGCGAGCCTTGGCGTCTGCAATGATGTCGCCCACAGTTTTGTACTTGCTGTCGGTGCCTACGGCAAAGAAGAAATAGGTTTTAAACAGCGGCAGCAGCGGCTCAAAGTCTGATTTGATGTCGTAAGGCAGCTTCTTGAACAAATGGGGGTAGGCCGACAAGTGAACGTTGTCGAGTTGGATCAAGTCGTGCCCGTCGTTTGCACCCCGTTTGAAGTTGTCAATGGCGATGAAGCCGTTGCCACCGGGTTTGTTTTCCACGATGACCGACTTACCCCAGGTTTTGCCCAACTTGTCGGCCAGCAGGCGCACCACACCTTCAGGGCCGCTGCCTACCGGAAAAGGCGTGATGATGCGTACCGGCTTTGTGGGCCATTCCTGTGCCTGTGACAGGGTGCTTGCGATGATGCAAAGCGTTGAAATGCAAAGGGTTTTGAGCTTGAAACGCAAACGAGTCTCCTGTGGGTGGTTGGCCGACAGAATGTATTTGCGCCAGTTAAGACTAATTCTCAATTCGCTGCATAGCAGCTATAACAAAAATGATGATCAGCCAAACTGTGCAATGGCTTTTTGCACCACACGCTTGACCATGTCCAGCGCGACCTTGTGTGTTTCTGTCGTCGGACGCCGGGCAGACCAGACCAGCGTGAGCGAGCTCATCAGCGTGGGTTTCTGAATCTCGTGCGTGACCAGCGGATGGGGTTTCGCAAAGTTGCTCAAGGTGTACTTGGGCAACACGGCGTAGCCCAGGCCTTCTTTCACCAGGTCCAAGATCGCGTTCAGGCCGTCCACCTCCAGCACGATGTTGGGCTTGACACCGATGCGTACCATCTCTGCCTCCAACAACAGTCGAAAAGCATTCGGGCGGCTGGGGATGATCAAGGGCAGGTCCGCGAGGTCCTTCAACGCTAATGTCTCGCCCAAGACCTTAGGTGCGCGCCCCGACGCACGTGAACCTGCAGAAATCAGCACCAAGGCTTCTTCGTGCAGCACTTCGGTTTCCAGGTCAGGGGAGGGCGGCGGGTTGTACAGCACCGTCATGTCGAGTCGCCCGGCGCGCAGCCCTTCGTACATGAGCACCGAGAAGCCTTCTGTCAGCGTCAGTTGCGCCTGGGGCAGGGCAGAGCGAAAGGCATGGGTCAGCGGAACGGTGATCAACTTAGACAAGCTTGGAGGCAGGCCAATCGACACGCGCCCCGACAGTGCGCCACGGATAGAGCCCAATTCTTCCTCTGCAAGCGCCACTTGGTGAAGGATGCCGCGCCCATGCTCCAGCAAGACGAGGCCCGCCTCGGTCAGCGTGACGCCGCGCCCATTGCGCAGCAGAAAGGTCTGGCGGTATTCCACTTCCAGTTGTCGAACATGGCGGCTGAGCAGCGGCTGTGCAATGCCAAGGGCAACGGCAGCGCGGCTGAAACTGCCCAGCTCAGCGACGCGGACGAAGGACTCGATTTGTTTCAGATCCATGTGCTTCCTCAATTGGTGATTACTTAGAATTGTTTTGCATAGCCATTGAATTGTTATCTAATTTTGTTATATCAGCTAGTCCAAAGCCATGCTAGGTAATGCATGCTTCATTTTTAGAATTTCAGACATGCCCCGTACCGATTCAACCCCACAAGAAATGACGATCAAAGGTATTTCCTCCATGGCCACCCGTCAGGTGCTTGCCGAGTTGGCCCAAGCCTTTACAGCGCAGTCGGGCATCCCTGTGCATATGGCGTCCGTTGGCGGTGTTGACGCCGCCAAACGCGTGCAAGCCGGGGAAGCCTTTGATGTGGTGATCTTGGGTTCGGACGCCATCGACAAGCTGATCGCCGCGGGCCATGCTCATGCCGGCAGCCGCGTTGACTTGGTTCGATCCGGCGTCGCGGTGGCGGTTCGCAAGGGTGCCACCTTGCCTGATATTTCTTCCGAAGAAGCCGTTAAGCAGGCCGTGCTGGCCGCGCCCAGCATCAGCTATTCCACAGGCCCCAGCGGCGTGGCACTGGCCAAGTTGTTCGATAAATGGGGCATTGCCCAGCAGATTCAAAGCCGCATGGTGCAAGCCCCGCCCGGTGTGCCCGTGGGCTCGCTGGTCGCCAAGGGCGAGGTTGCTTTGGGCTTTCAGCAGTTGAGCGAACTGCTGCATGTAGACGGCATCACCATCGTTGGCCCTTTGCCTGATGCAATACAAATCACCACGATCTTTGCAGCCACTTTGCCAACTGTTCTGTCTAAAGAATCACCCCAGGCCGCTCGTGTGAAGGCGCTGCTCGACTACATGGTGTCGCCGATGGCTGCAGACGCCAAAATTCGTCAAGGCATGACACCGGCCTGAACCCAAGTACAGATAAACATATACACAAGGAGAAGATTCCATGAGTTTGATCATCGATTGCCATGGCCACTACACCACGGCCCCCAAAGCGCTGGAAACCTGGCGCAACCAACAAATCGCTGGCATCAAGGATGCGTCGCTCATGCCTAAAGCCGCTGACTTGAAGATCAGCGATGACGAACTGCGCGAATCCATTGAGACCAACCAACTCAAGTTGATGAAAGAGCGCGGCAGCGATATCACGCTGTTTTCTCCCCGCGCCAGCTTCATGGCGCACCACATTGGCGACTTCAATGTCTCTAGCACCTGGGCGGCGATCTGCAATGAGCTGTGCTACCGCGTCAGCACCTTGTTCCCCGACAACTTTGTGCCCGTGGCCATGCTGCCCCAGTCACCCGGTGTGGACCCCGCCACCTGCATTCCCGAGCTGGAAAAATGCGTCAAAGAATACGGCGCTGTTGGCATCAACCTGAACCCAGACCCTAGCGGCGGCCACTGGACCAGCCCACCGTTGACCGACAAGCATTGGTACCCTATCTATGAAAAAATGGTGGAGTACGACCTGCCCGCCATGATCCATGTGAGCACCAGTTGCAACAACTGCTTTCACACCACGGGCGCGCATTACCTGAATGCAGACACCACCGCCTTTATGCAGTGCGTCCAGGGCGATCTGTTCAAAGACTTCCCCACGCTCAAGTTCCTGATTCCGCATGGCGGCGGTGCTGTGCCGTACCACTGGGGCCGTTTCCGGGGTCTGGCGCAAGAAATGAAGCGCCCACTGCTGACCGAGCATGTGCTGAACAACATCTTTTTTGACACCTGCGTTTACCACCAGCCTGGCATCGACTTACTGAACACGGTGATTCCGGTCAAGAACGTGCTGTTTGCGTCAGAGATGATTGGCGCTGTGCGTGGCATTGACCCGACCACCGGCCACTATTACGACGACACCAAGCGCTACATCGAAGCCAGCAAGATTCTGAGTGCTGAAGACAAGCACCAGGTCTACGAAGGCAATGTGCGCCGCGTGTTCTCGCGCCTGGATACCCGCCTAAAGGCCAAGGGCCTTTAAGAGCGCGACATAGCCAGTCCACAAAATTGACGATAGATCCCAGGAGATAAAAATGTACGAATTAGGCGTGGTTTACAGAAACATTCAACGCGCAGATCGCGCGGCCGCTGACGGCCTGGCCGCGCTGGGCTCTGCCACAGTGCATGAAGCCATGGGCCGCGTCGGCCTGATGAAGCCTTATATGCGCCCAATTTACCCGGGGGCCCAAGTCTCTGGCACAGCAGTTACCGTGCTGCTGCACCCGGGTGACAACTGGATGATGCATGTGGTGGCCGAGCAAATCCAGCCAGGCGACATCGTGGTGGCAGCCATCAGCGCAGACAACTGCGACGGCTTCTTTGGTGACCTGCTGGCCACATCTTTCCAGGCGCGTGGCGCCAGGGCTTTGGTGATTGATGCGGGTGTACGTGACATCAAGACACTGAAGGAAATGAACTTCCCCGTTTGGAGCAAAGGCGTCAGCGCCAAGGGCACGATCAAATCTACCCTTGGCTCGGTCAATATCCCCGTGGTCTGTACCGGGATGATCGTGAATCCTGGCGACGTGATCGTGGCCGACGATGACGGCGTGGTGTGCGTGCCTAAAGCCATGGCTGTCAAGACCTTGGAGGCCGCCCGCGCACGTGAAGCCCTGGAAGGCGAAAAGCGCGACAAGCTGGCTCAGGGTATTTTGGGCCTGGACATGTACAAGATGCGCGAGCCGCTTGAAAAAGCCGGCCTGCGTTACATCGACTGAACCCCATGACAAATCAACGTCGTTCCTGGATCCGACTGGCCGCTGGCGCAGCACTTGCTGCGCTCCTCGTCGGCTGCGCATCCGCACCGCAGCCTCTCGCAGCGCCCAGCGCCGCTATTCGCCAAACCCTGGCGCCGAGCGGCACGCTGCGAATTGGCGTGTATTCAGGCAGCCCTTCGTCCATGGTGCGCAATGCTCAGGGCGAGGTCACTGGGGTGGCACACGACCTGGGCCACGTGCTGGCCAAACGCTTGGGTGTCCCCGCCAAGGTCGTGGAATTTGAACGCCTGGCGCTGGTGGTGGACGCGGTAAAGAACGCTGAAGTGGATTTCACGTTTACCAACGCCAGTGAGGCACGCGCCAAGGTGGTGAGTTTTACGCCGCCGCTCATTCAGTTGGAGTTGGGCTATCTGGTGCCTCCTGGCTCACCCATTCAAAGTGTGAACGACGTCGACAAACCTGGTGTGCGCGTGGGCGTGAGCCAAGGCAGCAGTTCTCAGGCGGCACTGGGCAAGAGCCTGACCCAGGCCAAGCTGGTGCCAGCAGCCTCCGTCAAGGCAGCCCAAGCCATGTTGCGCGCGGGCGAGGTGCATGCTTTTGCCACCAACAAAGCCATCCTGAACGAGATGGCGCAGGGCCTGCCGGGCTTCAAGGTGCTGGACGGCCGCTGGGGCTTGGAGAACCTGGCCATCGCAGTGCCACAAGGGCGCGAGCTTGGCATGGACTACCTGCGGCAGTTTGCGCGGGATGTGCAGTCCAGTGGTGACCTGCAGGCCATCATCCAAAAAGCTGATCTGCGTGGCACGGTCAAGCCGTAGTCAGCATTCGTTGAATATTCCAACCGACAGGAGACAAGCGCCATGAACAAGACAGTATTTCGTCTGCGTCGCCAATTCACGGTGGTCTGTGCTGCGTTGCCGCTAGCACTTGTGACCTTCGGAGTCAGTGCGCAGACCTACCCGAGCAAGCCGGTGAAATTTATTGTGGGTTACGCCGCTGGAGGCGCGGTGGACATCGTCGCGCGTACCGTGGGGCAAGCGATCTCTCCAGCGCTGGGGCAGCCTGTGCTGGTGGAGAACAAACCCGGCGCGGGCACCAACATCGCGGTCAAAGCCACCATTGACGCCGCACCCGACGGCCACACGCTCTTGATGGCCGCCAATGCCCTGGCCGCCAACATGTCGCTGTACCAACCCGCACCGTTTGATGCGGAGCGCGATCTGGTTCCTGTGTCGCTGATTGGCCGCGTGCCTGTGGTCATTGCAGCCAACCCCAATGTGCCGTTCAACACAGTCGCCAAACTGATCGAAGCAGCCAAGGCCAAACCGGGCAGCATCTCGTTTGCCACGCCCGGCAACGGATCAACCCCGCACATGGCTATTGAGCTGTTTGCCGCGGCGGCTGGCATCAATCTTCAACACATTCCCTACAAGGGCGGTTCACCTGCCATTACCGATGTTATCGGTGGTCAGTTGCCCTTGGTGGCGGTGAATGCGCTGGAAGTGTTGCCGCATTACAAGAGTGGCAAGCTCAAAGTGATTGCCGTGCTCAGCACCAAGCGCAGCAGCATCTTTCCTGATACCCCCACCATTGCAGAGAGCGGCTTCCCAGGATTTGAGGCCTCGGTTTGGTACGGTCTGGTTGCACCAGCTGCCACCCCCAAGCCCATCGTGGCGCGCCTGCACGCTGAAGTGCAAAAGGCCTTGCAAACCACTGAAGTCCGCGAGCGCATGGCCGCAGTGGGCGGCGAGATTGAACCCGGCACCTCCGAACATTTCGGTGCGCTGATTCGTTCTGAACGTGCGCGCTACGCCAAGCTTGTCAAAGACGCCAACATCAAGCCCGATTGATTTTTTCTCACTTTTTCATTTGCTTAAAACCAACTGGAGCCATCTTGAAACCTTTCAACACTAAACGCCGTGCAACTTTGTTGTCCTTGGGGCTCGCAGCAGCCTTTGCTGGACTGTTCTCACAAGGCGCTGCGGCGCAGGAATGGCCCACTAAAACCGTGCGCCTGATTAACCCCTACCCTGTGGGCGGCGGCCCTGATGGCATTGCCCGACTGCTGGCAGACAAACTCTCCAAGAAATGGGGCAAACCTGTGGTGGTAGAAAACCGTCCCGGTGGCAATGGTTTCATCGCCATTGATGCCTTTAAGCGCGGAGCTAACGATGGGCATGACTTGCTGCAGCTGGACAGCGTCCACCTCACGGCGTATCCCTACATGTTCAAGAAGTTGCCCTATGACGTGAACAAAGACTTTGAGCCCATTGCGCCGCTGTTTCAGGCCTTTCTGTTCTTTGTGGTGCCAGTGGACAGCAAATACAAAAAAGTGTCGGACATCATTGCCGATGCCAAAGCCAACCCCGGCAAGATCAACTATGGCTCCTGGTCCATTGGCAACCCTGTCCACCTGGGCGTGGAAGAGCTAGAAGAACTGACTGGCACCAAGTTTGAGCATGTGCTTTACAAAGAAACCACACAGCTCTACACCTCGGTCGGCACGGGCGAATTGGGCTTCTCGATTGGTTCTGCCGGTACAGCGGGCCCCATGTACCGTGCGGGCAAACTCAAATTCTTGGCGGTAGCTGGCGCAAAGCGCATGGAAGCCTACCCCGACGTGCCCACGGTGGCTGAATCTGGCGGCCCTGCCCACCCTTATGAAGTCAGTGGCTGGAACACCATCGTTGGCCCCAAGGGCTTGGCTCCAGCGATCCAAGAAAAGATCCGCAAAGACATTGCCGAGGCGCTCTCAGGTCCTGACGTGAAGGAAAAATTTCAGACCTTTGGCTATGTACCCTTGAACTTGGATAAGCCGCAATTCAGCAAATTTATTCAAGCTGAAGCAGGCCGGTATTCAGCGGTCATCAAGCGCGGCAAAATTCAAATCGATTGAGCAAGATCATGAGCAAACCGACCTCTGGTGACTTCACCAAAACCAATGGCTGGATGGACTGGTACACCGGCCCTGCCAAGCCCCGCTTCACGCTGCCCGCTGGGGCAGTAGACGCACATTGCCATGTTTTTGGCCCAGGGGCCGAGTTTCCCTATGCGCCTGAGCGCAAGTACACGCCGTGCGATGCGTCCAAGGCCCAGCTTTTTGCCCTGCGCGATCATCTGGGTTTTGACAAGAACGTGATCGTGCAAGCCACTTGTCACGGTGCAGACAACCGTGCCCTGGTGGATGCGCTGAAAAGCTCTAACGGCAAGGCCAAAGGCGTGGCCACTGTCAAGCGCAGCGTGACAGATCAAGAGTTGCAAGACTTGCACGACGCTGGCGTGCGCGGTGTGCGCTTCAATTTCGTCAAACGTCTGGTGGACTTCACGCCCAAAGACGAACTCATGGAAATCGCAGGCCGCATCGCCAAACTGGGCTGGCATGTGGTGATCTACTTCGAAGCCGTGGACTTGCCCGAGCTGTGGGACTTCTTCACCGCCTTACCCACTACCGTGGTGGTGGACCACATGGGCCGCCCAGATGTGAGTTTGTCCGTGGATGGCCCGCAGTTTGCGCTGTTTGAAAAGTTCATGCGCGAGCACACCAATGTGTGGAGCAAGGTGAGCTGCCCCGAACGCCTGAGTGTGAGTGGCCCGAAAGCACTGAACGGTGAACAGGCTGCCTACCAAGACGTGGTGCCCTTTGCACGACGCATCGTCGAGCAGTTCCCCGACCGCGTGCTCTGGGGCACTGACTGGCCGCACCCCAACCTGAAAGACCACATGCCGGATGACGGCCTGCTCGTGGACTTCATTCCGCAAATTGCGCCCACAGCTGAGCTGCAGAAGAAGCTCTTGGTGGACAATCCAACGCGCCTTTATTGGGCTTAAGGAACAAGAACAATGGCTTTAGACAAACCCTACCTCGACGTGCCCGGCACGACGATTTTTGATGCCGAACAAAGCCGCAAGGGCTACCACTTAAACCAGTTCTGCATGTCGCTGATGAAAGCCGAGAACCGCAAGCGTTTTCTGGCCGACCAGCGCGCTTATCTGGACGAGTGGCCGATGAGCGAGGACCAGAAACTGGCCGTGCTCGCCATGGACTTGAACCGCTGCATGGCGCTGGGTGGCAACATCTACTTCTTGGCCAAGATCGGCGCGACGCATGGTCTGAGTTTTCAGCAGATGGCGGGCAGCATGACCGGCATGAGCGAAGAGCAATACCGCAACATGATGATCAACGGTGGCCGTAGCATCGAAGGCAACCGCTATAAGAAAGAGAGCGCATAATGGCCGCCCGTATTACCGCCAGCGTCTATACATCCCATGTTCCGGCCATTGGCGCGGCGCTGGATGCAGGCAAGACACTAGAGCCGTATTGGCAGCCCGTGTTCAAAGGCTACGACTACGGCAAGCAATGGCTGAAGGACAACAAGCCTGACGTGATCTTTCTGGTCTACAACGACCACGCCACGGCCTTTAGCTTGGATATGATCCCCACCTTTGCCATTGGCACAGCGGCCAGCTACCAGCCCGCCGACGAAGGCTATGGCGCGCGCCCGGTGCCCGTGGTGCAAGGCCACCCAGAGCTTGCCTCGCACATCGCGCAATCGGTGATCCAGCAAGACTTTGACTTGACCATCGTCAACAAGATGGACGTGGACCACGGTTTGACCGTGCCCTTAAGCCTGATGTGTGGCGAGCAAGACCCCAAGACCGGTAGCTGGCCTTGCCCCATCATCCCTTTTGCCGTCAACGTGGTGCAGTACCCCGTTCCCAGCGGCCAGCGTTGCTACAACCTGGGCAAAGCCATCCGCAAAGCGGTGGAGAGCTACGACGAAGACTTGAACGTCCACATCTGGGGCACAGGTGGCATGAGCCATCAACTGCAAGGCCCCCGCGCCGGATTGATCAACCGCGAGTGGGACAACGCATTTCTCGACCGCCTGATCGCAGACCCGGCAGGTCAAGCCGCCGTGCCACACATCGACTACGTGCGCGAAGCGGGCTCTGAAGGCATTGAGCTGGTGATGTGGCTGATTGCCCGTGGCGCCATGAACGACAAGCCGCCCGTGGTGAAGCAGCGCTTCTACCATGTGCCCGCATCCAACACAGCCGTTGGCCACCTGATCCTAGAAAATTCCTGAACGGAGCAAATCAACATGACCATCAAAGTCGCATTAGCAGGCGCAGGCGCCTTCGGCATCAAACACCTGGACGGCATCCAGAACATCGACGGCGTGGAAGTCGTGTCCCTGATCAGCCGCGAACTCGACAAGACCAAAGAGGTCGCCGACAAATACGGCATCAAGCATGTCACCACCGACTTGGCCGACAGCTTGGCGCTCAAAGAAGTAGACGCCGTTATCCTGTGCACCCCTACCCAAATGCACGCAGACCAAACCCTGGCCTGTCTGAAGGCGGGTAAGCATGTGCAGGTGGAGATTCCGCTGGCCGACAGCCTCAAAGGTGCGCAAGACGTGGTGGCCCTCGCCGAGAGCAGCGGCCTGGTCGCCATGTGCGGCCACACCCGCCGCTTTAACCCCAGCCACCAGTATGTGAACAACCAGATCAAAGCAGGCAAGTTCAACATCCAGCAAATGGATGTGCAAACCTACTTCTTTCGCCGCACCAACATGAACGCGCTGGGCCAGCCCCGCAGCTGGACGGATCATTTGCTGTGGCACCACGCGGCCCACACCGTGGACCTGTTTGCTTACCAGGCGGGCAGCCCCATCGTCAAAGCCAACGCCATCCAAGGCCCGATCCACCCCACGCTGGGCATCGCCATGGACATGTCCATCCAGTTGCAAGCCGCTAATGGCGCTATTTGCACTTTGAGCTTGAGCTTCAACAACGACGGCCCCCTGGGCACCTTCTTCCGTTACATCGGCGACAGCGCGACTTACATCGCCCGCTATGACGATCTGTACACCGGCAAGGAAGAAAAAATCGATGTCAGCCAAGTGGCAGTCAGCATGAACGGCATCGAGCTGCAAGACCGCGAGTTCTTCGCCGCCATCAAAGAGGGCCGTGAGCCCAATTCCAGCGTGGCGCAGGTGTTTAACTGCTATCAGGTGCTACATAATTTGGAGAAGCAGCTGATAGCCTGATAGCCGCTGTGCGAGACTTGGGCTACGACTGGGAGAAGAATGTATGCCGCTCAACACAGACCATTTGCATCGGTGCATAGGTACGCTCGAATCTGCTTGCAACTTCTATGGGCAAGCGGAGGAGGGAAGCATCGATCAGGAGGTATTTCGCAATGCCATTGTGAAAGGCTATGAGCTTACCCAGGAAACCGCATTCAAGCTTTTAAAACGAGTGCTCAAAGACTACGGCCACGGCGGCAAGAAGCTAGATGCAACACCCGTCAAAGAGCTCTTGCGCCTAGCCGCCACGCATAGCCTGATGAAGCTGGACGAAGTCGAACGTTGGTTTGCTTACCGCGACAATCGCAACAATACCGCGCACGATTACGGCGAAAGTTTCGCCAAAGAAACCCTCAAACTGCTCCCCAGCTTCATCGATGATGCCAAGACCCTAGAAGGGGTTTTACGCGAGCGTAGTGGCGGCGACGAAAGTTGATCATGCCCGCAACCACCGTGTCGCTCGATTTGCCACAGCGCTATTTGCACGAGGTACTCAAGTTGCTGCGTACCTATGTTCCAAATGCGCAAGTCTGGGCGTACGGCAGCCGAGTTACCGGTAGCGGTCATGAAGCCAGCGACCTTGATCTGGTGCTGCGCAACCCGGCTGACCTGCAAGCACAGACCGATGCAATCTACGATCTCAAAGAAGCCTTCATCGAAAGCAACCTGCCTATCCGCGTGGATGTGATGGACTGGGCGCGAATCCCGACAAGTTTTCAGCACGAAATCGAACGCGCGCATGTGTTGGTGAAAGAAAGTGGGCGATCGACTGATGCATAGATCGCCTGTGGCATCAAAAGTTATAGCATTAAACCCATGTAGGCTATGCCTAAAGGGGTATTTATTGGCGATTTTTTTGCCTCAAACTTCGCTCTAATAATCGGTCATGACGCCACGCAAAACGCTCACGCTGCCGCATAAATTCAGTCGACATAGGCGGGCAGTTTGCTTCCAAGTCACCCAGTTTTCTACTGGGTCTATCGGTCCAGACGCTGCGACTGGCGGTGGTGGCGAACAAAGTGCGGACAACGTCCGCACTATCAACCATCGTACCGGTCATGCGTTGGATGCTAAGGCCGGTGGAACACTGATCCGATACTTGGATATGTTGAAAAATAGTAAAAATTGATAGCAATAAACGCTTACTAGACATGCCGTAAAGGCCTATTTCAATGACAAAATTAACGCAAAGAACCATTGGCCCCTTCTCCGTCAGCCCCATTGGCCTGGGCTGCATGAACCTGAGCCATGCTTACGGCGTGCCGGTGTCGGCAGAGCAGGGCGAGCGTGTGCTGCTGGAGGCGCTGGACTCAGGCGTTACGCTGTTTGACACGGCGGCGCTGTATGGCTTTGGTGCCAACGAAAAGCTGGTGGGCAAGGTCATGAAGCCACACCGCTCGCGCTTTACGCTGTGCAGCAAAGGTGGCATGGCGGGGGTGCAGTTTGACGATGGCGTCAAGCGCGTGATCGACGGGCGCCCTGAGGCGATTCGGCGCGATTGCGAGAACAGCCTGCGCTATTTGCAAACCGACGTGATTGACTTGTACTACCTGCACCGGTGGGACAAGAAGGTGCCGATTGAAGACAGCGTAGGCGCCATGGCAGACTTGGTGCGCAAGGGCTATGTGCGCAGCTTAGGCTTGAGCGAAGTGTCGGCCTCCACGATTCGCAAAGCGCATGCGGTGCACCCCATTGCGGCGGTGCAGACCGAGTATTCGCTGTGGACACGCAACGCCGAGATTGCTGTGTTGCAGACCTGTGCCGACATTGGCGCGGCCTTTGTGGCTTTCAGCCCCGTTGGGCGCGCTTTTCTGACGGGCACCTTGACCGATGTGACCACGCTGGACGCCAAAGACATCCGCAAAGGCATGCCACGGTTTGCGCCAGAGGCCTACGCTGCCAACCTAAAGCTGTTGCCGGGTTACCTGGCCATTGCCAATGAGGTGGGTTGCAGCCCCGCGCAGCTCTCGCTGGCTTGGTTGCTGCACAAAGCGCCGCACATCATTCCGATTCCGGGCACCACCAGCGTGGCGCATTTGAAGGACGACTTGGGTGCTGCCCATGTCAGCCTGAGCGCTGACGTGATGGCACGCTTGGAAGCGCTGATCAACCAAAAGACGGTGACCGGTGCGCGCTACAACGCGCAGGCCACGTCAGAGGTCGATACCGAAGAGTTCGCCTGATTTGATCAGTCGGTGCTCATGTGCCGGGCAATGTCCGGGCGCGGCTCCACTACCTTGAAGCCGCGCTCGAAGTTATCCAATACCGCCAGAAAGCTGATGAATACCTCGCTGGCGCCCGCTACTTGAATGCGCCCATCGGCCACGGCATCTTCAAAGGTGAGTTTTTGCAATGTGATCTGGTCCAGCGTCGCGCGGCTTAGCGACAAGCTGACCTGGGCGTCACTGCGCTGATCGTTGGCAACGTGCGTGAGGGTGCTGTTTTGCAGCGTCAGGGCATAGGTTTGCCCTGTGTCGGTAAACCGCCAGTTCATCAGCCAATGTTTGCCCGCGGCCCGCGCCGCGTTAACGCGAATCGCCAGGTAGTCAAAGTACATGTCCAGCGTCAGCGCCTTGATCACGTCTGGGCTGGCTGGGCCAGCGCGGGACATGCGTGGCGGGCCTTTTCGCATTTCTAGCGTGCCCTGCAGGTAGGCATTGCGCCAAGTGGCAGATTCCGCCTGGTAGCCCAGTTGCTCCATGGCGTTTGCGCACAGCTCGCGGGCGGCAACGTTGTCAGGCTCGGCGTAGACAAGCTGGGAACACACTTGTGCGACCCAGCGGAACTCGCCTTTGTCAAAGTCCGCTCTGGCGCGCGCCAGCACCGCATCGGCCCCGCCCATGTAGTCCACCGCCTTGCGGGCCGCAGCCACGGGGGGTAGTGCATCCAAATTGGCGGGGTTGGCGTCGTACCAGCCCAGGTAACGCTGGTAAATGGCTTTCACGTTGTGCTTCAGGCTGCCGTAAAAGCCGTGTGCAGACCAGTCTTGCTGCAGCGCGTCGGGCAGGGTTAACACCTCGGCAATCTCTGGCCCGGTGTAACCGTGGTTGATCAGGCGCACGGTTTGGTCATGCACAAATTTGTACAGATCGCGTTGGCGCTCCAGATACGGCTTGAGCCGATCTGTTCCCCACACTGGCCAGTGGTGCTGCGCGATCAGGATGTCGCTGCTGTCGCCATAGCGCTGCAGCGCGCGGCCCAGGTACCGCGCCCAGGCCAGGCTGTCGCGCACCTGGGCACCGCGCAGGGGCAGCAGGTTGTGAAAGTTGTGGCTGGTGATCTCGGTCATGTTCAGCACCCGCAGTTGGGGGTGATGAATGATCATCTCGGATGGGGCTTCAGCGCCCGGCGTGAGTTCAAACACGCAGTCAATGCCGTCAATGCAATGGCTCTCCACTTCGTTTGCAATCACCAGCGTTGGAGGTATCAGCGTCACACTGCCGCTGGAGGTGGTCTTGCCTAGGCCTGCATCCACTTGGCCGCGAATGCCTTTGGGCAGCAGCGGGCCAAACTGGTAGAGAGCCCGGCGTGCCATGGCGTTGCCTGCGGTTACGTTCTCGCTGATCGCATCTTCCATGAAGCCAATTGGCGCGATGATTTGCACCCTGCCCGCCAGCACATCGGCTTCGTCCACCACGCCACGCACACCACCAAAGTGGTCTGCATGGCTGTGCGAATAGACCACGGCCTTGACCTCGCGACGAGGGCGGTGGGCAAAGTAAAGCTCTAGCGCCGCATGGGCGACTTCGGTGGAGATCAGCGGGTCGATCAGGATCAAGCCGGTATCGCCCTCGATGATCGTCATGTTCGAGATATCCATGCCGCGCACCTGGTACATGCGCTCGCATACCTTGAAGAGGCCGGTGATCATGTTGGCCCGCGCATGCCGCCACAGGCCAGGGTGGACGGAATCAGGCGCTTCTTCTTCCGCCAAGAAGCCGTAGGCCTTCAGGTTCCAGACGGGCGCGCCGCTGGGCTGGGTAATGGCCAGCGCCGGGATGTCGGCAATAAAGCCCCGGCGCGCATCATCAAAAGACTGCGTATCCGCAAACGGCAACAAACGGCGCTGCGCATGATTGCAGGCGCGCGTGGCGTCGGTGGCGGGCAAGGCCCCAGCGGGGCCAAGGTTGGAGATGTCCTTGGGTTCGGGGGCGGGGTTAGTCTTGGCGTCTGGCATCGTGCCTCCTGTGTAGGAAGCCCTCAGCGTACAGGATTTTCTATCGAGCCAATGCCGTCAATCTCGATCCGCACCACGTCACCCGCCTTCAAGTACTTGGGCGGCTTGAAGCCAATGCCCACGCCGACCGATGTACCGGTGGCGATGATGTCGCCTGGGTAGAGCGTGATGCCAGCGGACAAGGTTTCGATCAAGGTCGGGATGTTGAAAATCAGCTCTGTGGTGCGCGCGTCTTGGCGTTTTTCGCCGTTCACAAAGCAGCGCACGCCCGTGTTGGCGCCGTCGCATTCGTCAGCGCTGACCAGCCAAGGACCCATGGGGCAAAAGGTGTCAAAGGACTTACCCATATGCCACTGTAAATGGCGGTTTTGCCAGTCGCGCGAAGTGACGTCATTGACGATGGTGTACCCCCAGACATGGGCCATGGCCTCACTGGCCTTGATGCCTTTGCCGCCCTTGCCAATGATGACGGCCAACTCAGCCTCGTAGTCAATCGCGTCTGACACGCCCACCGGCATGTCGATGAAGTCCGTAGGACCAACCACACACTCGGGCACTTTGGTGAAGATGATGGGCACACTGGGGATGTCGCCACCGGCCTTGGCGCTACTGTCAAAGCCACTGCCTGCGAATTCTTTGGCGTGGGCATAGTAGTTTTTGCCCACACAAAAGATGTTTCGGCGCGGGCGGGGAATCGGTGCCGTCAACTGCACCTGGGTGATGGTCACGGCTGCGCCCAGGGCGGGCAAGGCCTTGCCTTGGGCCTGCACTTCGACGATGTGCAGGGCACCGCGCGCGGCTTGCTCCGGGTTCAGGGCGAACGGCTGGACGCTTTGGCCATCGGCAGCGACCATGCCAACGGCGGGTTGGCCTTGGTAGACATATGCGGCGATCTTCATACTGTTGGTCTCCTTGTTTGAACGGCGTCAGCCCATGGATCATGATCAAGCCGGGAGGCAGGGGAAACACGGGGATGCGAATGATTGCGTTTTGCGGTCAAATGTTAGCATGCAAACCAAAAAATCACCCCTCGCGGTAAACCCTGGTTTACGCCGAAAAGGCGCATTGGCTTGGATGCTTGTCATGTTGGGAGGGAGCGCGCTGGTTGGCCTGGCACCCGCTTATGCTCAGCCTGCCTGGCCCAACAAGGCAATCACCATGATCGTGCCTTTCCCACCGGGTGGGCTGGCAGACATCGTGGCGCGGCCCGTGGCTGAGGCCATGTCGCGCGAGCTCGGGCAGCCGGTGGTGATCGAAAACAAAGGCGGTGCAGGCGGTGGCATCGGCATGGCGGCAGCGGCCAAAGCTAAGCCAGACGGCTACACGGTATTGATGGCTTTGTCGTCTTTCGCCGTGATTCCAGAGGCGGATGTGCTGTTGGGTCGCGCACCCCTGTACAACCTGGCAGACTTGCGCCCCTTGGCTCGCTTTACGGCTGACCCGACCGTGCTGGTGGTGCGCGCAGATGCCCCCTGGAAGACGGCACAGGCTTTTGTCGATGATGCCAAAAAGCGGTCTGGTGCGATCAATTACGGTTCATCTGGCAATTACGGCACCATGCACGTGCCCATGGAAATGCTGGCGCAAACCTCTGGCGTCAAACTGGCGCACATTCCGTTCACAGGCGCAGGGCCTGCTGTGGTGGCGCTGCTGGGTGGGCAGATTGACGCCGTATCGTCTGGCCCGGCTACCGTGCTGCAGCACATCAAGGCGGGCAAGCTGCGCGCGCTAGGGCACTGGGGGACGGGGCCATTGGCCTCGCTGCCTGAGGCACCCGCGCTCAAAGACTTGGGGCTGACAGCCGACTACGCGCAGTGGTCTGGGCTGTTTGTGCCAACGGCCACGCCAGAACCCATTGCGCAGCGCCTGCGCGCTGCTGCCAAAGTTGCTGCTCAGGACGCCAAAGTTCGCGAAGTGATTGGTAATGCGGGCAGCCCCATCCAGTACCAGGACGCGCCGGAATTCGACGCCTATGTGAACGCCGACGCGCGCCGCATGGTCGATGTGGTCAAGCGCATTGAGCGCTTGGATTGATTAAAAGGCTTGCCATGAACATTTGTCTTTCAAATTCTCTTGATAAACCCTTGTTTCGGCAAGTCCATAAAGCATTGCTTGCTATTGTTATGATAGCGATAATGCCATGGGCCCATGCCCAAACTTACCCCAGTCGACCGGTCAAAATCATTGTGCCTTTTGCCGCAGGTGGCCCGGCAGACAACTATGCCCGCTTCATGGCGCAGCGTTTGCAGGACGCCCTGAGGCAGCCTTTTGTGGTGGACGACCGCCCCGGTGGTGGCTCGGTCATCGGCACCGACTTGGCGGCCAAGGCCGCACCCGATGGCTACACCTTGCTGCTGATGTCTAACGCCCACACGGTGAACGAAACGTTGATCCCCAACAAGCCCTTTGCCTTGCTGCGCGACTTTGTGCCTGTGGCGCCGATCAACTATTCCGACCTGGTGCTGGTTGCCCACCCCGGCGTGCCCGAGAAATCCCTGGCCGAGTTGATCAAGCGCGCAAAAGCCAGCCCAGGCAAGATCAATTACGCCTCCAGCGGGCCAGGCACGCCGTACCACATGGCGGGTGAACTTTTTAAAAGCATGGCCGGGATTTATCTCGTGCACATCCCATACCGCGGCAGTTCTGGCGCACGCACCGACGTGATCGGCGGGCAGGTGGACTTGATGTTTGACGCTGTGACCACCATGGCCGAGCAGATTCGCGCGGGCAAGGTCAAAGCGCTGGCGACGACCGGGCGGGCCAGGTCTGATGTGCTGCCAGACGTGCCCACGATGACCGAAGCCGGCGTGCCCGGCTACGAGGCCACCATTTGGCTGGGTTTGATGGCCCCCAAAGGCACGCCCAAAGCAGTGGTGGACAAGCTCAACGAAGCCGTCACCCGCATTGCCAGCCAGCCCGATGTGAAGGCCGCCTGGGCTAAGCAGGGCGCGGTGCCACTGCTGATGAACCCCACTGCGTTCGAGAAGTACGCCCGTGAGGACATCGACAAATGGGCGAAAGTTATCAAGAGCGCTGGTATCAAAGCTGATTGACCAAAGGAACACATGTCTCAACTGAATATCCTGAGCGGCGGCGCAGCCTTTGGGCTGGTCTCTAAGCTGGAAGGCCGCTTTGCCGCCGAAAACGCCTGCAGCATCACCGGCACCTACAACGCCGTTGGCGTGATGCGAGACCAGTTGATTGCTGGTGCGCCGTGCGACGTCGTGATCCTGACCTCTGCGCTCATCGCCCAACTGGAGGCCAGTGGCCATGTGTTGCCTGGCACGGCCCGCGACTTGGGCAAGGTACGCACGGGCGTGGCGGTCAACGCGGGCAGCGTGGCCCCCGCTGTTGCGACGGCTCAGGAGCTGAAGGCCGCTTTGCTGGCCGCCAGTGAGGTGTACTTTCCTGACCCCGTCAAGGCCACGGCGGGCATCCACTTCATGAATGTGATGAAGCAACTGGGCGTGGATGGCCTGTTGGCCGACCGACTGCGCCCATTTCCCAACGGTGCCACAGCCATGGGCGAGATGGCCAAGGTGGGCAAGCCAGGTGCCATTGGCTGCACGCAGATCACTGAGATTCTCTACACCAGCGGCGTGGCCCTTGTGGCGCCATTGCCAGCCGAATTTGAATTGGCCACGGTGTACACCGCAGCCGTGAGTGCCCATGCCGAAAGCCCTAATGCTGCGCGCGCGCTGATTGAAATGCTATCCAGCCCTCAAGCACAAAGCATCCGGTCCGCCGGTGGCTTTGACAGTTGATTCACTTTTTGCCTAACTTTCACGTTCACCCCAAGGAGACGCCATGTACAAACTGAATGTCAATGGAAAAGTCCAGTCGGTTGATGCCGAAAAAGAGATGCCCCTGCTGTGGGTGCTGCGCGAGGTGCTGGGCATGACTGGCACAAAGTACGGCTGCGGTATTGCCCAGTGCGGGGCTTGTACGGTGCATGTGAATGGCGTCCCTACGCGGTCGTGCTCTGTGCCAGGCTCGGCCGTAGCGGGTAAGCAGATCACCACCATTGAAGGCCTGTCACCCACCACCAGCCACCCGATCCAGAAGGCCTGGGCCGAGGTGGATGTGCCCCAGTGCGGCTATTGCCAGTCGGGCCAGATCATGGCGGCTGCGGCTTTGCTCAAACGCAAACCTAAGCCTACCGACAAAGACATTGATGACGCCATGAGCAACATCTGCCGCTGCGGCACCTACCAGCGTATCCGCGAGGCGATCCACGTGGCGGCAGGCACCAAGACGGCCGAGGCCTCATTCATCTTGAGCCCTGCAGCGTCTTGCGCACCCTGCACACAACAAGCCTGAGGAGACATCGCATGAACAGCAAAGACATCTCCACCGCAGCAACTACTCTGGCCCAAAACCCGTCGATGCATCCCACTCGCCGCCGCTTCATCATTGGCTCGGCCGCCGTGGCCAGCGGGGGATTGGCCATTGGTTTGAACCTGATGCCAACGAAAGCCATGGCGCAAACTGTGGCCGCTGGCGACACCGAGGTCAACGTCTGGGTTGTGGTCAAACCCGACGACACCTGCGTGATCCGCATTGCCCGGTCTGAAATGGGGCAGGGCACACGTACTGGCCTAGCCCAACTGGTGGCCGAGGAACTGGAATGTGACTGGGCCAAGGTCACCACCGAATCGCCCACACCGGGCCAGAGCTTTGCTCGTAAGCGTGCCTGGGGCGAGATGAGCACCGGCGGAAGCCGCGGCATACGCACCTCTGAAGACTACGTGCGCCGAGGCGGTGCCGTGGCTCGCACCATGCTGCTGCAAGCGGCTGCCAATGAATTTGGCGTGCCAGTGGCCGAACTGAGCGTGAGCAGTGGTGTCATCACCCATACGGCAACAGGGCGCAAAACCAGCTATGGCAAGGTGGCTGCAGCTGCAGCCAAACTGACGGCACCAGATGCCAAGAGCATTCAGCTGAAGAACCCCAAAGACTGGAAGATTGCTGGCAAACCGCTCAAACGCCTGGACACGGCAGACAAGCTCAACGGTAGCAAGGTGTTCGGCGTCGATTTGCGCATGGACGGCATGCTGTGCGCGGCCATTAAAGATTGCCCGGTGTTCGGTGGCAAGTTGGCCGGCTTTGACGACAGCAAGGTCTTGAAAATGCGCGGCGTCAAAGCCGTGCTGCAGGTCAACCCAAGCGCCGTCGCTGTAGTGGCCGATACCTGGTGGCGTGCCAAGACCGCACTAGAGAAACTGCCCATTAAGTGGGACGAAGGCCCAAACGCTCAGGCCAGCAGCGCCAGCATTGCTGAACACCTCAAGGCTGGATTGACCGCTCCTGGCGACTACGCAGGCCGAAAAGAAGGCGATCCGCTTGCTGCTATTGCCGGAGCAGCTATCAAAATTGAAGCGACTTACAGCACACCATTCCTGGCACACGCTACCATGGAGCCGATGAACTGCACCGCCCGCATTACTGCTGACCGCGCAGAAATCTGGGTGCCCACCCAAAACGGTGAGGCATCTCACGCCGCCCTGGCTGAGGCCTCAGGTCTGCCGCTGGGCCAGTGCGAGGTCTACAAGGTGGATTTGGGTGGCGGTTTTGGCCGCCGGGGTGGCACGCAAGACTATGTGCACCAGGCCGTGGCCATTGCCAAGAAGTTCCCTGGCACGCCCGTTAAGCTGATGTGGACACGCGAGGAAGACCAGGCGCACGATTTTTACCGCCCCATTTCGCAGTGCCAAATGTCTGGCGGCTTGGATGCGAACGGCAATCTGGTGGGCCTGACGGTACGTTCATCGGGCCAGTCGATCAACGCCTGGCTCAACCCCCAGGCGATCAAGGGTGGCAAGGACGAGCGCCAACTCCAAGGGTTTTGGAAGGAGCCTGGAGATGCGCAGATGGGCTACACCGTGCCTAATTTGCTGACCGAATACGCGATCCGCAATACCCATGTCCCCGTGGGCCCCTGGCGCGGCGTGAACACCAACCAGAACGGCGTCTACCTGGAATGCTTTATGGAGGAGCTGGCCCGAGCATCAGGCAAAGACTCTTTTGCCTTCCGCCAGGCCTTGATGCAAAACCACCCCAAGCATCTGGCGGTGTTGAACGCAGCGGCCGAGAAGGGCGATTGGGGCAAGCCCCTGCCACCCGGTGTACACCGCGGCATTGCACAGTTTATGGGCTATGGCAGCTATTCCGCCGCCGTGGCCGAGGTGTCGGTCAGTGCCAAAGGCGAGGTCAAGGTACATCGCATGGTGTTGGCGACCAACTGTGGTCACGCGGTCAACCCCGGTCAGATCGCGGCTCAAGTCGAAGGATCCGTCGCTTATGGGCTGAGCGCAACTTTCTACGGCGAAATCACACTGGACAAAGGCCGCGTGAAAGAACTGAACTTTGACACCTACCCGGTCCTGCGACTACCGCAAATGCCCAAGGTGGAAACGGTGATCGTGCCGACCTATGACTTCTGGGGTGGCGTCGGCGAGCCGACGATTTGCGTGGTGGCACCTGCGGTGTTGAATGCGATTCAGGCGGCCACGGGCAAGCCAGTACGACAACTGCCTTTGCGGGGGCAGGGATTTACGTTTGTTTGATTTTCTTGGGTGCAGTTAAGTGTGATTCTGTTGGTGTGGCTGCCGCTCTGCACGGCCCAATAGTTGCCGACATAAATGACAGCAGACCCCAAAGTATTCAACGCCGAATGCTAGGCCCTTTGATTCCGAAACCTTGCGCACGCACCTTCAAATACAGCTCCAGTTGCCGAAGAGCCTGGTCCGCAGCGGGCGGCATGACCGCCTGAACCCCTGAATAGCATGCGCGCAATCGCCGGTCGATTGAGCCCATGCCTTGCCAACTCATGCGGTAGATTGGAAACCCTGTGGGGTTAGCTGGGCTGATTACATCTGCGCGCATTTGTTTGCCAATGTTCTGGTCGTGGCAATGGGTACAGGCGAGGTTCATGCGGCCCACACGTGTGGCATAGAGTTTCGCACCTGTTTGCAGATGTTCTTGCCAAACGCTTGCTTGTGTAGGTGAGGCTTGCACTTGGATGGGCTGGCCAATGGCCGCGTCATGCAAAGCCGCGCTCAGTGCCAAGACGGGCTCGCTTTCCAGCTTATCGCTGGCATGCCCAAGGCTTGATCGGCAGGCGATGATTTGGTCTTCTACGTTGATGAGTTTGCTGCCGTCAGCGGTCAGGCGAGGAAAAGTGCCTGCGCTGGTTTTCATGCTGGTCAGCGGGCCATGACAGTCGGCGCAGCTTTTGCCTTGGCTGGTGTCAGACCACAGTGCGCTGCCACGATCCAACGTGAGGGAGATGGGGTTGCTGCTGGCGTCTTGTTGCAGGGCGACGAGGCTGGGGGATAAAAAGGCGCTGCCACTGAGGCGGGGGTCGCTCGGCCAATTGGTGGCTTGTACGGAAGACGACGCCGCACCAATCAGTGCCAAGGATATGAGGCCTAAGGCCCATCTCGCCAAGCTCATGGCTCCAAAATCATAAGCTGTTGAGTTCGCCCACCCGCGCCTTTGTCGTCGCGCCATTCCACGGCCAGCATGCCGCCCTCAGCTGGCACGACGAGTGAGAACGCCAGCAGCGGCTGGGCCGATAAACCAGTGCCGGGTTCCGCTTCCAGGATCAGTTTGCCATTGAGCAGCACGCGCACCACGGTGATGATGTTGCGGGCTATGGGGCGGCCTTCGTCGTCCACGCGAAAACCGGTTTCCATGGGGTGGCCGACGATCCAGCGCGCCTCGATCGTGTTGCCGGGGCGCAGCCTGCCGTGCAAGCTGAGGCGGGACGGGATGAAATCTGCCATAGTGAGTCCGTTCACTGATCAGCCCGTACCGTCAAAGCAGGCGGACGAGGTGATGATGGTGGGCGCACTGGCGGCGCGCTGGCTGCCGTCGCTGTAGGTGGCGATGACCCAGGCATCCTGGCTGGCGGCCAGGCGCAAGCGGGTGTGGAACAGGTAGCGAGTTTGCGGCTCTGGTAGGCGCAGCTTGACGACGCTGGGGTTGGGATTTTCGGGCAGGATCACTTCCAGCGCAGCCAAGGCCAGACCAGCGGGTGCGGCAATCTCTACCCGAAGTGGCACAGCGTTGCCGGTGTCGGCCAGGCGGGGGAATTCGAGTGTGATGCCGTCACTGGGCAGACGCTTGTCGCGCAGCGATTTGGCGAGTGGGCTTTCCACAGGGGGTGTCTGTGCCTGCAGTGGGGCATTCATTGCGCCCAGCCCCAGACTGAGACTAAGGGCGAGGCAGTTACGGCGGTCAATGTCTGTCAAGTCAATCACCTCCAGGTTTGCAGGGCAGCCACGACATGCTCGATTTGCTCTGGCGTTAGCACCGGTGTGGCGGGTTGGGGCTGATTTAACCCGGCGGTACTGCCAAAGGGGGGCATCAAGGTATCGGGCTTGATCTGCCGGGCATCCGTGACCCATTGGCGCAACTGTAGCGCGTTGACCCGGTTGGCGATACCTGCCAGCGTTGGGCCGAAGCTGCTGGCGATGCCCCCAGCGTCGCCGGTTTGACCTGGTAGGGTATGGCAGGCCACACAGTTGCCCTTGGCGCGGTCATTGATGATCTGCAAGCCCGTGGTGGCGTCCTGCGCATGGGGTAGTCCCAGCTGAACCCAGCCCAGCAGAACGCAAGCTAGACGCTTCCAGCCCATAAACCGCAGCGCCCGCCGTGCCATGTTTGTCCTGTGAGTTAAACGGGGGTTGCCAGTTTTATCAGCGCGTCGACATGGGCGCTGTTGCCCAAGCCCCAGCAGGCCTTGAGCAATTCATCCACTTGAGCCTTGCCCAGCACGCTGTCTGACAGGCCGTGGAATTTGGCTTCTAGCATCGCGTCTGTCATGGGGTTTTGCAGCGAGCCAATCGCGTGTTCAACGAATACATGCACCTTGCTGCCGTCTTTGAGGATGGCTGTGACGTCCGCGCTGGCCTCATCGATGCTGTCGTCCACTGTCGCAACCACCTTGCGGCGCAGGGCGACCATGTCTTCTCGGGTGACGATGTGATCAGAGAATTCTTCTTCCGCCGCACGGCCAAAGGTCAAACCCGATGCGCAGCCGTGGTACACGCTGAACTTGGCTTGCAGGCCGTCAACCGGTTCCTTCTTACCCGTGAGTTCCAACACCAGGGAGTGCACGCGAAGTTCGATACGTTCCACCTGATCGGGTGTGATGCCTTTGGCCTTGAGCTGTGCACAGGCATCGATGCTGGGGTGGATCACAATGCCGCAGGCAAAGGGCTTATAGCTGTTGAACGAAATCTCGAAACGTTGGCCGAGTTCGCCGGTGATCTCGGACCAATCATTCTTGGTGGACACCGTTTGCATCATGCCGCGAGGGGCTTCCAAGGCTTTGGGGCTGGCGGTGAAACCTTGGCTGGCCAGCAGCGCAGACATCAGGCCTGCACGCGCAGCACCACCGGGGTGGAAAGGCTTGGTCATGGTGCCAAACTGTTCGCGCATGCCCACAGGTTGCGATGCGGCAATGCCCAGCGCCATGGCGGTTTTCTGCACGTCCAGCTTCAGTAAGCGGGCGCAGGCAGCAGCAGCGCCCAGCGTGCCGGTGGAGCCGGTGATGTGCCAGCCACGGTCATAGTGATCGGGGTACATGGCGTTGCCCACGCGGCAGGCCACGTCGATGCCGATGACCAACGCGTCGATGATGTCACGGCCCGACAGCTTTTGGTGCTGGGCCAGCGCGAGAACGGCGGAGGCCACAGGGCCTGCGGGGTGAATGATGGTCTTGAGGTGGGTGTCGTCAAAGTCAAAGGTGTGGCTGGTGATGCCGTTGACCAGCGCTGCGCTGGCCATGTCCACCTGGGTCTTGCGGCCCAGCACACTGGCTTGGGCGGCGGGTTGCAGCATGGCAATAGCCGCCAGAGCCGCGTCGGCCGCTTCGTGGCCGCTGGCACCCACGGCGCATCCCAGCCAGTTCAGAAAAGTGCGGTGGGCTTCGTGGTCTACCGCGTCGCTCCAGCCGCGTGAAGGGTGCTTGGCCACAAACTGGGCCAGGATTTGGGTGATGGCCGGGGCGTTGTGGTCGGCCGTGACTTGGGTATTGCGTGCCATGAATGCGCTTTCGAGATAGGTATGGTATGAAAATGATAGCAATAAATGCTTATGGAATATGCCGCAACAGGTGTTTTCCGTCTGTTCAGCTGTCTAGCTGGATGTTGCGTTCTTTGGCTAAGGCTGTCCAACGGGCGAGATCGGTTTTGATGAAGGCGCCGAACTGCTCCGGTGTCATGATTTCTGGTTCGATGGCTTCAATGGCCAGTTTGTCGCGCAAATCAGGTGCCTTGAGCACCACGGCCAGCGAGTCGTTTAGCTGTTTGACGATGGGGGCAGGGATGCCAGCGGGGCCGACCACGCCGTACCACTGCTGGGCGTCAAAACCTTTGAAGCCTGATTCTTCCAGGGTGGGCAAGTCTTTGAATTGCGGGTGCCGGCGCAGGCCGGTAACTGCCAGTGGCCGCACACGGCCTGAACGGATGTGGGGCATGGCTGCAGCCAGGCCTGGAAACATGGCTTGGGTCTGGCCACCCATCAGGTCGGTAAACGCGGGGGCAATGCCACGGTAGGGGATGTGGACCAAAAAGGCACCAAGGCGCTGTTTGAACAACTCCATGATCAAGTGGGTGAGTGAGCCTTGTCCGGCCGAGCCGTAGCTGACCTTGCCCGGGTTGGCTTTGAGGTAGGCGACAAATTCCGCCACGGTCTTGATCGGCAGGGCAGAGTTGACGACCAGCACATTGGGCGTGGCGCCGATCATGCCGATGGGTGTGAAGTCTTTGATCGGGTCATAAGGCAGCTTGCGGGTGGCGGGCGCGGTGCCGTGGGTGGAGACATAACCTTGCATCAGCGTGTAGCCATCGGGCGCAGAGCGGGCGGTGGCCTGTGATGCGATCACGCCGCCGCCGCCCCCCTGGTTGTCCACCACAAAGGTCTGCTTAAGCTGTAAACCCCAGCGCTCGGTGACGGTGCGTCCCACCATGTCGCTGCCACCACCTGCTGCCACGGGCACGATGTATTTGATCGGCTTGGCGGGGAAGGCTGTTTGAGCATGCAGAAGGTCTGGCAGGACAAGCGTAAGCGGGGTCGCTTGCAGTAGAAGGCGGCGTTTCATAGGGGTTTGTCTCGGTAGGTTTCGAAGTTATTGGTGCTTCGCCAAGCGCTCAAAGGCTGCGCCCACATGCTGAGCCATGAGTGCCTCGCACCGGGTCAAATCACCTTCTTTCAAGGCCTGAACGATCTGGCTGTGTTCCTGGATCGAGGTCTGCATGCCCACGTCTTTGGACAGATTTTTGATGCGCGACAGGTGCAGCTTTTGAACGATGCCTTGGTAAGCGTCGGCCACAGCCTGATTACCCGCAGCTTCAACCATCGCCCAATGAAACCGTAGGTTTTCGCCGTAATAGTGCTGCACGGCTTGCTTGGCTGCGGCGTCTTGCATGGCGGCGATGGATTCGTCCAGGGTTTGAATCAATGCAGCGCGCTGCTCAAGCGGCAAGGCCGCCACGCAGCGACCCACAAAGGCATCGAGCAGGGCGCGAAACTGGTACAGGTCGCTTACTTCGCGTGCGTTTAACTCCCGCACAAAGACACCAGAATGCTTACGGGAGATGACCAGACCTGAGCTTTCCAGCTCGCGCAAGGCTTCACGCACCGGGACACGCGAGACCTGCAGACGCTGGGCCACATCGGGTTCGTTGATGCGTTGGCCTGGCACCAGCACGCCCCCCAGAATCTGGCCCAGCACGTCTTCACGGACCAATTTGGCAAGGGACGTGTCGCGCACATCGCTGAAGCGATCGGGTGAGGAGGGCGTTATCCAGGGAATCATTACAACAAATAGAATTTTTTATATCGTATACGAAGTAAAGTGATAAAAGCAATCCTGCGCAAATCGCTTTGCAACAACACTCAGTTGGTGGGGGGTGTCGCCGTTGCGGGCTTTGGCGGGGCAGTGGCCAGCATTTCTAGCGGTACGCCGAGAAAGCCTGCAGCCTTTTCTGGGGCTAAACCATAGGTAAGCAAGAACGGCTGTGAGCCAACGGTGCCCCGGGCGGTTCCACTGACAGGGTTGAGGGCGGTGAAAGAAAGCCGCCCCGCTTTGCCGTCGTTGCAATTGACCTCGACGGAACCCACTTTGGTGGCCGTGTAGCGCAAAGGGCCCGTGCATGACAGTATGGGCCCTGAGCGGGTTTGAACTTGGAGGCTGCCTTCGCGCTCACGGGCAAAGTTCATCTTGCCTTGCAGAATTTGGCCGTCCAGCGTGGCGAAGGCATCTGCGTTGGAGGACATCCAGCCGCTGACCTTTTCGAGCGAACTGGCACAGCCCAGCAAAGCCAAAGTACCCAATAAGGGGAGAAGTCGAAATTTGATCGGAGCCATGGGTCAGGCCTTCCCAACGGCAAAGTCTTCCAGCAGACGTTCGATCCAATCATCAACGTCGTTATCGTTCAAAACCAAAGTGCTGCCAGCGTAGTCGCCACCTTTGTTCCATTCGGTGCTGGTGTTCATCCCCGCAAACCGCTGGATTGCGGTCTCAGCGACCAAGCTCATGGCGATCAAGCGCATCACGGCATCCGGCACCTTGGGATCGCGAAAGATGCTGTAGTCGTGATGCAGGCGTATCGCCAAGCACAGGGTAGGGGACATGCCCCAACTTCTGGCCATCAGGGCACCGATCAAGGCGTGATCGGTGTTGTGGTGTGCTTGCTCCACCTCGGTGAAGCTTTTGATGGGTTCGTCGTTGCAGGCTTTGAGTGTTTTGCCGTAGTCACTGAAACGCTGCATCAGCAAGGGAATGCCAACATCGCAAAAAAGGCCAAACGATTGCGCAATGTCGACATCCACGCCGCCGAGCCCACGGGCTAAGCGTGCCATGGCATGCGCGCGCTTGGCAGATACATCCCAAAACCGGGTGAGCAAAGGGCCATCGGTTCGCAACACCTTGCGCAAGATCAGCCCCGTGATGATGGTCGTGACCTGCTTGAGGCCCAGCAGGTTGATGGCTTGCTCTACAGATTCACAGTGACGAGACAAGGCAAAAGCGGATGAATTGACCACCTTTAGCAAAGCGACCGTCATGGCGACATCACTGGCTACCAGGGCCGCGATTCGGCGTAAATTTGGATCATCGTTGCCCAGTTCCTTTTGCAAGGCCACCAGAACTGATGGGCGGGGAGGAATGCCAATGTTCTTGACGAGCGCATCAGTCTCTGGCGCGGCGAGTTGTTGTTCGGCTTCTTGCGCTGACGTGGCGACTGACATGTATGGCTCTCCCAATTGAACCTACATGGTACTCAGATACGACAAGTGCTGCATTGCCCTGCATTTAAGTGGGGTTTAGTTCAGCTCGAGTAAAGCGTGAAACAGATAAAATGAAAGCACGCTCAGGCAAATGTGAAAAGAACACTCGAAGTTGCCCAACTCTATAAAATCATGGCCTACGCGAAGCCCAGCATGTTTCTGGAATTGCGTAGCGCTTATTGCTTCGCCAATGATTTGTTTGTGAATGCCTTCGCACAATGGGTTGGCGAGCGGCAGTTTGAATGCATGGCAGATGTTGGTTGCGGGACGGGTTTAGTCACGCAAAGAATTTCTCATCATGCAAAGCGTACCGTGGCAGTCGATGTGAGCCCGCAAATGCTCGCGGAAATGGCGGGGTTAGGTATTGAGACTGTGGTCGATAGTCTCCCAACCCTTGAAAAAATGGCCGACGGGCTTTTCGACGTCGTTGTCAGCACCAACACGCTGTACTATCTTTCGCCTGATGCTTTGAATATGAGTGGTCAACGCATGGCCAGTTTGCTGCGACCTGGTGGTTTCTTAGTGTTCAATGACAACTGGAATGCCAAGCAGATTGCACAGGGGCTTGCGAAGCATTTCGATCTTGAAACCACGGTAGCCGCACCTTTCAGCATCAAAGCTAAACCTGGGTTTGATAGGGCCTATCACCGAGTTGAACCTAGGTTTCTCTACCTGGAAGGCCTTGCGAAGGCGCTGAAGGATCCTGGGTTTGAGCCTGACCGAGAACTTTCGGAATTAATGCACAGAAAATTGTTCAAACTGGTGTTGAAAAATCCCTGGTTGGCGAATTTCGTTGTCTTGATGGCGCCTTTGCGCAGGCTTGCCCGCATGATGTGGGCCAATGACTATTTGCTGCGTAAATTTTGTATAACAGCGACCCCAAGCACATGCCTTTGGGTTTTGAAGAAAAAAAGTCCGGGAGATCGGCCGTTGATCTTTCAGCCCACGCACGTATGAATATCCCCCTTGACAAATCAGTCCCTGGTCAGACGCCCGAACCAGTAAATTCCTCCTTCACGCCTAAGTGGAAGCGCCAAACAATTAATTTAGACTTTTGGTTTGGCCCCCTGAATTGGGCCAGTCCTCAGTTCACCTTGGACGTTTCGCGTCAATATACATGGGCACCTTTAGGGAATATCAATGAACTCTTGCCCTTAACGCGAGGCTGTCCTGCTGACAGTGCAGGGTACTTGTTGTTTGCGCATGAGGTGGTTTCAAATTTGCCGCGCCGGGTTGATTTAGGCGGAATGATTTGTTACAGCCCCATGGTCTACGATAGGTATGTTGCCGATTTATCTTTGGGTAGCGAGGCGTATTGGGGAAAGTTCAAGAGCAAAGTACGCTACAACCTCAAGAGAACAATTCGACAATTTACAGAAGCTTGTGACGGCGTGCTGGATTGGCGCTGCTACCAAACGCCCGAAGAGGTGCCCGAGTTTCACCGTTTGTCAGTTGCCATTGCTGAACAAACTTACCAGCAAAAATTATTTGATGGTGGCTTGCCGAACACCCCTGAATTCCTGGCTCACCTGCAAGAAAAAGCACGGATGAATGATTTGCGTGCCTACTTGCTATTCATGAAGGGAGAGGCTATTGCTTACCTTCATTTGGAGGCAGAGGACGGCAGCCTCTCGTACGCCTATGTGGGACACAAACCAGAGTTGTCGAACTTGTCACCAGGCTCGGTGCTGATGGCTTCGGCAATTGACGCACTGCTCATTGAGAAACGGTTCCACACGCTGGATTTTGGATCTGGTGATGGCCAGCACAAGCAAGTCTTTTCCACGCGAACGAAACGCGTAACCCATACATTTTTGCTTAAACCGACACGGCGCAATAGATCGATTATTTTTGTGCACGACTATTTTTCAAGGTTTGCCGAAAGCGTCGTTACTGTGCTAAAGAACTGGAACTTACACCACAAATTTAAGAGATTGGTGCGAAAAGCTGCATCCCGTGTTTGAGTCATATTTCACGGAATTGCAGCGTTCTTCCGTGGCAATTCGACCGCGCGCTTGACGAGCAAGCTCGCGAATCAATGACCTTGAGTTGCACTCAGCAGGCTTGACACTGAAGCCGCAACCATTGCTGCTGTGACGCCATTGGCCTCGGCCGAAGGGTGCTCGTCCAAGGGGTGCAAGAAGAGCTTTAACCCGCGGTACCTCGCATCATTGGCAAGGTTGGGATCAATGACTTCAATCTTCATGTCCTTCATGGCGGCAAGCACTTTTTCGTTGGTATAGGTCCCAGTAAACCATGCAGGGGCGGCTTGTATGTAGCTGATTTTCAATACTTGATGGCGACTTGCGGAGAGATTGGCTATCTCGCGCAAGAGGCCAAGGTACAGGTCTATCTGCGCATCCTGATTTTGCTGCGATTGCAAGGCCGCCTTGGCCAAGCTATAGACTCTGGACAGGCTCAGAATTCGCGCGAGTGGGTAATAAGCAATGCCTCCGCAAACACCATCACGCACAACACTGCCGTCGGATTTCAAGGCATAACGTGGCGAGCCCAAGGTAAATGCAGGAACACATGCAGAACGTTCGGCATGGTAAGGGCCAGTTACTGCAATGTTGACCTGCCCGGTCATGTCACGGTCGCTTTGCATTAGCGCCAGTGCCTGATGCATGCCATATCCGTGAATGCCAAAATTGCGGACTTTCACATCTGGCAAGAGCTTCTGGACTTGCGCGGGCAAGGTCTGCTCGTCACCCAAGCCTTCCCCAAAAGTAAAGGAGCAGCCCAGAAAATTCAGTCGTTTGGAAGTGGAAATAGGACTGCCTGGCGTTACACGAAAGCCATCTTCGCCAATCGTGTAGTGAGTTGCATAAACATCGGTTCCATCGGGGGCCAATTTGCGGGTACTGTGCCTGCCAGGTCGCGGTAGGGCACCTATGTCAGTACGGCTCCAATAATGTTTGACATAGTCGGACGTCGGGTCAAAGGTCGTTTTCTCAGCATTCGAGCCTGGTAAGAGTCCCAGACCAACTTCAGCCAGCGACAGCGTTAGTAAAAGGGAAACAAAGACGGTGATAACCGTGCGCAATGGCCTGATCAGGACTGCAAGTGCGACAAACGCTAACGATAAACCGGCCAGGATGCCTGCAAAGCTGCGTGCGGAATACCCAAGATATATAGAGCACGCAGAAAGCGCCAAAATGCCGAACGACCAGAGCAGGAGCCGCTTCATAGTCCACGCTCAGTCGAGTTCATATTTTGCGGTGTAGTCCTGCTTCAATGCGGGGTCTTGGTCTTCTTTGCGCAAAATGCAATTGCCGACCGCCAAGAACTCGATCTCTGTCCCCATCAAGCAGTGAAACGCATCCTCAGGAGTCGACACAATCGGCTCGCCACGCACATTGAAAGAGGTATTGACCAACACCGGACAACCAGTTAATTCCTTGAAGCGTTGAATCAGGGCGTGATAACGAGGGTTGGTTTCCTTGTGTACAGTTTGAATCCGAGCAGAGTAATCGACGTGCGTGACCGCAGGAAGCGTAGATCGCGGAACATTGAGTTTTTCAATTCCAAACAACGCCTCCTGCTCCGCTGTCATCGGGATCTGGTGCGTCTTCAATACATCAGCGACCAAAAGCATGTACGGACTGTCTGATTGAATGTCAAACCAATCACTCACATCTTCACGCAGCACACTGGGTGCAAATGGCCTGAAAGACTCCCTGTACTTCACCTTCAGGTTGAGTTGCTTTTGCACGGCGGGTGAGCGTGGATCGGCAATGATAGACCGACCTCCTAACGCACGTGGGCCGAACTCCATACGCCCCTGGTGCCATCCGACTGCTTTGCCTTCAGCCAATGCCTGTGCGGTTAACTCGGTCACTTCTGCGTCTGAAACCGTTGTAAACACGGCCCCAGCAGCCTTTAGCCTAAGCTCAATTTCAGGTGTTCCATACCGTGGTCCAAGGTATGCCCCTTTCATTCGGTCCATTTCCGAGTGCTGGATACGTGGTTGTCCAAGCATTAAGTGATAGGCACCCAGTGCAGCCCCTATGGCGCCACCGGCATCCCCGGCTGCGGGTTGAATCCAGATGTTTTCAAACACCTTCTCCCGCAGCAGCTTGCCATTTGCCACACAGTTGAGCGCAACTCCGCCAGCAAGGCATAGGTTCCGTTGTCCTGTGGATTTTGCGATTCCTTTTGCTAATTTGATGACTATTTCTTCGGTCACAACTTGGATAGACGCAGCCAAATCCATTTCTTTTTGTGTCAGCGTAGACTCGGACGCTCGAGGTGGGCCGCCAAACAACCGATCGAATTTTTCATTCGTCATGGTCAGGCCGGTGCAATAGTTGAAGTAGCTCATGTCCAGGGCGAAAGAGCCATCTTCCTTGATGTCCACCAAATGATTCTTGATGAGATCCGCATACCGAGGCACGCCATATGGGGCCAAGCCCATCACTTTGTACTCACCAGAATTTACCTTGAATCCGGTGTAGTACGTGATTGCTGAATAGAGCAATCCCAGTGAGTGGGGAAAGTGAATCTCCTTGATCACTTCCAGCTGATGGCCCTTACCAATAGCGAGCGACGTGGTGGTCCACTCTCCCACACCGTCCATCGTGAGTACGGCGGCTTCTTCAAATGGGGATGGAAAGAATGCACTGGCCGCATGGCTTAAATGGTGCTCAGAGAACAGCAGGCGAGCTGTCCAATCAACACTGCTTCCCCACATGGATGTCAGCTGCTTGGCAATGACTGATTTCTGAAACAGCTTCTCCTTCAACCAAATTGGGAGGGCGGCCGCAAATGATTTGAAACCCACCGGAGCGTAGGCTAAATAGGTTTCAAAAAGGCGCTCAAACTTAAGAAATGGCTTGTCGTAAAAAACCACATAGTCAATGTCTGTGGCATTGAGCCCCGCCTCTTGCAAACAGTAATTTACCGCGTTAACGGGAAAGTCCTGGTCATGCTTTTTGCGGGTAAATCGTTCTTCCTGTGCAGCGGCAACAATGTCGCCGTTGACGACCAGGCAGGCAGCAGAATCATGATAGTAGGCTGATACGCCGAGAATATTCACGGCGTCAGAACAAAGTATAGATAAACGGAGCGAGAACCGATCCCTGCGCCAGAATCAGAAGCCCGCCCATGAGCACCATCACGATGATGAGCGGCAGAAGCCATAATTTCTTGCGTACCTTAAGGAAAGCCCAAAGTTCGTAAATGAAATTCATTCCCTACCTTTAAAATTGATTCTTAAACGATTCAGACGCTGGTGCGCTTGCCGGACGGTCGATCCAATAGGTCGATACGTGGCGCTTCTTTATACGCAGTTCGTCGCGCCCCATCATGCGACCAACGACAGCAAAAGGCGTAATCAGAACAAAAAATATCAGACCCAGTACCAAAGGGCTCACTACCTTTCCCAACAGTAAGCCCAAAGCAAACCACGCTTTGTTCAAGGGGGCCAGAACGCTAGGTGCAAGCAGCGCCAATACGAGAAACAAAAGTCCTGCACCTGTGAGAGTCAATAACCAAATTGTTGACCATCCTTTGACCGCTCCCCAAATGACGAGAAATAAAGCAATACAGGCAAAAAGAATGCCAAATTTCCGCTCGCTTGGTAACTGCGGTTGATCGAAAGCTGCGGTTGTGGACACGTAAGTCGGTTCCTTGTATTCAGATAGTATTGAAAATTATAGAGCTAAGTCAAAACGATTAGTTTGGCGTATTTGCTAAAGATTTCTCGTATCGGCATTTCCAAGGACAGTTTGAATTGATTCATGTAGCTATGCTGAACAACGTCATCAAGGCAGCACCGCGGGCGATGCTAAGTAGTTCTTGTGCAGTGTTCTGAATTGGCCACCATCCGTGTTGATGTTTGTCTGAGTGCCGTGACCTGCACTGAACACCACACCAAGACCACCTGCCGCAACGATTTCACTGGCATGCGTAAGAAAATAGCGAACACGATTGTCACGAAACGCATTGACACTACCCCCAAACGTACTCGATGCGACTCCCAGTGGGGTCTGCCACCAAATTAAGGGCAATCCCAATTCCGTTGAAAATTTGCTGGCAACTGCAAAGTGCTCTGAAAAGTTCGGAGATGTCCGATTGGATTCATCCCATAATTTCAAAGCACTGGCATTGAAGTTACGGTTGCAATTCGCTCCAGACAGTGAATAGGCAGCCTCAATGCACCCAATGTCCCTGTCCAAAGTTTGCATGGTAATAAAGTCGGCCTTATCTGCGCCGAGCGCCTTGAAATAGGACAGTTCTGTTGCTGCCAGGTCCCCGAACATCGAAGGCGGAAATCCAATATATGCATTTGGCGCATATTTTCGCGCCATTCGGATTAAGCAATTCGACAGCCCTGCGATGTTGTCACCCAAATCAGCACAGTCTGTGTTGACAAGGCTGACGTGAGCAAATTGGGCGTTCGGATCACTGCGAATTCGCTGGTTGTAGCCCCAAAAATCAGGCTCAAAATTGACTAGTGCGGGTTTGCCATAGGTCTTGAGCTGAGTGAACAATAGGCGCACATTCGCCCAATAACCTTGCATAAAAACAAAGTCTTGCAGACCGGTCAAGTTCCCGTCTCCGCGGGTCGCCATTTGGTACAAGGTGTACATCGGAACTGCACCAAAGCAGTCGGCACTGCGAGCCCAAATCTGTACATATTCACCGCTGGGACTGTTCCAATTGGGCCACGAGCTTGGACCAACATCATTCAAATAAGTGTCATAGATATCAGGACGTATGGCTTGGTTTTGGATTGAGGCAGAGTCGATCGTTCCCAGTCCAATTAAAAGTTGTTTTGGTTTGCCCAGTGCTGCTGCAAGTGCGCCTGCACGCTTATTTGCTGGTAATTGGCTGATGGGCGTTGCGCTGACGATGGGCTTGTTAGGTCCGGCGACACAACCAGTGCCAGTTGAAGTCTCATTTGTGGAAGCAACTCCGTTAGAGCCGCCGCCGCAAGCTGTCGCAACCATCAAACCCAAAAGGGCAACATACTTGCGTAAGGCATAAAATTGGTGCGATAACAAGAACATAGGAAAGCCCAAGAATTTGAGGCACAGTCTATCACCCTAGCAACTAGCTTATGCGGAGGGATAAAGATCTCAACACCCAGAGAGTGGAGATTTATCTGTTTCTTTTTGTATGCGAAAAATTTAAATTCACTGGTGAAAAATTAATAATGAAACCTAAAAGATCAAAAGAAATTGCATCCAACATAAAAAAAATTGATGGCTGGTTTTCAAATGAGGCTGCACTATTATTTGGATGGATTGATGAAATTCAAAAAGAAAATAAAATCACTGGAGATATTTTTGAAATCGGATGTCACCATGGGAAAAGTGCAGTATTTCTTGGTGAGATGCTGAATAGAGAGAATGAAAAATTTGGTGTGTGCGATTTATTTGGTTCGCAAGATAGCAATATTTCAGCATCCGGCCACGGTGATTTGAGTATTTTTAAAAAAAATATAAATCACCTAACCAGTAATAATGCGCATATCGAAATTCACATTAAAAATTCATCACAATTGACTGTGGATGAAATTGGAAGCAACTTTCGATTTTTTCACATTGATGGAGGGCATAATTGTGAAGAAGCGTTGGCTGATCTTCAATTGGCAGGACGTTCCATCATAGATGCAGGTATTATTGTTCTTGATGATCCATTTCGTCATGAATGGCCAGGTGTGACGGAGGCGTTATTCTATTTCTTGATTGAAAACCAGGAATTTTCTGCAATTTTCGCAGGTTTTAATAAAATATTGATTGTTAAAAATAAATTTGCCGATTTTTATTTTAACCAATTTAACGCAATTGATTCAAGAGATGATTATGGGCTAGGATATCCTATTCATATGAAGCAACTTCCATTTAATAAGAGAAGTATTCAAATTATGTATGTTCCATCTTATCTGAAGCTTAATGGAGCATTGACCTCGATAAAAAAAATAGTTCGCAAAATGATAAATAAGTAATTTTATGGCCTATTTATAAGGTATGTTTATATTCGGAATGCACTAAGCTAACGTAGGGCTTTAAAGTAATCTTCCATTCATAGCGTTCACGCGCATTTTTCAGTAAATCTGACCGATTAGGTTGATCAGTTGTATGAATTTTCTCCAGAATTGCTTTCGCTAAATCTAACGATGATTCAGGGGGGACAAGGCAATCACTCACGTCGATGTAGTTTCGGAAAGCACCAACATCGCTAGCAATTATGGGTAATCCTGCTGATTTCGCTGAGAAAATTACACCGCTTTGATCTATGTGCCGATAGGGGAGTATTAAATAGTCGGTTGCCGCTAAAGCGATTTTGACAAGATCAGTTGAAATATATTGATCTAGCCAAAGTACATTTTTTCCTGTTTCAATTAGGAGTGAAATTTCAGTTTGAAGTGTTTTTCTTAATTGTGTATTTTGACATTTTCCAAATATTAAAAACAATACATCTGACGGTACATTTATTTTCGATAGTGATTCAAGAAAAATATCCAACCCTTTATAGTGTGAAATATATCCAAATTGGAAAAATATTTTTGAAAAATTTTCAATTTTTAAATGTTTAAATAGTTTGTGTTTTGCTTGTGGATCTATGTCAATAAAATTGTCAATTCCATGCTCAATTACTGTAATATTTTTTGATTTTAATTTGTAATCATTTATAAGCTGTTCACGCATACGATCTGTGTGTACAAATAAATGATTGGGTAATCTATATATAATATAAGAAACCCAATGGTTAATTCGATTGTGTGCATCATGAGGCATGATATTGTGCACAGTCAACCACCATTTTTTAAAGAAAACTCGTTGAATAAGAGCTTCAATTAAGGCTCCAAAGCCGCCACGTACGACAAAAAGCCCAATGGTGTGAAATATATCATTTCTGCGTTTCAAGCCAAGAAGGCAATATTTTTTTAAATATAAAATTATGTTCAATATTTTTTCAAATTTACTTCTATTTGAATTTTGATTGCCTCTGATATTAATAAACTCAATTTCATCTTCTAGTCGATTTTTTTCAGAATCATTTGAGCCTAGAACTGTGACAGATAGACCGTTCAAAAATAAGCCGCGAGAAAATCCAATTTCATATTCTGCTTGAAAGCAAGAAGATAATAAATTGACATGAGGTATTGTCATTGGTCTTAGTTGATTTTTTTTCGGATAAATAACTGACTTGGCATCTCAAAGTACTTATATGACAAGTGTGATAACACAAATGTACTCAGCATAAATATTAAAAAAAATGAAGTGCTTTGCCAAGGAATGGATACATCTAGTTTGTTAAATATGATAATTGTAATGAACTGAATCGGAAAATGAAGTAAATAACTGGAGTAAGTTGTATTGCCAGCTAATTCGATAATTTTTTGAAACGTGTAATGTGTTTTTATTCTTAATGCTGAAATATAAAGAACAAATGGCATGCATCCCATGATAAACCAGGGGAAATTTTTGTGTGCATATAAATTATATTTGTATGCTACGTAAAATGCAGTGACTGATATAAAAAAGCATATTGTTGAAATGTATTTGTGATATTTATTTTTTTCAAAATATTGAAATGCAATGGCTGCCAATCCTCCGATGTAAAAATATGCCAAGCAATGAGTTATAGGGGAGGACATTTTAAAGTATGTTGCGCCAATGCAAAATAATAAAACAGAAATATTTAAAAAAAAAGATTTTCCAAATAATTTTATTGTTATGAAAAATATTATGTAAACGATTACCTCTACAGATATTGACCAGATTGGGCCATTGAAGCTAGATCCATTTTCAAAACCCCAGCTGCTTGCGAAAAATAATTGCAATAAAAAATGTTTTATATCATTATTTTGGTAAATATAATAATTTTGTGTTGTATTTATTTGATATGCTTGAAGAATTATGACAAGAAAAAGAGTCGCAACATGTAATGGATAGAGTCTTGAAAAACGGAGTATAAAGAATTTTCTTCCAGTAACAATGCTGCTGTAAATTAAATCTTTATATTTCCAGAAAAATATAAAACCACTTATACACCAAAATACTTGAACACCTAAAAATCCATAATTATAAAAACTAGTAAATAACCAATAAAGAGGCTGTTTCTCTTTATCAAAATCAATTGGCTTGTCAATGATGAATGAAAAATGTTGATAGTGCCAAAATAAAACAGCTACTGCTGAAATAAATCGAATTATTTCGAGTCCAATTAGCTTGTTTTGATCTTCTTTGATTGGATTTATATTTTCCATTGTTTTGTAAATGTGAAAATTCTTCTGTTTGCGAAATATGCAATTTAAATAATTTAACTAAAATTAAAATTTCACTCGTGGGTCACAAAAATATTCCTGCAGCCCATCAAAGAGGAGCAATTTCAAAGAATGTTGTAAGCGTTCTTGATTGAGCAAGTCTATCGATAGAAACAAGATCGATACTAAATGGCAGTAAAATTCGTACAAGTCATCTTCTGCCATTAGATGCTCAAGTACTCTTACCGAGGAATGATCATGGTCAGTCGCCATTTTGAAAAACGCCTGCTCATGGCGGCATCCCTCAGGTAAAGGATTCCCAATACGCGTAAGAGCATCAAAGAAGCTTGTTCATGCGACTGCTTGAAATTGCTAAAGCACCGGTATGATATATAAATTTAAAGCTGACTTAAGTTTGAATATTGCTATTCAAATAATGCAAGAAATTTCAAGACGAATGGCATAATCGCCTTTATCTGGCGTGCAGGTGATTTTACAGCGATGGTGCCCGGGACCGGAATCGAACCGGTACGCCCCTTATTCAGGAAAGCGGCGGATTTTAAGTCCGCAGTGTCTACCAATTTCACCACCCGGGCAACTGTTATAAGCACTAATACAGCGGCATTGTGATCTAGTCATTGTTCACAGCTGATCTTATTGCAAATTCTACCTGTGCTTCAACCACTCTTGCCAAATAATTTTCAAAAATCTTGGGCCTCGCACCAAGTATCTGCGCCAAAGTTTCCTTGGGTTGGATAACAACCGCCAAACCCATTCCATGCCGCAGCGCTGCATCCAGTACGGAGCCCTACTGGCTAAGCCTAAAGCAAACTCCATGGATGCGCCAACCCCAAAGATCAAACTGGTATTGAGTGTAGGGCGTTCCTGAAATGCCCACAGCTCCTGCCTAGGAAATCCAAGACAAACAAAGACCAGATCTGGTGCAATCGCATTCACCCAATTCGCCGCTGTCTTCCCCGACGATCCTTCGTGATCAAAGCCTAGCTGAGGGCTATGGAGACTGAGTCTTAAATTCGGGAAATTCCGTGAAAAGAGCCTAATAAGTTCTGCCTCTTGCCCAGGCATTCCCCCAATGACTGCAACATGCCAATGCTGGCTAGTTGCAATTTTGCATAGTTTCACAAAAAGATCTGCGCCTGTAACTCTGGCAGGCAATGGTTTCCCCAATAGGCGACTTGCCCAAACTAACGGCATGCCATCTGCGAACTGAAATTCCGCGGTGGCGTAGGTTTGTTTAAGCACATGGTTATCGTGCAAAGAAATGACGTGATCAACATTTGGAGTAACAACTACCCGAGAAGGCCTTTGACCAATGCATGCACAAAGACTCTCGATTGCCTCGTCGAACGTCAATGCATCAATAGATAGACCAAATAGATCTATGTGTGCGGGAGAGTTCGAGGGGGAATTAAACATGTGAACCATAGCGGCGCCGTAAGCCTAAACACGGTTGCTCAACAAAAAAGAAAGACGCAAGAGATAAAGTCGCTGTCAATGTCCAAAATGCAATATGAGAATATACTGTTAGTGAGTTATTTTGTGTGACTAATTCTATAATAATGAGGGCAAGCCAATGATACAAATAAATGGAATAACTTACTTTTCCAATAAAAATAAGAGGCCTTATTTCTAAGAAATTCGTTATTTTTTGTGTGTGTTTTCCATGTATTATGTTGTTTATTATTAAAAAAAGCCCAATACCTTGCAATGTGTATCTGAATGTTTCTCTAAAATCATCATTTCTATATAGTAATGTAAAAATTATTATTGTTGATCCTAATAGCAAGCTAAATAATTCTTGATTTTTATTTTTTGTATTTATACTGAAATATGCTAGTAAACAACCAAAGGCGATTGAGTCAATTCGGCATTCAGTGGCAATATAGGTGTATAATTTATTAAACGAAGAGAAATCAAAAAATATTGCGTTAACTCTTAATAATAATGGAATTATTATCAGTGAAATTATTAGCAAAGTTATTTTCGATCTTGATTTAAATAATAACAATAAAGGTGCGAAAAATATGTAAAAATGCTCCTCTATTGATAAACTCCATAGTATATCATAAGGGGAATGAATTTTCGATAAAGGTGTGTAGCCTTTATATAAGTCATAATAATTTGATAAGTAAAAAATTGCAGCCAAAGATTCTTCTGTAGCAATGGTGTTTTTGACCAATTTATTTGCTATTACTGCTATTAATACATAAATAATGAGTGCCGGAACTAATCTCCAAAATCGTCTTAGATAAAAATTTTTTAAATTTATTTTGTAATTTAATTCTAATTCTTTCCTGAGTAAAGTAGTTATCAGGTAGCCACTGATGAAAAAAAATATTGTGACTCCAAATCCGCCTGGAATAATATTTCCAAAACCACTGTGAGATAATACGACGAATAAAACAGAAATAGCTCGTAGCCCATCCAGTTTTGGAAGATTTCCTTTAAGTTCTGCTGAAGAAAAATTAAGTAACATTGATAGATGTGAATATGGATACTTAGGGTTTTTGTTGGCCCATAGATAAGCGTTGAGCAACGCCTGTCAAATTTTCAAACGTGTACTCGAAACCCAATTTCAAACTTGTTTGCGAAATTGACGAAAGAGTAGGCCCACGATTCAGTCGCTCTGTAAAACCGTCAACGTAAAATAAAAGCTCTCGAGTAAAAGCATGGGTGGCCCGCGCGCTGATTCGTGTTCTTTGAATCTCTGCATTAACTAGAGCAGCCCCGAGTACGCTTGGCTTATTACGAAAAATGTCTTCCGCAATGCTGACTCTAATACCTGTTTTTGGACTTGCCCGCCACAATGCACTTAAACCAGCACCTGTGACAATCGAGTAAAGGGTATTTTGATCTGTTGATCCAAAAGGGCGGTTCCAAACCTCTGCAGAGAAGCGCGTCAATGGAGAATGATCGTAATCCGCACGCAGCTCTGTGTTCAAAACCGAAAAATTTCTGGCACTCAATGTTTGGTAACTGCGTTGCAAAGCACCCAAACGACCGGAGAATCTGGTTTTGATGCTGTACTGCCATTCACCATTGGCGTAAATTTCATTGTCACGAAAACCAGTATCAAGTACTGCAATTTGATCTATGTTACGTTGATCAAAATTTGTTTTTGTTGTTCTCACGCTAATGCGAGCACTGGAAAATGTTGCGCTACGAATCTGCAATCCAGCCTCGATCGCATTGGATGTACGGTTTGATGATTGCAGACCAACATTGTCGTAAGTTTGGCGTGTTCTTATGATTCCTACGGGTAACTCTAGGTCGGGAGTAATACGAAGCGACACTTCTGCGCCGTGCGTGCTATTGTTTAGCGCTGCTTTCTGAGCAAAGCTTCCATCGTAAGGAATGTATTGGCTTTGCTCCTCGCTACTTGAAAGTTTTCCACGCCAGAGCTCGCTTAACCTCCATTCGAACTTGCCGGAATATGCTTCAGTTGTGTTATCAAACTGATTCAAGGTTCTGTAGTCGGTTTGGCCCAACGAGCCACTGAGCAGCAATCTTGTATCTGGTGAGTCAAAAGTATGAATCAGGCCAGCTCGAACTTCAATGGCTCCGATTGCATCACTTCGTTTGGGGCTTCCCAGTGTAGTTTGTGGATTCAAATCACTGCCGAGTCGAAGTGGATTTGAGTCTTGACGCATGGATGTATCCAGCTGGAGAACTAGTTCGTTGACGCCAGCGTTTGCCCCATTTATGCCTAGTAGAGCTCCGATCACTATTGCAAGTGTTTTCACGCTCCGTTTGGTGACCAGCTCAAATTGATCGATTGATAGGGCAGGGGGATGCATAAGACGAGTTAATGTTTTGCAAATGGGGCAGGAGAGGCTGACATCACTAATTCATACCAAGGCGATACAGGCTGAGACTCTTGTTGCAGTTGGATTACGGCCAAACCGCTGCTTTGTGAAATCGCGGAACTCGGCAGTGCAGGCAGACGGTTGCCCTCAAGCGTGAGTGGGTACACCATTACGGTCTTACCATTGATTGGAAGCGTTAACTTCACGGGAATCCGTTCCATCCACAAGGGGGACTTCGCGTCTAATGATCCAGAGGGGCGGTTTCTGTTTTCCATGTCCGGCTGCAATGTTTTCCAGTCGCTGTTGTTTTGATAAGGTATCAATGATTTTGCACGCAGTGGCAGGGAGCCATTCTGACTTCCGAAAACATATCCAGGAATACTGAGCAAAAGCCGAGATGACTGACTGAAACTTTGACCGTCTAGCGTGCTGACCATGAGGTTTACAAAGTCTTTTTTTGTATCAAGTATTTCAAAACTTAGGCTAGAAAGATCAAATTTTTGTCCTGGATTTACTCGTCCGATGTAAGCAGCAAGCTGCTGCGTATTTATGTACAGCTGACCTTGCTCTTCACTGTATTTGGTCGCACTGGATACTGCTGGCTTTGGATCTGCAGCGGGGAGCCCTGACTCAGGGGCAAGACGGATGCCATGGCGTTCTTGAAAAGCCCGGTCAGCAGTCCACGCTAAAGGCTCTGCATCGGATAGTCCACGCCTCTCTCTTTTTCGAAATGCACCAATGTCGATAATGCTCGCATATGAGCGTGTCCAAACCGAATCTGAACTGGCCGATGGAACTAGTCCTAATCTGAAAAGTCTTGCAGATTGTCCTACCAGGGCTAGCTTGGACCAGTCACCGGCCAATGTGAATCCTGATGGATTGTGAGTCCAACTTTTCCCGTCAATATAGTCAAAAAAGAACAAAGCATCCCAGTCCTGAGCGGCGGCAAACGCTGCAACAGTCGGCAATATCTCCGCGCCGCGTCTGTTTGGGTAGGCTTGGTTGTATTCACTGACCACAAACGGTTTGCTCAAGTCACGGTATCGTGCAAGATTCGTCAAGTTACGGATTTCACCGTCAACAATCGAACTGTCCTTTATTCGCCAATCTAAGGGATCCCAAAGTGTGTTCGGAAACTGATAGTGATCAATGTAGAAGTGTTCATCAATATAGTCCATTGCCTTATGGGAGAGGAGATTCATAGCTCCACCATAGTACATCTGAGTTCCTGTCACCAGCGTTTCTGTTCCTGTTGCAGTTTGAACTGCACTGCGCATGATTTCAAAGTATTTGCGATCCACGGAAATTAGGAATTCAGAAAAATCTTCGAGACGAAGCTTGGAACCATTTACTTTGATGACTGTGTCAACCCATTTGCGAATTGCCGGGGCACGGTCCAACCAAATCAGGAGCCTATCAATAGCCTTTGACCATGTACCAGCGCGTCCTGTCCTCAGGATATCGGCTTCCTCTGGCGTCGGAAGCGCAAACTCCACCTGTTCGGCCTTATCGCACGCGAGCCAACGTTTGCAGACTGAACTGAATCCGCCATATTTAGATTCCAGCCACACGTTCCATTGACGCGTCAATTCTTTAGCGTAAGCGCCTTGAATTGATTGACTCCATTGCGTTGTCTGCCAGTCTTGCCAAGTGCTGGCTAGAGAGGCTTCATTGCGAACCTCCACCATCGCAAGCACTGAGTTGTTATTGAGACCAAGATTCTCGATGAGCTTTTGAGCCAGCTTTACCTGACTGGCAATCATTTCCGGCTGAAATATGGAGACAGGCGAATTGCTGGCAATTTCGGTATTACTGCTTGCCAACATCGGCACTCCATCTATCTCAGGTCGAAATCGATATCCGACAAACAAGTTTAAATTAACGTAGATGCCTTCAGATTTAAGTGTTTGGATAAATTTTCGCAATCGCTCTGTGGAGCTCGGATTGAGTTTAGGGTACGGGCCATCCAAAAGAATGCTGTTATTTGTTTTTGGTGTTGCATCAGGGTTTGTATCCAAGTGATGAAGTCGGACTGCGTTGATGCCCAAAGAGCGAAGGCGCCTCGCTATTGCGCGGCCATCTTCGTCGGTTGGGAAGTTTGCACCTAATGACAGACTTACCCCATAGAGCCGAATACGACTGTCGTCTTGCGTGCGAGGCTTACCGTCGGCGCCAACTCGGAATATGTGGCCATTTGATGCAAAAAGCTGATCGGAGGCGTCCAGGTTGTGATTTAACTCAGATTGACTGACTGCACCAACAAACGATTCTCGGTGTGAATAAATCTGGTAATTTGGCGAAAGTGCTAATGATAATTTTGAGCAAGTCAAAAAAATAGCAAAAATAATGCCACATCCACAGCTAAAACTGCGCTTAATTGGAAAGTAATGATAATCGCGTAAGGAGGCGAAAATTTGTTTTTTCACGGTTTTATTGGTCTGTTCTTTAACTCGGTCATGGTATTTATTCCGAAGTTTGAACGGTGTTCATGCAGCAGGATCGATACAGAAACGATTGAAAATATCAGCAATATATTTTCAAAGCCAACGCCACGAAAGAGACTGCTTTCACTGAAGTTTGATACGCAGGTTACTGCAACTATCGCACCATGCAAACCCGCAACCGGACGGTTAAAGGATGCCAGTTGAAATAGTTGATGTATGTGTGCCAAGAGCACGCATGCCATGAGAAGTAGTCCAAGTGTTCCCAGTTCATTCCAAATATCTAAATAGCCATTGTGAGCCTGTGTCGGAATCCATGGGAGATGATCAATGACGATTTGCGCGGCACTGCCCGGACCATGCCAGAAAGCGCCATAGCCAATTCCCAACAACCAATGGCGCTCTATCTCAATGCGAACAAACTCCCAAATTTCTGTTCGCCCAGTCAGATCCGAACCTTTACCGAAGAGTTTTGCAAATGGCCCAATGATTTCTTTCCATTCTGGTAGCCGAGACTCTTGAATAAAGAACACTTGAAGTGCACAAAGGACGACGATACTCACGACAGTCCATGATCTGACTAGCCAAAGAGGAGATCCAATATGTTGGCGTCGAACCAATAGGATAATGCCCATGCCCAATATGGCAATGGTTAATCCGGTCGAGCTGGTTGACTTGATCAGGCAAAGTGCTCCTAGTCCCAAACCTATCGCATGTATGCGGATCGAAATCGGCTCAAGAACGGCTAAACCTAGCCAAAGAATACTGTAAATAGCAGCGACGTAGCCGAGCGCATTTTTGCCGCTCAATACACCTCGCCAAGCAGTTCCAAAGCCAGGATCTACCCCAATAGACGGAACAGCCAATCCAACAAATACCGATGCAAGTTCAATAAGAAATATGACACTCAGGAGAATTTTCAGCATGAAGCTAAGTGGCTTCCGAAGTAACTGGAACACCACTGCTGCAGTCAATATGCCGACCAGTTGCACGATCTTCTTTGCCGTTGCAATGGGCAGCTCTGACCATGCAAGTGTCATTGCGACGTAGAGGACAAAAACCAATAACATTGGATTTACCCTACCAAGCGTCTGGAGCGCTAAGGTCCTATATTTCAACGCCAGCAAGAAAGTTATTCCAAAAACCAATGCCCACTGAATTTTGAATCCGATGGATCCATCTTCAGAATAAGACGCTTCGTAAGAACTCCATTCAAATCCCGCAGGAAGAATACTGAACGCCGTCATCATCACTAGCAACAGCACCGCTAATTTGGCATCAAAAGGCGCAAGTAAAGAAACAGGGGGGGGGGGCACTGAGATTGGTTTCATTTCTCTTGCTCAGTGCCTTTCAATTTGTGATGTTTTGCAACTTATTCTTGGATCTTGGAAGTAGGTATAGACACTCAAATGCAAGGCGATAAACCTCGACCACTATCATTGCAACGAGCGCGCCAGTTGTTCCCCACGCCGGCATAAACGCAAAGCAGGCTATCAGCAAAATGACCAGCGAAACGCAGGCATGTTTAAAAAGGTCCATGAAAGAACCAAATGCAGTGAGCAATGTAGTTCCGACATCTCTTGCTGATGTGATAAGAAAATAAACTCCCCAGAGTGGAACTAGAAAGCTGGCTTTTTCATATTTAGCCCCCAATAAATTGGGCAGCAACCACGGCAATGCGATCAAGAGGACCGATACAAATCCCAAATTCAGGGTGCAAAGTGTAAGTCCTGATTTGAATGAGAAACGCTTTAATGCAGGCCAGTCCTGTTGGGAAATTAGCCTCCCTGCGACAGGTCTGGCAACTTTGATCCAGGCTGCGCTCAAAAGGCCTGCAGGCGCAAGCAACATTCTGCTTGAATTCAAATCTGCCGAAGCCTCAATTCCAACATATGCTACAGCTAAGTAGACATAGACATTGTTGCCGACCCATCCAACAATGGTGCCAGCCAAAGCCCAGCGACCAATAGACCAAAGCTGTTTTGCCACCTGCGACAGCTCCAGTCTAGATGGTTTGAAACCTGCATTCCAAAGCTTTACACAGCTTGGCATGCAAACAAGTCCATTGCTCCAGGCGAGGATTAACATTGCACCAGATACCGATAGTCTGGAAAAAATCATCTGGTATATTGCACCACTGATTAGAACAAGCAGCGCGAATGAGGTATCAAGTCGAGCGACGCCAAGAGCGTCACCTTCAACAAACAAAGTGCTACGGCAATATTCACGAATTCCAAACCCCAATACGAAGAGTCCAAATGTCAGACCCACAAAAAGTGGTGGCTCATCCAGATTGGTTTGCAAGGCGCAAATAGCTGCGACAACGCTAACAAAACATGCCATTAGACTGGCCAATAGCCACTGAATCCGCGCGCCCAATCCGGTAAACCGATGTCTAGCTGTCGACTCCATAGACGATGACATTGTTGTAACAGCAGATCCGACCACAGCATCCATCAGCGTTGTGCAAAGCATCCCGGCGGAAAAAAGCATGCTGAAAAGGCCGTATACATCCTTGCTCGAGAGTTGGATGAGTGCAAGTCCAACGGCGAAATTCAAGCCACTCAGGACGGCTTGATCAACAGTTGAAACTACCGATCGCTTTAAAAAACCGTCCCTTAAATTCAAGACTGGCCTTTGCTACGATTGGGATTTCGATTAACAAATATTGCTCGAAACGGCGCAGCAATGTTTGTCCAAAGAGTTCTTAAGTATCCTTTTGCCGAAGGAGGTGGGCGGTTATAAACCGTACCTAATACTTCTACCCCCGCTTGTGAAATTTCCAGATTCAGGTTTTTCATATCAGCAAGCTTTGTGAAGTTTTCACGGGCAACCAATAGTGCAAAACCAGCTTGTCGGACAATTGTCTCGCCGTCAGCACAGGTTGTCGTGGCTGGGGTGTCGATGATAAAAACAGATATCTCGTTGCTGAAGCGATCAAGTAAATTGGCCAGGTTTGGCGGGCTAAGTATTTCTATTGGATTTGGCGGAGTCGGGCCAGCCGTGAGAACCCAAAGACTTGGCATAACCTCATGTGCCAAATCAAGCGTTTTTGGACTTCGCTTCGCAAGCATGGTGGAAAGCCCATTTTGGTTTGGAATTCCAAAAATTTTATGCTGTGATGGCGTTCGCAAATTGGCGTCGACCAGCATTGTCTTAATGTTGAGTTGAGCAAAGGAGATTGCCAGACTGGCTGCGACGTGACTCTTTCCTTCTCGTTTGAGCGGACTCAGCACAGCAAGTGCAAAGTTTTGATTTTCTGCAACCCGGATCATAATTTGTGATCGCAAACGGCGAATTGCTTCTGCTTCGTCACTGTAGGGCGTATGAACAATTGCCAAAGATGTCGCAATCTTGCTGCTTCGGCGTCCAGATGGCGTGTTGAAGTTGAATTGTTTGTCGAGTACTTCTTCAACTTCATCACTGCTGAGATAGCCAAGCTTGACAGCCGCCTCACCAAAAAGAATTCCCCTTTCGCCTTGAAGCTTGATGATTGCATCTACCTGTTCACGGTTCAGCCGGTTTGCTTTGATGAACGCATCGCCCATGCGACCCTTGCGCATGACAGTTTCTTCCGTCAACTGCCCAAGAGCAGACTCTGTAGGATCAAACGGGCTGAAGACTGACGCTTCGGCAGATATTTTTTTAGTGGCGTTTCGGCCAAATCGCGGGCGTTGTGGGCTTTGCATGCAGATCTATTGGTTTTGCTTCCCGATCCTACCTAAAACGGGCAGATTCAGCTCTTTTTCCAGATCTTCGACATGACGAAGTCTACGGCTGCTCAACTCGGTTAGAAAGACTAGAGCGAGCCCGAGCAAAAGTCCAACTGGAATGCTCATCAGCAAATTTGCTTGAAGCTTGGGTTTCGAATGGGTATATGGTAAATCAGCCCAGCGCAAAACGGCTAGAGACGGACTGTTTACTGTACTTGCCATCAGGAGTTCGTCGTACTTTTGGACTGCGGACGTGTACACCTGCCGTACGCTCTCCATCTGCCGTTGGTAGGATCCAATCACATCGCGATGCTTTTTCATCTCCAGCAATTTGCGCTGCTGTTCGATGACCTCACGGGCAATAGCGCCAGACTGTTGATCAAACCGCTGTTGTTCTAGAAGAACTGCACTGAGCGCTACCTCTGATTCGCGCTCGAGTCGTCTCACTAGCATTTCGCGTTCGGCGGTTACTATTTTATAGCGAGGGTGGTTTTTACCGTAAATATTATTCACTTCAGCAGTTTGTCGATCAAGGTCAGATAGACGTAGTCGAAGTTCGGGTATCCCGCGTTGCGCTGCAACCTCAGGAATATCCATTGGGGATACACCAGATTTCAGCAACGTCTCTATGGCTCGGTGCTTTGCATTCGCTTCTAACTGAAGGTTTTGGGCCGCAGACTGGCGTGTTGTTAACTCATTGAGCTGACGAGATCCGGTGTCCAAACGCTCATCCGCATCGACGATGCCATATTTTTGCTGGTACTCAGTGATGGAGTTCTGAATTTTGTCTAGTTCTTGGCGCAGGGCCTCGAGCTGACTGCTGTACTGTTCTTGACGCGATTTAGCCGGTGCGAGGCTAATGCGCATCACCAAGTCCATGTAAGCTCGAATGGCGGTATTTAGAGCATCTCGAGCCTGCGTTGGACTGTCGGCAGAATATCGGAGCTCAACAACGCGACTCGTGCGGCGAAGGACGACTTCTAGATCTTTGTTAATGCCTTCCAGTAAAACGCTCTTGGCTTTTACTTCTCCATCGCGTTCGACCACTTTTCTGATCGAATCACGATTCATCAGTTTTGTCCCTTCGATGACTCGGGTCGCGACTTCTTCGCTTTTGATCATGTCCACTTGAGTCTGCATATAGCTTTCGTCAAGCATGGGGCTGAATTGCCTTCCCCCTATGGGATCATTGGCGCGGTAATCAATGAACAACTCTGCACTGGAAGTGTAAATTTTTGGAAGTGACTGTGTCAGCATGAATGTGCCGACAACGGTCAAAATCATAGTGATGATGACCGTAAATTTTCGAGCCAATAATATGGCAATAAGTTGCGAAAATGACAATCCACCGCTGACGTTTTCAGTCGTCATGTCGTAACCATAAATAATTTAGACGCATCAAAATAATCGTTCATCGACATAAATGACGTCTCCGTTTTGGATTGGTGTGACCAACTCCGGCTTGAGTTCAATGATTCGTTTGTCAATTTGCTGCCGATGCACTCGGACTCGTTTTAGTGAACCTCGTTCGGTTACCCCGCCGCCAATTGAAAGCGCACGCATCAGATTCAGATCTGGCTCCATGGGATAGGCGCCTGGTCGCCGGACTTCTCCATGAATATAGAAAAATTTCTGTTGGGCGACAAAAATAACGTCTTCATTTGTCAGTTCAAGATCGACATCCCCACGACTTTTGTCAACCAATTGATCCAATTCGATGGCAATTTCTTGACGTTGTGTATTGCTACCTTTTGCATGATCTCGTCGAATCAGGAAAACCGTGCGATCCGCCCTGGTCGTGAGCCCCCCTGCAGTGGCCAAGGCGTCAAGGACTGTCAATCGTCCTTGCAGGGGGAATCTGCCAGGTCGTTGCACTTCACCCAAAACGGAAATAACTTGACTACGCAACTGCCGTATCTGAATAGATACCTCGGGGTTTCGCAAATATTCACCATCACGGAGTCTCTTGGCAACCAGTGTCTCGATGGCTGGAGGTGCTAAACCTCCCACCTTTAGAGTTCCAATCAGCGGCAGAGTCACGTGGCCATTTTCGTTCACAGTCACTTCCGCTGACATGTCAGGCTGCCCGAATACAGCAATGAATATTTGATCGCCAGCGCCAACAAGGATTCGATTTTGTCCGGCTTTACTTAGATCAGAGACTGACGATTGATCAGAATTCAAACTCTGCTTATTTTCAGACGTGACCGCTGATTCTGTAGGCCAAGGCGGCATCGATGATGCCGATTGCAAGGAATTCCAACTCAATTCCATTGGAATATTGACTTTTGGACCTTGTGCGGACGCGAAAGGCGACAAAGACATGCCTAGAATGCAAGCCATCGACAAGATACTCAAAATTTTACGCATGAACCGGAAATGATCAAACATGGAGTGGTTGTTGTGCCAAGTCGAATTAGACAACAAAACATGTCTGCAATTTATCCTGTTTGTATGCTTTATTTTGGTTTAAGGTTTGGGATGCGATTTGTATTGATATTTGCGACCTGCACCTTCATGGCTGGAGTCGCTGGTGCGCAAAATTCTGCCAACGAAATAGTGAAGGCCATGGGTAGCGAACGGGCGCGCACTAGCCTCAGTTCAACCGAACTTGAGTCAAAGCTGCTAACACTAAACCAAGCCATTGCCGAGTCGCCTCAGAATCCTGATTTACTGCTGAGGAAAGGCGTTTATTTACAGGAGCTCGGACGAACGTCTCAAGCAATTGATGTCTTTGAGAATCTGCGACTTGCATATCCAACACATCCGGCGCCCTACATCAATTTGGCGTCTGCCTATGCGCAGCAAGGCAACCTAGAAGAGGCGCGCCAAATGCTTGTCAAATCCGACAGCCTCTATGCCGGTCGGTATCAGACACATTTAAGTTTGGCGTCCATCAATATTGGCCTTGCACTCGCTTCGATTCGGAAGGCGAACGAACTAAATCCTGGCGATCTTGCGACAGAGCGCAAGATTAAGGACATTGAAGCATTGCTGAGCAAATTGAACGGTCAGCCAGGTTTTACGGCTGTGCCGCTTGCGGGTTCTGGATCAGGCGCCGATGGCTTGAAAAAAGTAGTGCCTGTTTCTTCTCGATCGCAGCGTGGAAAGTTGAATCAATCCGTGGAGGCATCGGTGCCCCAGTCAAAAGGTGATCGACTCAAATTGAGTGCATTGGAGTTGACAGAAGTTCCAACATCCGTTGCGTCGACAGATAAAGCAACACCGCTTCGAGCCAAATCCTCAGAGCCTATTAACGATGAAACACGGGCTGAGATTTTGAATACTGTTGAATCATGGGCGAGTGCGTGGTCCCGTCGGAGTTATGCAGACTACCTTTCCTATTACAGCAACCAGTTTCACGTGCCAAACGGTGCAAGCCGAGAATCATGGGCAAAGATCCGACAATCCGCCATTGAGAAAACCAGTTCTATCAATGTTGATGTCAAAGTTCAAAAAATTAAAATTACAGATAACAAAGCGTATGTATTAATAACTCAGCGCTACAGTTCAGATATTTACTCGGATGCGGTGCGTAAGGAATTAAAACTAATTTTTGAAAATGGAAGCTGGAAAATTCAATCTGAAAAATCACTTTGAAATTTGTTGGTTTTATATTTAATAATATTTTATGCAAAAAAAAATTCTACCGCTTGTCATCGTGTCACCTGTGCGCGATGAGTCTGCATTAATTCAAAAAACACTTGATTCAATAGTTGCGCAAACAGTATGGCCGGCAGAGTGGGTGATCGTAGATGATGGATCAACAGATAATACAGTTGAAATTGTAAAGAAATATACTGAAAAATATAATTTCATTCGAATTATTGCGCATGAA
>ERZ724524.53-NODE-53-length-69590-cov-8.472481_pt1 | contig 69590 bp, 56 predicted proteins | sample MGYA00376057_ERZ724524 | MGnify/ENA primary metagenome ERZ724524 (study PRJEB28724, sample SAMN07190888) | wastewater metagenome | isolation source: influent of sewage treatment plant in Hong Hong | place: USA: Christiansburg, Virginia | collected 2016-03-01 ...
CCGAGGTACGCCGCGTGATCTACACGACCAACGCGATTGAAAGCGTGAACGCCAGCGGTTCAAGCATTGTTGGCGACAACGCCTTGGGCAACTACTGCGCCGAAACCATTTTTGATGAAGAGACAAAGCTGGTTGTTCAAGAACTGAAGCAGCCACGGCGAGATATTGATTTGATGGTGATGGGTGCCGCTGCGCGCGAGGTCCGCTCCATGGTGATTTGCCCCAGTCTGATTTACGGACAGGGCAGAGGACTTAACCCGAACAGTGTTCAGATTCCGTTCCTGGCGGCCAACGCTCAACAACAAGGTGTGGTGCAGATCGTTGGCCCGGGACGAAACGTCTGGTCGAACGTGCACATTGATGATGTTGTGGACCTGTACTTGGCGGCCCTCGACAAGGCCTCACCCGGCTCATTCTTCTTTGCAGCTAACGGTGAAACATCCTTTGCAGAGATCGGCGAGGCTATCGCGCGCCGTCTGCAACTGCCCGGAGTGGAGTCATTGGACCCAGCGATCGCCGCAGAGCGCTGGGGTGTGGCGCGCGCTCACTACTCCCTTGGAAGCAACAGCAGAGTTCGATCAACACACGCAAGAGCCAAGCTTGGTTGGAAGCCGCGTCATGCCTCTGTGGTTGACTGGATTCTCAATGAATTACCAATGCAAGAGTCAATTTAGACAGTCAAATCAGAAGAGAAGCGATCATGTTATTGAAGGATAAGGTTTGTGTAATTGCCGGCGCAGCATCGCTTCGGAGCATTGGCTATGCCACGGCGGAGCTGTTTGCAGAACATGGTGCCAAAGTTGTGGTCGTTGATGTGGCAATGAGTGACAGCGTACTTGCGGAAGTCAGAGCTGCGATTGAGGCAAGGGTCACTGGACCCGTTTCTGTTCATGGTGTGCGGTGCGACATCAGCAATGCTAAGGATTGTGATGATCTGGTGAGTGAAGTAGTGACATTGCACGGAACAATTGATTGCTTGGTGAATTCAGCGGGAATCGTCCGCTCTCAACCCATCCTTGAGATCAGCGAGAAAGAGCTTGACCTCATGTTCGATATCAATCTAAAAGGTGCATTTTTTCTGTGCCAGAGTGTTCTGAAAATCTTCTCAGAAAATCGGTCAGGAACCATAGTCAATGTGGCGTCACTGGCGGCGCAGCGCGGTGGTGGCCTGGTAGGTGGGGCACATTACGCGGCATCCAAAGGTGGCATGTTGAGCTTGACCAAGAGCATCGCTCGGGAATTTGGTGCACTTGGCATCCGTGCCAACGCCATTTGCCCGGCAATGATTGATACGCCGATGCTCGATGGCCTCTCTGAGGAGAGACTTCGCGGAATCATTGACGCCATTCCTTTAAAGCGGACCGGCACCACCCGAGAAATGGCAGGCGCTTGCCTGTTTCTTGCCTCTGAACTCTCGGGCTTTGTGACCGGCGCAACGATTGATGTCAACGGTGGAACACACATTCACTAATGTTTTGCGTCCCCATTCATCGCGCCCATATCTGAAAGATGGAACATCCAAATGATCTTAGAAATCGCTGATATCCGTATCAAGCCCGGTCAACAAGCAGAGTTTGAGCGAGTAATTCAAACCGCATTGACTACCGTTTTCCCGAAAGCCAAGGGTTTTCTGTCGCACAAATTTCATCGGTGCATCGAGTCGCCGGATCGCTATGTCTTGCAGCTGAGCTGGCAAACGCTGGAGGATCACACGGTGGGATTTCGGGGGTCATCGCTTTTTGGCGAATGGCGATCCATGATCGGCGACTTCTTTGCACAGCCCCCTCACGTGGAGCATTTTGAGCTGGTGAGTGCATCCCATCAGAGTCTGGTGTAGGACCATGCCGAACATGTCTAGCCGAAACAGCGCCGATGCACTTGAGTCTTTCACGGGTTGCCATGTGGGAATCCTGAGCATGGTGAACGATCTAGCCGATTTGCCACAACTGATGCTTGCGGTGCGCCGTTTCCAATCCATTGCTGAGAACATCGATTTCTTCTTCAATGAGGTTGTGAAGAACCATCATTCAGAGGAGGAAGAGCAACTCTTTCCAGCGGTACTGTCCAGCGCGACCCCGGGCGAAGAGCTTTCAGAAGTGCAAAGGCTCATTACAAGGCTGACAAGCGAGCATCGAGCCATTGAAACCGCATTCGCACACCTGATCCCAAATATCAAGTCCTTTCAAAAGAACACATTGTCGATCTTCAACGATAAAGCAGTCTTAGACATCGTGGATTTGTATACATCCCATGCTAGCTTTGAAGAAGAAGTGTTTCTACCCCTGGCAAAAGCTGTACTTAGTCGCAATGACAATCACATGGCAGCGCTTGGGATGTCCATTCATATGCGGCATGGCACGGAGATCATTCGTCAACAGTTTGGCGCGCTGTGATTCGCCAAGCGATATTCAATAATCCAGCGCTAAAGCCATCATTCGGGCGTTGATGCCGTGACCCATGCCGGGCTCCAAATGGAAAGATACACTTGCGCCGATGTCCTGTAATTGACCAGCGGCTTGGCGGCTACAGTCAGCGGAGATAACAGGGTCCTCCGCTCCATGAATCAAGTGAATGGAAGTCCCCTTGGGGGTGACAGTTGGCGCTACCGCGAACCTGCCGGAAAAAGCAATCACGCGACTGGTCAAAACTGGCTCGCATTGGGTTGACTCCAGGGCCATGATGGCTCCCTGTGAAAAACCAATTAACGTCGTCTGCTTAGGTTCAATGCCGGATTCTTTCTGCCAATACTGAACCAGAGCCAGGAACGCTGGCATTACGGAGGCAACCCTTTCAGGTCGCGATACTTCGGTAACGCCCGCCACGGAAAACCATTGGCGACCTCGTCCGAAATCGCATGGCTGAAACCCGTCAAGGCTAATCACCATAGCGGTAGGAGATTTGGCAGCAAACTGCTCTCCCACTGGCACCAAGTCTTGCGCACTGGCACCAACGCCATGAAACAACAAGATAAGTTGCTGAGGTGAACCTTCCGGCTTCTGGATAAGTATTGAGGAGGTCATAAAGTTCTCAGTAGGTTCAAACGAAATGTGATGATTTACACAATCACACTGCAATTCATATTGACGACAGGTTGGCATAGCGCGTGCCCGCTTCCAGGAATATCGCATGCCTTAGGTGTCATCAACATAACCCGGTCCTATACCCGTACAGCGCCCTGCGCAGTTGCCAAGGTAGATATTCAGGCCTGTTAGTGGCTGCAGGTAATGCGCGTTCTTCAGTCCGCCTGCGTCGATCGTGAAAAAGCCTACGCTTCCGACGCGACTTGACAACAATTTGCGCAATCCACGTGTTAATGATTGCGCAATCTCTATGTCCTGATTTACGTTGAACTCGATCTCTTTCTTGTGACACGAGGAGTCGCTTTCCCCTCTTCACTGTCTGCAAAAAGTTCAACGAAAAGCTGCCTGATCCACATGTTGGCGGGGTCTCGGTTGAACTTGGCGTGCCAAAAAAGATTGATGGCAATGTCCGGCAGACGGGCCGGATGCGGGGATGTGACAAGACCAAATGGCGCTTCGCAGCGCTCGGCAAAGCGTTCCGGCAGTGTGGCTATGAGATCAGTCGTCTGGAGCACATGGCCCACCGCTATGAAATGCGGGAGCATTAGCCGCAACTTGCGTTTGATGCCAGCTCTCTCCAACAAACCATCCACTTCGCCGTGTCCGGTGTTCGCAGCGACAACGCCCACGTGGTCTAGCTCAGCAAATTGCTTAAGCGTCATTGGTGATTTGGCTAAGGGATGCCCTTTACGAAAGACACACACATATTTGTGACGAAATAGTCGACGTTGAAAGAAGCCAGCCTGCAAGTTAGGTAACAGGCCCAGGGCAAGATCGACAGTTCCTGACTCCATGTCCTCCCTCAGGTTGCCGGTGTTCGGGCGAACCGTGCTGACGCGAATATTCGGTGCGACTCTTGACAACGCAACCATCAGGGGTGGCATGAAATACATCTCACCGATGTCGGTCATGGCGAGCTGGAAATTGCGCGTGCTAGTAAGTGGGTCAAATGTGTCACGTGTTGTGAACGCCGTTTGCAGCGTGCCAAGCGCGTAAATCACCGGCTCAGCAATGTGCAAAGCAAATGGCGTGGGCTCCATGCCTCGCGAGGTGCGCAAAAAGAGATCATCTTTAAACACAGCGCGTAAGCGCTTTAGGGCATTGCTGACGGCGGGTTGCGTCAGGCTTAGTTTCTCGGCTGCGATGGATACGCTCCGGTCCAGCAGGAGTTGATTGAATACAACCAACAAATTCAGGTCAATTTCACGTAGATCCATATATCAGACCATTATTCATAACGGTGATTCTATCTATAGGTTTAGCTTTATCGACTTATAAGACTCAAATCTCCAAAATCGACGCAAACAGGAGACAGAGGCATTTGCCTTCAAATCATGGAACTCGTCGTAGAACCCCTTAATGTGCGTCTGAATGTCGATAGCGGCAGTAATTTGCTCGACGTGCTCAGGGCCAATCAATTGCCTATCTCCTACAGCTGCATGTCGGGGCGTTGTGGTACCTGTCGTTGCCGTGTTGTTCATGGGCAGGTGCGCGACAGTGGTCCGGAAGCTGGTCGGCCTCAAGCGGGAAAAGACGAGTACGTACTGGCTTGCCAAGCTGTTTTGACAGACAACTGCACCATCGAACTCCCCGAAGTAGATGAGGTGGTTGTGCACACAGCCCGCATTGTGAAGGGCACTGTTACCGCCATAGAGGAAGCGACCCATGACATTCGTCGAATTCGGGTCAAGCTTGCCAAGCCGATTGAATTTAGTGCGGGTCAATATTCGACAGTGCAATTTACACCCGACCACATCCGTCCCTACTCAATGGCAGGGTTACATGACGACGATGAATGGGAGTTTCAGATTCGTCGCGTACCCGATGGGCGCGTAACGGCGTTCATCTTTGAAGAACTGGAAGTCGGTGCATCTTTGCGCATCAGTGGACCACTGGGCACTGCCTATCTGCGAAAGAAGCATACAGGCCCAATGCTTTGCGTCGGTGGCGGTACGGGCTTGGCCCCGGTACTTTCCATCGTTCGTGGCGCCTTAGCAGCGGGAATGAAGAATCCCATTCATTTGTACTTTGGCGTGCGCAGTGCAGAAGATGTTTACGACGCAGATCGCCTAAAGGCTTTGTCCGCTGCGCATCCAAACGTGACAGTCCAAGTTGTTGTTGCCACAGGTGCCGCTGGTGTTGGGCAACGGAGCGGCCTGGTAACTGATGCCATTGAAAAGGATCTGGGTAACTTGGCTGGATGGCGTGCATACCTGTGTGGCGCTCCTGCCATGGTTGACGCACTGAACCTCCTGGTGACCCGAAAAGGCGTCGAGCCGAGCCATGTCCATGCAGATGCTTTTTACCCAAGCGGCGTGTAAGCGCGTCGAGTCCACTTTTTCCCATGAAACCGAAGGAGACAAGCAATGAATGAAACGAATACCGTGTTCCCAGAGAGCCCAACGTGGCCCGGAGAGGGAACCAGTAAAGTGCCCTTCTGGGCTTACACCCGTGAGGATTTGTACAAGAAAGAGCTAGACCGGTTGTTCTATAACGGACACTGGTGCTACGTCGGCTTGGAGGCGGAAATTCCCAATGCTGGTGATTTCAAACGTACAGTGGTCGGCGAGCGCTCTGTCATCATGGTCCGCGACCCAGAAGGCAATGTGAACGTTGTAGAAAACGTCTGCGCCCACCGTGGAATGCGTTTCTGCCGAGAGCGCAATGGTCATGCCAAGGACTTCTTCTGTCCCTATCACCAATGGAACTACAGCCTTAAGGGTGACCTGCAAGGCGTTCCGTTCATTCGCGGCGTCAAGCAAGAGGGCAAGGTCAACGGTGGCATGCCGAAAGACTTTAAGGTCGCAGACCATGGCCTGACCAAACTGAAGGTCGCAGTGCGCGGGGGTGTGGTGTTCGCTTCCTTCGACCACGATGTGGAACCCTTCGAAGAATTCCTTGGCCCCACCATCCTCAAGTATTTCGACCGCGTGTTTGACGGCCGCAAGCTGGAAATCTTGGGCTATCGCCGACAGCGCATTCCAGGCAATTGGAAGCTGATGCAAGAGAACATCAAGGACCCTTACCACCCTGGACTGCTGCACACCTGGTTCTCCACCTTTGGTCTGTGGCGCGCCGATAACAAGTCCGAGCTGAAGATGGACGACAAGTTCCGCCACGCCGCCATGATTTCCACGCGCGGTCAAGGTGGCAAGGTTGACGAGGTTGTGAACGGTCTGGACAGCTTCAAAGACCAAATGAAGGTCAATGACCCACGCCTGCTTGACATCGTGCCCGAACCCTGGTGGGGCGGCCCCACCGCAGTGATGACCACCATCTTCCCTAGCGTGATCATCCAGCAACAGGTCAACAGCGTGTCCACACGCCACATTCAGCCTAACGGCACTGGCTCATTTGACTTTGTCTGGACCCATTTCGGTTTTGTCGATGACACACCCGAAATGAAAGAGCGCCGCCTGATCCAGGCCAATCTGTTCGGGCCGGCTGGATTTGTGTCGGCCGACGATGGCGAAGTCATTGAATGGTCGCAGGAAGGCTTTGAGTCAAAGCCAGCTCATCGGAGCGTCATTGAGATGGGCGGACACGACATTGGAGACACCGATCACATGGTCACCGAAACGTTGATTCGCGGTATGTACAACTACTGGCGCAAGGTAATGGGGGAATAAACATGATTGACTTCAAAACTTACTTCGAACTGCTCAATCTTTACAGCGACTACGCCATGGTGTGCGACTCTGCTGAGTGGGAGAAATGGCCTGAATTCTTTGTTGAAGAAGGTACTTACCGTTTGCAACCTCGCGAAAACCATGACCAAGGCTTGCCGCTCTGCCTTCTGGCACTGGAAAGCAAAAATATGATTCGCGACCGGGTATATGGGGTCAAGGAGACGATGTATCACGACCCCTACTACCAGCGCCATATTGTCGGCACACCTCGCGTTGTGTCGGTCGAGCGCGACATTTATGGCGAGAAGATCACCTCAGAAGCGAACTACACAGTGATTCGCACCAAGTACGACGGCGAATCCACTGTATTCAATGTGGGCTACTACCGTGATGTGATCGTGCGCACACCGGAAGGGCTGAAGTTCCGGTCGCGCCTGTGCGTCTATGACAGCGAAATGATCGCTAACTCCATTATTTACCCGATCTGAGGTCAAGATGGCTGAAAACTGGATTGATGCAGTCGCTGTGAGTGACATACCGGAAGGCGATGTCATAGGTGTGAAGGTCGGAGGCAAGGACATCGCGCTCTACGAGGTGGAAGGCGAAGTCTTTGCAACAGACAACATCTGCACCCATGGTCATGCTCGCATGAGTGATGGCTTTCTTGAAGGCCGCGAAATCGAGTGCCCACTGCATCAAGGAAAGTTTGATGTGTGCACGGGAAAGGCACTTTGCGCGCCGCTAACCGAAAACATCAGAACTTACGCAGTGAAGATTCAAGACCTTCGCGTGATGCTGCGTCTGGACTGATTCTCTCAATTTAACGCCCCATAGAGGGGCTTCCATTCTTACGGAGACAACATGAAAAAATTTGCTTTGGCAAAGTGCTTTGCCCTGTGCGCGGCTGCGCTCAACGTGCCTGCTGCACATGCAGAAATCAAGATCGGCTTTATGGGCTCACTGTCTGGACCGGTGGCTGCAGTTGGTCAAGATCAATACGACGGCTTCATGCTTGGTATCGAGTTGCTAGGCAAGAAGCTCGGCGGTGAACCAGTCAGCGTTTTGCGCGAAGATGACCAGTTGAAGCCAGAGCTGGGAAATCAAATTGCTCGAAAACTGATTGACCGCGACAAGGTAGATGCCATTGTTGGATTGGGATTTTCAAATGTTTTGATGGCTAGCCTGCCTCGCATTGTGGAATCCGGGACCATTGCCATTGCGACCAATGCAGGCCCCTCGCCATTGGCCGGAAGCGGTTGCCTCCCACACGTGTTTTCAACAGCTTGGCAAAACGACGGTACAGCCGAGGCCATGGGTAAGTTTGCGCAAGACAGTGGCTACAAGCGCGTGTATCTCATGGCGCCTAACTACCAGGCGGGCAAAGACTACGTAGCTGGCTTTAAACGCTACTTCAAAGGTCAGATTGCTGACGAGGTCTATACCCAAGTCAACCAGCCCGATTACTCAGCGGAGATAGCACAGCTGCAATCCGCCGGTGCAGATGCAGTGTTTGTGTTTTATCCAGGCGGTATGGGTGTCAACTTTGTCAAACAGTTCAGTCAAGCTGGCCTGATGAAGAAGCTACCCCTGCTATCTGCGTTCACCGTAGATGGCACAACAATTTCCTCCTTGCGCGACGCAGCGTTGGGTACCGTCTCAGGCGCCATGTGGGACGTTGCATTGAAGACGCCCGGTAACGCTGAGTTCATTTCAAGTTTCACCAAAAAGTACGGGCGTACCCCCAGCCACTATGCGGCTGTTGGCTTTGACACCGCCAAGCTTCTGGATATTGCAGTAGGCAAGGTCAAAGGCAAGACATCCGACAAGGATGCATTCGCTGCAGCCGTCAAGGCGGCCGGAAGTGAACTGAAGTCTATTCGTGGACCGTTCCGCTTCAATACCAACAACATGCCGGTACAAAACTACTATGCCTTCCAGACTATCAAGCAGGGGAATGACATCACTGTCAAGCTGCTAGGGAATCCGCTGCCCGAGCACCAGGATTCGTACGTGGCTCAGTGCAAGGCAAAGTAATGTCTACGTCGCTGCTTCTCGCTCAGGTCCTTAACGGACTGCAATACGGTGTGATGCTGTTTCTCTTGGCCGCCGGTTTGACCTTGGTCTTTGGGATCATGAGCTTTGTGAATTTGGCACACGGCTCCTTGTACATGTTGGGGGCCTATGCTGCGGCGGTCGTCGGCGTGAAGACCGGTTCATTTGGCCTGAGCGTTTTGGCAGCGGTAGCAACCGGGGCTGGAGTTGGCATCGTATTGGAACGACTTGCTGTATCTCGGCTCTATCGGCGCGACCACCTCGATCATGTGTTGGCAACGTTCGGCTTGGTACTCTTCTTCAATGAAGTCGTGCGCATGATCTGGGGGCCGCAGCCGGTATTCGTATCACTCCCTGAAAACTTGTCCGGCACCGTTGATCTGTTCGGATTCACCTATCCAACGTACCGATTCTTGATCATAGGCGTTGGCCTTCTTGTTGCCATTGGAAGTCAATGGCTGATTCACAAGACGCGGGTCGGCATGCTGATTCGGGCTGGATCGGTTAACCCACAGATGGTCAGCGCATTGGGCGTCAATATTCGGCGGCTGAATGCCATGCTATTCGCATTAGGAGCGGCTCTGGCGGCTTTGGCTGGAGCGATGGCCGGCCCTATTTTGTCGGTTCAAAGTGGTATGGGCGAACCCGTCCTCATTACCACGTTGGTTGTCATCGTGATTGGGGGAATTGGCTCGGTCCATGGGGCGTTGTACGCGGGAATCATTGTTGGTCTGGTCGACACCTTGGGGCGCACATTCCTTCCCATCTTGTTCAGAGAGTTTGCCAGCCGCGAGGTCGCCAATGCAGCTGGGCCAGCATTGGCCTCCATGCTGATCTATTTGTTGATGGCAGTCATTCTTGCCTTGCGACCTCAAGGTCTATTCCCAGCACATAAGGCTTAGCAATGCGCAACTTTTTTCGACCCGCGAATTCTGTCCCCATGATGCTGATACTGGCACTCGCTTTGGTTCCGACTGTCGCAGCCAGCATGAACGACAACTTCCTGGTTTCGTTCTTTGCTCGCGTCCTGGTGTACGGCATTGCTGCCAGTGCATTGAATATCGCATTGGGGCTAGGCGGGCTTGTCAGTCTGGGGCACGCTCTGTTTCTTGGCATTGGGATGTACAGCGTATCGCTGCCTTCCTTCTATGGTTTGACCTCTGGATGGCTTCATTCCGCGATTTGTATCGTTGCTTGCTTGCTTGTGGGTGGGATCACTGGACTCATCAGTCTTCGTACGTCCGGAATTGCATTCATCATGATCACGCTGGCCTTTGCACAAATGGGCTACTTTGTTGTCGTCAGTCTGAAGCAATACGGTGGCGACGATGGCATGAGCATTGCCGGTGCAAGTAACTTCTTCGGCGTTGAGCTGAATACACCGGTTGCCGTGTACTACGCAGCTTGGGTATTGCTCGCTGCTATGACCTACTGGGTCTACCGCATGAGGGCATCCCCGTTCGGAGTGACCCTGAGGGCTGGTCGCCAAAACTCTAGGCGCGTGATGTCCGTTGGCCTTGCTTTACGCAGGTATCAACTTGCCGCCTATGCAATTTCCGCTGTCTTCTGCGGCTTGGCTGGAGTTTTGATGGCAAATCTCAACGCATACGCCTCGCCCAGTTCCATGTCCTGGACGGTATCGGGCGAACTCATTGTGATGGTTGTCATTGGCGGGATGGGGAGTGTCTTCGGACCGATTATGGGCACTCTTGCCTTCCTAGGGTTTGAAGAGGTTCTGAAAGCCTTTACTGAAAACTGGATGGCCATCTTTGGGCTGGCCATTTTGGGCGTGGCAATGGCGGGTAAGGCGGGTTTAGTCGGACTGCTGGAAAAGATGCGCCCATTGACGAGTGAATCGACGGAAGCTCTGCCGCAAGAAAAGGCTGTTCGATGAAAACGTTGTTGAAAACAGAATCCATCGTCAAGCGCTATGGCGCCATTCTGGTCACCGATCAGGTCTCACTCAATATTGAAGAGGGTGAACTTCACGCAATCATCGGCCCGAACGGCGCAGGCAAGACAACACTGATCAATCAACTCTCCGGCGAGTTGCGCTCTGACAGTGGGCGAATCCGCTTCGGGGATGAAGACGTTACCCCACTGGGCATCAATGAGCGCGCCCGCATGGGGCTGGTTCGCTCTTACCAGATTACGTCGGTTTTTGATGAATTCACGGTCCTTGAAAACGCATCACTTGCAGCGCTCGGGGCGAGAACCCATGCCTTCAGGTTTTGGCGCAGCTTGCTAGGTGACAAGGATACGCTGGCCATTGCAAAGGAAGCCATTGAACTGGCCGGTTTGCAACATCTTTCGCACAGTTTTGCCTCCACTTTAGGCTACGGCGAGCGACGCCAGTTGGAGCTTGCAATGGCTCTGGCTGCACGTCCTAAGTTCCTGCTGCTAGATGAACCGATGGCAGGAATGAGCGTGCAAGAGTCCAAAGCAGTTGTTGAGTTACTCAAGACACTGAAACGAAAGTACACCATCTTGCTGGTGGAGCATGACATGAACGCTGTATTTGCCCTGGCGGATCGCATCAGTGTGTTGGTATACGGACGCCTTATGGTGACCGGCACACCGGATGAGATACGAGGCAATGAGGAAGTGCGAGCGATCTACCTGGGCGAAGAGGAGATTTTGTGAGCATGCAACAACTACTCAAAATCACCGGATTGCAGGCGAGCTATGGTGCTGCCCAAGTTCTTTTCGGCGTTGATCTTTCGATGTCGGAGGGTGAGGTCATTACATTGTTGGGGCGCAACGGCATGGGTCGCTCAACCACGATCAAATGCCTGTTTGGTTTGCTGGAACCAAAAGCAGGCCAAATCGAATTCACCGGGAAAAGAACTGAGCGTTTGCAACCGCACGATATCGCCAAACTTGGTCTTGGCCTTGTTCCGGAAGGCCGGCAGGTATTTCCAAATCTTACCGTTGAAGAGAATTTGATTGCTACAGCCCGCCTGAACAGTGGCAATGGGCTGAAGCAGTGGACGCTTGAGCGGATTTATCTGTTCTTCCCACGCCTGAAGGAACGACGAGGCAATTTGGGTTCACAGTTGTCGGGGGGCGAACAGCAAATGCTCGCAATTGGGCGAGCTTTGCTCACCAACCCAAAACTTGTCGTCCTGGATGAAGCCACCGAAGGATTGGCGCCATTGATCCGAGCTGAGATTTGGCAAGCACTGGGAGAGCTCAAGACAGAAGGACTGTCACTTATCGTCATTGACAAGAACTTGGGCCCGCTACTGGATTTGGCCGATCGGCATTTCGTTTTGGAAAAGGGCTTGGTTGTTTGGTCAGGGACTTCCAGCCAATTGCGAGAAGACACCCGCATCGTCCATGAATACCTGGGCGTTTAGACGCACACGTGAGGAACAAAATAATGACTGACTCAAAGACCCTCGCGATAAATACCATTCGAGCTGAGCACCGGGCGCTTGGTGCTGTGATCAACAACATGAAAGCCATGTTGGTGGAGATACGCGAAGCGCGGATGAAGATGGACTTCCCGCTGTTCTGGTCCATGGTGTACTACATCGACGCATTCCCCAACCGACTTCACCACCCCAAGGAAGACGACTGGCTTTTCAGCCGCTTGCAACAGCGCACAAATACGGCCGACATGCTAATTGCGGAGCTGCAGCGCCAGCACCATGGGGAGCCCGTTGCGTTGGGCAACATTCGGCGCGATTTGGGTAACCTTGAGGCGGGGCTACCTGCGGGGTTAGAGACCCTAATACAGACCGTGGGTCTGTATGCCGAAGCCACTTGGAAGCACCTGCGCACCGAAGAGCACGACATGCTTCCTTTGGCAGAAGCCCATTTGACGGCAGCTGATTGGGACGACATCGCCAATGCATTTGCCAAGAATGCGGACCCGCTTACAGGCCTGAACGATACGGAAACACTCAGCCTTTTGTTTCATGACATCGTCAGGAAGACGCCAGCACCCCTGGGCCTAGGCAAGCAATAAGCCCCACATCACCCCATCGGAGTACCACCATGAACGACAACACAAGATTTGATACCCTGGGTCGCTTGGAAGACCTGCCCCAGGATTACCGCGACAAACTGACGCAGCGTAATCTGGTGCCGCTTTGGCCCAGCCTGCGCGGAGTATTGCCACCTAACATTCCCACTCGCAAGACGCAGACCACGCATTGGGCATATTCCGAGGTTCGTGAGCTGTTGATTCAAGCCGGAGAACTGACCCCGATCGAGAAGGCTGAGCGACGCGTGCTGGTGCTGGCCAATCCCGGCCATGGACTGACCAATATGCAGGCCAGTGCTGCCATGTACCTGGGCATGCAGTTGTTGCTTCCGGGTGAGCTGGCGCCAGTGCACCGCCATACGCCGAACGCGGTTCGCATGGTGGTGGAAGGCGAGGGCGCCTGGACGCTGGTGGGTGGTGAAAAATGCCCCATGCAGCGTGGTGACCTGATCCTCACACCCACTGGTTTGTGGCACGAGCACGGGCATGACGGCAAAGACCCGGTGATCTGGCTAGATGTGCTGGATTTGCCCCTGGTCTACTACACCGAGACCTCTTACCACCTAGAAGGCCCCAGCCAGGGCGTTACCGAGGGTCAAGGCTTCAAGTCCTATGCCCGAGGTGGTGTGGTGCCCACCAAGGTGTTCCAGCGTTCGAACAAGGCGTACCCCATGTTGCGCTACCCCTGGGCAGATGCAAAGGCTGCGTTACTGTCTCTCGCCGAGGAACAGACGGACGCAGACCCGGTGCAAGTTACCTATGTCAACCCCGAGACAGGTACGGACGCCGAAAACATTCTGGGCTTTTACGCGCTGATGCTGCGCCCCGGCGAGACCCTGCGATTGCCTGCACGCTCACCCGCCCAGGTGTTCCACCAGATTGAGGGGCAGAGCGATGTGCAAGTCGAAGCCACTGCCTTCACGATGGTCGAGGCCGACACCTGTTGCGCCCCTGGCTATACCGCAGTTACCTTGAAGAACCGCTCTGCCACGGAGCCTGCTTTCCTGTTTGTGGCCGACGAGGCTCCGCTGCACCGAAAACTGAGTGTCTATGAGAGCCGGGGCTGAGTCCCGAAAAGCAAACCCGCATTCCCCCTAACAAAACCATTTCAGAAAACTCCGATGACTGCTACGCAATACCTGTTCAGCCCGCCTGCCCCGATGACGGCGTCTATCCGTGGCGTAACGACACGCTTCCCCATCAACCGCCTGTTCTTTGTGGGCCGCAACTATCACGCCCACGCAGTGGAAATGGGCCGTCCGGTCGACAAGTCGGTGGAGCGTCCCTTCTACTTCACCAAGGCGCCGCAGACCCTGACGCCGTCTGGTGCTACCGTTGCCTACCCGCCTGAGACCGGCAACTACCACTTTGAGATGGAAATGGTTGTGGCTATCGGCAAGGCTGGCTTTCGCGTCAAGGCCGAAGATGCGCACACGCTGATTTACGGCTACGCCGCCGGCCTGGACATGACGCGCCGCGACCTGCAACTGGTGGCACGCGACAAGGGCCGCCCGTGGGACTTGGGCAAAGACGTGGAGCAATCCTCCGTGTGCTCAGAAATCGTGCCCATGGAAGGTGTGATCATCGACAGCGGTGCGATCGCTTTGGAAGTCAACGGCCAGACCAAGCAATCTTCCGATGTGGACAAGCTGATCTGGAATGTGCGCGAACTGATTGCGGATCTCTCGCTGTTCTATCACTTGCAGCCCGGCGACATGATCTACACCGGCACCCCCGAAGGCGTCGGCCCAGTCGTGGCTGGCGACAAGATCACCGGTCGCGTGGCTGGCGTGGCTGAAGTGGCCCTGACGGTTGGCGCAGCCGAGTAAGCTTTTGTGATGCAACTTCACAACTTCTTTCGCAGCGGTACCTCGCACCGCCTGCGCATTGCGCTCAATCTCAAGGGCTTGAGCTACGACTACGTGGCAGTTGACCTGCGCAAGAATGAGCACCTCGGCACGACATTCAAATCGCTGAACCCACAGGGCCTGGTGCCAGCGCTGGTGGATGGCGACCACGTGCTGACACAGTCCGTGGCCATCATCGAATGGCTGGAAGAGCGCTACCCAACACCGGCGCTGTTACCTACCGATATCAACGACCGGGCCCATGTGCGGGCTTTGGCCGCCATCGTTGGGTGCGACATACATCCAGTGAACAACAAACGAATTTTAGACATGCTGCGTGCCAAATTCGGAGCGGATGATGCGGCCATCAACCAGTGGTGCGGCACCTGGATTGGCGATGGTTTTGACGCCTATGAATCGATGCTGGCCGCCGACACTCGGCGCGTCGGTTTCAGCTTTGGCAACACACCGACCTTGGCCGATGCCTACCTGGTTCCGCAAATTGAAAGCGCACGCCGCTTCAAGGTGGACTTGGGGCGTTGGCCTTTGATCATGGCGGTGGAGGCAAGCTGCAACGCGCTGGAAGCGTTCCAAAAGGCAGCGCCAATGGCTCAACCCGACGCGTCTTGACCGACGTTGCATCAGCCTCTTCTTGAAAGACTGCCCATGCAATCCCTCTTCTTTTCTACCCATGCTGACCGAATCGCGTTGGCGCGTCAGCGGTATTTTGAAGAAGGTGTGTTGCCCTCGGGCATGGTCAATGAGGCGGTGCTCCAGTCCTGGGCCAGATGCCTGCGACAAAAGCAAGACCCGCGTGCTCAGTTGGAGTTTCAGCCAGTATCCAGCAGTCGGGCGCAACTGGCTTTGCAAAAAAACCGCCTGCTGCGCGATGCCTGGCTGGCAGAAGCTGGTGAGTTGGACGTTGTGCTTGGCGCCACCAATTGCGGCGCCATGCTGACAGACCCCTCCGGAGTATTGATTGGGGCCACTAGCTCCAAACGCGTGCATGAAAAAATCACCCCGGTTGCGCACCGCATTGGCGTCAACTTTGCCGAAGAGGCTGTTGGCACCACCGCGCCCGGTATCGTGGCCCGGACCGGCAAACAGGCGTCGGTACAGGGTGCAGAACACTTTTCCGAGAGTGTCAACTTTATGCACTGCGCTGCTGCCCCGATCCGCGACATTCACGGCAAGCTGGCCGGTGTGCTGGACATGTCGAGCGAAGGCATCGCGTTCAATTTTGACGCAGCTTCAATGGTTGGACTCTACTCATCTTCCATCGAAAATCGGCTGCTCGTATCGCAGTCCAGCGAGCACCTGATCGTGCGCTTCCAAATTTCACCCGCCATGCTGGATACACCCTTGGCCTGCCTCATCGGGGTAGACATGGAAGGCCGCATCGCATGGCGTAACGCAGCCGCTTCGCGTCTGTTGGGTATGGCCCCGGACGGCGAGCATGGCGGACTTGGCAAAGTGGACGAGATTTTGCAAAGCAGCTTTTCAGAACTTGCGTCCGTGCGTGGCGGCATGCACTCCATGTTGCGCCTACCCAATGGGCTAATGGTGCATGTGCGTTGTGAGTTGCAAGCGCGTGATGGTCACCGGCAACTGTTCACTGTAGGTAGGCCGACGCTAGAGGCTCCCTCCTTGAATGTTCGACCTGACCGGCCGCTGCCGCATATGAACTCGCCGGAAGATGAAGCAGCATTGCCCATTGTCGAGTCCCCAGAGGCGGCCAGCCTGCGCGATGCCGATGTGGATTTGATTGTCAGAACCCTCAGGGAGTGTGGTGGCAATGTGTCCTCAGCGGCGCGCAAGCTGCGTGTTTCGCGCGGCCTGATTTACCGTCGGACGAAGGGTGTGTAACTTGGATCGATTGTCTATGGACTGCCGATTCCGATGCAAAGCCGCCTTTGGTCATTTTGATGATTGCACCTGAGAGTGGTCACGAATACTTCCAACCGCCCTCTATCAATTTTGCGGTGAACGAAGATTTGGCTACACCTACTTCACCGAAAAATCCTAAAGCGACCGTCAGCATTCGCCCAGTCTGCCATTGGCTCCCCCTTTACAAACCGAACCCATTGGCTGTGCATTTCCTGTGCCAAAGACTGTGGCCCTGTTGCGCCAATAAACTCCCGTGCGCGACTGGAACCGGTGTTACCCAATACAAACGGTATTTCCATCGCATGTGCAGCTCCCATACGCCCATTGTGTAAAGGGGATAACCAACCGAACTCATAGGGATAGGTGGAACAACCAGCATCATGCAGAAGTTGTTCCAAGGCCAAAGTGGGCTTGCGATAGTAATAGTCAGTTTGAATTCGGCTCATCACATCGCCAATGCCCTTTGATTGGCTTTGCAGTTGGTAATCCTTGAGCGCTGCTATTGACCACCCGACGTCCTCAACGAATGATTGGACCCGGTCACTATCAATCCGATCTATTTCACCGTTAGGCACCAGGTAGAAGTGCATCTCTTCTTTGTTGAAACCCAGCAGCACATCACGTTTAGGTCCACCACTTTGAAGATGATGCTCAATGGCCAGTAAGGGCTCCCTTTTCAGCATGACCCCATCAATCACAGGGCGTACCGGAAAGTAGTTTTTGGGTCGAAGACCCCATCTTTTCTTAAGGGATTCATTGCCGAAGAACGAGGCCAGAGTCCTAGTCAAGGGCTCCAGAGGAACTGCTGCCAGGGCGTTTTGGGTTGGAGCGACTCCCAACTCGCCAGCCAAGGCAATGCGAATTCGCTGTGCGTCGTCCAGGCTATGACTTTGAAGACTGGGGCTTTGCAAAATTATTCGCTGAAACAGGGCATCACATTCGGGCAAGCCCATGAGATGGGTAATGGCCCCGGCACCCGCAGAGACCCCCGCTACCGTTACCCGTGATGGATCTCCACCAAAAAGCGCAATGTTCTGTTGTGTCCAACGCAGCGCTGCCATTTGGTCTTGAAGCCCGCGGTTGGGTGCCGCGTCATCAAAGTGCATAAAGCCATCTACACCGATGCGGTAGTTGATAGATACAAATACGACCTCGGCCGAAGCCATCGCGCTGCCATCGTACAAGGCGTCCGAAGTGCCGCCACGCATAAAGCCGCCACCCGGTATCCACACGATGACCGGCCAGGGTCCTGTGCCCGTTGGACTCCATATATTGAGGCTCAGGCAGTCGTGGTCACCTGCATGGCCAGTGATGCCAGGCTGGCTCGCTTGAACGGCAATCGCTCCAAACTTGTCACAAGCGCGAACACCCGTCCAAGGAGCCACGGGTTGAGGAGGCAGCCACCGCAATTCACCTTCTGGAGCTGCTGCGTAGGGAATGCCTTTGAAGATACGCAGAGGGTCGGACTGCACCGCCTCCGATGCACTGTGCGCCCCCTTTCTCCACCCAGAAGGAAGCTCAATTAGCAGCAAATCCGTGCTTCTACTCACTGGCCAGGCCAAGCTTGTCGATGAGAGGTTTCCAGACGGCGATGTCGCGCTCGGCCCAGAGTGTCACATCAGATGGTTTACTGGTCGTCAGTGTCACGTTCATGCTGTTCATGCGCGTGGTGTATGCGCTGTCACCCTGACACTTGTTAGTGGCTTCGTTCAGCTTTGCAAGTACATCTGGCGGTGTGCCCTTCTTTGCCACGATGGCAATCCAGGCAGGGCGAGCCAGTGTCTTGGGGCCGCCGGCCTCACTGATGGTGGGCACATCTGGCATCAGACTGGAGCGCTCTGCTGCAAACACCGCGAGTGGTACCAATTTGCCAGCCTTGACTTGCGCTGCGGCCGTTCCGATCACCAATGTCATTGCCTGTATTTGCTGGCCCATCAGTGCTGTCAACCCAGCCGCCTCGCCCACAAACGGTACATGCGTTGCCGGCCAGTGCATGGCTTCAGCCAGTGCGGTCGTCAACAAGTGGGCCGGGCTGCCTTTTCCTGGTGAGCCAAAGTTCATCCCGCCAGTCTGGGATTTCGCCACTTTCTCCAAGTCGGTCAGTTTACTTATACCCATACCGGCAGGTACAACCAGCACCAGCGGTGAGGTACCGAGAACAGCGACACCATCGAAGTCCTTAATGGGGTCGTACGGCATTTGCTTGTGCACATAGGGCGTAATCGTCATCTGCGACATACCTATTGACATGACGCTCTGACCATCTGCCGGCAGCCCTTTGAGGTAGTTGATCGCCAGGATGCCGTTAGCCCCAGCCTTGTTTTGAACCACTGTAGGCTGTCCGATCTGACGGGACGCGCATTCGGCCCATGCACGGGTCATGGCATCTGAGCCACTACCGGGCGGCTGCTGAGCAACGACTTGCAATGAGGATTGCGCCTGAGTGTTCGGACTCAATGTTATTGAAGCAGCGATCAAGGCGGCTGTTGGCCAAAAAGTATTCTTCATGATGTCTCCTGGGTTTTCTTGGAAATGGACTGGATAAATTCGGACAAGACAGTCAACTGCGCTTGCATTGCGGTATCCGGTGCGAATGGCTTGACCAAACCCATGCCGCGCAAGCTAGTCAATACGAACTGCATGTGAGCATCGGCTTTGGGATGGTTCTGTATTTCGGGAAACGCAGTAATGAACTGAGTTTTCAAACGATTCTGGATAAGTGCACGCTGCTCGATGATGTGGGCGGTCAAAACAGCGTCGTCTCGAGCCGCCAGATAAGCAGACCAAGCCGTGGCAAAGCGCGGTTGGCTGTACAGCTTCTCCCAGGCCTGTCGGACAAAGTGATCGGAGCGACGTTTCAAGCTCCACCTTGGAGATGGCCAAAACTCTGTATTTGCCTCCAGGTCAGCAATAAGTCGGCTGAGCACCTGCATCATCAGCACGGCTTTAGAGGGGAAGTGATGTTGCACAGCACCAGTCGTCATTCCCGCAGCTTGAGCAACAGCCTGCATGGAGAGCTGACCGGGCCCGCCATCGCTGATCACACTTATCGCCGAACTTAGCAACCGCTCACGGGTGATTTCGCTTTTGAGGTGGTGCAGATTGGGTTTCATGGGCAGGCGGGGTATCGACTAAATTACATTATGAATGTAATGTAAGTTAATTGAAATGGTGTTTTCCTGCGTTTCGAATCCCTGTGGCAAGACAGATCAATCAGAATTACCTTGCCCTAATGCGGTCACCCACGAATGTCAGTAGTTGGCCCCAACCGCGATGCCGGCATCCGACCCACTGCAGACATAGAGAAGGTTGAAATGTCTGCCTGACTGCCGACATTCATCGGCTTTTGTACAGAGGTCGGGCGTGTTCTTTTTCCAGGAATTTCCACTTGTATAGTTGCCTTCGAAAGACAACAAGTTCCATTCGTTCTGATTTCTCGTCATCTGCGCCTTTCCCTTGGAGCAATTGATAAGTCCTTGGCGACCACCCACTTCCCCAGGCCAGTGGGTCAGAAGGAACGACCTTAATCGCTACGAACTGGAACGCTCAGTATCGTCAGATGGGCGCGGTCACTCCAACTTCGAATACTGCTAAAGAGCTAGTTGCAGTTGAACTGGTAACCGCGCCATTGTCTGGCCACGCGGCCGGGTGCTAGGCGGATCAAGCGCCATCAATGGCTTGCTCTACATCCGAGGCCAGCATGAAGATTTCAATGACTGGGCCCAGATGGGTGCGAAGGGATGGAGCTACCGCGAAGTGCTGCCCTTCTTTAAGCGATCTGAACGCTATGACGGAGGCACCTCGGACTATCACGGTGGCGATGGTGAGTTGAGCGTCTCGGACCTGCGCAACGACCACCCCTATTGCCAAGCTTGGCTGCAAGCGGGCGCCGAAGCGGGCTTTGCGCGCAACGCTGATTTCAATGGCCCGCAAAGTATGGGCTTGGGCGCCTATCAACTCACATTGCGCGGGCACTGGCGTTGCGACGCAGGCAAGGCGTTTTTGAACCCAGTCATGTCGCGCCCAAATTTGAGCATTCGCACCCATGTTCAAGTCACCCGAGTGTTGATCGAAAAGGGCTGCGCGGTGGGCGTCGAGTTTGTTGAGAACGGTGAGCGCCAGCAAGTGCGGGCGGAAGCTGAAATATTGCTCGCGGCTGGCGCTCTGCAATCACCTCAACTGCTGCAACTGTCCGGTATTGGCTCGGCTCAGCTATTGCAGTCGCACGGCATTACGGTGCAAGCAGATTCCCCCGAAGTAGGCGAGAACCTGCAAGATCACTACCAAGCGCGGGTCATCGTCAAGCTCAAACACAAAATGTCTTTGAATGACCAGATTCGCAATCCCTTCTCACTGGCGAAGATGGGCGCCCAGTGGCTGTTCCAGCAGCGCGGACCATTGACTGTAGGTGCAGGGCAGGTTGGCGGCATGGTGTGCAGTCGCTATGCCCAAAATGGCCGCGCCGACTTGCTGTTCAACGTGATGCCCTTGTCGGTGGACCGGCCGGGTGACCCACTGCACAACTTCTCTGGCTTTTCAGCCTCAGCCACGCAATGCCGCCCGCTCTCACGCGGCACAGTGCACATCCGAAGTGGTGACCCCCTGCAGGCACCGAAAATTTCTGCCAATTACCTGACTGATCCGCAAGACGCCAAGGTGCTGGTCGCAGGCTTGGAGATTTTGCGTGACATCTACCGTCAACCTGCTTTCCGAGACTTGGTTACCGACGACGAGTACATGCCAGGCAAGCAAGCACAAAGCGCCCAGGCACTCGAAGAATTTGCACGCAACAAGGGCGGTACCGTGTTCCACCCCACAGGCACTTGCCGCATGGGGAGTGATGAACGTGCGGTCGTTGATTCGAACTTGCGCGTCAATGGCGTGACCCATCTGCGCGTGATCGACGCGTCGGTCATGCCTGCCATGGTATCGACCAATACCAATGCATCAGCAATCATGATTGGCGAAAAGGGAGCAGCACTGGTACTGGGACTCGTTAGCAAACCATCCCAGCCTTGATTACTCACAACCGAGCAGGAGACAACAACATGAAAACTAAGAACTCGAAAGTAGGAGCCAGAACTGCAGCGTGGGCCTTGGCCTTGGTCACGCTCCAAACTTTGATGCTGCCCACATCGTTACAAGCGCAGACCTACCCCACAAAAGCGGTGCGCTGGGTCGTGGCATGGCCTGCAGGGGGTTTGGTGGATGTGGCTGCAAGGCAGCTTGCCAATCGACTACAAGTCACGATGGGGCAACCCATCGTCGTAGAAAACAAAGCGGGCGCCAACGGCAATATTGGCGCAGATTCGGTAGCCAAGGCCGCAGCAGATGGTTACACGCTTCTCTTCTCCTCCAGTGCGTTGACTACAGGCACGGCGATGGGCGCAAAAATGCAGTTCAATGCTGTGACTGATCTTGAGCGCGTCAGTTTGGTGGCTCATGCACCTTCCGTCTTGGTGGTTCAGCAGGCGAGCAGCATTCAGACCGCAAAGGAATTGGTCGAGCGTGCACGAAAGGAACCCGGCAAGCTCAGCTACGCATCTGCGGGAATTGGGTCGCCAGCCCATCTGACGGGCGAGCTGTTCAAAGCCAATGAGAAGATCTTTGTGCTCCATGTGCCTTACACCGGTGCACCTGCTGCCATGACGGACCAAATCGCCGGTCGAGTGGACTACCAGTTTGCCAATGTGGCAGTGGCATTGCCGCAAATCAAGGCGGAGAAAGTGCGTGCGCTGGCTGTGACCAGTCCGCAACGCATGACCAGCTTGCCGCAAGTGCCCACCATGTCCGAAGCAGGGATGGGTAGATTTGATGCGGCTCAATGGATTGGCTTGTTGGCGCCCAAGGGAACGGATCAAAGCATCAAGAACAAGTGGGCGTCTGAGATCAACAAGGTGCTGGAAAACAAAGACTTTGAAGCCGCGCTGAGCAATGCGGGAATGAACACCGCGAAACCCGGCACTGCGGAAGGCTTTGACACGTACTTCAAGCAAGAGCTCTTGCAGTGGAAAACGGTGGTCAAGACGGCCAATATTCAACCCGAATAGGTGTATCGACATGAGCAATAGCAAGGACCAGGCCCAACCGAATATTTTGATGATCATGGCAGACCAGCTCGCTGTGCCTACCTTGCCATTTCACGGTCACCCACTGGTAAAGGCGCCGCATTTGAGTCAACTGGCGCAACGCGGTGTCGTGTTTGACAGTGCTTACTGCAACTTCCCCATTTGTGCGCCATCACGCTTTTCGATGCTATCTGGGCGCCTGCCACATGCGATTGCAGCCTATGACAATGCCAGTGAATTCCCGTCCGCTACGCCCACCATGGCGCACTACTTGCGCCACGAGGGCTACCGCACCATTTTGTGCGGCAAGATGCATTTCATTGGGCCGGACCAATTGCATGGCTTCGAAGAGCGCTTAACCACGGACATCTATCCGGCCGACTTTGCCTGGACGCCGGATTGGCTCAAAGGTCCTTCCCACCGCCCTACGGGTGTGAGCATGCGCCCTGTATTGGAAGCAGGCCCCTGCGTGCGCAGCATGCAGATCGACTACGACGACGAGGTGGAATACCGTGGCACTCAGTGCCTGTACGACCTCGCCCGTGCCCCGCAAAAGCGCCCCTTTTTCTTGACGGTCTCCTACACGCACCCGCACCCGCCTTTTGTGGCGCCCCAGCGTTTTTGGGATTTGTACCGCGACGAAGACATTGATGATCCGCGCGTACCGCCCATCGCCTACGATGATCTCGACGTGCATAGCCAATGGTTGTATATCGCGCACGCCCAAAACCTGTACAGCACCAGTCCAGAGCAAGTCAGGCGCGCACGCCATGCCTACTACGCCATGGTCAGCTATGTGGATGAAAAAATCGGCCGCATCCTGTCTGTGCTGGAGGAAACTGGCTTGGACCGCAACACCGTGGTGGTGTTTTGTGGCGACCACGGTGAGATGTTGGGTGAGCGCGGCATGTGGTTTAAACAGTGCTTTTTCGAATCCTCTGTTCGTGTCCCGATGATCGTATCGATGCCAGAACGATTCGCACCGGCACGCGTTGCTGCGCACGTCTCTCTGGTTGACCTGCTGCCCACCTTCATGGATTTGGCCTGCAATGGCCAGCCGCCTGAGCCAGTGGGGCCGCTGCATGGCACCAGCTTGCTGCCTTTGCTGGATGGCTCCGCGTCAGGGCAAGAGCGCACAGTCATCTCCGAATACAGCTCAGAGGGGGTGTGCGCACCCTCGCGTATGGTGCGAGAAGGACCGTGGAAGTACATCTTCACAAACGGCTTAGCGCCCCTGCTTTTCAATTTGCAATCTGATCCGGATGAACTTGAGAATTTGGCCGGACAAGCGGCCCATGCCGGAATAGAAAACCACTTACACGCACGCACGGTGCAAGACTGGGACCCGGCCACTGTACATGCACAAATTTTGGCCAGCCAACGCGAACGCTTGTTCTTGGCCGAAGTCGCTGGGGCTAACGTCGGTAGCCCCAATTGGGCATTCCAGCCTTTTGTTGACGAGACACAACGGTTTATCAGAGGCTCCGGGGCCGCTGGGCCGACCAGCGTCAAATCCCGGGCGCGCTTTCCCTATGTTGAGCCTGCACAACCAGATCAAGTAGTTAATGAGAAGTAGACCATGAATAGCCCGAAGAATCCTCCCCCGCACATCATTCTGATCATGACGGATCAGCAACGCTTTGACACGATCAACGCGATGGGCGCGAGCTGGATGAAGACACCCACGCTTGACCGCATGGTGCGCGAAGGCGTTGCCTTCTCGAACTGCTATGTCACATCCCCTGTCTGTGTGGGGTCGCGCGCCAGTTTGTTTACCGGCATGTACCCCCATTCCACAGGCGTGTTCACCAATTTCCACCCCTGGGAGCCGACCTGGGTCCCGACGTTGGCGCAGGCTGGGTACCACTGCGTGAACATCGGGAAGATGCATATCAACCCCTATGACGCCAAGGGCGGATTCCATCAGCGGTTTTTCATGGAAAACAAGGACAGGCCCTTGTTCCTTGACGAGCATCCCAGGGCGCTTTATGACGAGTGGGACAAAGCCTTGCATGCACGCAAGCTCGTCAAACCCAGCCGGTATACGCGGCACACCAAAGACCCCGAAGGCTACCGCCAGGCACTCGGGGCATTTCCATGGGAGCTCGACGAAGACATGCACTCCGACATGTTCATTGGTGAACATGCCGTCTGGTGGTTAGAAGAGCGCAAAGCTACCGCGCCACTGTTTTTGCAGATCGGCTTTCCTGGTCCGCACCCACCTTACGACCCACTGCCACGCTACCTTGACATGTACAAGGATGTGGACATTCCCTTGCCCGAACCGAGCGCAGCCGAGATCGCCGCGCAGCCGCCCTCGCATGCTGTTCTGCGCAACAACATGATTCGCCATAACTACGATTCCGTATCGTGGAGCGATCACCCAACACCGGAGGCCTTACTGAGAATGCGACGTCACTATGCTGCCAATGTGAGCATGATTGACGACCAAGTTGACAAAATCATGCAGACGCTGGATGCGCGTGGCTATCTGGACAATGCGTTGGTCATCTTTACCTCTGACCATGGCGACGCCCTGGGTGACCATGGGCACATTCAGAAGTGGACGATGTACGACGCCTCGGTGCGCGTACCCTTGATCATGTGGTCGCGCAATGGCCTGACGCCACAGCGCAATGACTCCTTGGTGCAACTCATGGACATTGCGCCAACCATTCTCGAAACCGCTGGGTTGCAAGTTCCAAAGTCCTTTGAAGCGACCTCTCTGTGCCCCATCTTGCGCGGTGAACGCGAGTCTGTACGCGAAGCGGTCTACGCCGAACTGGCACGTGACCACATCCAGACTGGCGCCGAATACATGGTGATGAAGCGCGACGCACGTTGGAAGATCGTCTACTACCTTGGCGAATCCCACGGCGAGCTCTACGACATGCTCAGCGACCCCGGCGAGCTATGCAACCTATGGTCGTCCCCAGAACTCGCCACCATGAAAGAAACCATGGTCAATGATTTGCTGGTCTGGTCCCTTCGCTCAACATTGGCGGGACGTCAGCAGGAAACCCCTAAGCCCCAGCAGCCCATGTTGATTTGAACTTGCTGCTTGAAATCCTATGCCAACCCTTAACCCGCACCTGATCGGAGACCCATGAAATTCAATACGCAACACATCTTGAAGGGCGGCCTGGCCGTTGCTTTCGCTGCCGCAGCATTTTGCGCGCAGGCGCAGGACGCTTACCCAAGCAAGAACATCACCCTGATTGCCCCCTTTCCTGCGGGTGGCGTGGTTGACATCACAGCGCGCCTGATTGCCGAAAAAATGCAAACTCACTTGAAGGGCAACATAATTGTCGACAACAAACCCGGAGCGGGTGGCACGGTCGGTACGACGCTTTTGGCACGCGCCAAGCCTGATGGCTACACACTGGTGGTGGGCGACCCGGCCACCCATATTTACAGCCCCACCATTTACCCCAACGTCGCCTATGATCCCGTCAAGAGCTTTACGCCAATTGGTCAAATCAGTTACGGCCCGCTGGTGGTGGCTGTCGGCCCCAAAACAAAGGCTGCCACGATGCAGGAGCTGATGACGGAGCTTCGCAGTGAGGGCGACAAGGCCAATTACGGCAGCAATGGCAACGGCAGCACCCCCCATCTCGCCACCGAATGGTTTAAGCAGGTCACCGGTCTGAAGACCACCCATGTGCCCTATGGCGGCGGCCCCGCCAACATGACAGCGCTGGCCAGTGGTGACACCACTTACTCCATCAACCACATTCCTCTGGCGCTGGGCATGATCAAGGGAGGCCGTCTGCGCGCACTGGCGACCACAGGTGCCAAACGCTCCCCCGCTTTCCCAGACCTACCAACGGTAGGCGAGAGCGGCATCAAGGGCTATGAAGCCTATTCCTGGTTTGCACTCTTTGCGCCAGCCAATCTGCCGCCCGCTATCCAAAGCAAACTGTCGGCGGCTTTGCAAGCAACACTGCAAGATCCAGAGCTGCGCACCAAGTTAAATTCACTGGGTGATGAGCCCTTCTACCGCAGCCCGAGCGATCTGAGCAAATACATGGCGACGGAGACTGAGCGCTGGGTGCCGATCATCAAATCAGCAAAAATTTCAGTTGACTGATTGAATAGAGCGGTGAAATGTATCAGCGCCTACAAGTCCTGGAACTTCTCATGCTCGCCCCGCGCCCCCTTCCGCTGGATTTTCTAGATTCAATAATGAACTGCATTCGAGGGCGTGAATTTGCGCAGCCTAAATGCGGAAAAAGCGATCTGATGAGTTGCTGCATTCAATTGCTAGCGGTTCAATTTGAAATCACACTGCTGACTAGAAATACGGGTACTTAATGGATCAAGCATGCGGAATTGACCGGCGGAGGGTGCTTGTTTCCTAGGCAGATTCATGGGGCGGGCAGGTCACAATGCAGAATCTTTGTATTGAAGTTCAAGATGCCAAGGAACTCACAAATCAAACTGAACCTTGAAGGTCAGCCCAACACACGCTACCACCACTATTGGCTTCCAGATACCGATCACTCACAAATACCCGTACCTGGCCCACTGTGAATATTCACATTCGACCCAAAGCGGGTGTACGGACCGATCAACTGGTCGCCTGGCAGCGGATATTTGATTGCACTCAACTCTAGGCAATGAATGACCGCTTCACAGAAGCTCAATCAGCATGTTGGACTTCGCGTGATGGCCTAGGACAGACATTGGTGCCAATCTTCCTCAGGGTTGCCGAAGTAGCTCCCGACAGACAAATTCAGTTGCGCGCCAAACGGAATGTTTCCGACGAACTTTCTCCAAAATATTCCTTGTAGAGAGCCGAAAAGCGCCCGAGGTGCCAGAAGCCGTTACCCATTGCGACGTCCGTGACACTGCATGCTCGCGAGAGCAAAGCGCGCCGCACCTTGGCCAAACGATGCAGGGTCAGCAAGCGCTGAGGCGGCATACCGTAGGTCTGTTGGAACACTCGCTCCAGTTGCCAGATCGGAACATCCATGTCCTGGCACAAGGCATCCATACGCAGCGGCGTTTCGCTGCGGCTTTCGCACCATTCATGTACCGCTTGAACTAGGCGCTGGCGGTTCTGGTGACTGGCCGCGGCACCCAACGTGGGCCGGTGCCAGCGGCGCGCCAACTCCGACCACACCACCTGCAGCATATCTTCATGGGCCTGTTCGCTCAATGCGGTGCTGGGGTCTTGCAGTCGCTGTGGTCCGAGCACTGAGGCCAGGCTAGTCAAAACAGAGGCGGCTTCCGTGGGAAGCTGGCCGGGCAAATGTAGTGTCGTAGTGCCACGTGGCAAAAGAAAACCCAAACTCTCAAGCCGTTCGCGCGGAATCTGTACTCCCAACCACTGTGCGCGCGGCGGCAGGCTGATACACATCTCGCTGCCCTCCGAGTACAGCACCAGATCCCCATTGCACAATTGCTTTCCCTGGACGTGCCACGCACCCTCACCGTGCAGGAAGATGCCCACGGTCAACCACTCGGGAGAGAGGTCACCCTGCGCCAGCAAGGCCAGGTTGTACTGCCCCCAATCGGTGCGGCACTGACTGCTTTGGCTATGCGCAATTTGCCCACCGAAGCGCCCTTTTTGCAATTGCACATGCTCCAGAAATCCTTTTTGCAGCGCCAACACCAACGCTTGCGGATCGAAAGCATTGAGGTGGGTGATGGACCCTGCAGGCACGGGTGTAACCAGAGACATAAAAGACGCTGAATTGGCTTCACACCAACGGGTTGGACAAGCAGGGAATTGGACCTATTCGTCCCGACCATGTCAATCCGCACAGACCCAACAACCAAGGGTAAGCCCTAGGTGGCTTGCAATCACTTTGCAGAAATCTAGATAGTCAGCAGGAAGACGTCTTTCTAGACTCGCCCAGTTGTTACATCAGCAAATTGGAGACAAAGTGGACACTTCATTCGACTACATCATCGTTGGCGGTGGCTCGGCAGGCTGCGTGATGGCTTCACGGCTGAGCGAAGACCCCAGCGTTCGTGTGTGCGTGCTGGAAGCCGGTGGCCCTGACAACAGCGTATTCGTCCAGGCACCTGCCGGTGTCGTGACAATGATGCCGATTCCGTTCAAAAACTGGGCATTCAAAACGGTTCCTCAAAAAGGCCTGAATGGCCGCCAGGGCTACCAGCCACGTGGCAAGGTACTGGGTGGATCCAGCTCGACCAACGCCATGCTGTATGTGCGCGGCCATCGCTCAGACTACGATCACTGGGCATCGTTGGGCAATGCTGGCTGGTCTTACGACGAGGTGCTGCCTTACTTCAAACGCGCGGAAAACAATGAGACGCACGGGCAAAGCGAGTACCACGGCGCAGGTGGCCCGCTGAACGTCGCAGAGCTACGCAGCCCCAGCCCAATTAACAAGGCTTTTCTGCAAGCAGCCGCCCTGAACGGCATTCCGAACAACCCGGACTACAACGGTGCCAACCAGGCCGGATCGTTCATGTACCAGGTGACACACAAGAATGGCGAGCGTTGCAGCGCCGCCAAGGGATACGTCACGCCCAACCTGTCTCGCACCAATCTGACAGTCAGAACAAATACCACGACCGCCAAAATCGTATTCGAAGGCAAGCGTGCGGTGGGTGTCTGCGTGTACGAGGGCGGGCAACTCAAGACTTTGCGCTCCAACCGCGAAGTGATTGTGTCCGCAGGTGCGTTTGGCTCGCCACAGCTTCTGATGCTGTCGGGTGTTGGGCCTGTTGCAGAGCTCCAGCGCCACGGCATTACTGTTGTGCATGCGCTTCCAGGCGTGGGACAAAATTTGCAAGACCATATTGACCACGTTCAAACCTGGCGCACCAGCAGCAGCTCACCCACCTTTGGAGTATCGGCAACTGGCACAGTCAAACTCACAAAAGCCATTTCCGAATGGAAGAACAAGCGCACCGGCATGATCTCCAGCAGCATCGCCGAATCTGGAGCATTCTTCTGCTCATCGCCGGACGTCAAAGTACCCGATCTGCAACTGGTGTTTGTGTTGGGCATTGTGGATGACCACAGTCGAAAATTGCACCTCGGACACGGCATTTCTTGCCACGTGGACGTTCTGCGCCCGTTTAGCCGGGGCACCGTGACCTTGGCCAGCACGGATCCGCGCGCTGCCCCCGTGATTGACCCGAACTTCCTGAGCGACGAACGTGATCTGGAGTTACTGGTCAAAGGCGTTCAAAAACAGCAAGCAATCCTGGAGTCCAGTCCTTTTGACGGCATTCGCGGAAAGATGCTGTACCACGTAGACAGCAAGGACAAAGCCGCCATCATTGCCGACATCCGAAATCGCGCCGACACGCAATACCACCCTGTCGGCACCTGCAAGATGGGCCCCGACGCCGACCCCATGGCTGTGGTGGATGACCAGTTGCGGGTCCACGGCATGCAGGGCTTGCGCGTGATCGACGCCTCCATCATGCCGACCGTGTGCGGTGGCAACACCAACGCACCCACGATCATGATTGCCGAAAAAGCCGCTGATCTTATTCGCAACAAAACATCAGTTTGATTACCCCTTGGAGATACACCCATGAATACACAACGCATCTTGAGCACATCGCTCATCGCAAGCCTGCTGGCCAGCGGAGTTTGGGCACAGCAAAGCACGTCGCCCAAGGCCGCCACTGCAACCACGTTGAAGGCCAACCAGGCTGTTGCCGAGAGCTTGGCATTCAACGACAAAGTGGATTTTGACGAGGCCAGCCGTGGCTTGATTGCATCGTTATCGAAGCCGTTGGTACAGACAGCGGAAGGCAAACTGGTCTGGGACACTGAACGGTTTAACTTCATCAAGGGCAATGCGCCTGGCACCGTAAACCCCAGCCTGTGGCGCCAAGAAAAACTGAACAACGTTGCCGGTTTGTTCAAGGTGACGGAAGGCATTTATCAGGTCCGTGGCTACGACCTGGCCAACATGACGTTGGTAGAAGGCAAGACGGGCTGGATTGTGATTGACACCTTGCTGACCGCTGAAATAGCAAAGGCTACCTTGGCCTTTGCCATGGAAAAATTGAACAGCAAAAAGCCTGTAGTCGCAGTGATCTATACCCACAGCCATGCCGACCACTACGGTGGTGTTCGGGGAGTGGTGAGTGAGGCCGATGTGTTGGCAGGCAAAGTCAAAGTCATTGCCCCCGAGGGTTTTATGGACAACGCGGTGGCCGAAAACGTGCTGGCCGGCAATGCCATGACCCGCCGCGCCACTTACCAATTCGGCAATGGGCTTGATGCCAATGAAAAACAAGCAATCGGTAGCGGCTTGGGCAAGGCGTTGAGTGCTGGCACCATGGGCCTCATTCCTCCGACCGACACCGTCAGCAAGACCGGTCAGGAAATGACGGTAGACGGCGTTCGCATCGTGTTCCAGATGGCACAGGGCTCTGAAGCGCCGTCGGAGATGATGTTCTATTTCCCGGACTTGAAAGCGCTGTGCCTGTCCGAAGTGTTGACCAAACACATGCACAACGTTTACACCATTCGCGGCGCCAAGATGCGCGATGCGCTGGCCTGGAGCAAGTACGCCAACGAGACGATCGACATGTACCCGGATGTGCAGGTGTCTTTTGCCAGCCACCATTGGCCAACCTGGGGCGGCGACCGCATCCGCGCCTACATGGCAAACCAGCGCGACACCTACCGCTTTATTCACGACGAAGCATTGAACCTGGCCAACAAGGGCCAGGTCATGGACGAAATCGGCAGTGCTGCGTTCTTTCCCAAGCAACTGGCGACCGACTCCAGCTCAAGGGGTTATTACGGCACCCTCAGTCACAACCTGCGCGCGGTCTACAACTTCTACATGGGTTACTACGACGCCAACCCCGCCAGCCTGAACCGCCTGCCGCCAGTGGACAGCGCCAAACGCTATGTTGCAGCCATGGGGGGAGAAGCAGCGGCCCTTCGCATTGCCAGGCAAGCTTTTGATGCAGGCGACTACCGCTGGGCAGCCGAGTTGGGCAACCACATTGTGTTTGCCAACCCAGACAGCCTGGCAGCACGCGGCCAGCAGGCCGACACGCTGGAGCAGCTGGGCTACCAGGCCGAAGCCGGCACCTGGCGAAATGCGTATCTCGTAGGTGCCAAAGAACTGCGTGACGGCGTGCTCAAGCCCGATACTTCGACCCAAGGCCCCGATGTCGTGCGTGGCATGACCATGGAACTCATTTTTGACTACATCGCATTGCGCTTGAATCACCAGAAAGTGGATGGACAGAAAGTGGGCATCAGCATGGTGTTTACCGACCTGAAAGAAACCTGGGCGCTGGAACTATCGAACTCGGTTCTGAACAACACCAAGGGGCGCGTCCTGAAAAAACCTGACGTCACCTTGACCCTGACCCGCCCGGCCTTTTTGGGCATGTTGCTGGCCGGCAAAAAATTGCCTGACTTGATTCAGGCAGGCGCAGTCAAGCTCGAAGGTGATCCCAAGGCATTTGGTGCGGTGTTTGCCAACATCGAATCTTTTGACCCCTTCTTCAACATCGTTACACCCTAAAAATAATTGAGAGCCCCCATGCAAGTCAAACCCTGGATCGCCACTTGGGAAGCCAATGGCATTCCCGCCGAAATCAACGCTGACGCGTTTCCTTCCGTCACCCACATGATGGATGCAGCCATGCGCAAGTACGCCGACAAACCGGCCTTTCGCTCTTTCGGACAGACACTGACGTATTCCGACATGGATCGCCTCAGTGCCGCCTTTGCGGCCTGGTTGCAGACCAAGCTGGGGGTACAAAAGGGTGACCGGATTGCCGTCATGGCTCCTAATCTTCTGGCTTTCCCGATTGTGTTTTTGGGCATCGCCCGCGCCGGCGCGGTGCAGGTCAATGTCAATCCGATGTACACGCCTCGTGAACTGGAGCACCAGCTCAACGATGCTGGATGCAAGACGATTGTGATCTTTGCGGGCTCCACGCCCACGCTGGCTGAAGTGCTGGGCAAGACTGGAATCCGGACCATCATCTCCGCGGCCCCTGGTGACGGGACTATGGCCGCGCTGCCATGCCCACCCGTGGATGCGCGTCTGACCGGTGTGATTGCCTTGGCCGATGTACTCCGTGAAGGTGCGACCATGACACGTACGCCAGTTGAATTGACTGGTGGCGATCTCTTGTTCCTGCAATACACCGGCGGCACCACGGGCCTGTCCAAGGGGGCGGCCCTGTCGCACCGCAATCTGGTGGCCAACACCGAGCAGTTCAAGGCGCTCATGCCGGGGGCCATCCGGGACGGCGAAGAAGTCATCGTGACTGCCATTCCGCTGTACCACATCTTCGCTTTGATGGTGAACTTCATCACCTACTTTACTGAGGGCGCAGACAACTGGCTGGTGGCGAATCCGCGCGATATGGATGGTTTTGTGGCTGTCATGAAAGCCGCCCGCCCCACAGCTTTCATGGGCGTAAACACCCTGTATGCAGGGCTCACCATGCACCCAGGCCTCAAGGAAGTGGACTTCTCCCGCATGGCGTTGTGCGGCGGCGGCGGCGCTGCCGTGGTTGGCGCAGTTTCCGCACGCTGGAAGGCCATCACCGGCACCTTTATCCGTGAAGGCTATGGACTGTCGGAAACCAGCCCGGTGCTGACTTTCAATCCTGCCAGCATCAAAGACTTCAACGGCACCACCGGCTTGCCCCTGCCTGGAACGGATATCCGTCTGATCAAGGACGATGGATCCGATGCCGAGGTCGGCGACTCGGGCGAGGTATGCGCCAAGGGCCCGCAAGTCATGTCCGGCTACTGGGAAAAGCCCGAGGCAAACGCCCAGGCATTCACTGCAGACGGTTACTTCCGCACTGGCGACATCGGCCAGTTTGACAGCCAGGGTTTCCTGAAAATTGTGGACCGCAAGAAAGACATGGTGATCGTGTCCGGCTTCAATGTATTCCCCAACGAAGTCGAGGCGGTGGTCAGCACCTGCCCAGGCGTAGGCGAATGTGCTTGCGTGGGTGTTCCAGATGAAAAGACCGGAGAAGCCTTAAAAATCTTCGTCGTCAAAATGGCCGACTCGACCTTGACCGAGCAAGAACTGATCGCCCATTGCCGCAAGGAAATGACGGCCTACAAGGTACCCAAATCCGTGCGCTTTGTGGATGCTTTGCCCAAGTCGACGGTGGGGAAAATTCTGCGCCGCGAACTGCGCGACGTGGCCTGATCGAGAACACCCACCATGCAAACTACACCAACCCTCGCACAGTCACAGTCAAACCTGGACAACGACCTTCAACTGCTCTCTGGTAACCGGGAGCGCTGGGTCAAGACGTCCATCGCGGAGCGCATCGCCATCCTTTCGGAAATCAAGGAGGCACTCCTACCGGTGGCGCAGGCCTGGGCCGAAACCGCCGCGCGCAAAAAGGGCATCCCCCAGGGCTCTGCGCTGGAAGGCGAAGAATGGCTGTCAGGCCCCTACACGGTCATGGGCTACTGCAACCAAATGATGTCCACACTTTCGCAAGTGCAGGGCAAGCACCATCTGGACCATGTGCCAGTGCGGGAGTTGCCCAATGGCCAGGTCGCCGCACGTGTGCTGCCCCATTCGATTTGGGATCATTTGCTTCTGAGCGGCGTGACCATAGACATTTGGATGCAGCCCGGCGTCACCCGCGACAATCTTGCCTACAACACTGCATCCATCTATGACCCAGCCAGCCCGGACTACAAGACCGGAAAGCTGGCGCTGGTGCTGGGCGCGGGCAACATCGCCGCCATTGCACCGCTCGATGTATTCCACAAACTGTTTGCAGAAAACGAAGTGGCGATTCTGAAAATGAATCCCGTCAACGACTACCTTGCAGATTTCTTGACACCAGCGCTCAAACCCTTGATTGACCGGGGCTTTGTACGCATCGTTCGCGGCGGAACCGATGTCGGCCAGTACCTGTGCAACCACCCACTGGTAGAGACCCTGCACATTACCGGCGCCGGCGCATCGCACGACGCCATCGTTTGGGGTGTCGGCGCAGAAGGTCAGGCCAACAAGGCCGCCAACACCCCCAAAAATGCCCGTCACATTACCTCGGAGTTGGGTGCGGTATGCCCCACCATTGTCGTGCCCGGTCCGTGGTCGGCGGCCGATATCCGCTTTCAGGCGGAGCAGGTTGCAACTCAAAAACTGCACAACTCTGGCTTCAACTGCGTGGCCTGCCAGGTACTGGTGATGCCCAAAGAATGGGACCAGAAAGCCGCATTTTTGAGTGCGCTCGAAAGTGTGTTCTCCAAGGCAGAACCGCGTGGCCTCTATTACCCCGGTGCCAAAGAGCGCCTGGCTGAGTTCTGCACCAACAACCCGACATTCAAAACCATCAAACGCCCAGGCACGCTAGATCTAGTGATATCTACACTGGACACCAGCAATGCCAAGGCGCGCGCAACCGAAGTGTTTGCACCGGCGTTAAACATGATTGAAATCGGTGGCTCGGATGCCGAGGCTTATTTGATGCAGGCCATCCGCTTTGCCAATGAGCAGCTCTATGGAACGCTAGGTGCCAACATCGTCATTCACCCGACCACCATCGCCCAGATTGGACGTCGTCGGGTGGAAGAAATTTTGACCAATTTGCACTACGGCACTATCGCCATCAATGCCTGGACCGGCCTTGGGTTTTTGTCGGCCCAGTCACCTTGGGGCGCGTTCCCGGGCCATACCCCGCAGGACGTGCAAAGCGGTATCGGCGTGGTGCACAACACCATGCTGTTCGACAAGACCGAGCGTGCCGTGGTGGAAGCACCATTTCGGCCCTTCCCTCGCAACCTGCTGAGCTTCTCGTTCACGCTGTTGCCACGGCCCCCATGGTTTATTACCAACAAAAAGGGCGGAATTCTGGGGCGTCTGCTGGTTGCATTCCAGTACCGCCCGAGCTTTCTGAAGATGCCGCGCATCTTTCTGAATGCGCTTCTGGGTTGAAAGTCAATGCGCAGTATTTGAAGTGTTTCTCAACCTAAACCGCCGACCGCTTTGGGGACGATGCGGCGTTGGCTAGTGACCGGTCCCTGGCGACGCCTTGATGTTGGACCAGGGTTCCAGATACCTGCCATTCAGCTGTGACTGCACCTGGCCCAGATCTGGCATTAGCTTGCCAGATGTATCGACAGCATCACGAAACAGGTCCTCAACGCGGTGCAAACGCACTTGATCGCATCAAGGCACAGTGCTCTGTAGGGCGGAAGCATTTGATACAGCGCTTCCCGCTCGATAAGTGAAGTCTTCGCATCGTGTGACACGCATCGTACAGGGGTAATGCCGCCAATGGCGTCATGCATTTCTAGGCCCAAATTAGACCTGACACGGCCAAAAGCGCCTTCAGTTGTTCCCATATGGAACACCCAAGCACTAGGGAAATCCCGACGTATTGAGAGTTTTCGAAAATTTCTAAAGTGCGTGCTCGGTGGCGCAGTGTTTACACATGGCTAGTGCCACTGGAGACAACACCTTTAAACCACAACCATTCAAAACGCATGACCATGAATACTCGCTCAAACGATACGAATGCCCCCTCCGACGGCTTGCTGGAGCATCTGGAACGTGCCCTGATTGCGGGCCGCTTGAACCGCCGCGGCTTTATGCGCGCTGCCACAGCTGCGGGTTTTTCTACCGTGGGCCTGAGCGCCTTGGCCGATGAGCTGGACGCCATTCGCGCCAACCAGAACGAACGAAGCGCCAAGCTGCAGGCGTCCTATGACTATGTGGTCGTTGGTACCGGCTCTGCTGCGTGCGCGCTGGTGGGCCGCTTGGCAACCCGCAAGGAAGCCTCCATCCTCATGATCGAAGCAGGCGATTGGGACACGGCACCTTCGGTGATGGATCCTAGCGTCTGGTTCACCAACCTGGGCTCAGAGCGCGACTGGAAAGACGTTGCCCTACCTGCTCCCAGCACCAACAACCGTGCCATCCCTGAGCACATGGGCCGCGTCGTTGGTGGCGGCAGCAGCATCAATGCCACCATCTGGGCCCGCCCGTTCAAGGCCGATCTGGAGTTCTGGGCTAAAGCGAGTGGTGACCGCGCCTGGGGCTATGAGTCTGGATTGGAAATCTATCGACGCATGGAAAACTGGCAAGGTGCCCCGGACGCCCGTTATCGCGGCCAGAACGGTCCCGTGTGGTGCCAACCGCCCAACAACCCGCACCCCGTGGCACCGGCCATGTTGGAAGCGTGTCGCAGTCTGGGTTATCACGTGTTTCCCGACCAGAATGGCGCACGTGAAGAAGGCGGTACAGGTTTTGCGCTGATGAACCAGATCATCCGTGATGGCCGCCGCCAAAGCATGGCGCGCTCTTATCTTTACCCTGTACTCGCGCGCCCCAATGTCACTGTGATTGTCAACACCCATGTGGATCGTCTGACCTTTGTTGGCACCAAGGCCACCGGTGTGCAGATTGCCACCGCGAGCGGACCCAAGAACATCAGCGCCAACACAGAGGTCATTGTCAGCGCTGGTGGTATCAACACGCCCAAGCTGCTGATGCTCAGCGGCATTGGCGATGAAGCCAAGCTGCGCCAGCATGGTATCAAGACTCTGGTGAATGCCAAAGAAGTCGGACGCAACTTCCAGGACCACATCCTGCATGGCGGCTGCATCTGGGAGCCCAAGGAGCACATTCCCCACCGCAACAGCGCAGCCAATGCTGCAGGCTTTCTCAAGAGCCGGGCGGGGCTGGTATCGCCCGACGTCAACCTGGTGCAAATCGAGCTTCCCTATGCCAGCGAGGTCATTGGCAAGGAGTATTCGCCACCGAATACCAGCTGGGCGCTGTGCGCAGGTCTGGTAGCACCCAAGAGCCGTGGCGAGATTCGTCTGAGCTCTGCCAATCCTGCTGATCGCCCGGTGGTTGACGCCCGCTTCATGAGCCATCCGGATGACGTCAAGGCCTTGGCTTTTGGCATTGAAGTTTGCCGCGAGATTGGCAACTCTGCCGCCATGAAGGACTTCGTCAAGCGAGAAGTTGCACCTGGAAAGAAGTTGACCGGCAAGGCCTTGGAGAACTTTGTGCGCAACGGCGCAACCACCTATTTCCACCAATCTGGCACCTGTCGAATGGGCAAGGACGCTGAAGCGGTTGTGGACAGCAAACTTCGGGTGAATGGTGTGCAAGGGCTACGCATCGCCGACAGTTCCATCATGCCGCGCATTGCGGGCGTGGCCACCATGGCTACTTGCGCCTTGATTGGCGAACGCATGGCCGACATCCTGACCTCGGGCACCTAAGTCCGCTACGCACTCAATCCCAAATCAAATCGTCAACATAAGGACTACAGCATGCAATCCCAACTCATTATTGACAACCAATCGGTTGCCGCCCAGTCGGGCGCTACCTTCAGCCGCGTTCACCCCAGCACTGGTGAAGTGGTTACTCATGCCGCCGCTGGCGGTGTGGCTGATGCCGTTGCAGCGGCGAACTCGGCACAAGCGGCCTTTCAATCATGGCGTCACAGCGCTCCCAGTGAGCGCCGACGCTTGCTGAATAAAGCAGCGGACGTACTGGACTCCATGACGCCCAAATTCATTGAAGCCATGGGCGCCGAAGTTGGCGCCTCCGGCCTGTGGGCTGGCTTCAACGTGTTTCTGGCCGCAAACGTGTTCCGTGAAGCCGCCTCCATGGTCACCCAGATTCAAGGGGAAACCATTCCCACTGATAAGCCGGGAGCGCTATCGATGACGGTGCGCCAACCCGTTGGCGTGATTCTGAGCATCGTGCCGTGGAACGGACCTGTTGTGTTGGCCGCACGCGCCATTGCTTACCCAATTGCCTGTGGCAACACCGTGGTGTTCCGCGCGTCGGAAGCAAGCCCCAAGACCCACACGCTGGTGGCCGATGCCCTGGTGGAAGCTGGCTTTCCGCCAGGTGTTTTGAATATGGTGACCAATGCACCCAAGGATGCCCCCGAAGTGATTGATGCGCTGATTGAACACAAGGCAGTGCGTCGCATCAACTTCACCGGCTCCACGCGTGTGGGCCGCATCATTGCGCAAAAGGCAGCGACGCAACTCAAGCGTTGCCTGCTGGAACTTGGCGGTAAGTCGCCCCAAGTGGTGCTCGACGATGCCAATATCGACGAAGCAGTGAAGGCCGCGGTGTTCGGATCCTTTTTGTACCAGGGGCAGATTTGCATGTCCACTGAACGCTTGGTGGTAGATGAAAAGGTGGCCGATGAGTTTGTCTCGAAGTTTGCCGCACGCGCAAAGGAACTGGTCATGGGAGACCCACGCGTCAATCCTGCCTGCGTGATTGGCCCCATGGTGGCAAGCGAATCGGGCGCACGCCTGAACGCCATGATTGACGACGCACTGTCAAAAGGCGCCACGCTGGCCTGCGGTGGAAAGGCCGATGGCGCCATCATGTCCGCTACCATCGTGGACCATGTCAAACCCGGCATGACCATTTATGGCGACGAAACCTTCGGTCCCATCACTACAGTGGTTCGCGTCAAGGGTGTGGAAGAAGCCGTGGCAGTGGCCAACGACAGCGACTACGGTTTATCTGCGGCAGTGTTTGGCCGCGATGTCACACGGGCACTGGATGTGGCCATGCGCATTGAATCAGGCTCAGTACACGTTAACGGCTCCACCGTTCAGAATGAGGCCCAAGCCCCTTACGGCGGCACCAAGAACAGCGGCTATGGCAAGTTTGATGGCCGCGCCGTCGTGGATGAGTTCACCGAACTCAAGTGGATCACCATCGAGCCATCGGTTCAGGCCTATCCGGTTTGATTTTTGAAAAGAAACATCCTCTAGAGGATGTTTCTTTTCTGAGCCAATATGTTCATCACAGGGGGGAGAATGATCGATTGGTTTTTGGCATTTTTGGAGCCAAAGAGCGGGGCATGGTTTTACTTTCTTGTGTCGGCTGCAGCCTTAGTGGTTCTCGGCTGGAATTACTTCTTGAATGTCAAAATCGACTCCCAGTGGGACGAAGAAGAGTAGCTGCCTCGAGCTTAAAATCGACTAACGCATTACCTCTTTCATTAGCTTGGAGATCTCAGGCAAGAAAATCGGGGCGGACTTGTTCGCAATTGTGACCAGTCCAAATCTTGCCTTAGTCTTTAGTGGCGGTGCCATTTGAATTTCCAGCATCTCGGGCGCGCATGCCCGGATCGCCAGGAGAACAGTATCGGTTTGCCCCGTCACCTGAATCAAGTGGGAAATCTCATCGCTGCTGTAGGTGACCAAGACATCAGGATGGGCACGTTCTCCATACCGTTCAACCAAGATCCTTGCGGTTTCGTCGCTCAAGGGCGTAGACGCTATCGGAAAGACTGCCATCTGCGCAAAAGTCACCTTCGATTTGGCTGCGAGCGGATGCCCTTTTCTACACATAAAGGTTCCATCCATTTCGACAATCGATGAGACTTTCAGATCAGGCGCTGGGTTCATTGAACGAATGTCGACCACCAATGCGTCAAGCTCTCTGTCTCTCAACATTTGAACGAGGCTTGCTGTGTTGGCTCGCACAATATCCACATGAAATCTGGGAAAGTGCTTGGCGAAATGCGACATGACAGGCGCACTTAGCATCGCACCAGGGCCTGAGCTCAATCCTAGGCGAATGCGCCCACTGTCGTCTGCACCAAGCTTGCGCCCACTGTGTTTCAGTTGCTCCGCTTCTTCAACCAAGGTTTTGCTGCGGACCAGAACCTCCGCGCCAAACGCGGTTAATTCAATGCGTTTGCCAATCCGGTCAAACAACAGTTGTCCAAGTTCATCCTCTAGCGATTTGATGCTGCGACTCAGCGCAGGTTGTGTCATGCACAGCACGTCTGATGCCTTGACAAAAGAACCCACGCGCGCGAGCGCAATGAAATGGCGGAGTTGAGTCAATGTCATTTACTGTCCATGCAATTTAAATCATGAATACCTAAATATAAATGCATTGGACAGCATGAATTGGTCTATTTAAGATGACTTTTACCAACACCCACTTTTTAGCTCCTAACTCATCAGGATTGCCACATGAATACTCCATCGAAAGTCTTTGCCAGTGCGCTTTGTTCACTTCTGATCAGTACCGCAGCTTGGGCACAGTCTTTTCCGACAAAACCCGTCTCTTTGGTTGTGCCATACCCGGCCGGAGGTGTGTCGGACGTCATCGCTCGTAGTCTGAATAACGTGTTGGCAAAACATTTAGGGCAGCCCGTTCTGGTCGAGAATCTTGGCGGAGCCAGCGGCGGCATTGCAGCTCAAAAGGTGCTTAACGGCCCTGCAGACGGTTACATGATCTTCCAGGGGTCACCCAATGAGTTGATCTTGGCGCCTCTGTCCAATGCGGCAATCAAGTACAAGCCCGAAGATTTCCGCCTTGTGCAGATGATCACGATCAATCCACTGGCAATGCTGGCTCGTAAAGACCTACCAGCAACCAATGGAGATGAGTTAATTGCGTTTGCCCGAAAGACTGCGAAGGACGGAAAGCCTTTGACCTATGCAAGCGTTGGCCCCGGTTCGCTCTATCACCTTTTGGGAGAGCACATGTCTAAGGTTACGGGGGTTCCGATGACTCACGTTCCTTATAAGGGCGGAGCGCCTGCTGTGCAAGACCTGATGGGCGGACAAATCGACATCTTCATAACACCTTACGGAAAAGGTCAGGTGCAATTGGTCGAAGAGGGAAAACTCAAAGCGCCTGCAGTTCTTTCTGCCGAACGACAAGAGCTATTCAAGAAGGTTCCCACACTGAATGAGAGCGCTGCTTTAAAGGGATTTGTGTTCGATACCTGGGCTGGTTTCTTTGTTCATAAAGATACCCCTGAATCTGTCGTTCAGATTCTGCACAAGGCATTGAGTGAGACTGCCAATGACGCATCGGTTCGCAGCACGTTAGAAGGTCAGGCAATGATCGTGCCTCGCCCCTTGCCGCTTACTGCATTGACGAAGCTGTACTCAGAAAACACTTCCAAATACCAGGCAATTGCCAAATCGATGAACTTGCAACCACAGTAATTCGCGAGTCAACATGTCTGAGAGCAGCTATTTGGGTCAGGCACTGACTGAGCGCATCGGAGAATTTATCCAAATTCGCCGCGACATTCATGCCTATCCGGAACTTGCCTTTGAGGAAAATCGGACGGCCGCACTTGTCGCAAACAAATTGCGCGACTGGGGCTACGAGGTCACGACTGGCCTGGGACGAACGGGCGTGGTTGGGACATTGCGTCGTGGGACGGGTACCCGGTCCATTGGAATCAGAGCAGACATGGATGCCCTGCCGATCCATGAAACCGGTGACCGGGCCTGGGTCAGTCGGCAGCAAGGCGTCATGCATGGCTGTGGGCACGATGGCCATACCGCAACACTGCTTGCGGCCGCGAAGCTAATTTCTCAGGATCTGGAGTTTGACGGTGTGCTGCACTTGATTTTCCAACCTGCGGAAGAAGGTGCGGGTGGTGCTGTTCAAATGATGAAGGATGGCCTATTTGAACGTTTTCCTTGCGATGCCATATTTGCCTTGCACAACATGCCAGGCATCGAAACTGGTCGCTTCGTGTTCAGATCTGGTCCGACCATGGCATCCAGTGACAACGTCAGCATTCGCTTGAAAGGACGTGGAGGGCATGGCGCATTTCCACATCAGTCGGTCGACCCGTTGGTCGCAGCGTCGACGATTGTCATAGCGCTGCAAACCATTGTGGCGAGGAATGTCGATCCTTTGAAAACTGCTGTGGTTACTGTGGGGTCCATGCACGCAGGCCAGGCCAACAATGTCATTCCCGAAGAAGCCAGTTTGGAGTTGAGCGTTCGTGCTTTGGACGCGGACGTGAGGGTCTTGCTGAAGTCGCGGATCATTGATCTTGTCAAATTTCAGGCTGCCAGCTTTGGTGTGGAAGCATCGATTGACTGGAATGATGGATATGCTGTGTTAGTCAACACGCCAAAAGAGACAAATTTGGCCACAGAGGTGGCGTTGAAGCTCTTCGGTGCGGAAAAGGTAGAACCTAACGGTCCTATGTTCACTGCAAGTGAAGATTTTGCCTTTATGTTGCAGCAAGTGCCTGGGTGTTACTTCTTTGTAGGCAATGGAGGTCCAGGAACTCCTGGGGCGTGTAGCGTGCATAACCCCGGCTACGACTTCAATGATGACATCATTGCACCAGCATCTGCGTTTTGGAGAAGTCTGGTGCGGACATACTTGAAGAATGATTGATCGAAGTTTCCTACCGAATGTTCATTGCCGACGAATTTGACTCAAAGGATCGTAAACTGGCATAGTTCGTTTTGAAATTCAATTCGGGAGAGACAAGGTGACGCACGTCGCCATGCGCCGAAGGAGCAACCGCCCCGGAAACTCTCAGGCAAAAGGACCGGATTGAATCGTTGATCTCTGAAGAGCTGCTGGGCTTAGTCACCCAGCACACCGCAGGAGCAAATGGCTATGTCGTAAGCGACGTGCCATGAATCTCTCAGGTTCCAAACAGAGGGGGTGTTTGACACGCATGGGGCGTGCTTGAACTTTTGTCCCTGACTTGTTTGGAGATCTGAAGCATGAAATCAATTGCAGTCATCGGCGGCGGCATTACCGGCGTCACCACCGCTTATGCCTTGGCAAAGCGTGGCTTTGCTGTCACCTTGTTCGAAAAAAACCGTTACGCAGCGATGGAAACGTCCTATGCCAACGGTGGGCAATTATCTGCATCGAACGCAGAGGTCTGGACACATTGGTCTACGATCTTGAAGGGCTTGAAATGGATGCTGAAAAGCGATGCGCCTCTTTTGGTGAGTCCCAAACCGAGTTGGCACAAGCTCTCCTGGTTTGCCGAGTTCATGGCAAATATTCCTCACTACGAACGCAACACCGTAGAAACGACACGTCTGGCTATTGCGGCTCGCAAACACCTGTTTTCATGGGCCAAAGCGGAAGGCGTTGACTTCGACCTCAAGAAGGAGGGCATTCTGCACATCTACCGTGATAAGAAGGGCTTCGACCATGCGGGTGAAGTCAGTAAATTGCTGGCACAGGGCGGCTTACCTAGGCGCGCAGTGACCCCGGCAGAAATGAAAGCGATCGAGCCAACCCTGGCCGGGAACTATTACGGTGGGTACTTCACGGAAAGTGATTCGACCGGCGACATCCACAAGTTCACGACAGGCATGGCTAAAGCAGCGGAACGTTTAGGTGTGCATTGTCTCTATGGGCAAGACGTCAAGTCTCTGCGCAGTTCTGGCACTAAAGCGGAGGTCACAGTCTCTCAAACTGATGGCGACGTCACGCACACATTTGACGGGTTGGTCATTTGTGCAGGTGTGGAAAGCCGCAGCTTTGCAGCACAGTTGGGCGACAGGGTCAACATCTATCCCGTCAAGGGCTATTCCATTACCGTCAATCTACTTGATGCATTCAGCCAAAATGCAGCGCCAACAGTAAGTCTGCTGGATGACGAGACCAAACTGGTCACCAGTCGACTGGGCATCGACCGTTTTCGCGTGGCCGGAACTGCAGAATTCAATGGCTACAACAAGGACATACGCGCTGACCGGATTCGTCCTTTGGTTGCTTGGGTGAATCAATGCTTTCCCGGCGTAGATACCCGTCAAGTCGTCCCATGGGCGGGCCTACGTCCAATGATGCCAAACATGATGCCGCGCGTTGGGAAAGGCAATGCAGCGAATGTGTTCTACAACACTGGGCACGGCCATTTGGGGTGGACGCTATCAGCGATCACAGCAGACATGATTGCAGGAGTTGTTGCAACAACGCTTTTGACTCACCCAGTTGCGGCGCCGTCGTTCAATTTGACGGTCCAGGCAAATACCCAAGCCTAATATCGAGTTCATCAGGGTCGAAATGAATCGAGCGCGGGTTTATAGGTGTTCGATATCCGTGACGGCCAGAATGGGCTGCCCCGTTTTGGCATGCGGAGTGGAATTTCCCAAGCTCCGTTCGTCGAGAATATTGACGCCGACCAAAAACTGACCATCTGCTGATCGCTCGGAGATAGGACTGCTGCGTCTTGGGTGCGAGTTTGCGCATATGCTTGTCCTCGCGCATGCTTTGACGCAGTGGGAGATATCGGGTGATTGGACGTTTCCATGGCTGTGCTCCTGTATGAACGAGGCCAATTCCCTCAATCCGCTCGTCGGATTCCCAATATGAAACTAGGAAACAACTTTCGCTGGCAATGACCAGCTTGCCTGCATCGAAGGCCGTTGGCTAAAGGCGCTGTACCAGGCCGCTACTTGCGGGTGGCGTTGGCGCCAGTTCAGGTCAGGAAAGCGCAAGTCCAAATACCAAAGTGCGCAGCCCACAGTCAGGGTGCCAATGTCAACCCGGTTTGCCAGTTGGGTGGGCTTCGTTTCCAAGTGGGCCAGTGAGGTTTCTGCCTTGTCGAGTTGTGCGGCGCGCCATTCGGGCCAGCGTATGGCTTCAGGCCGAGCCACATCCTCATAGCGGGCCAAGAGGGCTGCATCCAGGATGCCATCACCTAACGATTGCAAGGTCAAGGCAGACCAGCGTGCAGCGCCGTCGCGGGGGAACAAGCTTCCATTTGCCAAGGCGTCCAGGTATTCACAGATCACACGACTGTCGTACAAGGCTGTGCCGTCATCGGTAAAGAACGTGGGTACCTTGCCCAGCGGATTTTGAGCAATGATTTCTTTGTCGCGGTTCACTGGGTGCGCGTTAGACGGCAGTAGCTCAATGCGATCGTTTAGGCCTAGCTCGTGGCCAGCGACCAGGCATTTGCGTACGTACGGCGAAAATGGCGAAAAGAAGATTTTCATGGTTTCTCTCTGAAAGTTTCAAATCAGGCATGCGTTCATCAGTGTGCGGGCACGTCGGCCTTGGCCGCATGGCGCCCCGCAATCCAACCAAATGTCAGCGCTGGCCCCAGTGTGATTCCAGGGGCAGGGTATTGGCCACCCATGACCGAATGCATGTCGTTGCCTGCCATGTACAAGCCGGAGACAACCTGGCCTTGCTCGTCCAGCGCCTGGGCATTGGCATTGCAGCGCACGCCGGCAGCAGTACCGATATCGCCCGCATAGACTTTGACGGCATAGAAGGGCGCCGTGCGCAGCGGGCCCAGGCAGGGGTTGGGCTTTTGGTCAGCGTCGCCCAGGTAGCGGTTGTATGCGGTGCTGCCTTTTCCGAAATCAGCATCTTCACCCGCAGCCGCCAATTCATTGAAGCGCTGGGCCGACGCCAGCAGGCCCGCGGCGTCGATTCCCAAGGCCTGAGCCAATTCTGCCAAGCTGTCGGCCTTGAACAGATATCCGGCGCGAACCAAATGTTCGCGGGGCCGCCCACCTGGCAGCACTAGCCCCATACCCCAGCGCTCCATAAAGTCGCTGTCGCAAATCAGGCAGGCCGGAAAGGTCGGCACGGTTTGATGCGACCGGTACATCCCCAGAACAAACTCATGGTACGAAGTGGATTCGTTCACAAAACGCTTGCCAGCGCTGTTCACCGCCATCAATCCAGGTTTGGCGCGGTCCCACACTAGGTGAGGGTAGCGAAGCTCGGTGCCGTCAGGTCGCTTCAGAATGGATACTGGAGCCCAAAAACCTGCACTGGCGTGGCCACTTCCCATAGCCGCACCTGCTTGCAGGGCGGCTTGGATGCCTTCACCCTGGTTGTCTTGCGGCGACATGGACCACGCGCCAGTCGGCGTGGGGTAAAGCTTGGCGCGCAATTCCGGGCTCCAGGGGAAGCCACCTGTCGCAATCACAACCCCGCAGCGGGCGCTCACGGTCAGTTCTTGACCATCGCGCAAGAGCTTGACGCCGGAGACTTTGCCGCCTTCAGTGACCAAGGACTGCATCGGGCAGTTCAACCAAAAGGGTATCTGGCGGTCCAGCACTGTCTTAAACAGGCGCGCGGCTAGCGCATTGCCCAGTACCAGGCGTGTGCCGCGGTGGTAGCCTCGCAGGCGATCTGCAAAAAAGCGCAGTACCAGCTTCATGCCTTCACGCCATGAAGTGAAGGACTTGGTAACCGCCAACAAATGCTTGGCATCGGTCATCGTCACCATCATGCCGCCAAGCACCATGAACTCAGGCATGGGGTCACGCAGCTCAGCAAAGTGTTTGCCCAACAGGCGGCCATCGAACATCAACGGGTCGAGCGAACGCCCTCCCATGGCTGCGCCGGGCCGGTCGGGATAGTAGTCGGGTGAGAATGTCCGCGCCGCCAGCTTGACGTGGGTGTTTTTGTCAAAGTAGTCAACCATGCCAGCACCGGCCTGCAAATAGGTGCGTTGCATCTCCGGGTCTGCTGCATCGCCCACAGTGTTTTGCAGGTAGGTCCAGGCATTGTCAAAGGTATCAGGATGACCTGCTGCGCCTGACTGCGAGTTCAAAGGTGCCCAAATGGCGCCGCCAGAAATGGCAGTTGATCCTCCGATGCGGTCAGTCTTTTCGAGCAGCAGCACACTGCGGCCTTCGATGCTGGCGGTGATGGCTGCCGCCATGCCACCTGCGCCAGAGCCGACAACGATCAGGTCATATTCCATGGTGTTGCGAGTTGAACTGCTGTTCATGCGCCAGACCCTCCCAGAGATTTACCCCCGTCAACAAAGATCACCTGACCGGTGATGAAGTCTGTTTGGGCAGATACCAAGAAGGACACCGCGTGCGCCACATCTTCTGGCCGCCCGGCTTTGCCGGTGGGTTGCAGCGCCAATTGGGCAGCCATGCGCTCGGGGGTCAAGTTGCGCAGCAAGGGGGTGTCGATCAGACCCGGGGCAATGGCGTTGACCAAAATATTTCGGGATGCCAATTCCATCGCGCTGGCGCGGGTGTAGCCGACCAGCGCCGCCTTGGACGCCACATAGTGCGGGTGGTTCTTGGCCCCCAGGTACGCGCGCGAGGCGATGTTGACGATGCGTCCGCCGTTGGGCATGGTGTTGGCGACCTCTTGCGTGAGCGTGGCGACGGCAATCAGGTTGACCTCATACGCGCGGCGGAAGTCGGCGTTGCTCACGTCCAAAAATTTGCGTTCGTCAAAAATGCCTGCGTTGTTGACCAATGCGCTCAATGGCGGCAGCGATTGGACCAGTGCACGCACAGCGGCTTCGTCCGTCAAATCCAGCACATGGCAGCGCACATCCAGGCCTTGCGCTGTCAGGCGTGCGGTTTCGGCTTCGGCCAGTTTGGCGTCACGATCTACCATGACCACGGCAAAGCCGTCTTGGGCAAGTCGTGCCACCGTGGCCAAGCCCATGCCGCTTGCGCCACCCGTCACCAGGGCCAGGGGTCTGATGTTGTTTTGTTTCATTTTGGTCTTTAAGCTGAGAGAAAACCGCCGTCTACGGGCAGTACCACACCGTTGACATAACTGGCCATGTTGGACGCCAAAAACACCACGGGGCCGACAATTTCCTCTACTTCGCCTCCGCGTGCCATGGGCACACGCTTCATGTACCAGTCCGTCCCACCGGGCACCGCCAGCTGGGGTGCCACCATAGCGGTGAGCATCAGGCCAGGGGCGACTGCATTGGCTCGCACGCCGAACGGCGCCAGGTCGCGTGCCAGTACCTGGGTGAACGAGCGCACGGCCCCTTTGCTGGCCACATAGCCTGCGCTGGAGATGCCGCTGACAAAAGCCACGATAGACGACAGATTGATGATGCAACCCTTGGTGCTTTTGAGTGCTGGGACAAATGCATGGGTCACGTTGAAGAGCCCTTGCAAATTGACGTTCAGGATCTGGTCCCACACCTCAGGCGCTGTGGATTCGTCGATGCGCGACTTTCCTGAGATGCCGGCGTTATTGACAAGGATGTCGATGGCTCCAATATCCCTTTGAACACGCTGGGCGAATTGGTTGACGCTGTCTCGGTTTGTCACGTCCAGCTGCTCTGCCCAAGCCTTGCCACCTTTCGCTTGAATGCCTTGGGCAGTGGCCTTCGCACGGTCCAGGTCCAGGTCAGCGACCACCACCAGCGCACCCTGTCGTGCAAAGCCTTCGGCAATGGCCGTGCCCAGGCCGCCACCGGCACCCGTGACGAGGGCGAGTTTGTCTTTGAGTAAATCCATGGGGTCTTTCAGCCGTTAAGCGCCCAGATAGGCGCGGCGTACGGCGGGGTCGTTGATGAGTTGCTCTGACGGGCCTTGCAAGGTGACCTCACCGTTCTCCAGGATGTAGGCGTAGGAAGCCACGGTGAGGGCCAGGCGCACGTCTTGCTCCACCAGCAGAATCGTCAGCCCTTGCTCGCGGTTGAGCCGGGTGATAGTCTCGAAAATCTGTTCCACCAACAGGGGCGACAGGCCCATTGAGGGCTCATCCAGCAAGATCATTCGTGGGTTCGACATCAGCGCACGGCCAATGGCCAGCATTTGTTGTTCGCCGCCCGACAGCGTTGAGGCGCGCTGGGCGCGGCGTTCTTTCAGCCGTGGAAACATCGCATAGACACGCTCGAAATTCTCCGCCAGGTCTTTGGCCTTGGCGCGCACAAAGGCGCCCAGTTCCAGGTTTTCTTCCACGCTCATGTCTTTGAAAACCTCGCGGCCTTCGGGCACTTGCACCAAGCCTTGGCGAACAATGTCGTCAGACTTGAGTTTGTGAATGGATTTGCCGTCAAACAGCACCTCGCCACCGCTGGGTTCGATCAGTTTGCAAATCGAATTCAACGTGCTGCTCTTGCCCGCTCCATTGCTGCCCAGCAGCGCCACAATGGCGCCTTGAGGGACGTTCAACGAAACGTTGGACAGCGCCTGAATCGCGCCATAGCTGGCGCTGATATTGCGCAACTCAAGAAACATGGGCGGCTCCCTTGCCAAGGTAGGCTTCAATCACGCGTTCGTCTTTGCTCACTTCGGCGGGCGTACCTTCTGCAATCTTTTGCCCGAAAGACATGACCGTGATTTGATGGGAAATCGACATCACCAATTGCATGACGTGCTCCACCAGCAGTACGGTGATACCGTCTTTGTCCACGAGTTCAGTCAGCAGTTTGTCCAGACTCTCAATGTCTCGGTTGCGTAGGCCAGCTGCCGGCTCATCCAGCAGCAGTAGTCGCGGCTTTAATGCCAATGCTCGGGCAATCTCCAGTAGTTTCTGGTGGCCAAAGTCGAGTTCCTTGGCACGGGTTTCACGATCTGATGTGAGTCCCACACGTTCAAGCAAACTGTCCACCAGGTCATTGGTTTCGCCATTGGGCCTGCGCAGCAGACCACTCAGCGTCTTGGTGCTGTGTGAATGGCAACCCAACAAAACGTTTTCACGCACGCTCAGGTCGCCAAACAACTCCAGGTTCTGAAAGGTTCTCGCAACACCCAGGCCCGCCATGCGCTCGGGTGGCAATTGGCTGATGTCTTGACCCTGCAAGCGAATGCGGCCAGCGGTGGGTTGGTAGTAGCGCGAGATGCAGTTGAATGTCGTGGATTTGCCCGCACCGTTGGGCCCGATCAAGGCATGGATGCTGCCTTGCTTGACATTGAAGGACAGTTGGTTTACAGCGGTCAGGCCGCCAAACTGCACGGTAATGCCATCGACTTCCAGGAAGTTGTCAGCGCTCATGCTTTCGCCTCTTTGACGCGGGCTGCTCGTTTATTTCTGTCCGCAAACAAGCCCTTGGGCATGAACATCATGAAGCCCATCAAAATCGCACCATAAATGATTTCCTGAATCGACAAAGCTTGTCGCAGCAACTCAGACAGCAGCCCAAAAGCCAGCGCACCGGCAATGGCACCGCGCACGGAGCCGATGCCGCCCACCACCACCATGGTTAGCACCAAAATGGTCGTCTGAAAGCCGAGGCTCTCGGGGTGAATGAAAGATGTAAACAAGGTGTACATGCCACCGGCAATGCCTGCATAGGCCGCCGAGATGGCAAAGGCGGTCTGCTTCATGCGCCGCACGTGGATGCCCATGGCCAGCGCGGCCACATCGCTTTCGCGCACTGCACGCAGCGCAGAGCCAAACTGTGAACGCGACAGCGCCACTGTCAGCCACAGCATCAAAGCCGTCAACACCATAACAAAGGGATAGGCCTGCAAGTCATTGGTGAGCTTGTAGCCAAAGAGTTCCGCGGGCTCCATGCGCATGCCGTTGGAACCACCGGTGACTTTGTCCCAGTTTAAGAACACCCATTGCATGGCTTCACCGAACGAGAACGTGGCCAGCGCCAGGTAAATATCCCGCATGCGCAGGGCCAGTAAACCAATGATGTAACCCATGACAGCAGCCAGCACACCACCTGCCACGATAGACACCACAAAGGGTGGGTGCCAAGTGGTATTGATCAGCCCTGCGGTGTAAATCCCAATGCCATAAAACGCGGTGTGCGACAACGCAAATTGCCCAGCTTCGCCAATGACAACATGCATGCCAAGCGCAAGCACCACGAACACCATCAGCAAATTGACCACGTAAAGCACGTAGCCGCTGCTGGTGAAGGGCAAGGCAGCCAGAACCGCCGCGCCGATGACCAATGCCCACTGATCGCCTGAGAGTTTCTTCATACTTTTTTCACCTGCGGTTTTCCACCCAGCAAGCCCTGGGGGCGCACGATCAGCGTCAGCAAAATCGCCAGAAATGGCGCCACGACGATGGCATTGGTCGAGATGAACAGGCCGACTAGGTTCTCCACCACACCCACGATCAAGCCACCCAACACAGCACCGGGCAGGCTGGTGAAACCGCCCACAATCGCCGCGGCATAGGCCAGGATGGCAATGTGCGCAATGTCCGGCGTGACCAGCACCTTGGGCGTGATCAGCAAAGCTGCCAAGGCCGAGATAAAGCCCGACATGGCCCACACCAGCATGCGGATGCGCGACAAATTGATGCCCACGATCTGCGCTGCCTTGGGGTTCATGCCTGCCGCCCGCATAGCTTTGCCAATGCGGGTTTTGTTGAACATGAAATACAAGGCCACCATCACAACGACGGAAGAACCAAAAATCGCCACATCCAAGCGAGTCAGTGCAGCGTCTCCAATGATGACCGCCCCGTCACCCACCAGCGACGGCAAAGAGCGCGGCGTGTCCCCAAGGCCGGTTTGGCGAACCAGACCTTTCAAGAAGAATGCAAAACCCAGCGTCGCAATGACGAGTTGCACCCCTACGCCTTTGGCACCTGTCACCCTTTCCATCACCAAGCGCTGAAAGAGCGCCGCACCCGCGGTTACCACCATCAAGGTCAGTGGGATAACCAGCCAGAATGGCAGCTTGAGCACCAGCAACCCTAACAAGGCGACATAGCCCCCCATCATGAAGATTTCGCCCTGGGCAAAATTGGGGACATCGGTGGTCTTGAAGATGGAAACAATCACGATGGCCAGCAGCGCGTAAACACTGCCGGTCACCAAGCCTGACAGCACGCCTTGCTGCAGGAAAAGCCAGATATCGCTGGGGGACATGTCGATCCTGTTACTTAGGCTGATAGACCCACAAGCTGCGATAGGCGCCCGGCACCACTGTGCTGGTGTCGCCATCAAACTTCAGGTAGATCGCTGACTTCTGGCCAGCGTGGTCGGTGGCAGTCAGCTCAATCGGGCCAGCCATCACGCCAGATTCAAACTTGGTTTGAGACAGGGCGGTCAAGAACTTCTCCCGTGTCAGTTGGGGGCCTGCTGCCTTCAGCGCGTTGACCACGGTCATGGCCGATGGAATGCCATATGGCATGTAGGTCTGCGGGTAGCCTGGCTTGGCAGCCAGTTCGGGGTAATACTGCTTGTACATGTCGTACACCCACTTGAGTTTGGCACCACCAGGCACGTCGGTCATCACCTCTTGCAGGTAGACGTTCTTGAAGGCTTCCTTGTTGCCCACGTTTTCAACCAACTGTTTCAGGTCGGCAGTGCCGTTCACGGCAATCACGATGGGTTTGGTCCAACCCAGTTCATGGGCTTTCTTGACCAGCAAGCTCACAGGGCGCGCATAGGTGGTGATCAGCAGCACGTCTGGGTTAGCTGCGCGGATCTTGAGCATGGGCGCAGTTACATCGGTAAGGTTGGGGTTGATCGACTGGATCTGCAAGTCCACACCTATCTTCTTCGCCTGGAATTCGGCTGCCTCCTGGTTCCAGCTGCCATAGGCGTCATCGTGGTTGATGTAGCCAATCTTTTTGCCCTTGAAATGCTCTGACGCAAACTGCACCATGGAGCCGCCTACGGCGCGCTGCGAGATAGAGAACGCACCGTAGATGTATTTGGAGGGTGGATACAACGCACCGTCACCAGACGCATTGAGCATCACATAGGGGATCTGCGAGCGCTCGATGTATTCGCGTGCACCTACCACGGCCGCGGAGCAGGAGCCACCGTTCAGCGCGAACACTTTGTCCTGCTCCGTCAGTTTTTTGGCGGCGGCCAGCAGGTCGTTGGCATTGCAACGGTCGTCTTCAATGACCAACTCGATCTTGCGCCCATGCACGCCGCCTTCTTTGTTGACCTTGTCGTAATACATTTTTGCGGCGTTAAGCACGTCAAAGCCATAGGCCATGGAGTTGCCTGAGAGCGGCGCAAACACGCCGATCTTGACGGATTTGTCGGTGATGCCGGGGTCTTGCTGGGCTTGTGCTGAGCTGAATGCCGCAAAGGCGGCAATGGCGAGTACCAGGGGTTTGAGTTGCTTCATGTCTGTCTCCTAGGGGTGGTGTGGTCGGGAAATAAAAATGGTGAAATTCATTGCATGCGGTAGCCGCCGTTGACGTCAATGACCAGACCGGTCAAGTACGCTGCGGCGGGGGATACCAGGTAACTCACAGCGGACGCCACGTCGTCAACGGTGCCTATGCGGCCCAGTGGTATGGCTTGTGCAGCTGCGGTCAGCGCGCCACTGCTGCTGACGGTGCTGCGCAGCATGTCGGTATCTATCAGGCCGGGTGCAATGGCGTTGGCAGTGATACCCAAGTGGGCAGATTCACGTGCAAATGCCTTGGCGTAGCCCATGACGGCGGCTTTGGCGCCGATATAGGCAGCGCTGGCACGATAGCCACCCAGTTGCGCTGCAACCGAGCCAAAAAAGATGACCCGGCCTTGCGAAACGGGTTGAAGTGTCCGGCGGCGCAAGTATTCGCGGCTACACAAGAAGGCACCACGGGTATTGACTGCAAAGCTCTTTTCCCAGGTGTCCAGGGCCATATCAACAATCATCGGGCGTTCACCACCTGGCAAGATCAACAGCCCAGCCGCGCAAACAAGTACACCGACCGGACCAATATTGGCCTCTACATCATTAAATAATTGGACAACGGCGGTTTCGTCCGACACATCCACGGCGCGCGAAGCATGATGCGGTCCCAGCGCGGTGGCAACCGTGGAAGCCTTGTCAGCCTGAATGTCAGCCACCACCACACGCAAGCCCGCTGCAGCGAGTTGCCGACAAATCCCGGCCCCAATGCCTTGCCCGCCACCTGTCACGATTGCGATGCGTTCACCGGTTTCATTTAAATTCGTCATACACAAGTCCTCTGTGCCTTTTTGGCAAGTAGATGCATCATGTATACATGCGGTTCAATTGATGTCAGTATTTACCCTGTATTCAGCATATATTGAGTCTATATGTATACTTAAATGAGTTCGTGGCATTTCCAACCTGGAGTCAAAATTTTGCAAACCCTGTCTGAAAGAGTGACTGAAACCTTGAGGGACTGGATTCTTCACGGGCACTTCAAACCGGGTGACAAGATTGAAGAAGTGCCGATTGCAGAACGCATGGGCGTGTCGCGCACGCCGGTCCGCGCCGCCTTTGCCACACTGACGAATGAAGGCCTGATTGATCACCAGCCCAACCGGGGTTATCAGGTGCGGGTGTTTGCCTTGGATGACATCCTTGCCGCCTATGAGGTCAGGTCTGTGCTGGAAGGCCTGGCCTGTCGAAGTGCGGCCATGCGTGGCCTGGGGGAGGCGCAAATTGCACGCTTAAGGCAATGTCTTTCCGATGGCGATCGAATCTTGGCTAAAGGCACGCTCGCAAAAGAAGACCATGAGCCTTATCAACAGATGAATGTGGATTTGCACACCATCCTGATGGACGCCTCTGCCAACCCCTGGCTAGGGCGATTTGCTGAGCAGGCCCACAACATTCCTTATGCCTCGGACCGCATCGTGTTGTGGGATGTAGGGCACCAGGTGATTTTGAAATCACATGAGGACCATCACCGTATCGTTAACGCAGTGGCCGAACGTGACGCTGCACGCGCCGAAGCCCTGATGCGTGAACACGTGTACTTTGCGGGGGTAATTTTGAAGGATAACTATGGGCGCTTATTGCCAAAATCTAGTGACTAGGGGGTGATCTGCAGCTTTTGCAGGCATGGCGAATTGTTGCCCAGGCCTGTGACGGTCTAGGGTTGAAAGTTGCCTGGTCCGCAGTGAAGGTGCGCTTGAGGCATGTCCCGGCCATGGAGAGCATGGCGGGTGGCTCAGGCTGTATCGGTCTGGCGCGCAATTGCTGGGCCGATCGATGGATTGACGGGGGCGTGACGGTACTGTACGGCCTCCCGCCCGCGCTGTGCGTATCTACTTTGCCACACGAAGCAGGGCATGTCTGGTGTCACACCAATGGCTTGCGAAACGGTACGCGAGCAGAAATTGAAGGTTTTTGCAACGTGGTGGGCTGTCTGGTGCTTAAGCAGCTATTCCCTGATCTGAAGCCGCAGCTCTGTGTGGATGCCATGTTTGCAAGCACTGATCCCATCTATGGTGACGGATTTCGGTCGGAATGGGCGCTGCTACAGAAATCGAGCTGGGCTGAGTATCGAGATCGGAAGCATTCGCTTTGGGCAGAGTAGCGCGCATTCAATGATCGAATTTGCAACCTGCTTTGCCCTCGTTGTGATGAAGGAGTATCGAATGCCAGCCAAGCTTCTGCCTCATTCCTCAAAACCTTAGCTGAAGTGATCGATTGCGGACTGTTTGTAAGTTTAGCGTAAGAATCGAAAAATGAACCTGCCCTTAAGTCGAGGCTTAGACGTTCTATTTGCGATTAATGCCTAGCATATGAAATATCAAAGCCGAATCTGGCAGAGATAAAAAAAGGACCGCAACAAGTTGCTTCGGTCCTCCGGTGCGCGCTAGGCATGTGGTATCGAACTTAGTTGGGCGATGCAACGATTTTGGCATATGCGCTGATAGGTGTCTATTGAGACCTATCGGTGGCGGTCAAAGGGCTGGTGCGCTTGGGCTTATGAATAACAGGAAGCAAGCGTATGAAAAGAGTAATTGATGAAAATTTGAATGGAATATCGCTCGATGGTGTTGAGAGCTATGGGCCGGGACGCACCGATGCACAGAGACTGCTGCGTCTACGCACGGTGCTCACAATGATTCCTGTTGGGCGATCAACTTGGTATCAAGGTGTTCGATCGGGGCGTTATCCAAAGCAAATCCGATTGTCAGCACGGGCCGTGGCCTGGGATCGGGGCGAGATTCTTGAACTTATGCAGCGCCTTGCTACGGCGACTTCGTAACCGAAACAGCAGCCTTGGCCCCAAGAAGGCTGCTGCATCATGCTACTGTTTGAGGCCGTGGCATCGTCGCTGTTCAATGTCCAGCGTGTGGCTCATGTGGTTCATGCGGCCAACCATATGGGCAAAACAACCAAGCGGCTGTGGCATCGCATCAAGCACTTTGCGGGCGAGGCGCGCAAGATCGACGATATGAGTGGAGTGCGCTTGATTGGCATAGACGAGGCTATCGTCAAAATGGGACTCCACTACGTTACCGTCATACACGACTTGGCGCAAAAGCGGCTTGCGCTTGCACGCTAGGCATAGAAAAATCACTACGTGCTCAAATTCGCCACGGACTTGACTGAGCAAGGTGGTAAGCCCGAGGCCGTCGAGGATGTCTGCATCGACATAAATGCGCCCTTCGCCAAAAACTGAAGTTTATGTCCGCGAGAGGGCAAGATATTGGCGTAGTGGTAAATCGGGTTTGGGGTCAAGTTCCGCGCAAAAGGGCATTGAGTCAAACATACGAGGGCGCGTACCACTGCTGGGATACGTTGAACTGGATTGGATAGCCCCACCAGCTTTGACTTTGACATGGTCCCCGCAAACGGCCGACATGTCCGGTGTTGAAGTAGGGCAGAGCGCCAAAGACCTGAAAGCTGGCAAAGCCCTCACCATTTACAAAGCTTGGTATGCGTCGGTTAAATTCTACAAGAAGCACATTCCCGTGAGCTATGGCGGTAAAGACAAGCAACGTGCAGCGTTGGTCAGGGACGTGCTGGAATTCATCCATGCTAGGTAGCCTGCGCAAACGCTGCTGGACGGCAGTGCATTTTGCTGCTTAATTTCAAGCGAGTTGAGGTGTGGGAAAATATCGTCATTAGAGCAATCAGCTTGCACCATGCGACTGGTTTCGATTTTGACGGTAGCCATGACGGTAAGGCCGTTTTCCCACCCAAAAGCGCCATGTGCAAAAAACACCATCACCGTTCATTGCCGTCCAATTCACCAAGTCGGTTGACAATTGAGTGGGAATGATCAACGAAGGCCACGCCGCCAAGGTCATCGTGGAAGACGCCAGGCTCAAACCTTGATGTCATGAAGCCGATATTGGTAGGTCTCTTATGGCTGGGCTTGATGCTCGGCGCAGCACCTGCGGCCATTGCCAAGACGCCCGGCGAAATTGAAGTCGGTGCCGTCTTGCCCGATGCCCTGATGAAAGGCTTGTCGGGTCCGTCTCGCAAACTGTCAGAGTTTCGTGGCAAGCCGCTGGTGATCAATGTGTGGGCCAGTTGGTGTGCGCCTTGCAGAGCAGAAATGGCGTCTCTTGAGCGGCTTTCGCGCGTCAAGGGCGGCGAACAATTCACCGTGATTGGCATTTCCACTGACGATTACCCCGAGAGGGCCAAGGGCTTTCTTGCCAAAGAGAAAACCTCATTCAGCCACTTCATTGACAGCAAACTGGTGCTGGAAAACATGCTGGGCGCAGACCGCCTGCCGCTCACGGTCTTGGTCAGCCCGCAGGGCAAAGTGCTGGCCAAATACTATGGCGGTGAAGAGTGGGACAGCCCGCGCGCCCTGATGCTCGTGGCCCGCAACTTCAACATCAAGCTGTAATTCTTGGCTTTGAAACAGTGCGGGCAAAAAACCCGTACACGTCCAGGGTATGACGGGTTTACCCAGCAAAAGCCTGCCGATTGTGATTCAATGTTTACATAAAGTTACAGTTAAGAGGCGGCTGCGATGCGGTTCAATTTTGAAGCAGTTCACAACTACTACGAACGTCTGGTGGTCGAGCGCATCGTCCAGCGGCATGAGAAGTACCCCAACTTCACCGCAGAGATGTACGCCGACGTGCTTTGCGTCGCATTGAACAATCTGCCCACCCGCTACGTGCGCCATGACGTCGACATGATGTTCTACATGACCGAGTCCGAGCGGCGCGACAGCACCCACGGCATAGAAACCGCGCTGGACATGGCTTTTCAGTTGGTGGCTGAGCGCGCTGCCAACGCCATCCATCAGCCCTACTGATGACCTGTGCTAATCCCTACATCACTAGAGGGTTAGCTCCGGCAGTCTGCAACAAATTGTAATTTTTGGCAGACTTCAAGCGCAAAGGGGCTTGGAGCGTGATCAGGAACTGGACAAAGCAATCGAAAGACGACACATCAGCGTTCAAGCGCTGTCGGTTGACTGCTCTCCAAAATATCCCCCTGCTTCCACGGTCACTGCGGCGCCCGGCACTGCTTGCGCTGGTGTTTTTTGCACTTCCTCTGCAGATGCTTCATGCCCAAGCGCTGCCTGATGCCGGATCGCTGCAACAACAACTGGACCGCGACCGCAGACCCGATCTTCCGCCGCAACGTGCCTTACCCAGCTTGCCCGCCGAGGCCCAACCGCGCTTGCCCACAGGGGGCACAGCGGTCACCGTCAAAGGCTTTCACTACGTTGGCAATACGCTCTTGGCGGCCACTCAGCTCGATGCTGAGTTAGGCCCTTTTCATGGCCGCAGCTTGGACATGTATGGCCTGCAACAGGCGACAGATGCTGTCATGGCCTTGTACCGACGCCAGGACCGTGTGGTGCGTGCGTATCTGCCCCGTCAGGATGTCACAGACGGCGTTGTCACCATCCAGATCATCGAAGCCGTGCTCGGGAAAGTCGTGATCGAGGAAGAAGGTAAGCCCTTGGTCAAGCCCGCCAAGCTGCAGTCCATGATCGAATCGGCACAGCCGCCTGGCCACCTGCTGGATGGCAAGGCACTAGACCGCGCTTTGCTGCTGGCTGACGACTTGCCCGGTGTTGCCGTCAGCGGCACGCTGCGCGCTGGTGATACCGAAGGCGAAACCGACCTCGTGCTCAAGCTCAGCCATGAGGCCCGCTCCCTTGGGGACGTGACCCTGGACAACAGCGGTGCACGCTCCACCGGCGCTAACCGGGTCTCTGGCAGCTTGACGCTCAACAGCCCCGCAGGCATAGGGGATTTGGCCCAAGCCACCGTCTCACATACCGAGGGCAGCGACTACGTGCGAGCCGCCTATTCGCTACCCCTAGGCGATGACGGATTGCGCGTTGGCTTGAGCGCCTCAGCCCTCAGCTATCGACTGGTGGTGCCCGAGTTTGCGGCGCTGGACGCCAAAGGCACCTCCACAGGGGTAGGCGTGGATGCCAGTTACCCCTTGGTTCGCAGCCGTGAAGGCAATGTGTACCTCAACGTCAACCTGGATCACAAACGCTTTAACAACCGCTCCAGTGGTGTCACGCAGTCAGACTACGGCGTAGACAGCGCCACCGTGGCCGTCAATGCCAATCGGTACGACCAATGGCTGGGCGGCGGTACCACCAGCCTGTACCTAGGCGTACTGTCTGGCCGCCTTGCACTGGGTGCACCCGATGCCAATGAAAACGCCGCCTTGAATGGCCCCTTTAGCAAGCTGCGCTACAACCTGAGCCGCCAACAGGTGATCACCGACAGCCTGTCGGTGATGGGCTCCATCACCGGCCAATACGCCCGCAAGGCGCTGGATTCGTCTGAAAAGTTTTACTTGGGTGGCCCTGGTGGTGTGCGGGCCTATCCCGCCAACGAGGCGGGCGGCAGCAGCGGCGAGGTGGCTTCGCTGGAGCTGCGCCAGCGCCTGCCCGCACGCTTCATCGTGTACGGCTTTTATGACTGGGGCCATGTGCGCAATCTGGACGGGGCAGCAAGCTACAGCCTCCGTGGTGCGGGCCTGGGCCTGAGTTGGTCACCTTCTGAGAGCTGGAGCCTGAAAGCCACCTTGGCGCAGCGCCTGGGCAGCAACCCTAACCCCACCGCCACCGGCAAAGACCAAGATGGCTCCCTCAAAAAGCTGCGCGCTTGGCTCAACGCCAGCTACCTCTATTGACCTGCGGGACCGCTCATGAACAAGTCCTACCGCCTGATCTGGAACGAACATACCCAAAGCTGGGTAGCCGTAGCCGAAACCGCCAAAGGCCGAGGCAAACGCGCCAGCGCCGCTGTGATCCTGGCAGCACTGGGCCTGGTGGCTCAACCTCAAGCCACGCTGGCAGCGCCACCCAACCTTAACCTTTCATCCAACCAAGGCGTACCAAGCCAATCCGCAACCAACCAACCCGCAGCCCATCAACTCCCCACTGGCGGCAACGTCGTCGCAGGCCAAGCCAGCATCACCCAAGGCAGCGCTGCTAATGGCAGCGCCGTGATGACCGTCAACCAGGGCAGCAACAAGGCTGCTGTGGACTGGCAGACCTTCAACGTCGGCAGCAACGCACAAGTCAACTTTGTTCAGCCTTCCAGCAGCGCTGTCACCCTCAACCGCGTGCTTGACCCCAATGCCAGCCAAATCTTTGGCCGCATCAACTCCAACGGCCAAGTCTTTCTGACCAACCCCAACGGCGTCTACTTTGCCCCTGGCGCCAGCGCAGATGTGGGCAGCCTGCTGGCTACCACCGGCACCATCACCAACGCCGACTTCATGGCCGGCAAATTCACCTTTAACGGCAACGGCGCAAATGGGACAACGGGCAAAATCGTCAACGAAGGCGAACTCAAAGCCGCCATGGGCGGCTACATCGCCCTGTTGGCCCCCGAGGTACGCAATCAAGGCGTCATCCTCGCCCAGCTTGGCACCGTCGCCCTGGCCGCAGGCGAAGCCTACACCCTGCAAATGGGCCCCGAGGGGAGTCTGGCCAACATCCAGGTGCAAGCCAGCACCCTGAACACCCTGGTCAGCAACGGCGGCGCCGTCATCGCACCAGGGGGCTTGGTCATCCTCTCCGCCAGGTCAGCCGCTGAACTGCAAGGCGGCGTCGTCAACCACAGCGGCAGCATCTCAGCCACCAGCCTCACCGCCAAAGGCGGGCGCATATTGCTGGAGGGCGACCAAATCACCTTGACGAGCAGCAGCAAGCTTGATGCCAATGGCGCCACAGGTGGCGGCACCGTGTTGGTGGGGGGGGACTGGCAGGGCAGTGGCAGCATGCACCAGGCCAGCCAGGTCACTATGGCGCAGGGCGCCCAAATCGACGCCCGTGCGACAGCGGTGGGCGACGGCGGCAAGGTGGTGCTCTGGAGCGATGTGGGCAATGCCACTGGATTCACGGCGGTGGCAGGGACGATTTCGGCGACAGGCGCTGGTGCAGATGGAAACGGCGGGCAGGTAGAAACCTCTGGGCATGACCTGCACATTGCCGATGTCGCAGCTGTTGCCACCGGGCGTGGTGGCCAATGGCTGCTGGACCCCGCCAACGTGACCATCTCGACGGGAACCGATACGAACTGGGCCAACAGCGGAGGCACATATTCGCCAACCTCTGGCGCAACGGCGACCACCGTGAATTCAACGCTGCTTGGCAATACCTTGACGGGCGGCACGTCTGTCACCATCACCACCACCAACACCGGAACCTCTGGAGGGCAGGCGGGAAACATCACCGTCAGCAACGCTGTCACGAGCACTGGGGCCGCCAGCCTGACGCTTCAGGCCAGTGGAGCAGTCACCTTCAGCGCACCCGTGGATGTGGGGGGGAACTTCAGTGCAACGGGCAAGAATATTGTTGTCAATGCCAATTTGAACGCTGGCGGGAACATGTTGCTCAATGCCAATTCGGGCGCTCAGCAAACATTTGTCGGATCCGGTGTGCTGGTCCAAGCAACGGCGACATCGGGTAATGTGGCGGTAACGACCACTTCAGGCAACATCGTGATCCAGGGGCGCGGCGGCAACGATTCCGGCGGTTCGCAGCACGGCGTCTATGTTTTCGGCACAAGCAGTGGCTCGGCGACGGTTCAGGCGGGTGGCGCGGGGACAGTGTCCATCACGGGCGTAGGGGGGGCCAGCTCAGGTACCAACAACATGGGCGTGAAAGTGTCGACCTTGACCAATCTTGGCACGGTGACCTCGTCGGGGGGCAATGTCACATTGACGGGCACGGGCGGTGGCACAACCAACAGTACCAACTACGGCATCTCGCTGCAGGGAAAAGTGGGCAATACGGGTAGCGGTACCGTGACGCTGGTGGGCACCAATGGCTTTGGCGCCGGTTCTGGTATCGGTTCATCTTCTGGCGCCAATGTTTCCAGTTCTGGCGGCGCGATCACCCTCACGGGCAACTCTGCGAACGGTCCGGGAATTTCTCTGCAAGGCACAAACACGTATGGCTCAGCAAGCTCGGGCAGCATCACGTTCAACGGGACAGGCACCACGGCTGGATTTTCCATTCAGACCCCCTCCGCCACGGTAACGCCTGCTGCGGGTAATTTCGTGACGATCAATGCTGATAGCTTCCAAAGCTTGTCAAGTGGCACACTCGCCATCAATGCGACAGGCCCGGTCACTATTCAGCCGATCAGTGCCAGTTTTTCATCTGGGTTCACCTGGGCGGCGTCGGCATTAAGGCCGTACTTCACGGTGCCAAACACCAGCTTGCTCACCATCGGCAAGCCTGGCAACACTTCCAGCGTCGATATCAACTCATCGACCAATGCGACCAGCCTGAGCGTGCCGGGTGTCCTATCGATCTATGGCGGTACGCTGACCGGATCCATGCCCATCACCGCCAACGGATTGGCATTGCATGGAACGGGCGGGGCCGCGACGTTTACCAATGTCGACAACAGCTTGGGAACCATCGCTGCAACGGGTGTAGGCTCACTTGGCGTCGTGAACAAGGTGCCATTGATCATCGGCACCGTCGACGGCGTCGCAGGCATATCTGCATCGGGCGCAGTGACCGTTAGTACCACCAACGTGGCGGGCAATAACCTGACCATTGCCAACAGCATCAGTACAACAGATACCAGCAGTTCTGCCGTCTCGCTGACGGCGGGTCTCGGGTTTACATCTGGTACAGGTCTGACGACCAACATCATCCTGAGCGGCGCACCCTCGCTAACCGTAGGCGCAGGCGGGCGGGCAGCGCTCTATACAGGAGCCATCACCAGCGATGTTTCGTCCCTGGTCACGGCGGGCAATTACCGCTACAACTCAGACAACGTCACCGTCACGCCAGCCCTGGGCCTGACCGGTAAATACGGGATCTACCGGGGCGCGTCGTCTGGCAACGTCACCGTCACGATGAACAACGTGACCAAAACCTACGACGGTGCTTCGTTCACTGGGGCCAGCGGCTATTCCATCACCGGGCTGGCACCTGGCGATACACCAGGTGGAACGCTGGTGTACGGTGGCACGGGCTTAAATGTGAAGAATGCCGGCACTTACACGATCACCGGCAGCGGTTTGACGGGATACAGCTTTACCTACGTTCCCGGCACCTTGACCATCAACAAGGCGAATCTGAGCTTAGGCGGCACCCAGGTCTACAACGGCGGCACCGCCTTTGCAGGCACCAACCTGACCGCAACGGGTGTGGCAGGCGAGACCTTTACCGTCTCCGGGGCAGGGGCCGCTGGCAATTTGAGCAGCAAGAATGTGCAAACGGCACAGCCCCTGGCCACGGTCACGGGCTTGACCCTGGGTACCAGTAGCAACGGCGGTGTTGTCGGAAACTACAACGCCATCAGCACCACAGGCTCATCGGTCAGCGTGACCAAAGCCCCACTGACGATCAGCACAAGCAACGTCACCAAAACCTACGACGGCAACACGACGGCGGCGGCTACGGCCACAGGCGCTGTGCAAGCGGGCGACAGCTTGAGTGGCGGCAGCTTTGCCTTTACCGACAAGAATGCTGGAACTGGCAACAAGACGGTGACCGTCAGCGGCGTCACCGTGAACGATGGCAACAGCGGCGGCAACTACACCGTCACTTACGCCGACAACACGACCAGCACCATCAACCCGGCCAATGTCACGCTCAGTGGCACCCAGGTCTACAACGGCACCACCAGCTTTGCAGGCGGCAACTTGACCGCCACCGGGGTTGCGGGTGAAACCTTTGGCTTGACGGGCAACGGCACGCTCAGCACCAAGAATGTGCAAACCAACGCACCTTTGTCCTCAGTGGGCACATTGGCCCTAGGCACCAGTGGCAATGGTGGGCTGGCAGCCAACTACAACACGCTCAGCACCACAGGGTCCCAAGTCAGCGTGACCAAAGCGCCGGTCACCGCCAGCACCAGCGACGTGAGCAAGGTGTATGACGGAACAACCGCCGCCACAGGTGTGCCCACCCTGGTGGCGGGCACCTTGTATGGCTCTGACTCATTGGCCGCAGGCTCCTTTGCCTACAGCAATAAGAACGTGGGTGCAGCCAACAAAACCGTGACGGTAAGCGGCATTACCGTGGCCGACGGCAATGGTGGCAACAACTACACCATCACGCAGCAGGACAACACAAGCAGCACCATTACCGCAGCGCACATCACCTTGACCAGCAGCAATGTGGTCAAGACCTTTGACGGCGGCACCACTGCAGCAGGCGTGGCAGCCGTCAAAACAGGCACCTTATTCAGCGGCGACACCTTGAGTGGCGGCAGCTTTGCTTTCACCACTAAGGATGCAGGCACGGGCAACAAGACCGTTACCGTTGGTGCCATTACGCTGAACGATGGCAACAGTGGCAATAACTACAGCGTCAGCTACGCCAATAACACCACCAGCACCATCAACCCCGCGCCAATCACGGTCAGCACCAGCAATGTCACCAAAACCTACGACGGCACCACCACAGCTGCGGGTACGCGCACCATCACCAGCGGCGCGCTGTTTGGCTCCGACGCCTTAAGCGGCGGCAGCTTTGCCTTTGCGGACAAGAACTTTGGGGTTGGCAACAAGACCGTGAACGTCAGCGGTGTGACCGTGGTGGACGGCAACAGTGGCAACAACTACACCCTGACGCAGGCTCCCAACACCACCAGTACCATCAACCAGGCCAGCTTGACGGTAACGGCACCAACATTCACCAAAACCTACGACGGCACCACACTCGCGTCCGGTAGCGCCACAGTGGGCGCACTCGCAGGCTCAGCGGCGGGCGAGACAGTCAACACCGCCGCCACCATCGCCTTCACCGACAAAGACGCAGGCACAGGCAAAACCGTACAAGCCACAGGCCTCACCATCAAAGACAGCGGCGGCGCCAACGTCACGGGCAACTACAACATCAACTACGTTGACGACACCGCCAGCGTCATCAACCCAGCTGCCCTGACCGTCACCGCCAACAACGACGCCCGCTTCATCGGCCAAGCCGACACCACAGACCACAGCGGCTACGCAGGTGTGCGCTACAGCGGCTTTGTTGCAGGTGAAACCTCTGCCGTGCTCGGCGGCGCGCTGGGCATCACCCGCAGCGATATCGGCGCACTCAACGGCACCGACACCCCCGTGGGCACCACCAGCGGCGTGCTCGTACCCGCAGGCTTGTCATCGGGCAACTACACCATCAGCTACGTCAACGGCAACTACACCGTCGTGCCCGCCAGCCAAGCCATCGTGCGCGTCAGCGACACCAGCGCCGTCTACGGCAGCGCCCCCAGCTACAGCGTCACCAGCGTCAAATACCTCAACAGCGCAGGCACCACCGTCATCACCCTCGGCAGCACAGGCAGCGGTAGTGGCAAAGACTTCAACTACAGCGACGGCGCAGGCGGCAGCATCGGCTTCACCCCAGCCCCCACAGGCGCGAGTGTCAGCACATCCGGCAACACGGTTGTTGGCAACTACGCCGTCAGCGACACCAGCCCCAACGTGGGGGGGGCCAACTTCATCGGCGCCCCCGTCTTTGTCGGCACCCTCACCATCACCCCCAAGCCCGTCACCGCCAGCGCCACAGGCGTGAGCAAAGTCTATGACGGCAACACCAGCATGACAGGCGTCAGCGTTGGCTTAAGCGGAAAAGTCACGGGCGACAACCTCACCGTCAGCGGCTCAGGCGCGTTCTCGCAAAAGAGCGTGGGCTCAAGCCTGGGCTACACCATCAGCGGCATGGCCCTGAGCGGCACAGACGCCAGCAACTACAGCCTGTCGGGCGGCACCAGCTTTGCCGGGTCTGACGGGGTGATCACCGCCAAGCCTGTGACGGTGACTGGGGTCAGCGCCGCTAACAAGGTCTATGACGCGGGCACCAGCGCCACACTGACGGGGACGGCAGCGGTGGCCAAGGTGGCGGGCGATGACGTGACGGTCAGCGGCGGCACAGGCAGCTTTGCCAACAAAACCGTGGGCACGGCCAAACCCGTGACCGTGACGGGCTATACCTTGGGCGGTGCGGATTCGGGTAACTACACCATCAGCCAGCCCACGGGGCTTACGGCCGATATCACCAAGGCCGATCTGGTGGTCAGCGGTGTGACCGCACAAAACCGGGCGTATGACGGCACCACGGTGGCCCCTTTGGGGGGCACTGCAGCAGTCACCAAACTCGGCACCGATGATGTCAGCCTATCGGGTACAGGGGCGGGCAGCTTTGCCGATAAAAACGTGGGCAACGCAAAACCCGTGACCGTGACAGGCTTCACCTTGGCCGGTAACGATTCAGGCAATTACAACGTGGTGCAGCCAACAGGTCTGAGCGCCAATGTGACCCAAGCCACCTTAACCCTCAGCACAGGCAATGTCACCAAGGCCTATGACGGCACGACCTCAGCAGCGGGTGCCCCAGTGGTTACTGGCGGGACCTTGTTCACGGGAGACTCGCTGAGCGGTGGCAGCTTTGCTTTTGCCAACAAGAACGCGAGCGCGGGCGACAAGGTTGTGAGCGTGAGTGGCGTGACCGTCAGCGATGGCAACAGCGGCGCCAACTACAGCGTGAGCTATGCCAGCAACACCACCAGCACCATCACGCCTGCACCCTTGACCATCAGCACCAATAGCGTCACCAAGACCTACGATGGCAACACAGGCGCACCCGGTACAGCCATCGTCAACACAGGCACGCTTTACAGCGGCGATTCGCTGTCAGGCGGCACGTTTACCTATAACGACAAGAACGTTGGCGCGGGCAACAAAACTGTCACGGTTGCAGCAGTCACGGTCAATGACGGCAACGGTGGCAACAACTACACCGTGGGCTATGCCAGCAATGCAGCCAGCACCATTTCGCCCGCCAACATCAACCTGTCAGGCACCCAGGTGTACAACGGGGGCACTGCTTTTGCCAGTTCCAACTTGGCGGCCAATGGCGTCCATGGCGAGAGCTTTGCGCTGACAGGCAGCGCCACACTGGCCAGCAAGAACGTACAAACAGCGCAGCCCCTGGCATCGGTGGCCGGATTGACACTGGGCGCGGGCAGTGGCGGCGGGGTGGCCAGCAACTACAACCCAATAAGCACCGCTAACACGTCGGTCAGCGTCACGCCAGCGCAGCTGACCTATGCCGCCAATGCGGCCAGCAAGACATATGGGCAGGCTAACCCGGCGCTGAGCGGTGCGGTAACAGGCTTTGTGGGTGCAGACACGCAGGCCAACGCCACCACAGGCGCAGACAGCTACACCAGCACAGCCAACACCACCAGCAGCGTTGGCAGTTACGCGGTCACGGGCGCTGGCCTGACCGCCAACAACGGCAATTACAGCTTCATTCAAGCACCAGGAAACGCCACCGCGCTGACCGTTAACAAAGCCGACATCAACCTCACCGGTACGCAGGTCTACTCCGGAGATACCGTTTTTGCCAGCGCCAACCTGACGGCGGCTGGGGTCAATGGCGAAAGCTTTGCGCTCAGCGGTAGCGCCACACTGGGCAGCAAGAACGTGCAAACCGCGCAGCCTTTGGCGTCCGTCACAGGTCTGAGCTTAGGGGCAGGCAGTGGCGGTGGTGTGGCCAGCAATTACAACGCGCTTGGCACGACGACTTCATCGGTCAGCGTGACCAAAGCACCGATCTCGATCAGCACCACCAATGTGACCAAGACCTATGACGGCACCACGAGCGCTACAGGCAGCGCAACCGGTACTGTGCTTGGTACCGACAGCTTGAGTGGCGGCAGCTTTGCGTTTGCAGACAAAAATGTTGGATTCGGCAACAAGGTCGTCAATGTCAGCGGTGTGACCATTAACGATGGCAACAGCGGCAACAACTACACGGTGACCTACGCCCCCAACACCACCAGTACCATCAACCAGGCCAACTTGACAGTAACCGCACCCACCGTCACCAAAACCTACGACGGCACCACACTCGCGTCAGGTAGCGCAACGGTGGGCGCACTCGCAGGTGCAGGTGCGGGCGAGACAGTCAACACCGCCGCCACCATCGCCTTCACCGACAAAGACGCAGGCACAGGCAAAACCGTACAAGCCACAGGCCTCACCATCAAAGACAGCGGCGGCGCCAACGTCACGGGCAACTACAACATCAACTACGTTGACGACACCGCCAGCGTCATCAACCCAGCTGCCCTGACCGTCACCGCCAACAACGACGCCCGCTTCATCGGCCAAGCCGACACCACAGACCACAGCGGCTACGCAGGTGTGCGCTACAGCGGCTTTGTTGCAGGTGAAACCTCTGCCGTGCTCGGCGGCGCGCTGGGCATCACCCGCAGCGATATCGGCGCACTCAACGGCACCGACACCCCCGTGGGCACCACCAGCGGCGTGCTCGTACCCGCAGGCTTGTCATCGGGCAACTACACCATCAGCTACGTCAACGGCAACTACACCGTCGTGCCCGCCAGCCAAGCCATCGTGCGCGTCAGCGACACCAGCGCCGTCTACGGCAGCGCCCCCAGCTACAGCGTCACCAGCGTCAAATACCTCAACAGCGCAGGCACCACCGTCATCACCCTCGGCAGCACAGGCAGCGGTAGTGGCAAAGACTTCAACTACAGCGACGGCGCAGGCGGCAGCATCGGCTTCACCCCAGCCCCCACAGGCGCGAGTGTCAGCACATCCGGCAACACGGTTGTTGGCAACTACGCCGTCAGCGACACCAGCCCCAACGTGGGGGGGGCCAACTTCATCGGCGCCCCCGTCTTTGTCGGCACCCTCACCATCACCCCCAAGCCCGTCACCGCCAGCGCCACAGGCGTGAGCAAAGTCTATGACGGCAACACCAGCATGACAGGCGTCAGCGTTGGCTTAAGCGGAAAAGTCACGGGCGACAACCTCACCGTCAGCGGCTCAGGCGCGTTCTCGCAAAAGAGCGTGGGCTCAAGCCTGGGCTACACCATCAGCGGCATGGCCCTGAGCGGCACAGACGCCAGCAACTACAGCCTGTCGGGCGGCACCAGCTTTGCCGGGTCTGACGGGGTGATCACCGCCAAGCCTGTGACCGTGACCGGGATCACGGCAGCGGACAAGGTTTATGACGCCACAAACGTGGCAACCCTACTCGGCACCGCCGCAATTGCCAAGGTAGCCGGAGATGACGTCACCGTCACTGGGACGGGAGTAGGAACTTTTGCAGACAGCAGCGTGGGTAACGCCAAGCCTGTGACGGCGACGGGTTACGCGCTAACGGGTGGCGACGCCGGGAACTACAGCGTCTCTCAGCCCACAGGCCTGTCCGCCAACATCACACCAGCCCCAACGCCAGCCCCAACACCAGCACCAACACCAGCGCCAACACCAGCGCCAACACCAGCGCCAACACCAGCCCCAACGCCAGCTCCGACACCGGCACCAACACCGGCTCCGACACCAGCCCCAACACCAGCCCCAACACCAGCCCCAACACCGGCCCCAACACCGGCCCCAACACCGGCCCCAACACCGGCCCCAACGCCTGCCCCAACGCCAACGCCAGCTCCGACGCCAGCCCCAACACCAGCCCCAACACCAGCCCCAACACCAGCCCCAACACCAGCCC
>ERZ724524.67-NODE-67-length-64263-cov-5.432469_pt1 | contig 64263 bp, 68 predicted proteins | sample MGYA00376057_ERZ724524 | MGnify/ENA primary metagenome ERZ724524 (study PRJEB28724, sample SAMN07190888) | wastewater metagenome | isolation source: influent of sewage treatment plant in Hong Hong | place: USA: Christiansburg, Virginia | collected 2016-03-01 ...
TGAACGAAATTCTCGGGCTCTACCTTGACACCCAATTAAACCGAGTGGTCAATGTCGCCTTGTGGAAAGAAGGCACTCTCACTCTTGCCACCAGCAACAGCACCGCCGCTGGTCAACTCCGCTATCTTAGCCGCATTCATTTGCAGCGTTTACGCCAGCATGACGAGTTTTGTGGGCTACTGCGCATTAAGGTTGTGAGCGCCCCACCAAATCCGACATCCCGGGAAAAGCCCGCGAATCCTCTACAGCGACTCAGCCCGGAAACCGGCAAATTGCTGAAGGAGTTGGCCGAGTCACTTGGGCAGGGGGAGGTTAGCGAAGCAATACGCCGATTGGCAAGACATGCCCTGACCAACGGGGCCTCTAACTGCCCGACACCCGAAAAGCAAACAACTAATTGATTTAATTGTATTTATTTAGATGCTCGGCCTTGATATAGGAGATCGGCGCCTGACTTTCGTCACTAAATGTCACAATTTCCCACGCATCTGGCTGCTCTAGCAGCGCCCGTAGCAGCAGATTATTAAGACCGTGCCCAGACTTGTAGCCCTGATACTCACCGATGATGCCGTAGCCGAGCAGATAAAGATCACCAATCGCATCCAGCATTTTATGACGGACAAACTCATCTTCGTACCGTAGCCCCTCTGCATTCATGACACCTTCGTCATCGACGACAATGGCGTTCTCCATGCTCCCGCCCAAGGCCAAATTTTTCGAACGCAGGTATTCAATGTCTCGCATAAAACCAAAAGTACGCGCGCGACTCACTTCCTTTACATAGGCAGTGGTGGAAAAGTCTACTTCCGCATACTTGTGATCGTCATGAAAGGCCGGGTGATCAAAGTCGATGGTGAAGCGAAGTTTAAAGCCATCGTAAGGCTCAAATGCCGCAATCTTGTCGCCCTCTCGAACCTCAACGCGACGCTTGATACGGGCAAAACGCTTGGGCGCATCTTGCTCGACGATGCCGGCAGCTTGAATCAGAAAAACAAATGGCCCTGCACTGCCGTCCATAATCGGAATCTCACCCGCGGTGCAATCAATACGGGCATTGTCGATTCCCAGCCCCGCCAGAGCGGACATCAGATGCTCAACGGTTGAAAGGCGAACGTCACCTTGCACCAAACTGGTGGCCATTGACGTATCACGAACCATCAATGCTTTCGCTGGCAACTCAACGGGTGGATGAATATCGGTGCGCACGAAAATAATGCCGGTATCGACGGGGGCTGGCATCAGAGTAAGAAATATCTTCTCCCCGGAATGCAGACCTACGCCGCTGGCGCGGATGGTGTTCTTGATGGTGCGCTGTCGCAACATGTGACAAATTATTTCAAAGAAATGAGAAGGCGATGGTAACAGACATAAAGTCTGCCGCAAGACAGGCCATCGGGAAGAGAAACGAACCGGTCGGGAGAGAGAGTATCGACCGGTTCGTTCAAGGCAGGCAGCGTGGAATCAGTCCGCCTGGCGACGCAAAAATGCTGGAATATTCAATAGGTTAGCATCCGTTGAGCGTGGTGCTGTGCCGCCATTGGCCACCTTCTGGTTACGCAGGTAAGCCGGGGTATCGTAGTCATAGCTAGCACTGCTGGTACCAGTGGCGGCTGTCGTAGCGGCTTGTGCTGGTCGAGCAGCAGGAACTGGTGCTGGCTGACCGGCAACTAAACGCATTGGCGTCGAGGCTGTGGCAGCAGCCGACTTCGGCAAGCCTGTAGCAACTACCGTCACGCGCAGCTCATCACCCAGACTAGGATCGAGAATAGTACCGATCACAACAGTGGCTTCAGGCGATGCAAACTGAGCAACGATTTCGCCAACGGTAGAGTACTCATCCAGACCAAGGTCTTCATTGGCGGCGATGGAAACGAGCACGCCGCGAGCGCCATCCAGACGAATGTCATCCAGCAGCGGGCTATAAATAGCCATTTCAGTTGCCAGACGAGCACGATCATCGCCCTTGCCAGAACCAGTACCCATCATGGCCAAGCCCTGCTCGGACATCACGGTACGCACGTCGGCAAAGTCGACGTTAATCACACCAGGCTGCAGAATCATGTCGGCAATACCTTGCACGGCATTCTTCAACACATTGTTGGCGGCACGGAATGCTTCGATCATGCTGACTTTGCCCAGCACCGCCTGCAGGCGATGATTAGGAATGGTGATCAGTGAATCGACATACTGCGACAGATTTTCGATACCGCTGTCTGCCACGTCCATGCGACGCTTGCCTTCAAACAAGAAGGGCTTGGTAACAACGCCTACAGTGAGAATGCCCATTTCCTTGGCAACTTCTGCCACGACTGGAGCACCGCCAGTTCCAGTACCACCACCCATGCCAGCGGTGATAAACACCATGTCGGCACCGGTTAGCGCATCGCGGATACGGTCGCGATCTTCGATTGCTGCTTGACGGCCCACTTCAGGGTTAGCACCCGCGCCCAAACCACGGGTAATTCCCTGCCCCAAATGCAGATGGGTACGGGCATGCATTTTAGCCAGTGCTTGCAGATCGGTGTTGGCACAGATGAACTCTACGCCTTCCACCTGACTGATCACCATGTGCTCAACAGCATTACCGCCGCCGCCGCCCACACCAATGACCTTGATAACCGCTGCACCGTGTTGCGGAACGTTGTCCGCCAACTCGAAAATCGCCATTCTCTCTCTCCTTATACTCAAAAATAATGTACTGCTTTTTTTGCTATTGCCGGGTGTTCCACTCACCCGGTCACCTTTCAGAAGTTCTGCTGCATCCAGTCCTTGAACTTCTGAACGATTCCGTCCATGCCGAGATTCAGCTTGCGCGTCGACTCTGGCATTGAATTTCTGTTTGGGTTTTTAGTGCGTCCATACATCAGCAAACCAACCCCTGTGGAGTAGATTGGGTTGCGCAGCACCTCGCCCATGCCACCCACCTTGAGTGACTGCGGCATACCGATACGTACCGGCATGTGAAAAATCGACTCTGCTAATGCCGAGGCATCTTCAATCTTGGCGGAACCGCCAGTCAGCACGATGCCGGCAGCCAACTTACCGGTGTAGCCGGCGCGCTCGATTTCGCTCATGACCAGAGAAAACAGCTCGTCGTAACGTGGCTCAACCACAGCGGCCAATGTCTGGCGCGACATACGACGCGCCGCACGATCACCCATGCCCGGGACGTTAATACTGTCATCCGGGTTTACTTGTTGGGCGACGGCACAGGCGTACTTGATTTTGATCTCGTCTGCATCCTGGGTTGGCGTATGCAATGCCATGGCAATGTCGTTAGTGACTTGATCGCCCGCAATCGGAATAACGGCGGTATGGCGGATGGCGCCCTTGCTGAAAATAGCCACATCCGTAGTACCCCCACCGATGTCTACCAGGCAGACACCGTGCTCTCTTTCATCTTCGGTCAGCACGGCATAGCTGCAGGCGAGCTGATCCAGAACAATTTCATCAATCTCGATGCCACAGCCGCGTACGCACTTTTCCAGGTTTTGCATGGCGTTGGTTGAGCAGGTCACCAGATGCACATGGCCTTCCAGCCGAACACCAGACATTCCGAGCGGATCACGCACGTCGCCCTGATCGTCCACCTGAAACTCTTGCGGCAGGATGTGCAGAATGCGTTGGTCGGTCGGAATAGGGCCTGACTTGGCTGCGTCAATCACACGATCAACATCGCCGCGCTGAACTTCGCCATCACGGATGGCGACCACGGCCTGTGAATTGCGACCACCAATATGTGAGCCAGCGATGCTGATGAAGGCAGAGTGAATGCGGCAGTCGGCCATAAGCTCGGCTTCGGCAACAGCGCCCTGTATCGATTGGATGGTCTGCTCGATATTAACGACCACGCCTTTTTTCATGCCGCGAGAGGGCTTCATGCCAACGCCGACAATGTCCAGCTCGCCATCGGCGGTGACCTGCCCGACCAATGCCACCACCTTTGAGGTGCCAACATCGATCCCGACGATCATCGGATTGTTTGCTGAACTTGCCATCTCATCCCTACCCACTTTGCGAGAGCATTTTTAATTAAAAATGCCATCTCGAATCATAAATTTTCTACGCGAAAAATTACACACTTGGCGTCGGATTTTTCATGTTTTTTTGCACTTTCCAACCTACTGCAATGCCATTCCGGTAACGCAAATCTATCGTCGCAATATTTTTGGCATCTGGCTTGAGCTGGCGCTCGTAGAGATACGCAAAACGCTGCAACTTTTCGATGGTATCGACCTGATCAATCACCAGTCGGATGCCATTATCCAGACGTAAAAACCAACTCATGCGCTCAGTCAACTCAAGCTCAACAATGGTCATACCAAGCCCGCGTAAAATACTATTCATGGCGCGGTACTGCTCCATCACTTGCATGGACTTTGTTGCTGGCCCAAACAATACTGGCAATCCTTCCATGCGCTCCGTCTGTATCGGTGCAAATAACTCGCCGCGCGAACTGATCAAACCCTGCTGTCCCCAGTACGCTACCGGCTGCTTCTCACGAATGTGGACTCGGATACCATCGGGCCATTGCCGGCTAACACGTACTTCATCCACCCACTCTGATGTCGACACGACGTCATGAATGCCTACAAGATCGACCGTAAAATAATTACCGTTAGCAACTGGAGCCAGTGCTGCTGCCATGGCGCGTTTATCGACATGCAACAACTCACCATCCACTTTTACTGAGGCCACAGGCGTTTTTGCCAACCATTGCTGTCCTACTTTCACCACTCCCCACAGGAAAACGATGGCGGTAACTACCAACAACAGCGTCGATGCGTGCCGCATGACTGTCTGCTTTTCCGGCAGAGCGAGAGTGGGAGCACTAGCAACAGTGCGGCGAGTGGCCTGCATCATGTCTGCGAGCCCTCCAATGTCTGTGCCAGAATCGTGAGTACCAACTGCTGAAATGCCATGCCTTCGGCGCGGGCGGCCATCGGCACCAGCGAATGATCTGTCATGCCTGGAACCGTATTGACTTCGAGCAGCCAGAACTGACCTTGCTCATCCATCATGGCGTCAATCCGGCCCCAGCCTCGGGCACCGACAATGCGAAATGCCTCAAGTGCCAGTGCTTGCAACTCTTTTTCCTTGGCTTCGGGCAAGCCACAAGGACAGAGATACTGCGTATCGTTGGACTGATACTTGGCTTCAAAGTCGTAGAAGTTGCGGTCTGTCTGCAGGCGAATGACGGGCAAAGCACGATCGCCCAGAATAACGATGGTGTATTCGCTGCCAGTGATCCAGCGCTCAGCAATCACTTCACTGTCATAAGTGGCTGCCGTGGTATATCCCTGCGGCAGCTCCTCTGCCTTCATGACCTTGCACATACCAATACTGGAGCCTTCGTGTGCCGGCTTGATCATGAGCGGTAGGCCAAGCTCAGTGGCCACTTTATTAAAATCCATACCGGCAAAGAGGCGGCGGTAAGCAGGAGTAGGAAGACCAGCACCCAACCAGATCAACTTGGTGCGTGCTTTGTCCATGCCAACCGCCGATGCGAGTACGCCACTGCCGGTGTAGGGAATCTTCATCAGCTCGAGAAGACCCTGCATGGTGCCGTCTTCTCCACCACGGCCATGCAACACAATAAAAGCGCGGTCGTAATTTGCCAGCTCAGCAACACTGCGCTCAGCCGGATCGAACGCCTCGGCATTAACGCCCGCCGCCTGAAGTGCATTCAGCACTTCCTGACCGCTGAGCAAGGAAATCGGGCGCTCGGCGGCGGTACCACCCAGCAGTACAGCCACTCGTCCGAACTGACGAACATTCATCTCCACATTCACAGTATTTTTGCTTTCCGAGTTCAATTGACTGCCTCCTTCAAATAGAGACCGTTTTGAGCCAACTCCAGCGCCACAGCACCAACCGTGCCTGCTCCTTGCGTCAACAGCACATCACCAGGCTGTAGCACATGCGACATTAGGATGCTTAGTTCCGTGGCACTCTCCACAAATACAGGATCGATAATGCCGCGCGTGCGAATACTGCGCGCCAGCGAACGTCCATCTGCACCGGGAATAGCTTTTTCGCCTGCGCTGTAGACTTCCAGCAGAAGAAGCGCGTCAACTGTGGAAAGCACTTGCACGAAATCATCGAAGCAATCTCGGGTACGTGTATAGCGATGCGGCTGGAACATCATCACCAAACGGCGACCAGGGAAACTCTGACGTGCTGCCTTGATCGTGGCATCCACTTCACGCGGGTGATGCCCATAATCATCCACCAGACACACACTGCCTTCACCGAGAGGAAAGTCTCCGTACTGCTGGAAACGACGCCCTACGCCTTGAAAACCTGCCAATGCGCCAACAATTGCATCGTCACTGACCTTTTCATCCGTCGCAATTGCGATGGCAGCCAGTGCATTTAGTACGTTGTGCATGCCGGGCAAATTAAGCGAAATGGGCAGTGGCTCATGCCCTGAACGCAAAACGGTGAAGTGTGTGCGCAATCCATCTTGGCGAATATCGACAGCCTGTACATCATTTCCATCTTGCAGGCCGTACGTGATGATCGGGCGCGCCACTTGCGGCATTACTTCGCGAATTACCGGGTCATCCCCGCACAACACGGCCAGGCCGTAAAAAGGCAAGTTGTGCAAAAAGTCGACAAAGGTCTGCTTCAACTTGTCGAAGGACCCGCCATAGGTATCCATGTGGTCGGCATCAATATTGGTGACCACTGCGGCCATTGGCTGCAGATGCAGAAATGACGCATCGCTTTCATCCGCCTCGGCGACAAAATAACGACTCTCGCCGAGACGTGCATTTTTCCCCGCACTGTTGAGCAATCCACCAATCACAAATGTTGGGTCACGACCATCCTCGCCCAGAATGGAAGCAATCAGACTGGTAGTAGTCGTCTTGCCGTGCGTACCGGCAATGGCAATGCCATGGCGATAGCGCATGAGCTCGCCTAGCATTTCGGCGCGGCGCACTATCGGCAGACGGGCTTCACGGGCTGCAATAATCTCAGGATTCTCTGCATCAATCGCGGAAGACACCACTACAACATCTGCACCACTAATATTCTCGGAGCGGTGGCCGATGAAAATCTGCGCACCTAAGGACTGCAGTTCCTGTGTCGCCTTGCCTGCTTTGATATCCGAACCGCTGATGTCATAACCCTGATTTAGCAAAACTTCGGCAATACCACACATGCCTGCGCCGCCCACGCCAATAAAATGCAAACGACGGATGCGTCGCATTTCTGGGATTTCAATCAGTCGCGAGCGATTGCTGCGCTTGTTCATTTTCCACCTCGTAGACAGGCCGCAACGACCGTGTCTGTTGATTCTGGTTGCGCTTTGGCGCGTGCTTTACGAGCCATGCTCAGTAAGGCATCACGATTCATCAATGGTTGTAGCTCACGGGCCAGCTTTTCCGCTGTCAGCTCTTTCTGGGAAATCAACAAAGCCGCACCGGCATCACTCAGGTATCGGCCATTGGCTGTCTGGTGGTCATCTACTGCGAAAGGATAAGGAATGAGCACTGAAGCGACACCGGCAGCCGCCAGCTCCGATACGGTTAGCGCACCAGAGCGACAAATCGCCAGATCCGCCCAGCCATACATCGCGGCCATGTCGTCAATGAATGGCAGTACATCGGCCTTCAGGCCAAGGCCACGGTATTGAGCAACCGCTTTTTCAGTGTTTTTCTTACCGGCTTGATGACGAATCTCAATAGGCATCTGACCTGCGAGGAGCGATAGAGCCTCTGGAACTAACTCGTTCAGAGCGACGGCTCCCTGACTGCCGCCCATAACCAGGACACGCAATGCGCCATTTCGTTCAGCAAAGCGCGCATCAGGCACAGGTAAAGCAGCAATATCGATACGTACCGGATTACCTACACATTGCACTTTTTCGGAAGCAGGAAAAGCACTTGGAAATGCTTCCAGCACACGGGTCGCCATACGTGACAGCTGGCGGTTGGTAAAACCAGCCACCGCATTTTGTTCATGAATGATGAGGGGCTTGCCCAGCAAACGTGCTGCTACGCCACCCGGCCCAGTGACATAACCGCCAAGGCCAATCACACAATCTGCCTTTACAACCTTAAGCGTGCGCATTGCTGCAATCACACTACGAGCAATTTTGAATGGTGCCATCAGGAGGCGAACAAGGCCCTGCCCACGTACTCCGCTGACATCAAGATAAGTGATATCAAAGCCATGTGCTGGCACCAGATCAGCTTCAATACCAGCACGCGTGCCCAGCCAGTGAATACGCACGCCTTGTGCACGCAAAGCTTCTGCCACCGCTAGCGCAGGGAACACATGCCCTCCCGTGCCACCCGCCATAACCACTACACTTTTTACTGAAGGCATCATGATCGCGCCCTCTTCGCTGCAACAGGAACATTCTGCGAATTTTCTGTATCAATTCGCAGCACCACTCCCAGCATAATGAACACCATTACCAAACTGGAGCCACCATAACTCACCAGTGGTAACGTTAATCCTTTGGTGGGAAATAGCCCCATGTTGACGCCAATATTGAACAGCGCCTGCATGCAGATCACGAAGGCAACGCCGTATGCTACGTATGCACCATAGAGCTTTCCGCCAATTTCAGCATTTTGTCCGATACGCAAAATAGTGCGCACTAATAGCCAGAACAAGGCAATCATGATCACCACGCCAACCAAACCAAATTCTTCGGCGTAAATGGCAAATACAAAATCCGTGTGTGCCTCTGGAAGATAGGAAAGCTTCTGAATGCTGCGCCCCAAACCAACACCAAACCATTCGCCGCGACCGAAGGCGATCAGGCTTTGAGACAATTGGTATCCAGAATCAAACTGATCTGCCCATGGGTCGGTAAATGACACCAAACGCTTAAGACGGTAAGGCTCAAGAACCACCGCAAGCACTCCGGCAACTACGACTAAACCGAACATTGAAGCAAACTGGAGTAGAGGAGTACCTGCCAAGCAGAGCATCACTATCACGGCAGAAACCATGACGGCACTGGCACCAAAGTCTGGCTCCAGCAATAATAAGAAAACACCGAACAGCACGACTAAGCCTGGCGCAACCAACCCTTTCCATTGGCTACGCACCATTTCCTGACGACGCACCAGATACGATGCCATATAAAGAACAACGGCAAATTTGATCACTTCCGAGGGCTGAATAGTCAGTGGGCCAAGCCCTATCCAGCGCATGCTGCCATTAATACGGCGCCCGATACCTGGAATCAGCACCACTACCAACATCAGAAAAGCCAGTGCCAATATCCAGAGTACATATTTCTGCAGCGTGGCTACGGGAACACGCATAGCAAATGCGCCTGCACCTAACGCAATAACCATCCAGATCAGATGCCGTATCAAGAAATAGAATGTACTGCCGTAACGTGTCTCGCCCACTTCCATAGAGGCCGAAGAGACCATTACCAAACCGAGACAGCAGAGAATGCCGACACACAACATGAGCAGATAGCGTGATGTTACTCCGCTCATCAAGCCTGGCATCACTGCGGGAATCGGCAATGCTTTCACATCAACCTCCACACACAGCATTAACGGCAGTGACAAACTGTTCGCCGCGGTCTTCGTAATGTTTGAACATGTCGAAGCTAGCGCAGGCCGGCGATAACAGTACGGCATCACCTGAGCATGCCAACCCACGCGACAACTCAACTGCTTCCACTAGGCTGGTTGCATTCACTTTCTGCACGCTGCCTGCCACCGCAGCACCAATCTTCGAGCCATCTTCACCGATGAGAACCAGTGCTTTTGCAAAGCGCGTAAGTGGATGTGACAGAGGTGAAAAATCCTGGCCTTTCCCAACGCCACCTGCAATCAGGATCAGCTTGCCGTCAATAGAGGCTCCCAAACCATTAATAGCCGCCAGTGTGGCGCCAACATTAGTGCCCTTGGAATCGTTGTACCAGGCAATGCCGTCCTTCTCAGTGATCAGCTCACAGCGATGGCGCAGGCCTGCAAAGTTACGCAAGGTTTTCAGCATGATCGGCATCGGCAAGCCCGCGACTTGCCCCAATGCCAGGCAAGCCAATGCATTAACCACGTTGTGATCACCACGGATTTTCATGTCACGCACAGGCATCAGCAGAGTCTCTCCCTGCGCCAGAAATTTCTCGCCATTTGCTACGATCACACCAAACTCGTTATCGACAGGCGCATTCAGGCCAAAACTGGATGTCGGCAAACCCTTTGTAATTGCTGGCGCGGTGAGTGCATCGTCTCGATTGATTACACAATGCTGGCAATGGTTGAAAATTCGATACTTGGCAGCGCAATAGGCAGGCATGGAGTCATAACGATCCATGTGGTCTTCACTAATATTGAGCACAACAGACACTGCTGCTTGCAATGAGTGTGTTGTCTCCAACTGAAAGCTGGATAACTCCAACACATACATCTGCTGCTCTCCGTGCAAACGCAGCATGTCGAGCACCGGGAGCCCAAGATTGCCCCCAACGCCCACATCAATACCGGCATTTTTTGCCATCAGGCCAACTAAGGTAGTGACCGTGCTCTTGGCGTTAGACCCTGTAATAGCAACGATTGGTGCTTTTACTTCACGACAGAAAAGTTCGACATCTCCGGAAATTGGCACACCCGATTCGCTGCTGGCTGCAAGCAGTATCGGCTCGTTTACCGAAATACCTGGACTGGCAATGATTTCATCAGCGCTGCGCAACAGAGCAGCATCCAGCCCGCCCAGACTAACGATCACATCAGGGAACTCATCACGCAACTCGGCAAGGCCGGGCGGATTTTCGCGCGTGTCATTGACTGCCACCGCGAAGCCCCTGCCCTTTAAAAAACGCACACAGGAGAGGCCGGTCTTTCCCAGACCGACTACTACCTTCAACCCATTGCGCTCGTTAAATTGCGTCATTGCTGTATCACCGCAGTTTCAGTGTAGAAAGGCCAACCAACACCAGCATGAAGCTAATAATCCAGAAGCGAACAACCACCTTTGTTTCTGGCCATCCTTTAAGCTCATAGTGATGATGAATAGGGGCCATGCGGAAAATCCGGCGCCCGGTCAGCTTAAAGGACGCCACTTGCAGCATTACGGATACGGTCTCCATCACGAACAAACCGCCCATGATAAAAAGCACAATCTCTTGGCGCACAATGACGGCAATTACTCCCAACACCGCACCAAGAGCCAGCGCCCCCACATCGCCCATAAACACCTGTGCGGGATATGCGTTGAACCAGAGAAAGCCAAGTCCTGCGCCAATAATTGAGCCGCAGATCACCACCAACTCGCCTGAGCCGGCCACGTAGGGAATATGCAGATAGCTTGCAAATTTTATGTTGCCCGAGAGATAGGCAAATATGGCCAGCGCACCCGCTACCATGACAGTTGGCATGATCGCCAAACCATCCAGACCATCAGTCAGGTTGACTGCATTGCTGGTGCCCACAATTACGAAGTACGTCAGCACCACATAGAAAACACCCAGCGGAATAACAATCGTCTTGAACAGCGGAACAATCAGGCTTGTCTCAACAGGTGTGCGTGCGTAGTAATACAGAAAAACTGCCGCGCCAATACCTGCAACAGACTGCCAAAGGTATTTCCAGCGGCCCGGCAATCCTCGTGGATTTTTTTCTACCACTTTGCGGTAATCATCTACCCAGCCAACAGCGCCAAACACCGCCATCACGGCAAGCACTACCCAAATATACGGATTTTTAAGACTGGACCACAGCAGTGTCGAAACCGCGATAGAAACCAATATCAGTACACCACCCATAGTAGGCGTGCCTGTCTTGGCAAGATGCGACTGCGGCCCATCCGTACGAATGGCTTGTCCGAATTTCATCACGCGCAGTCGCTCGATCATCCACGGCCCCCACCACAGGGACAGCGCAAGCGCCGTGGCAATACCGAGCATTGCGCGCAGCGTCAGATACTGAAAGACCAAAAAGCCTTTATGGTACTGCGCTAGGAATTCAGCCAACCAAAGCAGCATCGATCAAGACTCCTTCTTATCCGCAATCGCGTCGACAACCTGCTCCATACGGGCAGAACGCGAGCCTTTAACGAGAAGGGTGACTACGCCTTCCAGTTCTTTTTCCAATTCTTCAATCAGCAACTGTTTTTCTTGGAATGCACGTGCATCCTGGCCAAAGCCACTGGCCGTAAAGTTGCTAAACTGACCTACGGTATAGAGCGCATCTATTTTTTTCATTCTTGCGTACTCTCCGACCTCTTTATGGCCTGACTCTGTGGCCTCCCCCAACTCCCCCATATCCCCCAGCACAAGCACACGACGGCCCGGCAAGTCTGCCAGCACATCAATCGCAGCTTTCACCGCAGCAGGATTCGCGTTGTAAGTGTCGTCAATCACGACACAGCGCTCGCCTCTGGACCTCAAGGCAAGTCGGCCGGCAACCGGTCGGGTATTTTCGATACCACGCACAATGGCCGCCAGCGGGACATGGCAGGCATGTGCCAATGCAGCGGCGGCAAGAGCGTTCATGACGTTATGGCGCCCCAGCAACTGCAATTGAACCGGTGCTGACTCAAGGCCTACATGCAGTACAAATGCCCACGCATGATTTACACCCATGCGCACATCACTGGCATGCACTGCTTTTGGAGATGATAGAGAAAATTCAATTTGGGAATGCTCGTGAGCAAGCTCACGCCAGTACGGTGCAAATTCATCATCATGATTGATGACTGCTATGCCTTCAGACTCCAAGCCGCCGTAAATCTCGCCCTTAGCTTCCGAAATACCGCGACGCGAGCCAAAGCCTTCCAGATGCGCCGTACCCACATTGGTAATAACCGCTGCATGAGGCGCCACCAAATCACTGGTATAAGCAATCTCACCCTTGTGATTAGCACCCAACTCGAAAACCCCAAAACGATGCGCTTCGCTAAGCCGCAGCAACGTCAGTGGCACACCAATTTCATTATTTTTGTTGCCGAGCGTGGCCAGCGTAGGGCCCATGCCTTCAAAAATACTGGCCACCATTTCTTTAGTGGTGGTCTTTCCTGCACTGCCAGTAATAGCCACTCGCGTTAACGAAAACTGTTCCCGCCAAGCCTTGGCCAAGCGCCCCAGTGCTACGAAGGTATCGGGCACCAGCACCTGCGGTATTCCTGCTGATGGATCAACACGACTCACCAGCGCCGCTGTCGCCCCTGCTTCTGCAGCGATTGCGACAAAATTGTTAGCATCAAAATTAGGGCCGGACAGTGCGATAAACATATCGCCCTCAGCCAGAGCACGGGTGTCTGTCGAGAAGGAACTGATTCCAGCATCCAAACCCACCAACTCTCCATCCAGAATTTTGGCTATCTGAGAGAGATTCATACAGACCTCCACGACGCAAGAGCGGCTCTAACTTCTTGCAAATCACTGAAGGGGTGGCGTATGCCAGCAATCTCTTGGTAATCCTCATGACCCTTCCCGGCCACAAGCACAATGTCATCAACCGAAGCCGCATGAATGGCATGCTGAATAGCCTTGTGCCGATCTGCCTCAACTACTACAGGCTTACCACCCACTCCTGCTTTTATTTCTGCAATAATTGCATCGGAATTTTCGGAGCGTGGATTATCAGAGGTAATGACAACGCCATCTGCCAGACGTACTGCAATAGCGCCCATTAGCGGACGCTTTCCTGCATCACGATCACCGCCGCAGCCGAATACACAGATTAGTTTTCCTTTGGTGTGTTCACGCAAGCTTGATAAAGCTTTTTCCAGCGCGTCCGGTGTATGCGCGTAATCAACCACCACCGTAGGATGCTCACCAACCAAGCTCTCCATTCGTCCTGGCACTGGCATAGCGGCCCGCAATGCTTCTGCAACATCAGCAAGTGGAAGCCCACTCGCGAGCAAACCACCGACTACCGCAAGAATATTGCTCACGTTAAAGCGTCCAAGCAGGGGCACTTCTAGGGAGAACTCTCCCTCTGGCGCAGCAACTTGCAATATCAGGCCCTTCAACGAGGGAATCACGCTGAGCGCACGAATATCGGCATTACTGTCTGCCGACTGGCTATAACGAATGCAGCGAACATCGGCTGATAGTGCCTGCTCGTATTGAGATGTTATCGGATCATCTGCATTGAGCACGGCAACCTTCAAGCCCGGCCAACGAAACAAGACTCCTTTAGCCGCGGCATAACTGTCCATATCGCCGTGATAATCAAGATGATCACGCGTGAGATTAGTGAATATCGCAATATCAATGCAGGTGCCATTCAAGCGTCCCTGCACCAGACCATGAGAACTGGCCTCCATTGCCACCACTTGTGCACCATCCCGCCGAAATCCTGCCAACAAAGCTTGCAGGCTGACTGCATCAAGCGTGGTGTGTGAGGAGCTTTCAAGCGCACCATAAATACCGTTGCCAATGGTGCCAAGCACTGCCGCTTTTTTACCAACGCGCATAAACGCGCCAGCCAACAAATTCGAGACGCTGGTCTTGCCATTTGTTCCTGTGACTGCCAATACGCTCATTTGCTGCGATGGCTGATCATGGAATCGAGCGGCTATCAGGCCAACCTGCTGCTCAAGCCCTTCCACAACGATCACGGGAACGCCACCAATAACCTGCTGTAATGGCCACTTTTCATCACGCTCCGCAAATACTGCAACGGCACCTGCTTTAATCACCTCTGCAATAAAGTCCCGGGCATCATGGGCATGGCCTTTCAGCGCAATAAACGCCATGCCGTGACGCACCATTCGGCTGTCCAGCGTCAGCGCCGAAATAGCTGTTTCTGCATGATTTGCAGGCGTATCTGGCCAGAGCATTTGTAGCGTTTTCATACGCCATCCCTCCGCGCCATAATTGGCGAGAGAGGCAACTTACCCTGCTGTGCAAGATGCTCAGCACTACGATCTGGCTCGACATTCATCATGCGCAATGTCTCCGCCATGATGCGGGAAAACACCGGAGCTGATACCAGCCCACCGTAATACTGTCCATTACTTGGGCTATCAATAACAACGGCGAGCACTATTTTTGGCCTGCTCGCGGGCGCCATGCCCACAAACGTAGACATGTACTGATCTGCCGAATAGGAGCCGCCAACAGCCTTGTGCGCCGTGCCGGTTTTGCCCGCAATGCGATAACCCGGAACAGCCGCCTTCATTGCCGTTCCATCCTGCGTTACCACTGACTCCATCATCGGAATCAACTGCTCTGCAATTTTCTGCGCAATAACACGTTCGCCTTTTACGGGCCCCTCAACTTTCGTAAAGCTCACTGGGCGTGCAATTCCACCACTGGCCAACGTTGCATACCCATGCGCTAACTGCAGCGCCGTTGTCGTCAAGCCATAGCCATAAGACATGGTGGCAATTTCTACCGGTCGCCAGCGCTCAGGCGGCTGCAATCTACCCGGGCTTTCACCAGGAAACCCTGATCCGGTGCTTTTTCCAAAACCAAAACGCGCAAAGAAAGTTGGCAGCGTTTCGGGTGGCAACGAAAGTGCAATCTGCGTTGTCCCAACGTTGCTTGACTTGGTAATGACGGTGCCCAGATCAATCACACCGTAATTTTGATGGTCTGTGACAAGTTTGTTGTGAACACGATAGCTACCTGGATTTGTGTTAAGCAAACTGCGTGCCGTGTACTTACCACTCTCAAGCGCCACCGCCACCGTAAACGGCTTCATCGTCGAGCCAGGCTCGAACATGTCTGTTACTGCACGATTACGCAGCTCATCAGGCTTTAACTTAGTACGATTATTCGGATTAAATGAAGGCTGATTGACCATCGCCAGCACTTCACCGGTTTCCACATCCAACGCCACCGCTGTGCCTGCTTTGGCACCATGCTGTGCAATTGCTGTCGCCAGTTCGCGATAGGCTAAATACTGTGTGCGCGCATCAAAGCTGAGGTAAATATCCTGACCTGTACGCGCTGGACGAATCAGCGCCACATCTTTGACTTTACGTCCCTTACGATCGAGCAAAACTTTTTTGGCACCTGACTCACCACGAAGCTTTTCATCAAAGGCAAGCTCCAAACCCTCTTGGCCTACATCATCCAGATTGGTAAAGCCCAGTAAGTGCGACGTCACTTCTCCTTCTGGATAGAAGCGCCGGTACTCCGTCATGCCATAAACACCAGGCATCTCACTGGCCAACACTGCTTCAGCCGCTTCGGGTGACAAATGGCGCTTTACATACATGAATTCACGCTTGCTATTCGCCTTGAGGCGACGCAAGACACTGGTAGCATCCAGATCCAGCGCCGAGGCCAACGCACGAACGTCTAACTTTCGAGCCAGTGCTTCCTTAGGATTTACATAAATCGACACTACCGGCGTACTCACTGCCAGTGGCAAGCCGTTGCGATCTTTAAGAATGCCACGATGAGCAGCGATTGGTTCTTCACGCACTATCCGTGCATCGCCCTGCCGACGCAGAAACTCCTGATCGATGACATGCAGATACAAGCCACGCCCAACCAAGCCGACAAAGCCGAGCGTCATGAAAAACACCAGAACCATATGGCGCTTTGCGAATATCAATTCATTCGTGCTGCTCATTGCCGCACCATGATGATTTCCGCTGCTGCAGGATTACGCATCTGCAACTGCTCTGTCGCTAACCTGCCAATTCGGCCATAGGCCCCCCAAGCATGCTGCTCAAGAAGCAATTGGCCCCATTCAGTCTCCAGACGATCGCGCGCTGCCTGCAGATTCTGCAACTCATGAAGATATTGGCGAGATTTATGCACGCTGTAAGTAACAGCGATTGATGAGCTGACCAGCGTGAGAATTATCAGTGTCAACAAAAACGGACCCTGACTCAGTAGCGGTAAGCGGGCAATCACATTCTGGAGCATGGGCTTCATTACACCACCCCCATCAGTTTCTGTGCCACACGTAAACGTGCGCTACGTGAGCGAGGATTGGCTTCTACTTCTGCCACTGATGGGTCAATTGCCTTGCCTACAATCTTTAATGTTGGCGTCAGCATATCGATGGTTATCGGCAAACCTCGTGGAAAATCATCACCCTTGGCTTCTTTCTGAAAGAACTGCTTTACCAGACGATCTTCCAGCGAATGAAAACTGATCACCGCCAGACGACCACCAGGGCACAATACTGCCAGTGCATCGCCTAAAAACTGCTTGATATCACCAAGCTCGTTATTGATGAAAATGCGAATTGCCTGAAAAGAACGCGTTGCCGGATGCTTGTGCTTTTCCCATGCGGGATGCGCCTCTGCCACAATCTCCGCAAGCTGACGAGTGCGCAAAATAGGGGTCTCTAACCGCACTCGCACAATAGCTCGTGCAATGCGTCGAGAATGGCGCTCTTCACCAAATTCAAATAACACACGCGCCAATTCACTTTCTTCTACGTCCGCAATCCACTCTGCTGCACTCTGGCCGCGCGTAACATCCATACGCATATCGAGCGGACCATCATTCATAAAGCTAAATCCGCGGCCGGCATCATCAATCTGTGGCGACGACACGCCCAAGTCGGCCAATATGCCATCCACATGGCCAACAAGGCCCATTCGCGTCATGACATCCAGAATTGAAGCAAATGAATCATGTACGATGGAAAATCTGCCATCTTCTGCCGCCAGCTCTTGTCCGGCTGCAATGGCCTGAGGGTCTTTATCAAATCCGATGACACGAGCGCCTGCATCCAACTGCGCCAACAAATGCCGTGTATGACCCCCTCGACCAAAGGTCGCGTCTACATAGGTGCCACTGCGTGTACCCAACACCGATACGACCGCCTCATTCAGGAGCACGGTCTGGTGGACGAAGGTATTCATGGTTATAACGCCAAGCTATCGAGGGCGGATGCAAGCTCCGGTGCGGAGAAGTCCGCCTGACCAGTTTCAGCTTGGAGCTTGTCCCAAGCCTGCTTGCCCCAGATTTCGCACTTCTTGCCTTGTCCGGTCAGGACGATGGCTTTCTCCAGTCCGGCAAATGCCCGCAGCTCAGGGCTCAGCAGAAGACGACCGGTACCATCCAGATTAACTTCGGTGGCGTAACCAATGAGACGGCGCTTGATTTTTGAGGAGTTCGGATTGGAAACAGGGAGTTTGGCCAAGCCAGCCTCGATGACTTCCCACTCGGGTAGCGGGTACATCACCAAACAACTTTCTGTCAGATCAACGGTGACGACAAACTTTCCTTGGCACGCAGCGAGCACACGCTCGTGGTATCGCGTCGGTAAACCGATGCGACCCTTGGCGTCCATATTGAGCTCGTCGTAACCTCGAAACACGATGTGCCATCCACTTGCTTAGTTTTAACTTCCAGAAATCGCCACAAAACTGCACTTTTCCCCACCTATAGTGAACTATAGATAGCTCGAAGCCTCAGCGTCAAGGCAGCACCAGAAAGCCCAAACAATGGAATAAATCTATGTATATCAATTAGTTACAAAGCACTGTGCATAATAACAGCAGTTGCCAACCCTATATAAAACAAGAGCTTGCAGGCACGTCTTAAAGCCGAATATGACCTTGTTTGGCACTAAGATTTTTTAGTTATTTACACATCTTTGCTGGAAACATCCGGCAATAACCCTGCATTGCACAGGGAAACCCGTCTACCGGCCTTTCACCGGCATCGAGAACGCAGAATTTTCTGCAAAATAAAGTGGAGTCGGCCTGTAAGCCGGGTTCTGTCGAGAACGATCATTCCTCTAGGCCCACCGTCGCCAGTGGGCTCAAGCAACCTACCCGGTTCCTGCGCGGGCCGCGCAAATGGAACCCTATTTGGTCTTGCTCCGAGTGGGGTTTGCCGTACCGGTCTGTTACCAGACTCGTGGTGCGCTCTTACCGCACCGTTTCACCCTTACCACGCACCCCACTTACGTGAGGCCGTTCGGCGGTCTGCTCTCTGTTGCACTTTCCGTCGGCTCGCGCCGCCCAGGCGTTACCTGGCACTCTGCCCTATGGAGCCCGGACTTTCCTCCCCTGCATTGCTGCAGCAGCGATCGCCCGGCCGACTCCGCCGCGGAGAGTACGCAGGACCCTCTTCCGTTACAAGAGGAATCAGGCCTGCTAGGTCATCCCTTCAATATCAGTGCACGCTCATACAAAGCATTTTTCTTGTGGCCGGTAATACTGGCCGCCAAAGCAGCTGCCTGCTTTACCGGCAGCTCTGCCAACAGAATGCCCAGTATCCGGTCGGCTTCCGTCCAGTCCTGCTCGACGGCCATATCCGGCATACCCTCAAGCACCAACACAATTTCGCCACGCTGCTGATCAGGATCAGCCTTTACCCACGCCAGCATCTCAGTAAGTGAGTACTGACGAACTGTCTCAAACGTTTTGGTCAGCTCTCGCGCCAACACGACACGACGCTCCCCCCCAATAACAGCCACCATGTCGTCAAGACACTCGACGATGCGATGAGGCGCCTCGTAGAACATTAAGGTTCGGGGCTCACTGGCCAGTTGCTGCAGACGATCGCGCCGGGCTGACGACCGTGCCGGTAAAAAGCCCTCAAAGATAAAGCGATCCGATGGCAGGCCTGCCGCCGACAGCGCCGCAATCGCCGCACAGGCGCCCGGAATCGGTACCACCCTTAGTCCCGCTGCCTGTGCTGCCGCCACCAAACGATACCCAGGGTCACTGATTAGCGGGGTGCCTGCATCCGAAATCAGGGCAATATCATCGCCCGCCTCCAGTTTTGCCAACAAACCCTCAACACGCCCCGCTTCATTGTGGTCATGTACGGCCATCAGGCGTGTTGAAATATTAAAGTGCTGGAGCAGGCGTCCGGAATGCCGTGTATCTTCTGCCGCCACCACCGATACTGCCTTCAGGGTGGAGACCGCTCGCGGACTCCAATCTTCCAGATTGCCAATAGGCGTCGCCACCACATACAGTACGCCCTTCATTTGCATGATTACCCCAGTCCGCCGCATGTTTTCACGTATCGCACAGCACATTACACAGTACATTGCACAGTACATGGCCCTGCCGACCGCCATGATACTCGGTCTTGCCCTCACTCTTCCTGCTAGCGCAGAAGAGATCGCCGTGCTGTTGCCACAAAAAGGCCGCCTGACCCAAGTTGGCCTGAGTCTGCGTGACGGACTGCTGGCAGCGTACTATCAGGATAGCCTGACGCACACCAATACCCCTCGCCTGCGTTTTTATGACAGCAGCGATAGCCCAGCCCCCGAGCTTGTTGCCCTAGCAGCCAACCAAGGTGCCAGTATCGTCATTGGCCCTCTCGATCGCGACCAGGTTCAAGCCCTGCTGAACGATGGCAGCCCTCCTGTCACTGTTATTGCCCTAAACCGCGGCGAAGGAAGTCAGCCCAACCTGATACAGATGGCTCTTGCCCCCGAAGACGAGATCAGTACGCTGGTACAGTGGATGAAGTCACGCGGCATTCAAGCCCCTCATATGCTAGCCCAAGCTGACGACACTACCGCCCCCCGCTTTCTCGCTCGCTTTGAAGAGGCTTGGCAGCCGGCTGATGGCCGCAAGTTGCCAAGCCACTATCTGGATAGCCGCCAGAAGGGAGGGATTGCCGCATCCATCAAAGCACTGAAGGACTCCACCAAAGGCGCAGATAGCTTCTTTTTGGCCAGCCCCGGCATAACCAGCCAAGTTCAGCCTGCACTAACCTATTATGGAATGAAGACTGCATTATTCTCCCTGTCTTCTGCATGGGACCCCTCGGCTGACACCGCCTCACTAAACGACCTAGATGGGCTCGGATTCTGCGGACTTCCCTGGCTGCTGTCAGATACAGGCCCAGAGCAGCAAGCACTTTACGAGGCACAACCAAGGCCTCTCGCCAACCATGATCGCCTGTATGCCCTAGGGGCAGATGCCTGGACCGTTGCCAGGTCACTGACTTTATTACGGCATGGTGACGCTCTCGATCTGCGTACCGGACAATTACGGCTCACCAATCAAGGCCATCTGACTCGACTACCCACTTGCGCGGAGATACGCCATGGAATGGCAACCGTTCTGCTCTCACCCCCTCCCCCCGACAACGCGGACCATCGGCGCTGAAGCTGAACAAGCGGCATGCCAGTTTCTTGAACAGAGTGGCTGTACGCTTATCTGCAGAAATTATCATAGCCGGCGCGGTGAAATTGATCTGATCATGCGTGAGGGTGATCGTTTGCTCTTTGTTGAAGTACGCTTACGCCGTAACGATGCCTTTGGTGGTGCGGCCGGCAGCATCACACATGCCAAGCAACAAAAAATCATTGCAAGCGCTAGGGCTTTTCTCCACCATCATCCGCACTTCTATCCACTCGACTGCCGTTTTGATGTCGTCACCCTGCAGCGCCATGCAGAACGATGGCAAATTGAGTGGCTACCCGGCGCCTTTATTTCCTGATCCCCGTAATGCAAGACAGAATTCTCACACTCACTGGCGACAGCATGCAAACGCTGACAGCCATTGCCGAAACCCGTATCACTGACATTGCTGCGCTCGCTCGCATCATGGTGGATGCACTGATGCAGGATCAGCGCATATTCTGCTGTGGCAATGGCGCATCGGCAGCGAATGCATTGAGCTTCGTCAGCAAACTGGCTAACCGTTACGAACGTGAGCGCCCTGCCTTTCCAGTAATCATGCTGGGACAGGACAGCGCGGTACTGACAGCCATCGCTGCGGATGTCAGCTTTCAGGATGTATTTGCCCGCCCCCTGCAAGCCCTTGCTCGCCCCGGTGATCTACTGCTGGCCTTAAGTGCCAGTGGTAGTGCTATCAACGTCGCGCAGGCAGCGCGCATCATGCAAGGTGCCGGCGGCCGCGTACTGGCACTCACCGGCGAAGATGGCGGTGAACTTGGTCGTACGATCTCACCTACCGATTTTCACCTGCGCTTGCCGGGCAACTGCCTTGCCCGCATCCACGAAGCACAACTGTTTGTGCTTAATTGTTGCTGCGACTTAATTGATCGCGAATTTTTCGGAGCCAATGATGTCTAGAATTTTCATCGCCCTCACCCTATCCCTGTTGCTGCCCGGCTGCGCCAGCCTTATCGCCAGTGCTACCGGGCCCGAGCCCATCGGTAAAGCAGCTGGCGATCGCACTATCGGTATGAGCCTTCAGGACAAAAGCATAGAAACCACAGCCAAAGTAAACATCATTAAGATCGACGAGCGCTTTCGTGATGCTAATGTCAACGTGATCAGTTTTTACGACAGTGTGTTACTCGCAGGGCAAGTACAGACAGAAGATCTAAAACAAAAAGCCGAGCAGGTTGTACGCTCGATTGCTGAAGTCCGTCAGGTCCACAATGAACTGACCGTGGGCGATGTTAGCTACTACGGTGAGCGCACCAGTGATGGCCTTATCTCCACACGCCTGCGTACCGCTTATACATTGGAAAAAGGCTTTCCTTTTTCGCGCCTGAAAGTATTCACGGTTGGTGGCACGGTATACCTGCTAGGCAAATTAACCACTGCCGAGGCTGATCAAGCTACGCTTATCGCCAGCCAATTGGCTGGCGTTAAAAAGATCGTCAAGATGATCGACTATTTGCCAGAGGCTCCAGGTAGCACCACAACGCCAACTACCGGCAATTAACTTCCCGCTGCACAATAAAAAGCCCGCAAGAATATGCGGGCTTTTTATTGCAGAAATAGTTCTATTTGACGACCCGCAGTGTCGGGCGCGAGGGCTTTTCCGGCTCTGGCGGTGGCTCATCATCACCAGAGTCATCCGATGGATAATCCTCATTTTCGTCAAAAAACATGCCTTGGCCATTTTCCCTTGCATAGATAGCCAGCACAGCGGCCATCGGTGCATTCACCACCATCGGCACACCACCAAACCGAGCAGAAAAGCTCAGGGCATCATTGCGAATAAACAAGTCCCGTACAGCACCAGGCGCAATATTCAGGACAATCCGATTATCCTGAACATATGCGGCGGGTACCTGAACGCCCTCTTTAGAGGCGTCTACAAGCACATGAGGGGTCAGGTCATTGTCCACGAGCCATTCATTGATGGCACGAACCAGATACGGTCGACTGGGCGTCATTCAGGGGTTTCTCCTCAAAGGGGCATAAAAAAAGGGATGGCATGCCATCCCTTTCCACGCCTGCATCCCGAAAGGATCAGGCACGTCGCATGTCACGTTCAGTATCTGACAAGCTGGCCAAAAAGGCTTCACGAGCAAAAATGCGATCCATGTACTTCAGCATATGCTTGCATTGTTTCTCTGGCAGCTCAATTTCCATCAAGCCTAGGCGCCAAAATATTGGCGCTGTAATGCAGTCCACCAAGGTGAACTCATCGCTCATGAAAAATGGTTTTTCAGAGAAAATAGGTGCAATGGTAATAAGGCTATCACGCAACTCTTTACGTGCTTTGGTCGTGGCAGCGGTATCTTTACCCTTGCTCGCCAGCAGAAGGTCCACATGCGGACACCAGTCGCGCTCAATGCGATACGCCAATAAGCGGTTCTGAGCACGAGCAACAGGATATACCGGCAAGAGCGGTGGATGAGGAAAACGCTCGTCCAGATACTCCATCATAATCTTGGTTTCGTAGAGCGCGAGGTCTCTATCCACCAAGGTCGGCAAGCTGTTGTACGGATTAAGATCAGCCAAATCCTCCGGCTTGTTGGCTCCGGTGACATTGATCACGTCAACGGAAACACCCTTCTCCGCCAGCACAATGCGGGCACGATGGCTGTAATGATCCGAACCATCGGAATAAAAAGTCATTGAGGAACGACGGGTAACCACACCCATACTTGTACTCCAGTAAAACGTGAGCGCCCTTTACAGGGATACTCTGAAAACACAAAAAGGGCAGCGACATCATCGCACCCTTGCGCGGCCTTGCATTGACATGAAAGGCTCAATACGAAACGCCCGGGCATGCCCGGGCGCTCGTGATATTACTTAATGTCCTTCCAGTATTCCTTGTTCAGGAACCACACTGGAATTAGCAGAATGAACAAGAAGATCAACACCCACACGCCAAGATTTTCACGCTCATTCTTGACGGGGTCGCCCATATAGGACATGAAGTTTACCAGATCACCCACCGCCTGCTTGTACTCCTCAGGCTTAAGATCTGCCTCGAGGTCGGCCATCACATGCGGCATGGCAACATCCTTGAATACCTTGTTGTTCACGCCATACGGACGAGTTTCATCCGGATAAAACGACAGCAAATAGGAATACACCCAGTTTGGTGACCGCAAGCGGGCTTCCAAGCTAAGGTCTGGCGGCGGCGCACCAAACCATTTGGCCTGATCATTTACCGGCGTTCTGCTAGTGATCTGATCACCAATCTTGTCGCCCGCAAAGAGCATGTACTCTTCAACCAGCTTCGGATCGATTTGCAAATCCTTGGCCATACGCTCATAGCGAATGTACTTAGCACTGTGACAGCCCGCGCAATAGCTAAGGAACAGTTTGGCGCCAGTCTGCAGTGATGCAGTATCCTGTGAGTTCACAGGAGCGTGCAGGCAGTGCGGTAACTCACCGCATTCGCTGCCGCCGGAGGCCTGAGCCACCAGCGGAGAGAGAGCAAAAAGAACGAGAGCAATCAGCTTTTTCATCAGTGGCTCCCCCCGGTCAGACGCTCAGGGACCGGCTTGCACTTTTCAATGGATGTGTAGACAGGCATAAGCAGGAAGTACAAGAAGTACAACACCGTCAGTATCTGGGCCAACGGCGTGTTGCTAATGCCGAAGGTTGTGCCAGTGGACGGCACCACACCCAAATAACCTAGAATCACAAAGCTAACCACAAAAATACCCAGCCAAACCTTGCTCATCCAGCCCTTGTAGCGAATGGACTTAACCGGGCTGCGGTCCAGCCAAGGCAGAACAAACATGATGGCTATCGCTCCACCCATCACAACCACACCAGGGAATGCCGAACCAAACAGCGATGGTGTGGCACGCAACATGGCGTAGAAAGGCGTGTAGTACCACACTGGTGCAATGTGTGCCGGTGTCTTAAGCGGATTAGCCGCCTCAAAGTTAGGGCGCTCGAGGAAGTAACCACCGCCATCTGGGAAGAAGAAAATCACGGCACAGAACACCATCAGGAAGACCACGATGCCAACCAGATCATGCACGGTGTAGTAAGGGTGGAAAGGAATACCGTCAACCGGATTGCCGTCCGCGCCTTTATTTTTCTTGATTTCAATACCATCTGGGTTGTTCGAACCAACATGATGCAGTGCAACCAGATGCATGAAAACCAGAGCCACCAACACCAGCGGAATAGCGACTACATGCAGAGCAAAGAAACGGTTCAGAGTGGCACCTGAAATTAGGTAGTCCCCACGAACCCACTCAACCAACTCGCCACCAACGAAGGGAACAGCACCGGCCAGATTAACGATAACCTGAGCTCCCCAGTAGGACATGTTGCCCCACGGCAGTACATATCCAAAGAAGCCTTCTGCCATCAAGCAGAGGTAAATCAGCATGCCGAAAATCCACAGTAGTTCACGCGGCTTGCGATAAGAGCCGTAGAGAAGCCCGCGGAACATATGCAGATACACCACCACAAAGAATGCCGAGGCGCCAGTGGAGTGCATATAGCGCAGCAACCAGCCGTACTCAACGTCGTACATGATGTAGCCAGCGACTGCGTCATACGCAGTGGCACTATCTGGCGTATAGAACATGGTCAGCCAGATGCCTGTGGCCAGCTGATTGACCAGCACAATCATTGACAGCACGCCGAAGAAATACCAGAAGTTGAAGTTCTTCGGGGCGTAGTACTTGGACATGTGATATTCGTAGGTTTCCGTCGCAGGGAAACGCGCGTCCACCCAACCCATCACACTCTTGAAGAGATTACTCATTAGGCGGCTCCCTTCTCGATACCGATTGTCAGCACCTTGTCAGACTCATAAAGATGCGGAGGCACCTCTAGATTCTTTGGTGCTGGAACACCCTTGTAGACGCGACCGGCCAGATCAAACTTTGATCCGTGGCATGGACAGTAGAAGCCACCCTGCCAATTCGTGACCGGAGCACCCTGAATCTTGCCTTCTTCCGGTTCGAAGAGTGGCGAGCAGCCCAGATGAGTGCATATGCCGATGAGTACCGAATACTCCGGTTTTATGGAGCGGTATTCATTCTTTGTATAGGCTGGCTGCTGACCTTCATTTGATGATGTAGGGTCAAGAAGATCACCCTCCACCTTCTTCATGCCTTCCAGCATGGCGGGGGTGCGACGAACAACCCAAACAGGCTTGCCGCGCCACTCCACCACCACCTTTTGCCCAGGCTCAAGCTGGCTGATGTCTGCGGTGACCGGGGCTCCAGCTGCCTTAACTTTGGCACTGGGAGTCCAGGACTTCACAAACGGTACTGCCACACCGGCAACGCCCACTGCTCCCACCGCACTGGTGAGGCCGATCAGCAATCGCCGACGCCCGACATTCACGCCGTCTGTACTCATCAAGTACGCTCCAAACAAAGAACAAAAGACGCCCGGTCACTGCTGCACTAGCACCCGAGCCTCAAAAAAAATAGCCTGTGAATAATAATGAAATCACCCACTTCTTACAAGGAGTGAACCCTTTATGACAAAGGAAATACATCCCTGATTATCACGACAATTCTCAAAAACATCAGACCAAAAAAAAGCCTCCAAGGTATACCCTGAAGGCTTTTTTTCGCGATTGGCTGGGGAACTAGGATTTGAACCTAGACAGACGGAGTCAGAGTCCGTAGTCCTACCGTTAGACGATTCCCCAACATTCGGACCATCTGCCAAGCCGCTTCTCGCAGCCTGACAGACCGATACCTCAAGGGTATTAACGCTTAGAGTACTGCGGACGCTTACGTGCCTTACGCAGACCAATCTTCTTACGTTCAACTTCACGGGCATCACGAGTCACAAAGCCAGCCTTACGCAGTGGCGGCTTGAGCGCTTCGTCAAACTCGATCAGTGCACGGGTAATACCGTGACGAATCGCGCCTGCCTGGCCACCGATACCACCACCGGCCACCGTGATCTTGAGATCGAATTTTTCCAGCATCTCAACCAGTTCCAGCGGCTGACGCACAATCATGCGTGCCGTTTCGCGGCCGAAATAGTTATCCAGCGTACGGTCATTAACCGTGATAACGCCAGTGCCAGCGCTTAGAAACACGCGAGCGGTTGCCGTCTTGCGACGACCAGTGCCGTAGTTGGTTTGTGCAGTCATGGTTTGCGACTCAAATCTTCAATTCTTGGGGCTGCTGAGCAGCATGCGGATGCTCGCCGCCAGCATATACCTTCAGCTTTGCCAGCATAGCACGACCCAGTGGACCCCTAGGAAGCATGCCTTTTACAGCAATCTCAATTGGCCTTTCTGGCTTAGCAGCAAGCAGCTTTTCAAAGCTGACGCTTTTCAGACCACCCGGAAAACCGGTGTGGTGATAATACATCTTGTCTTGGGCCTTGTTACCGGTAACGGTAATCTTTTCCGCATTGACGATAACGATGTAATCACCGGTATCAACGTGCGGGGTGTACTCAGGCTTGTGCTTGCCACGCAGACGGCGCGCCACTTCGGTCGCCAGACGACCAAGGGTCTTGCCGTTTGCATCGATCACAAACCAGTCACGCTTCACCGTTTCCGACTTGGCACTGAAAGTCTTCATTGCATTAACGCCTGTAACATAAGGGCAGCTGACGAAGCCGGACACCAAAAAAGGCAAGGCCCCGTCAAAGAGGACGCGAATCTTACCCAAGTGGTTCCGCTTTTACAACTGCCCTTTTAGGGAAAATTCCGGGCAGCCACTCTGCCGCCCGGAAAAACTCAGCTTACGTCCTCAGGCCAGCACGGCCCGGGCAATAATCGTCTTCATGATTTCGTTGGTGCCCCCATAGATACGCTGGACACGGGCATCTGCCCACATGCGAGCGATTGGGTACTCCCACATGTAGCCATAGCCACCATGCAGCTGCACACACTCATCAATCACTTCACACTGCAGATCCGTGATCATGTATTTAGCCGCTGCGGCTGTCGGTACATCCAGCTTCTTCTCCATGTGCAACTCAAGGCAACGGTCTACAAAAATACGCCCCTGCATGACCCTGGAGTGCATTTCTGCCAGCTTGAACTGGGTATTCTGGAAATCGGCGATGTGCTTACCGAAGGCCTTGCGCTCCTTTACATAGTCAATCGTAAGCTTGAGCGCGCCTTCCGCCATGGCGATGCCGTTGACGGCAATACCCAGACGCTCCTGCGGCAGTTCCTGCATTAGGTAGATGAAGCCCATATTTTCTTTGCCAATGCAGTTAGCCACTGGCACCCGGACATCTTGAAAGAACAGCTCTGAGGTATCCTGAGCCTTCATGCCGACCTTGTGCAGATTGCGACCCTTGGTGAATCCTGGTGTTCCTGCCTCGACAATAATGAGCGAAGTGCCTTTGGCACCTGCCGCCGGGTCAGTCTTTGCCACCACAATCACGATATCGGCATGCTGCCCATTGGTGATGAACGTCTTGGAGCCATTGATGATGTAGTGATCGCCATCACGCACCGCGGTGGTGCGAACGCCCTGCAAGTCAGAACCGGCACCCGGCTCCGTCATGGCAATAGCACCCACCATTTCACCCGAAACCATCTTTGGCAGATACTTCTGCTGCATTTCTGCGCTGCCGTAATGCTCGATATACGGTGCCACGATGTCTGTGTGCAGACCAAAACCAATGCCCGTCAGCCCAAGGCGGGAGATCTCTTCCATCACAATGGCGGAATACAGATAGTCGGCACCCACACCGCCGAACTCTTCCGGCAGGCATGGACACAACATGCCCTGCTCACCGGCCTTATTCCAGAGTGCGCGGTCAATCTGGCCATCTTCTTCCCACTGGGCATGGAATGGCACGGCTTCTTTCTCAAGGAACTTGACGACCATGTCTCGGAAGGCTTCGTGGTCGGAATTGAAAATACTGCGCGGAATCATGTTGGTCTCTCCAGTTGGTTGCCGCTTTTCTGTTTATACAATCTACTCGAAGAACCACCCTGATTCAGGGTCGATGCTCGCGAGCAAGATATTCGTGCGACTGCATTTCCAGCAGTCGCGACTGCGTACGCTGAAATTCAAATGCCAGCTTTTTACCCTGGTACAGCGATTCGATTGGGGCATCTGCCGAAACAATCAGCTTCACGCAGCGGTCGTAAAACTCGTCCACCAAGTTAATAAAGCGACGCGCTGAATCATCAAGGTTACCCGTCATCACCGGCACATTTGCCAGCAAAACAGAGTGATACTCGCGAGCCAGCTCAATGTAATCCGCCGCAGAACGCGCGGCGATGCACAAATCAGCAAACGTCACCCACAGCACATCATCCGTACAGGCAAGCACATTCACATGCCGGTCATTAATAATAATCGGCTGATTGCTCACCTGAAGCCCAGATGTCAGCTCGCCAAAGCTGTTCGCTAAGCTTTCTTCAGCCATTTCATCCAGCGGACAGTGATACAACTCTGCCTGCTCTAGTACGCGCAGGCGATAATCTACGCCTGAGTCTACATTTATTACATCACAGTGCTGTTTCAGCATAGCAATCGCTGGCAAAAAGCGCTCACGCTGCAAGCCATTTTCGTAAAGACGATCCGGCACGATATTGCTGGTCGCCACCAACGTCACACCTCGAGCGAACAGCTTTTCGAACAGGCCACCCAACAACATGGCATCCGTAATGTCTGTAACGAAAAACTCGTCAAAACAAATGACCACCGCCTCTTTACGCAACGTGTCTGCCACGATATCCAGCGGGTTCTGTGTTCCCCTCAGTGCATTCAGCTCCTTGTGCACTCGCTGCATAAAGCGGTGAAAGTGAATGCGCATCTTGCGACGGAACGGTAAGGCCTCAAAAAAAAGGTCCATCAGGTAGGTCTTGCCTCGCCCCACCCCACCCCACATGTACAGGCCTTGCACTGGTCGGCGCTGGTTCTTTTTTACCGACAACCGCCCTAGTCCGGAAGCTGTCCGAGAAGCGTCATACCGAGCGGTTAGCTCATCGCAGACGCGCTGAAGATGCCGAACGGCATTCGCCTGAGCGTCGTCGTGCCGGAACTCTGGACGAGTAAGGTCTTGCTGATATCGTTGCTGAGGCATGACAGGATTCTGCGATAAAAAACGAGACTAACCAGTCAATGGGGCGGCAGTTTACCCACTTGAGTGAGCGCTGCAACCCGATAATGACTGAACTGTACCTGCTTCCCTTGGTCAGATCAGGAAATCAAGTGGGCGGCCAATTCTGCCTTGAGGTCGGTCAAACGACCATGAAAGAAATGCCCTGCTCCGGAAAAAACCTTAAGAATGCAAGGCGGGCGTCTGGTTTCTGACCATTCTTTCATGGCGGCAGAGTCTACCACCTCATCTTGATCACCCATCATCACTAGGGTACCTGATGGTGGATGCAAGGCAGAAAAGCCTTCGTACTGTACCGGTGGCGCCACTAAAACCAACTGAACAAGATGTAAGCCGTCTGGTAGACGCCCCGAAGCTGCTGCACAAACCCAGGAGCCGAAAGAAAACCCGGCCAGATGAATTCGTCGTACCCCTTGCGTCTGTAGCCATGCCAAGGCAGCCAAAAGATCATCCACCTCTCCACGCCCCTGGTCATGCACTCCTTCACTGGCGCCAGCGCCACGAAAATTAAAGATCAGGACAGACAAACCTGCATCTCGAAAGGTGCGTGCCAGCGTGGTCACCACTTTGTTCGTCATGGTGCCGCCGTGCAGGGGATGAGGATGACAGACAATGGCCGCTTCTTCTTTACGGCTCTCACTGGCCACCACCCAGCGCGCCTCTAGCAATCCGGCAGGACCGGGGATCATAAAAGCGATATCTGGTCCGGATGACATGATGAAAATTCCTCAAGGCGACTTGGCGGGGCGGGACAATGCTATAGACTAGCGGTTAACGAATAAATGCCCGGCATGCTGGCCGGCAACCGCACAGGGAGAATCGCATGGGCTGGTTGATTTATCTGATCGTGTTTGCACTGGGTGGACTGGGTGGCTGGCTACTGGCCAGGTCGCGCAATCCTGATACCCGGGTACGTGAGCTGGAGACACACCTCACCGATCTGCAAGGCAAGTACGATCATTATCAGGAATCTGTTACCCAGCACTTTGGCGCAACGGCACAGCTGGCTAACGCCCTGACCACGAGCTTTCGCGAGCTGCACCAGCACATGCAGTTGGGCGCCCAGAACCTCTGCGCAGACAGCAAGCGGCACGGCAGCAGCAACCCGGCGAATGCGTTTATCAGCATAGAGGCACCCCGTAATGGCTTGGGCCATGCGGCACTGCTCAACGATGATGCCTATCTTTCTAGCGTTGAGCCGCCACGTGACTACGCCACCAAGAAGCCCAGTGACAGGGGCACCTTGGATGAAGATTACGGCTTTCGCGACTGATCCCTGTTGGGAGGGAGTAAAACCCCTCCCAGCAAAGAGACCGATAGCACCCTTACAAGGGGGTCGCCGTTATACTATCTGGTTACACCGGGTTATCGATATCAACAAACTCCACAAGCACACCGGTTTGCTGCTGTAAAAATTCACCCAGCGCCTTCACACCATAACGCTCCGTTGCATGGTGCCCGCAGGCGAAGTAATGGATGCCGCACTCCCGTGCTGCATGCACCGTCTGCTCGGAAATCTCCCCACTAATATACGCATCCAGACCGAGCGCAATGGCTTGGTCAATATATCCCTGTGCTCCGCCAGTACAGAGGCCGACGCGACGGATAGCAGGAGGCCCTGCCGCAATCACTTGCGGCTGACGACCAAGCTGCAACGCGATATGCGAGGCGAAATCTGTTGCCGAAAGAGGCACCGGCAGTACAGCAGTATTGCCGACACTGCGCGGATTACCGGGCTCTAGCGGTCCATCGACAGTTAAACCAAGTATTTTTGCCAGTTGCGCGTTATTGCCTAACTGCGGATGAGCATCCAGTGGCAGGTGGTACGCCAGCAGCGAAATATCATTATCCAGCAAGGTCTTGAGACGAGCCTTTTTCATGCCGGTAATCCGGGCATCCTCTCCTTTCCAAAAATAACCATGATGCACCAGTACGGCATCTGCCCCGCAAGCTACGGCCGCATCAATCAACGCTTGCGATGCCGTCACGCCCGTGACGATCTTGTTTACTTGGGCTCGCCCTTCCACTTGCAGACCGTTCGGACAATAGTCACTGAAGCGCGCTGGCTCCAAGGTTTGATCCAGTAGGGCAAGTACATCACGTAAGAAAGTCATACAAAACCGGGATTGAGAGACAGAAAGAGAGCGCCATACTCTCCCGAGTATGCTCAGAAAGGAACCCCTTCATGCGTTTCAAGATTCTGTTGCCTTGGCTGCTGCTGGCTGGCGTTTTGGGCTGGCTATGGATGCCGCACGCTCCCTCTGTCATTCCGAACATGACCCCCTCCCTGCCGACTGAACGAGCGCCGGTCGTCACCGTCCCTTCCCCCATTAGTGGGCCCGTTTCTTATGCTGGGGCCGTGCAAGTGGCGGCTCCTGCCGTGGTCAATATCTACACCACGCAGAAAATTGAACGGCAAATGCACCCCTTGATGCGGGACCCTTTCTTCAGGCGTTTTTTTGGCGAAGGACAGCCGGATGAACGCATGTCATCCAGCCTTGGCTCTGGCGTCATTGTCAGCCCGGAAGGCTATGTACTGACCAATAACCATGTTGTGGTGGAGGCCGACGAAATCCGTGTTGCTCTCAAGGATGGCCGCGAAACAACAGCCACCGTGGTTGGCACTGACCCTGGCACGGATCTCGCGGTACTCAAAATAAACCTTAGCGCGCTGCCGGTACTGCCATTCCGCGAATCTGCAATGCAAGTAGGCGACGTGGTACTGGCCATTGGCAATCCGTTTGGGGTGGGCCAGACCGTCACGCAGGGAATTGTTTCTGCTCTAGGCCGACAAGGACTGGGCATTAATACCTTTGAAGACTTCATCCAGACCGATGCCGCCATCAATCCGGGCAACTCTGGCGGCGCCTTGATCGATGTTGCGGGGAATCTGGTAGGGGTTAACTCCGCTATTTATTCGCGTAGCGGTGGAAATCAGGGCATTGGCTTTGCCATTCCTGCCAGCCTGGCCAAAAGCGTAATGCAAGCCATTATCAAGGATGGCAAAGTCGTTAGAGGTTGGCTGGGCATCGAGGTGCGCACATTGGATGAAGCACTCGCACATCAAATCGGTAGTCCTGTGAAAAAAGGAGTGGCGGTTGCAGGTGTAGTTCGCAATGGTCCGGCCCACAAGGGCGGCATGGAGCCAGGGGACATTCTAATCAGTATCAACGGCAAAGCAGTGCAGGATGCTCAGGATGCGATCAACCGGATTGCCGTGCTGAAACCCGGTAGTGATATGCGTGTGGTGGTGGTGCGTGATCGCCGCGAAGTAGAGCTAAAGATTCAAATCGGAGAGCGCCCGAAAGAAACGGGCTCACCCGCAATGGAGTAAAAAGAGGAGCCGCCAAATAGAAAATGTTGGCGGCTTCTAACCTAACTATCTGCTGACCACTTACCTGACGATCTACCTACCTAATACTGCGATCCAGCAAATGAAAGCGCGGCAATGACAAACGCCACCGTATGGCTGCCAGACGTATGAGCAGAACCACCAGCATGGCTAGCCCTGCCGTACTCCCCCAAGGCATGCTCAACTCACGCAGGCCAATGAATGCCAGTGAGCCCGCAATACAGGCGGTAGCGTAAATTTCCTTCTGAAAAATCAGAGGGATCTCGTTGCAAATAACATCGCGAATCACGCCGCCGGCCACGCCTGTCATGACCCCCATAATTACCGCCGTACTAATAGGCGCATCATGCTGTAACGCAACTTCTGTTCCAATTACGGTAAAAACTGCCAAGCCAAACGCATCGGCAATCAACAACCCGGTCTCGTGTATGGGTCGAGTGAAGCGCACCCACACCACGGTTGCCACTGCGGCCAGCGATGCCACCAGAATATAGGTATCGTTGCGAATCCAACTGACCGGGTGATTGTCGAGAATAAGATCACGTAAGGTGCCGCCGCCCAGCGACGTGATGATGGCGATCACCAGCACCCCGAATAGATCCATGGACTTGCGTCCCGCCATCAGTGCGCCGGTAATGGCAAAAACACCCACACCAAAAAGATCTGAGAGATAAAAGAGCTTTTCCATTACCCTTCCCTCGCTACAAGATAGCTTTCAGTGCGGCTACCAGCGCTGCATTCTGCGCAGGCGTTCCGATCGTAATACGCAGGAACTGCTCGATACGCGAAATGCGGAAATGACGAACAATCACGGACCGCTCACGCAGCCGTGCAGCGAGAGCACTGCCTTCATGCTCTGGATGTCGCGCAAATACAAAGTTCGCTGCAGACGGCAGTACGTCAAAACCCAGCGCCTCCATCTCAGCGACCAATGCATCCCGGCTATTTATTACCGCTTGGCAGGTTTTAGTAAAGTAGGCGCGATCCGTAAATGCAGCCGCCGCTCCTGCAATCGCCATACGCCCCAACGGATATGAATTAAAACTATTCTTAATGCGCTCCAGCGCTTCGATCAAGTCAGGATGCCCGACAGCGAGGCCAACACGCAGCCCCGCCAGCGAGCGCGACTTGGACAGCGTCTGTGTTACTAACAAATTGGGGTAACGATGAACCAGAGCGATAGCGCTCTCACCGCCAAAATCCACATAAGCCTCATCGACCACCACTACTGAATCGGTATTACGCTTCAGCAGCGCCTCAATGGCAGCAAGTGGCGTGAGCATTCCGGTCGGTGCATTTGGATTGGGAAAAATGATGCCGCCATTTGGTCGATCATAATCCTCAAGATTAATGGCAAAGTTTTTATCCAGCATGACTTGCTGAAACGGCACATTGTAGAGCCCGCAATAAACAGGATAAAAACTGTAGGAAATATCGGGAAAAAGAATGGGCAGATCATGCTTGAGCAGGCCATGAAATACATGTGCCAGTACTTCGTCCGAGCCATTACCAACAAAGACATTGGCTTTGGTAACACCGTAATAATCGGCAATCGCCTCTTTCAACACATCCGCATTGGGATCAGGATAAAGACGAAGGTCATCCGACAATTCTGCCTGCATGGCAGCGATAGCAAGTGGTGATGGACCGTACGGATTCTCGTTAGTATTGAGCTTGACGAGATTGGCTATCTTCGGCTGCTCGCCCGGCACATAGGGGACGAGATTATTGACGAAGGCACTCCAGAACTTGCTCATGCGAATGTGTCCGATGCGTGTCTGGGGCCGAGCTAAATCAGCCCCAGACAAGATTACGTGATGATGCGATATTCTGCGGAGCGTGCATGCGCTTCAAGGCCCTCGCCTCGAGCCAGCACAGAAGCCACCTTGCCGAGCGCCGAAGCACCCGCCGGAGAGCACCCAATCAGGCTGGTACGCTTCTGAAAATCATAGACACCAAGTGGCGATGAGAAGCGCGCCGTGCCCGAGGTCGGCAATACGTGATTTGGGCCAGCACAGTAATCACCCAGTGCTTCTGGCGTATGACGCCCCATAAAAATGGCACCGGCGTGACGAATTTGCGGCAGCAGTGTTTCCGGATTTTCTACCGACAACTCCAAATGCTCCGGAGCAATACGATTAATCAGAGACAAGGCCTCCCCACGATCACGCACACGAATCAATGCTCCGCGATTCGCCAGTGAAATACGGGCAATCTCGTGACGCGCGAGTGTGGGCAGTAATTTCTCAATACTGGCGTAAACGGCCTCAAGAAACGCACCGTCTTCTGACAGTAGAATGGCTTGAGCCTGCTCGTCATGTTCGGCCTGCGAGAACAGATCCATGGCAATCCAGTCTGGATCGGTCTTGCCGTCACAATAAATCAGGATCTCCGATGGGCCTGCAATCATGTCGATACCAACCTGACCGAACACCATGCGCTTTGCTGTTGCCACATAGATATTGCCAGGGCCAACAATCTTATCGACCCGAGGCACGGTCTCCGTACCATAGGCCAGTGCTGCAACAGCTTGGGCACCACCAATCGTAAATACGCGGTCTACACCGGCAAGATAGGCGGCAGCGAACACTAACTCGCTCACTTCACCTTTTGGTGTTGGCACCACCATGATGACTTCCTGCACGCCCGCCACTTTGGCCGGTATAGCATTCATCAACACAGACGAGGGATAGGAGGCTTTACCTCCCGGCACATAAATACCCACGCGATCTAGCGGAGTAATTTGCTGCCCTAATACCGTGCCGTCTGCCTCGGTGTATTGCCAAGAGTCTTGACGCTGTTTTTCATGATACACACGGACGCGATCACGTGCGGCGATCAACGCTTCACGCTCATGGGCCGGCAACCCATCAAGGGCCTCCTTGAGGCGCTGCTGCGGCACATCAAGATGTTGCGCATTTGGGGCATTTAGCCCATCAAAACGATTGCTGTATTCCAGCAAGGCGCGGTCGCCTTCACGACGCACTCGCCCTACGATTTCAACAACCGCTTCCTGCACTCCCGCATCGCTCACGCCTTCCCAAGCAAGGAGAGACTCAAGGCGACGATCGAAGCCTGTTTCGGTGGTATCAAGACGGGGAATGAGTTCGCTCACATCATGCTCCGGAAATTTAGTTCAGACAGACGTTTTTTCACGACGGGCAACGGCCGCAGCCAGCTGATCAAGCACTGGCTGAATAAGGCCATGCTTCATTTTCATGGCCGCCTTATTCACAATAAGACGTGACGTAATATGGGCAATCAGTTCGGTCGGCTCTAGGCCATTTTCCTTCAGTGTCTTGCCCGTATCCACTACATCGACAATGCGATCCGCCAGGCCCATCAATGGCGCCAGCTCCATGGAGCCATACAATTTGATCAACTCAACCTGTTCGCCTTTCTCGGCATAATAACGCTGCGTGACATTTACAAACTTAGTTGCCACACGTAAACGTCCTGTCACCACTGGCGCATTCACCGGCCCGGCGACCATCAAGCGGCAACGGGCAATCTTTAGATCCAGTGGTTCATACACGCCACTGGTATCGTACTCCATCAACACATCCTTGCCTGCCACGCCGATATCGGCAGCACCATTTTCCACATAAGTTGGCACATCAGTCGCACGCACGATCACGATGCGCACATCGGGATGAGTGGTTGGAAAAATCAGCTTGCGCGATTTTTCGTGGTCTTCGAGAAAATCAATTCCGGCCTCGCGCAACAGTGGCAAGGTATCGTTAAGAATGCGCCCTTTTGATAGCGCAATAATGATACCGCTCATTCCTCACCTCGTCCGGAGATACGGCGTATCGTTGCTCCCAATGCCTGCAGCTTTTCTTCAACGCGTTCATAGCCGCGATCAATGTGATAAATGCGGTCGACCAAGGTTTCGCCTTCCGCCGCTAGTGCAGCAATAACCAGCGACATGGACGCACGCAGGTCTGTTGCCATCACGGGAGCGGCCTGAAGTTTTTCTACGCCTGTGACGATGGCAGTGTGACCATCAACAGCAATTTGTGCACCCAAACGATTCAGCTCTGGCACATGCATGTAGCGGTTTTCAAAGATGGTTTCGATGATAGTACCTGTCCCTTCCGCTACCGCATTCACCGTCATAAACTGTGCCTGCATATCGGTAGGGAATCCAGGGTGGGGGGCTGTGCGGAAATTTATCGCTTTGGGCCGGCGACCTTCCATATCAAGCTCAATCCAATCCGGGCCAGTGGTGATCTTTGCTCCTGCTTCCTTGAACTTGAGCAACACGGCATCGAGCAAACCTGGATCAGTATCCAGAGTTTTTACACGTCCGCCGGTAACCGCCGCGGCGGCCAAGTAGGAGCCCGTTTCAATACGGTCGGCAATCACACGGTAGGTGCAACCATTGAGGGATTCAACACCATGCACGGTGATGGTATCGGTACCTGCTCCCTCAATCTTTGCTCCCATAGCAGTTAGCAGCCCTGCCAGATTGATGATCTCAGGCTCACGCGCTGCATTCTCAATCACGGTCGTGCCTTCGGCCAGCGTGGCTGCCATCAGCAAATTCTCGGTACCGCCCACCGTGACCATATCGAAAACAAAATGAGCACCCTTAAGACGGCCGTTCACCTTGCCATGCACATAGCCGTTCTCAACCTGAATATCAGCACCCAGTGCAATCAGGCCCTTCAGATGCTGATCAACCGGACGTGACCCGATGGCACAACCACCCGGCAATGACACTGATGCCTCACCAAAACGGGCCAGTAGTGGGCCGAGTACAAAAATGGATGCACGCATGGTGCGAACCAACTCGTAGGGTGCTACGGCGGTCGACAAGGTATTGGCGTTTACTTGCACCTGACATTGCTCACCAATCTCTACGGTCACTCCCATGTGACCCAGAATCTGGATCAGGGTAGTGATATCTTTGAGTTGCGGCACATTGGTCAACGTGACCGGCGTCTTCGCCAGCAGCGTGGCGGCCAGCAGTGGAAGTGCAGCGTTTTTTGCGCCGGAAATCTTCACTTCACCATCAAGGCGCGTACCACCGGTAATCAGCAACTTGTCCATCAGAGCTCTCAAAAAGTACGAAAAAAATCGTTTCCCAGAAACGAAAACGTCCGACATGAAGTCGGACAGGGATTTACATCGGTGCCAGAAGCATCAGGAAAAGAGCTTGATCTTGCGCCACTCTTCCTTGGTCAGGGTACGCATCGTTACTGCATGAATCTCGCCAGTGGCAATATGCGAATTGAGTGGGCCATAAACCAGCTGCTGCTTGGCAACCGGGCGCATCCCCTCAAAACGATCCGTCACCACCGTAACGGTGTACTTGCCACTGCCACCTTCAACCAGAACTTCTGCATCGGGGATCGCGAGTTCCAGCAATGTCTTGATTAAATCAATCATCATTAAATCATTCTCAAAAAACAGAAATTACACTTCCGGTAAAGCATCCGTCAGACCACTGACTCGAATGATAGCAAGGCACCGCTCTGGCACTTGTGTTAACCGCAGGCTCTGGCCTCGCGCAGCCGCCGCCCGTGCCCAACGCAAGAGCATGGCAACGGTCAGGCTGCTGGCTGTCGTCAAACCTGCCAGATCAACTGTCGGCGACGAGCTTATACCCGCAAGCAAGCCAAGGCCTTCCGCACACAGAGCCTCTGCATTATCGTAGGTGACATCTCCGCTTAAACGCAGAACATCACCTTCCCGAATGAGTGCATTCATTGCACCGCCGTCTTGTTGGTTTTACCACCGCCTGCCGAAGTGCCTTCAAGCGCCTTGGTATCTGGCGTCCATCCCGCAATCGCCTTATCCAAGCTACCCCGATTGGACTCCACAGCAGAGCTAAACTGATTGCGGAATGTCAGGCCCAAGTTGATACCGTTCAGAATCAGATTACGTACCTTCCACTTGCCAGCTTTATCCATCTGCATCTGAAAAGTTACCGGAAAGACTTGGCCGCCATCACCATGCACATCCACATTTACCTGTGCCTTCTGAGTATCCGTTCCAGCCTTGTACGGCTTGAACACAATCTTCTGATCCTCATAAGAGGTCAGCCCCTTGGCGTAAGTACGCACCAATGATTGCTTGAACACACGGGCAAACTCTTTCTGCTGTGCGGGTGTCGCTTGACGGAAGTATTGACCCATAACGCTGCGAGCAATGCCGTCAATATCGACAAAGGGCGTGATATTTTCTTCCACCACACGAAGCAGCGCCGCCTCGTCTTTCTTTAGAGTGGCTTTTTCTTTGGTGATGCGCGTCAATAACGTATTGGTGGCGTCCTGCACCACCGTCTGTGGGTTCTCCGCTGCCGTCGCCATCATCGGCAGCACCAGCACAAGCGTCGCCGTCAGTCGTTGCCAAAATTTCATCATGATCTCCAGAGTACGCTCAGGCCTCAGAAACTGTCGTCAGCGGCGGCCGGTGCAGCGGGCTTGGTGGCTTGACTGGACAGGAACTTGCCAATCAGATCTTCCAACACAAGCGAGGACTGTGTCTGTTCGATTTCGTCACCGTTCTTGAGATATGTGTCATCGGCACCTGGCACGATTCCCACATATTTTTCACCAATCATGCCGGCAGTCAGGATAGACGCCACCGCATCAGTATCGATGGTCTTCACATCGTTATACACATCCATGGTGACTCTGGCCTGAAGCGTCTTGGAGTCCAGCTCGATCTTGCTAACACGGCCGATTACCACGCCGGCCAATGTGACCTTGGCACGCACACCAAGGCCGCCAGCATTCTGAAACTTAGCCATCAGCTGATAGCTAGGCTTACCTGCCTCTTCGGCCAAGCCGCTGACGCGAATTGCCATGAAAAAAAGCGCCACAAACCCGGCAACCATAAATAGGCCAACCGTCATCTCGATAGTACGTGTACGCATCAGAATCCTCCGAACATGACAGCGGTGAGCATAAAGTCCAGGCCCAGCACCGCTAGCGAGCCATACACCACGGTACGCGTGGTAGCGCGGGAAATCCCTTCACTGGTGGGCTCGCAATCGTAGCCTTGAAAAACAGCAATCCACGTTACTGCCGCACCAAATACAACGCTCTTGATGATGCCGTTAACAACGTCATCATAAAACTCCACAGAGTTTTGCATATTGGACCAGTAGGAGCCTTCATAGACCCCCAAAAATTCCACACCGACCAGCATGCCACCGAGCACACCCACCGCCGAAAAAATCAGCGCCAGTATTGGCATTGAGTAAAAACCGGCCCAGAAACGGGGTGCCACAATACGACGAAGCGGATCGACACCAATCATCTCCATGCTGGAGAGCTGCTCGGTTGTCTTCATAAGACCAATTTCAGCCGTTAGCGCGGATCCAGCGCGACCTGCAAACAGTAAAGCTGTTACCACCGGCCCCAGCTCACGCACGAGCGTTAAGGCCACCATGGTGCCAAGCGCCTGCTCGCTACCGTAATCGATAAGGATATTGTAGCCCTGAAGGCCTAGCACCATGCCAATGAATAAGCCGGATACCATAATAATGATGAGAGAGAGCACCCCCACCGAATACAACTGTTTTATTAGTAGTGGAAACCCGGTACGCAGGTTAGGTACTGCCACCAGTGACTGGTACAAAAAAACCGTGGCTGCGCCGATTTTCTGCACAACATTGAGGGCATTGGCCCCCAGACGCTGAATTTGCTGCATCAGGAACGGTCCCCTTGCGGACGCAACGCCGCCAACTCTTCAGCAAAGCCCAGTGCCGGGTAGCGGAAACGCACCGGCCCATCTGGCTCACCCTGCAAAAACTGCCGCACATAATCCGACGTTGAGGACTGCAACTCAGCTGGCGTACCTTGGCCAATGACTTTGCCATCCGCCAACACATAAATGTAATCGGCAATCGACAGGGTTTCGTGAATATCATGCGAAACAATTACGGTCGTCAGCCCCAGCGCCTCACGCAATGTACGAATCAACGTTACCAGCACGCCCTTAACGATTGGGTCCTGCCCGGCAAAAGGCTCGTCGTACATGATGAGCTCGGGATCAAGTGCGATGGCGCGAGCAAGCGCCGCGCGGCGATTCATACCACCGGAAAGTTCGGCTGGCATCAGCGCTTCCGCCCCGCGTAAGCCGACCGACTCCAGCTTCATCAGAACCAGTTCACGAATCAGAGGCTCGGACAGACGCGTATGCGCCCGCAACGGAAAGGCGACGTTTTCATAGACCGAGAGATCCGTAAACAGTGCCCCAGACTGAAACAGCATGCCCATGGAAGCGCGCACACGGAACAGCTCTTCTCGCCCCATGCTCGGGACATTGCGTCCATTGACGCGCACTTCGCCGCCATCAGGGTGCAACTGCCCACCAATGAAGCGCAGCAGTGTGGTTTTGCCACAGCCGGATGGCCCCATGATGGCGGTCACCTTGCCACGGGCGATACTGACGTCAACACCGTCAAATATCTTCCTCTCCCCACGGGAGAAGGCTAGATTGCGTATTTCGACCAGATTATCAGGGGCAGCGTCCGTCATGGGGCGTCAGTCCGAGGAATAGTGGTGGCACTATATCACTGTTGGGCCCGCGTGATGAGTTGTCACTCGGTAACCTGCCCTCACACTCCTGTGCTAGCGCTGGCAGGGAGGACTGGGGGATAATCCCGCCCTTGTTCAAGGAGTTTTTTCTGACATGGCCGAATTTAACTTCATCCCTGTGGGACTGCGCGTGATTCAGGTTGAGCAGACCGCACTCGACAATCTGCGCCCGTACATTGACGCTCGCTTCCAGAAAGCCTGCGAGTTGATGCTGGCCTGCAAGGGTCGCATTGTCGTGATTGGCATGGGCAAATCCGGCCATATCGGCAACAAGATCGCCGCCACGCTGGCCTCTACCGGTACCCCTGCTTTTTTCGTGCACCCCGGCGAAGCCAGTCACGGAGACCTTGGCATGATCACGCCGCAGGATGTGGTAATTGCCATTTCCAACTCTGGTGAAACTGGAGAGGTGCTGGCCATTGTGCCGCTCATCAAGCGCATGCATGCCCCGCTCATCAGTATCACCAACAACGGCCACTCCACCCTGTCTCAAGCCGCGACCGTCAGCCTAGAGATCGGCAAGTCTCCAGAGGCCTGCCCGCTAGGCCTGACTCCCACCTCCTCTACTACATCCACATTGGTACTGGGAGATGCGCTGGCTGTAGCCCTGCTTGAAGCGCGTGGCTTCACGGCAGAAGACTTTGCCCTCTCACATCCGGGTGGCTCGCTGGGGCGTAAGCTCTTGCTGCGCGTACAGGACGTGATGCATAAAAATGAGCAGGTGCCGGTTGTATCTGAGAACACGCTGATCATTGACGCCCTGATGGAAATCACGAAAAAGGGACTTGGCATGACCGCTGTCACCGGCACAGACGGTACGCTAGCCGGCTTGTACACGGATGGCGATCTTCGGCGCAATCTGGACCACAAGATTGATATTCACCACGCCGCTATCCGCGATGTCATGAACACGCAATGCACCACCGTAACAGCAAACCTACTGGCCGTTGAGGCCCTGGATGTCATGCAGCAGCGCAAGATCAATGGCGTGATCGTGGTCGACGCTGATAACCGCCCGATTGGCGCCCTCAATATGCATGATCTGTTACGCGCAGGAGTGATGTGAGATGGATACCGTGATGCAGAAAGCGGCTCATATTCGCCTGCTGGCACTTGATGTGGATGGTGTACTGACCGATGGCCGCTTGTACTTTGCCGAGGACGGACAAGAGCTTAAAACCTTTGATACGCAAGACGGTCATGGCATCAAGCTATTGCAACAATCTGGCGTAGCCTGCGCCATTATTACTGGCCGCAACACAAAACTGGTGGCCCGTCGCGCTGGCAACCTTGGCATCGGCCATCTGCTACAAGGCCGTGAAGACAAGCTGGTCGCCTTGCGTGAGTTAGCAGGCGAACTGGGTATCGCCTTGGAGCACATTGCTTATGTCGGTGACGATTGGCCCGACCTACCCGCTATTCGTGCCGCCGGGCTTGGTGTCGCCGTTGCCAATGCTCACAGCGAGCTCCATACGCATGCTGACTATGTGACACACCTGTCAGGTGGCCGAGGTGCAGTGCGAGAGGTCTGTGATCTATTGCTAAAAGCTCAAGGGAATTATGCCCACGCTCTAGCGCCCTATTTGGAGCACTGAGTTAATCATGGACACTCGTAACCTCATCAGTGTCGCCGGCGTACTGCTCGTTCTAGGTGGCGTTGGCTATTACTGGGGACTGGAGTCTTCACTGGTGGCCGCACCAAAAGCAGATGGCGCGCGACTCCCTGACTACGAGGTACGAGGCATTCGTTTGACGGAAAGCGGCAAGGATGGCCAGTTGATCCGCCGCCTTGACTCGCCCGAGTTGCGCCACTACGCCACACCGCAAAACGAAGCCGTGCTCGATAGTCCGGTACTGCGCCTGTACGAACAAGGACGCGAGGCATGGCATATTCGTGCAACCCATGCCATCAGCATTGATGATGGGAAAGAAATCAGGCTAGAAGGTGGCGTCACCGCCGAGCGCCGTGATCCCGCCGCCGTACCGGTACGGTTTGTTTCCCCCTCCCTTACCGCATGGCCTGATGAAGAACGCCTGCAAAGCACCACGGGCATCCGCTTAAGCAGTACGCAAGGTGAAATCTCCGGACAAACCCTGACAGCCGGCCTAAAAACCGGCACCATTGAAATCCAACAAAATGTAACAGGTACGTATGCTCCCGCGCGTCGTTAGTCTTATTGCCTTACTGGCTTTGGGAGCAGTCCCAACCTTAGCATCCGCCCTGCCCACCGACCGCGACCAGCCCCTGCAGGTTGCCGCCGACAGTGCCAGTTTCAATGAAAAAACGGGTATTGCTACCTATCGTGGCTCTGTGGTGATTCGTCAAGGGACGCTCGAAGTACGTGCGGATGAAGTCGTCATCACCGTCGACAAAGAGGGTAATGTGTCCACCACTGTCGCGACCGGCAAGCCGGCACGCTACCAGCAGCAAGTCGACCCGAAGAAAGGACTGGTCAGCGCCGAAGCCAGCCGAATTGATTACGACCTTCGCAATGAAACTATTTCATTGACTGGCCAAGCCCGCCTGAAACAAGACGGCGCCAGCTTTCAGGGGGCCTCCATCGTTTACGCTATTGCCCGTCAGCAGGTGGAAGCTAAGGGCGATGCCAGCAGTCGCGTGCAATTGATTTTGCCTCCGCAGCCACGCGCCCCACGCAAGGATGCCCGCTGATGGCCATATTGTATGTAAACGACTTAGCCAAGGCTTATAAGGGACGGCAGGTTGTTAAAAGTGTCTCCCTCTCCGTAGAGAGTGCACAAATTGTTGGCCTGCTCGGCCCTAATGGGGCCGGCAAAACAACCAGTTTTTATATGATTGTCGGCTTAGTCCCCATGGATGCCGGGCGTATCTGCATCGACGAAGAAGATATCTCCCTACTGCCTATGCATGGTCGTGCTCGCAAGGGTATTGGCTATCTACCGCAGGAAGCCTCTATTTTTCGCAAGCTCTCGGTCGAACAGAACATCATGGCCATCCTGGAGACTCGCAAAGACTTGGACAAGGCAGGACGCCAAGCCAAGCTGGAGTCGTTGCTGGAAGAGTTCCACATCACCCATATCCGTAAGAATACTGGCATGAGCCTGTCCGGTGGCGAACGCCGGCGCGCTGAAATTGCCCGCGCCTTGGCTGCTGAACCCCACTTCATTCTGCTCGATGAACCCTTTGCCGGCGTTGATCCCATTTCTGTGGCGGACATCAAGAGCATCATTACGCACTTGAAAGACCGTGGCATCGGCGTACTGATCACTGATCACAATGTCCGTGACACGCTCGATATCTGCGAGAAGGCCTATATTGTCAGCGCCGGCACACTGATCGCGGAAGGTACCTCTGCAGAAATCCTCGCCAATGAGATGGTCCGCAAAGTCTACCTGGGCGACCAGTTCAGCCTCTGAAATCCCCCGTCGATCCAATTAAGGCCCGTTTCTTGCTAGGGCAAGGACTCCGTCTGCGATACAATGTCTCAACGGCCAGATTCCCTGATCTGGCACGGGAGTTGTTGTATCCATGAAGCCCACGCTGCAGCTACATATCGGCCAGCACTTGGCCATGACGCCTCAATTGCAACAGGCCATCCGCTTGTTGCAACTATCGACGTTGGAGCTGCAGCAGGAAGTTCAGGAAGCCCTAGACGCCAACCCCATGCTGGAAGCTGCCGATGACGAGAGCGAGTACGCCGAGCCTATCGACACCACGCCGATTGATTACGCTGCTGCAGAAGCCTTGCTTGCCAGTGAGTCGCATGAAGCCTCTGGCAATAATGACGAGCCAACGGCACTGGATATCAATAGCAATGAGTCCATGCCCGATGAACTGCCGGTGGACTCCGTCTGGGAAGACAGCTTTAGCAGTGGCGGCAGCACCCCTGCCGGAAGCTCAGAGGATGACGACAACTCCTTCGAGTCGCGCAATGCAGCGCCCGAGACGCTATCTGATTACCTGCTCTGGCAACTCAATCTGACGCCTTTTTCTGATCTGGATCGCGCCATCGGTCATGTCATTCTGGATGCCATCGACGAGCGCGGTTACCTCACTGTCCCACTGGACGACATCCTTGACGCCGTGACCGACCCGAGCGATCCGGATGCCGTTGAGATGGATGAAGTTGAGGCGGTCATGCACCGCATACAGCAGTTCGACCCGCCCGGCGTGGGTGCCCGCGATCTCAGTGAGTGCCTCGTGATTCAGTTGCGGCAGCTACCCGACGAGACCAACAGCCGCAATGATGCCATCCGAATCGCAGCAGACTTCCTTGATCTTTTGGCAGGACGCGACTTCGGCACCTTGATGCGCAAGCTGAAGCTAACTGAGAGCGGACTCAAATCTGCCATCAGCCTGATTCAGTCGTTGAACCCGAATCCCGGGGGCCGCATCAGCCATACCAGCGAAACTGAGTACGTCATACCGGACATCATTGTGCGTCGTCTGCACCAACGCTGGACAGTAGAGCTGAACCCGGAAACCGCGCCAAAGCTGCGCGTGAATGCTGATTATGCGGCACTGGTTCGTCGGGCAGACTCCAGCTCTGATAACACCTACCTTCGCGACAACCTGCAAGAAGCACGCTGGTTCATCAAGAGCCTTCAAAGCCGGAATGAAACCCTGTTAAAAGTAGCCACCTGCATTGTTGAGCACCAGCGCGGATTTCTGGAACACGGACCCGAAGCCATGAAGCCACTGGTGCTGCGCGAAATTGCCGAAGAAGTAGAGATGCACGAATCCACTATTTCACGCGTAACCACGCAAAAATTCATGCATACCCCTCGCGGTGTATTCGAACTGAAGTTCTTTTTCTCCAGCCACGTTGGGACTACCGGGGGCGGCGAAGCCTCCAGCACAGCAATACGCGCCATGATCAAAAAGCTGGTCAGCCAAGAAAATACCGCCAAGCCGCTTTCGGATAACAAGATTGCCGACCTGCTGCTTCAGCAGGGCATTGAGGTAGCACGCCGCACCATCGCTAAGTACCGTGAATCCCTCAACATTCCCCCCTCCAACGAGCGTAAGCAACTGCGCTGAAAAATATCCAGCCAACACAGCCCATATCAGGACATCGCATTTTTTGAACTAACCCTTCCTCCCGTTGCCGTCACCCAGTACTTTTTACCGCTCGCCCCGGACAAAACACTGATCAGCGCAGTGCTTTTTGATGCTTTTTTCATCAATATTTGGCCGCCTATACCCAAATAAGATATTTACAAACTTGTTAACAACCGACTTGCGAACTTCATCATAGGCTGTGCTATGGTGAAGTTATGAGATGGAATCAGATGTCTGTCAGTGGTCATACAAATGCCCACGCCACAACGTCAGTCTCCCCTGTTTTCGGGACTCCATACGGATGTCCGTTTATTGGGAACTCTGCTGCAGCAGCATTGAGGGCAGGTTCGGTTACGCTCTTTTTACCGGACAATCTGCCCACAGCGTCGCCTAAAGCAAAAGCCCCTTCTGGCACCCTAACGGTGTCACCTGTCTACCCAAGAGAGGAAAGGTCTATGCAAATGGTAATCAGCGGTCATCATGTAGAACTCACTGAAGCCCTCAAGGAATACGTGCAGACCAAACTGGAAAAAGTCGAGCGCCACTTTGACAACATCACCAGCATGAAGGTCATCCTCAGCATTGATAAGCTGATACAGAAAGCTGAAGCCACTATCCAAATCCCCGGCGCTGACCTGTTCGCCAATGCGGAATCTTCGGATATGTATGCGGCCATTGATCTGCTCACTGACAAACTTGACCGTCAGATACTGAAGCACAAGGAGAAAATCAAACGTCATCACTGAGCCATCGGGTATGACTCGCGCAAGACTAAGAAGCCCGGGCCATCCCCCGGGTTTTTTTATGGCTTTCCCCACAAACTGACAGAATGGATATTGCATCCTGACAAGACAGTAGCGACCATAACAAAATAAAGAGGAAAAAAATCATGCAGCTTGTCATCGTCAGTGGTCGCTCCGGCTCGGGCAAGACGACCGCCCTCCATGTCTTGGAAGACATGGGCTATTACTGCGTCGACAATCTGCCCCTGACTTTACTGCCCGAGTTAGCGAATACACTAAAGAATCGCTCTGGCGGAGCCGTTACTCATTTAGCCATCGGTGTGGATGCCCGAAATGTGCCCGATGATCTGGAATCCTACCGTAGGGTCCTGGACGAGATGATGCAGAGCGATCCTGCGGCCAGCGCTGCCATCACTATCTATCTGGATGCGCGTGACGATGTATTACTGGCACGCTTCAGCGCCACCCGACGCCGCCATCCGCTGAGCTCACAATCACGCTCGCTGCGCGAATCTATTGAACTGGAAAAAACCCTGCTGGACCCGATCAGTGCCGCCGCCACCCTTCGCATAGACACCAGTTCGCTGAACGTGCATGAGTTGCGCGAACAACTCCGTCAACGCCTGGAGGGCCGAACAGGCACTGGCCTGACCGTCTTGTTTGAGTCGTTTGCCTTCAAGCAAGGGGTGCCCCTGAATGCCGACATGGTCTTTGATGTGCGCTGCCTGCCCAACCCGCATTGGCAAACTGGTCTGCGGGAAAAGACCGGTAGAGATACCGAAGTACGCCACTTTCTGGATGGAGATGCCATGGTAGAAAGCCTCTATATGGACATTTCAGGCTTCCTGCTAAAGTGGTTACCAGAGCTCCGCGAAAACGACCGTAGTTATGTGACCATCGCGATCGGCTGTACTGGTGGTCAGCATCGTTCCGTCTACATGGTAGAGCGCATGACGGCCCGCTTTCGTGAAGAGTTCCCTCATGTACAAATGCGTCACCGCGACATGCATAACGCCCTTATTACCGCAACGATAGCAGCCGAGCCCCGGAAAAATGATTGAGACGGATATCGAAATCATCAACAAACTTGGCCTACACGCCCGTGCAGCCGCCAAGTTGGTGAGTACAGCGGCACCGTTCCAGTCAAGCATTCGCCTAGGTCGAGGTGAGCGCATGATTGATGCCAAGAGCATCATGGCATTGCTTATGCTGGGTGCAGGTAAGGGGACGAAGCTGCATCTGACAGTAGATGGCAGCGATGAGGCGACGGCGCATACGGCCGTGGTGACTCTGATCAACAATCGCTTTGACGAGGCGGAATAGCCGCCTTCCTCTGCTATCATGTCGATCTTCTTCTGGAGGTCTCCATGTCCCGCCGCCACTCCGTACACAACGAAATTGATGACTTTGAAGATGCTGGTCTCAGCAAGACCGAGCAAAAGAAAGCCATGGAGCGCCTGCAGGCACTGGGCGAGCGCTTGGCTGAGTTGCGCACCGTACGCCTGAAGAAGATGCCAATCTCGGAAACGCTGTTCGTGGCGCTAGAAGAGCTCAAGCACCTGAAGGCTCATGAGGCGGTGCGTCGGCATAAGCAATACATCGGAAAGCTGATGCGCCACGAAAATGAAGAAGCCATCCTGAATGTGCTGAATCCACTGGCCAACCCCATGCTGAACCGACAGATGGAAATGCTGGTGGAGCGCTTACTCACTCAGGGCGACCCCGCCATCAACGATGCCGTACGCCGCTACCCCGCCGCTGAACGCCACACGTTGCGCCAGCATGTGCGCGCAGCACTTAAAGAACAGCAGGCATTGTCCGAGGCCGCAGAGTTACCGCAGAAAAAAACAGATGTCGTAGAAGAAACAGACGCCGAGCCAGACCACCCGCCGGCACGTAAAAAGTTGCTGACTTATCTACGTGAAATCGCGGCATTAGCAGACTGATACTCTGCTAATACTCAGACCGTTATCTGCTCACTAAACAGACCGCTGCCTCCGTCCTGCCCAAACCAGTCGCCAATCTCGACCTGAAAGCCTCGCTTTTTCACGGCGTTTGCCACGGCGAAGAGATAGGCTGTATCAGCCTTCGCAGAGATCAGACTCACCACCTCGCGCCCAAGACGGTTGAAGGGGTGAACTGGCAGACTCAGTTGCAAGCCGTCGCCGCGAATAAAAAGGGCTTTGTTCTGGCAACGCACGACGGCACGGAAATGCTCCCGTGAAACTGAGCGCAACGTCATCATGCCCTTGTTGTCATCACTCATCAGTCCCATGTCGCGCAGTTGCTCAAACAGTGGCTCATGGATGTCTGCATGAAAATAACTGGGGGCATCGCGACAGATAAAGCCTCCCAAATCTAACCGGGCCGCCAGCATCAATGCCTCAACATCGCTGCGCGACAAAGACGTTAGAACGGTGAGCGTTCGCAAGCTGTGCGAGCCTGGCTGGCAGACCTCATCAACCAGTACCCGCGCCCACAGATGCTGAAAATCCTCTGCCACGGCGCGTGCCGCTGCTTCCTGCCAGCGCAATAGCCAATCAGGATCAAGGGGACGATCTGAAACCGCCTGCACCTCGATAGTCTCGGCCAACAAGTCGGCGCGCAGGCCGATGCGGCGCACGTTCAGGGCTCGACGTAAGGCTTGAATATCCGCCTCCAGACGAACATCACGTAATGCCTTGGTAGTGCTGGGTACTCTCAGGATATCGAGCGGATCTTCCGGGGCCTGCTCAATAATGGTGTTAAAACGCACGGTTGAAATAAACTCACTGTCGGCAGGCTTATCGACAATCTCTCCTAAGCTATTAAAGCGTTTACGCCCCGCATGAAGGTCATCAAGTTCGGCCAGCATACCGGCAATCGCCAAGCGCTCTCGCTCTCGCACCTGCTGCACACTCTTGCCACTTTGACGCAAACTCCAGGGCGACAGCATGGCTGTTTCCCCTCCACCAAAAAGGGTATTCCAGAGTTTGTCCGCCAGCTTGGCGCGCAGGGAGTTACCTTCAGTCATGTCGCCTCACTTGCGATTAACGCCTCACTTGTCATGACCGTACTGATGCTGGTTATTCACAAAGACAAACATCAGAGGCCAAGCCACCACAACGCACCGCTCTCGTGTGTTGTTGCTATCGCTTTGTTCTGCGGGATCGCTTTTCGTTCTTGTTATTTTTTTAACAACTACTCTGTGCTGAGCAAAACATTAAACCAGTGGCGGCATAAACTCTGCGAGCTTGTCAGAGGTCTTACGCAAGTTGATGGACAGCAAAGACGCTACCCCCTTTAGAATCTTGATGCCGATCTCAGGGTGCAGTTTGAGAATCATCTCGAAGCCTTTGCGGGTGAGTACGATCAGACTGCTGGGCGTGCAGGCACGAATACTGGCAGAGCGCGTGAGCTTATCGATAAGCGCCATTTCACCAATCGAGCCTCCCCGTGCAAGCGTGGTGATGACTACCGGCTGGGCACTCTGGTTGAGCTTGATAACATCCAGCGCGCCTGCTGCCACAAAACAGACATAGTCACCCTTCTCACCTTCTTTAAAAACATACTCTCCAGGCTCAACTTTATTGAAGAACATGAATTTTTCGATAACCTGCAGCTCCTGCGCGCTGAGGCTGGAAAAAATAGGGATCAGGCTGAGATGATCCGACAAACGCTCGCTCATGGGACTTCCTCAAGAGGCAATGCAACAGGCCTGACTCGACCTTCGCTTCTGCCTCTCCTACTATTTAGCTGAAACGCTGACCGTTGTCAGCGAATTCGTCGATGCTTTTGTGCCGGCATACGTTTATGCAGGCTAATCTGCTCATCGCGATCCCAGGGTGCCACCACAAAACCCGCTCCTGCAGGCTGACGCTCGGCAAGAACGCGCCCCCAAGCATCCACAATTTGGGTGTGCCCCCATGTCTGACGTGACGGGCTATGCCAGCCTCCCTGCCCCGCCCCGATGACCATAATCTGGTTCTCAATGGCGCGTGCTTGGAGCAAGACCTGCCAATGTGCCTCACCCGTCACCGCAGTAAAGGCGGCAGGGACAGTGATTATATCAGCCCCTTGATCGAGCAGAGCCCGAAACAACTCAGGAAACCGCAGGTCATAGCAGATGGTCAAGCCGATACGACCAAATGGCGTATCGGCACACACTACCTTATCGCCGGACTCAAAGGTTGCCGATTCACGGTAGACTCCCTGAGCATCATCCACATCAACATCAAATAAATGGATCTTGTCATAACGTGCCACACACTCCCCACTGGCACTGATGACATGACAAGCGGTACGGACACGGCCATCCCGTATCTGGCTGCCGTCGGGCCGCGTGGCCGCCGGAAGTGTTCCTGCCACGATCCAAAGCTGCAGCTCACGTGCTAGCCGCCCTAAACGCTCCAGAATGCCGTGCAGCTGCCCTGCTACCGCCCGGTATTGAGTGGCATCGAACACGGCAAAGTTCTCCGGCAGCACCGCCAATACTGCACCGGCAGCCGCTACCTGACGCAACTGCTCTTCCGCTTCGTCCAGATTCCGGGACAGATCTGGGCCTGAGCAAAGCTGAATGGCCGCAACAATAGGGGTGCCAAGGGGAGCATTCATGGTCGGCCTCCTTGCGGTCTAGGCATCGCATTTCCAGCACGTGGCGGTGGGCTTACGCGGTCTACTTCGGGATCATCCCAGTCACCTGAAATGTGATAATGCAGCACTGTCGCTCGTTGAATCTGCTTCTTGAGAATCATCTCGGCCGCGGCGACGGCACCCCCAACCAATGGCCCCGCCATAACGGCAGCCGCCAGAGGGACGGCGCTGGAAACAGGCACATTTACGGTAAATATCTGGTCGATCTGCTGGCCCGCCAGATCCAGACGCCCCTCGCCATGCGCCGACAGTGAGGGGCCCTCCAACTCGAATACTGCTTTTGGCATCACCCCTGACTGAACATCCCCGGATAACGTGACGGAGTCAAAGGACAACCCTCGCTTCAGGACATCCGAAAAGTCTCCCTTGAAGCGGCGACGGAGGTTATCCAGATCCACTAATCCAAAAACACGGCTGGCACTGGTTCCCGTATTCACGTTAAGAAGACGCCCTTTGTCAATCGCAAGCGATAGCGATCCATCCAGCTTACTAAGCGTCAGTGCTTGAGGTGTTGAAGGCCAAGAAAGGTCAACCTCAGCTCGCGCCTGCCCACTTTGCAGGGTAGGCGCAAAGCGCAGTGCTTTGAGCAGATCCGCCGCATCGTCACAGCGTGCCACACCGCGCAGGCGAGTACTGTCGCCTCCACGCCACTGCCAGTCCAGACGGCCATCGAAGCTGGCGATCGGCGTCACTAACTTAAGGCCATCCACACGCACCCCGTAGGGGCTAGGCAAAAGTCGGGCTTGCCCGGAAATACTACCAAATTCAGGATAATTCCTAAGCTGTAATCGCTCCACCCCAATACGCACAGGGCGGCGAATGGATTGGCCCGACACAACACCATCCGCCACATTGGCCTCTGGCATAGCCATTAATGGCCAAGTTAGACGATCTACCTCTATCGCTAATTCCTGTGCATCTGCATCCGGCCACAACAACGAACCCGCAATCTCATTATTTTCCAGCCCCATGCGCCAGCCTGCGGCCTCGCGTGCCACCTGAATTTTGACATCACGGATGCGCCACCCCTTAGCGTCCAGTTCACGTGCTGACACATCCAGCCTTGTCAGACCGGGCATCGTCGAACGCTTGGCTGACGCAACGCCATCCTGAGAGAATTTATCGACCCAAGGCTCCCAGTCCGCCCAGACAAGCAACGGAACGCGCCCTTCAATCTCTATACCTGGCTTGGATGGCCATCCAGTATCTGTACTGTCCAGTCGCAAGAGAGCCGCATGCAGCCCCTCCTCACGCCACACCAGACCTGCATTAAGCTGCTTACCCAACTGTAGGCGCGCCAGTTGCTGAGTCCCTCCTAATGATGACTGATATCGCAGCGCCAACGGCTCGACCCCTTTGGCCAGAGGCGTGGGCAACAAGATACTCATTCCTGCCAGTCCGGAAGTCACCAGCAACTGCCCTGGCTGCGGGCCAGAGGGAATACGAATACGCGCCTGGTAACGGCTTTCGCCTTTGAATGCATCCCAGAGTGGACCGCCGAGCCAATTGCGCAAAGACGTCGCAGTCACCAAGCCATCCAGATCTACCTGCACGAGCTGTAGGGTGTCGCCACGGACAGTGCTACTGATACGTGCCTGCACCGGCGCCCCCAACAACCGCCCTTGCAGAGACTCTGCTATTAACCCTTCACGCGTGGAGAAGCGTACCTGCCCCTGCAGTCCATCAGCTACCAGGCCTTGCTTGGGCAAGACAAGACGATTACCTGTCAGCTGTGTCGTCACCTCAACGTGTGTTGCTGGTGGCAAGTGATGTGAAACGGGAATATCGAGTACCAAATGACCGCTCAGCCCTCCCTCTAGTTGTATGGCCTCAGCCACAGATGCGGTATGAGTGCGCAGAGGGCTTTCGCGAAACAGCCGCATGAGATCGGGACCAGTGGATTGCACCTCGCCACTCACGGCAAGACGTGCTTGGCGCAAATCTGGAATATCGGCCCGCACATCGTGCGCCACGGTACCGTCGAGCAATCGTGCACGACTGGCCTCAACGCGCAGATGTCGACCATCAATCGTGACAACACCATCAAGTGCACTGAGTGCTGGCCAGCCAAGACTATAATCCAGACCCGCCTCTTTCAATTCGAAGCGCATAAGCTGGCGCAGCGAGTGCTCATCCTCTTTTTCGTGATGGATCAAGCCTTCAACCAAGAAGTCACCCTGAGTTACCGTGCCAGCCACCAATGCATGCCGCAGCCACGCCAGTGCGCCGTCACCGGCGGGCTGCCACGGGACATAACGCCATACACTGGCCACTTTGGCGTCTGTTAATCGCGCCAGCAAGGATAGATGTGGGCTGATGCGGGTATCGCGTGGAATATCCAGACGCAGCAGTGCATGGCCTCGAGCATCCGGGTTTTTTACCTTCAAGCTATCGCTTTCAATTTGCCAGCCGTCTGTCTCTGCACGTAGACGAACAATGCCCTGTAATTGATCAACCGCCACTGGCTCACGGAATACCTGGCGCAAGTCCAACTGGCCATTCTTCACATCAAGACCGAGCAACGACATGCTTGGCGTCCAATACGCCCAGCCTGCTAGGTTACTGCCCCCTGGAAAGCGCGTAGTCGCGTGAACACCCAGCTGACTGAAACGGGCCGTGACCTGCTGTGTCTGCCACTGATCCTGCTCACCCTGCTCCAGTTCGACGCCCACTGAGGTCTGGCCCGCTGGCGTCGCCTCACGCAACCACTCTGCCAAAGCATCAGGAAGAGGCAACCGATTCGCCAGCAGAGCAGCCGCTCCCATATCGATACCTGACGCGGCTACGGACAAATGCCTCTCTTTGCCGTGTAGCGCCAGCGTCGGCACTGGCCAGGCCACATTATCGAGACGCGCGGTCAGGTGCTGGGCCGATAGATGCCACTCGCCAGCAGCACGCGTCCAACCCATCTCTCCGTGTACGTTCTGCAGAACATGCGCACCAAGAGAGCTGCTGAACACTGCCCGCTGAAGAGATGGGCGGGACTGCACGGCCATCAATTGGCCCTGCACAAAATGCAGCCAAAATTCGCCGCCACCTTGCACTTCCTGCAACCCGATACCTGCAACATTTGCCTTGGGCAACCAAGCATCCAGCTTTAATGATGGCAGTCCCATCCAGATGGAAAGCCGTCCCTTGCGCCAGTCAACGGGATCTCCCTCCAGCGTCATGTTGACCGCAACAGGCTGCGGTACTGAATCAAGATGTACTTCACCCGCCAACCGATGCTGCGACCCATTGTTACGGCTCGCCAAACTGAGATGGTGAAGCTGCAACACCGGAAAACCCTGCAAGGCGAGCTCAAGACGACCATCCTCTATCGCCAGCAATGGCTGACGCAGGGCCAGCTCAATTGCGCGCCGTGCTGCCGCTGGATCAGATTGCGCCAGTGATGCCAGCTCACGCATGCGCACACGACCGTCCGGTAGCTGCTCAAGATGAATATCCAGCCCACGGATGCGCAAGTCCACGCGCGGCTCCAGTGCCAGCAGGCTCCGCCACAGAGAGGGCCTGAGCTCCATTCGGGGAATCTGCAGAAGGGTCACGTCAGGGTGAGCAGGGTCACGGAGCTGAAACGATTCAATCAAGAAAAAGGGCGTCATTCCCGCCCAGCTACCTGTCAACCGCTCAATATGGACGGGCACACCGATCGCACTTGATAGGCGGGACTCAATTGCAGCGCGATAGTCGCTGATCGCAGGGGTGAACTGCCTTCCTAGGCTCACGACTACCGCCACCACCACGAGCAGCGCCAGCGCCAGCGTAAGCAACTGGTGCCAGCCCCACAGGGCGGCATGTCGAAAGGAGTGAAGGTTTAGTGGCACCGAAAAAACCCGTCAGCAGAATAATGCGCCAATGATAACTTGGCAGGTATAAAAGCCTGTGGCGTGATTGTTGCCCGTATTGCCCACATCAGAGCAGCACGATATCAAACTGCTCCTGGGTATAGAGTGCCTCCACCGAGAAGCGGATAGGTTTACCGATGAATAACTCCAGATCAGCCACCGCCGCCGAATCCTCACCCAGCAAACGATCAATCACCTTCTGATTAGCCACCACCTGATAGCCGTGTGCCGCATCGTAAGCACGCGCCTCACGGAGAATCTCACGGAAGACCTCATAACAGACTGTCTCGGCTGTTTTTACCGCTCCGCGCCCCTGACAGGCAGGACAGGCCTCACACAACAAGTGCTCCAGCGATTCACGCGTCCGCTTTCGCGTCATTTCAACCAGTCCCAACTCGGAGACCTGAGTGATCTTGTTCTTTGCATGATCCCGTACCAGCATTTTTTCCAGGCTACGCAACACCTGCTGCCGATGCTCGACTTCTTGCATGTCGATAAAATCAATAATGATGATGCCACCCAGATTACGCAGCCGCAGCTGCCGGGCAATTACATGGGTGGCTTCAAGATTGGTTTTGAATACCGTGTCCTCAAGATTGCGCGAACCAACAAATGATCCGGTATTTACATCTACGGTCGTCATCGCTTCGGTCTGATCAATAATCAGATAACCACCAGACTTAAGCATGACCTTGCGTTGCAGTGCCTTTTGCAGATCATCTTCAACATTGCACAAGTCAAATAACGGCCTCTCGCCCGGATAGTGTTCCAGACGATCTTGCATCTGCGGCATAAAGTCGTGAACAAACTCCTGCATCTTGACAAAAGTTTCTCGCGAATCAATCAGAATTTTTTCGACATCTGCATCAACCAAATCACGCAAGGTGCGCATAAAAAGAGGCAGTTCTTCATAGATAAGTGACGGCGTCGCTGCAGTCACACAGCGCTCTTGTACCCAGCGCCAGAGCTTGACCAAAAACTGCATATCTCTGCGCAGCTCATGTTCACTAACACCTTCGGCCACCGTGCGAACAATAAAGCCACCCGCCTCGGTATCAGGACTTTCTGCTTTGAGTTGACGAATCAAGCTTTTTAGTCGTTCCCGCTCTGCCTCATCCTCAATGCGCTGTGATACACCGATATGCTCACCCTTCGGCATGTAAACCAGATAACGCGACGGAATAGAAAGATCGGTTGTCAGACGGGCTCCCTTCGAACCCATCATATCTTTCATCGCTTGCACAATGACGCTTTGGCCTTCATGCAAAAGCTCGGAAATTACCGGCGTACGCTCTCGCTCACCTTCAACTTTTGGCCATACGATATCATTGGCATGAATAAAGGCGGTTCGCGATAAACCTATTTCAACAAAGGCTGCTTGCATGCCGGGCAAGACACGAACCACACGTCCCTTGTAGATGCTGCCAACCAGCCCACGCCGCGCTGTACGCTCAACGTACAATTCTTGAACTACGCCATTCTCGACCCGTGCGACACGGCACTCCATCGGCGTGACATTGATGAGTATTTCTTCCGACATTCTTTACCCCAAAATCCGTATACCAAAATGCGCCAGCAACACTGCCGTTTCGGTCAGTGGCAAACCAACCACATTGCTGTAACTGCCTTCGATGGCATCGACGAATACCGCTCCTCGACCTTGGATGGCATAACCACCTGCCTTGTCGCTCGGCTCTCCACTTTGCCAGTAAGCATGCATTTCGCTAGGTGTAATAGCACGAAAATGTACGCGAGTGCTCACCACGATGGACTCGATATGACTGGCATCGCCCACTGCCACTCCCGTCAGCACCTGATGTGTGCGCCCCGACAAACGCTGCCACATAGCAACAGCCTCTGCCTCTGATGCGGGCTTACCCAGCACGTCATCATCGATCACCACAGAGGTATCTGCCGCAACAATCACGCCAGCGGTAATTTGTGCCAAACCCGCCAGTGCCTTTTCACGCGCCAGCCGTAGCACATACTCTGTCGGCCGCTCTCCTACCTTGGCAGATTCATCTACATCTACTCTCAGCACCGAAAACGTGAGCCCAAGTTGCTGCAAAAGCTCACGTCGCCGAGGAGAGGTAGAGGCAAGGAAAAGTGCTGGAGGATGCATAGGGGTGGTTCACTGAGCCAAATCAGCCCCCAATATAAACGGCTACCAAAAAAAACGCGCGCATGACGAGCCCTCTACGTTCATTACGCAGGGTTATCATCCAGTCTGAGAGATTATCTAGCGGGTAAAACGACGGAGAGAAACCATGACCGTGGGCCACAAAAGCGCACTTGTTAGCGCCGGCGCCCAAAACAAAAGTGAATCCGGCCCTGTTCCTAGCACTCCCAACAAAATACGCTTAATCATGAGGCTGATAAGCACCAGCGCAAACACAAGGCCGCCAGTCTGTAAAAGCGAAAATACTTTAACGCGGCGATATGAAAAACGGGCGAGATAAGCAACCACAGCCAACATCAGAGGGTAAACCCCAAAGGTAGTGCCCATGAGTACATCCAGCAGCAGACCCAGTACAAATGCCGTCCAGATACCCACCTTGTCTGATGCGTTAAGCACCCAGAAAACCAGCACCATGGTCACAAGCTCGGGGCGCCAGTAGCTCATCATCTGCGGCAATGGCAGCGCCACCAGCAGAAAGGCGGCACAAAAACTTAAGGGAAGCATTAACCAGAGACTGGGGCGACGAGCCATCACTGTGCTCCCATGACAGTGGGTGCTTTCTCGGCGCGCCGAGGCTGATTAAAAAGCAGCAAAACATGACGACTGCGATCCAGCTCTGCCGCCGGCTTGGCATCAATCTCGGCAAACTCGCTGGTACCACTCTTGCCGACTCGGGTCACAACCCCTACCGGATAGCCGGAGGGATAACGTAAGCCCAAGCCTGAACTCAATAGCAAGTCGCCCACCTTTACATCGGCAGACTCAGGCACATACTGCAAGCGCAGGCGATCAATTTCGCCAGAGCCAACCACGACGGCACGCACACCATTACGGGCAATACGCACGGGGACGGCATGCTCGCGGTCTACAATCAGCATGGCGCGTGACACGGTGGGTCCGACCTCGATCAGCTGCCCCATAAGGCCACGGGAATCGAGAATAGGCTGCCCAATATAGGCGCCTACATCCTGCCCTTTATTTAGAAGAATAATGTGTCGGAACGGGTCCGCATCCACACCAATGATTTCAGCAATCAATACGCGACCATCCACTACTTGAGTAGAGTCAATCAGTCCACGCAGGCGGGAGTTTTCGGCGGCCAGCTCAGAGAATTTCTGCAAGCGTCCAGACAGCACTAACAACTGACTTTTGAGGTATGTATTTTCGGCACGCAGCTGAGACTCATCAAGTGCCAGCTCTGTCGTAGCATCCGACAAACGCCCTGGCCAACTCATCATGTTGTACAGCGGCGTGAGCACACCATTCAGCTGAAAGCGGACTGGATCGGTATAGCTCGGGAAACGGACATCCACAAACATCAGCCCCACCGCCAGCAAAGCCGCAAACAGCAGCTTGTAGCTGCCGCTGGAGGTTTTGCTAAAAAGTGAGGTTTCGATGATGGCTCTCCTGAAATCCGTTCTGAGCACTCAACAGAGAGAAAAGCCGGCAATGGCCGGCTTTCTGGCTACAACCCGGCGCCGTCTGTATTAGTCAACAAACAGCATGTCGTAGGCAGGATTATCCATAAACTCCAACGCACGGCCGCCACCACGAGCCACACAGGTCAGTGGGTCTTCGGCAACGATGACAGGCAAGCCCGTCTCTTTGGACAGCAGCTTGTCGAGATCGCGTAGCAGTGCACCACCGCCGGTGAGAACCATTCCACGTTCCGCGATATCGGCAGAAAGCTCAGCAGGAGTCTGTTCCAGTGCGCTCTTCACCGCCGTCACAATACCCGCCAGCGGATCTTCAAGCGCACCCAAAATTTCGTCAGAGTTCAGCGTAAAGGCACGCGGCACCCCTTCAGCAAGGTTGCGGCCACGCACTTCAATCTCGCGCAATTCACCGCCCGCGAAAGCCGTACCGATTTCCTGCTTAATGCGTTCAGCTGTCGCCTCACCAATCAGGCAGCCATGCTGGCGGCGCACATAGGAGACAATACAGTCGTCCAGCAGATCGCCACCAATACGCACTGAATCAGAGTACACGCAGCCAGACAGGGAAATAACAGCAATTTCAGTTGTACCGCCACCAACATCCACCACCATAGAGCCACATGCCTGCTCAACGGGCAGGCCAGCACCGATAGCGGCGGCCATGGGCTCTTCGATCAGGCGCACTTCACGAGCCCCTGCACCAAGCACGGATTCCTTGATGGCGCGGCGCTCGACCAGCGTGGACTTGCAGGGCACACAGACGAGCACACGCGGACGCGGCGGAAACAAACTGCCAGAGCCCTTCTCATGCACCTTTTTGATGAAGTACTGCAACATCTTCTCAGTCACTTCAAAGTCGGCAATCACGCCGTCCTTAAGAGGACGAATAGCGGAGATATTGCCTGGGGTACGGCCCAGCATACGTTTCGCGTCCACCCCCACGGCAGCCACCGTTTTCGTGGCCCCGCTCTGGCGAATGGCCACCACGGACGGCTCGTTCAGAACGATACCGCGCTCAGGGGCGTAAATCAGCGTATTGGCAGTACCCAGATCAATGGAAAGATCCGAGGAGAAGAGACCGAGAAAGCTTTTAAGAATGGGCAGCATGGAGCAGGGAACCTGATATCTGAGAGTCGCTTGCGTGCGAGGCCGAACCACCATCAGGGCGGACCGGATGTCCTTGGGGAGCTTGCATCACACCCTGCCCCAAACAACTGGCCGGGAGGAAACAGATACAAACACCGGAAAATGGCGCTAACTCTAAACAAAGGAGGCTCTTTGGACAAGCAGCGAACTGTGCTAAGTTGCGCGCTCTTACGCGTTTTCAACAAATTTTCACGAGTTTTCCTGCCATGGCCCTGACCGCCACCGAGGTCGCGAAGATCGCCCACCTCGCCCGCTTAGCATTGACCCACGAAGAAGAAGGCCAGGTCACTGCCCGCCTGAACGACATCCTGAGCCTGGTTGACCACCTTCAGGCCGCCAGCACCACTGGCGTTGAACCGATGGCCCACCCGCTGGATGCCATCCAACCTTTGCGTGAAGACAAGGTCACTGAAACCAGTCATCGCGAGCAATACCAGGCTATTGCGCCGGCCACGGATGCGGGCTGCTACCTTGTCCCCAAGGTTATTGAATAACGCTCACTGCAAAGCATTCATTGAACCAGAACGTCATCGAGTAACTGACATGCACCACAAGACTCTGGCCGAACTGGCCACCGGGCTCGCTGCCAAGGACTTTTCCAGCGTTGAGCTGACACAGCACTTTCTCGACCGTATTCGTCGACATGACAGCACGCTGAACAGCTTCATCACAGTATGCGAAACGCAGGCACTGGCTCAGGCTGCCGCTGCTGATGCAGCCCGTGCCGCCGGAACGGCCGGCCCGCTCACTGGCATACCTATGGCGCAGAAAGACATCTTCTGTACCGAAGGCGTGAAAACGACTTGCGCCTCAAAAATGCTGGATACGTTCATTTCGCCCTACAACGCCAATGTGATTGAACGCAGCCTTGGCGCCGGACTGGTCATGCTGGGCAAGACCAATATGGATGAGTTCGCCATGGGCTCTTCCAACGAAACCAGCTTCTACGGCCCCGTAAAGAACCCTTGGGATATCACCAAGGTACCGGGCGGCTCCTCCGGTGGCTCTGCTGCAGCAGTTGCCGCTCGACTGGCCCCCGCCGCCACCGGCACCGATACCGGCGGCTCCATCCGTCAGCCTGCTGCACTGTGCAATTTAACGGGCCTTAAGCCTACTTATGGCCGTGTCTCACGGTGGGGCATGATCGCCTTTGCCTCCAGCCTTGATCAGGCTGGCCCCATGACGCAGACCGCTGAAGATGCCGCACTGCTAATGAATGTTATGGCCGGGCACGATCCACGCGACTCCACCTGTATCGATTTTCCGGTGCCGGATTACACGGCCAACTTAAATGACTCCATTGCCGGCCTGCGTATTGGCCTGCCAAAGCAGTATTTCGGTGAAGGACTGGACGCAGGTGTCGCTGCTGTTATTCAGCAGGCCATTGCTGAGCTGGAAAAACTCGGTGCCACCGTGGTCGAAATCGATTTACCAACGTCTGATCTCGCTGTACCGGCTTATTATGTTATTGCACCTGCCGAATGTTCCTCGAATCTATCGCGGTTTGATGGTGTGCGTTTTGGTCATCGCTGCGAAAATCCAGCGGACCTGACTGACCTTTACAAGCGCTCACGCGCAGAAGGGTTTGGCGCAGAAGTAAAACGTCGCATCATGGTGGGCACTTACGCGCTCTCTGCCGGCTATTACGATGCCTATTACGTGCAAGCACAAAAAGTACGACGCCTGATCAAAAATGATTTTGCACGCGCCTTTGAGCAGTGCGATGTGATTGCCGGCCCAACATCACCCACTGTGGCATTTGGTTTAGGCGAAAAACAGTCAAACCCAATCGCGATGTATCTCTCCGATATCTACACAATTGCCACCAATCTTGCCGGACTACCCGGCATGAGCCTGCCGGCCGGTTTTGAAAAAAATCTGCCTGTTGGCTTGCAACTGGTGGGCAATTACTGGAGCGAAGCGAAGCTACTCAATGTGGCACATCGTTATCAACAGGTTACCGACTGGCATCGCCGTATGCCGGCGGCATTTGAGTGAGGATGACGGAAATGTCCTGGGAAGTTGTCATCGGTCTGGAAGTTCACGTCCAGCTCAATACCAAGTCAAAAATATTTTCTGGCTCTAGCACTACGTTTGGTGCCGAGCCCAACACGCAAGCCAGTCTGATCGATCTTGGCATGCCCGGCGTACTGCCCGTGCTTAATAAGGGCGCCGTACGCAATGCCATCAAGTTCGGCCTTGGCATTAATGCTGAGCTTGCCCGCACGAGTGTGTTTGCGCGCAAAAACTATTTCTATCCCGATCTGCCTAAGGGATACCAGATTTCGCAAATGGACCTGCCCATTGTCGGCAAGGGCCATATCGATATCACGCTAGATGATGGCCAAGTTAAACGCATCAATATTACACGTGCGCATTTGGAAGAAGACGCCGGCAAGTCACTGCATGAAGACTTCCATGGCATGACGGGCATCGATCTTAATCGCGCTGGCACACCACTACTTGAAATTGTCTCGGAGCCGGACATACGTTCCGCCAAAGAAGCCGTGGCCTATGCCAAGGCCATTCATGCGCTGATCCGCTATCTTGATATTTCGGATGGCAACATGGCCGAAGGCTCGATGCGGTGCGATTGCAATGTGTCTATTCGCAAAAAAGGCACAGAAAAATTAGGAACACGTCGCGAGATTAAAAACGTCAACTCATTCAAGTTTATTGAGAAAGCAATCAATAGCGAGATCGAGTGGCAGATTGACGAAATTGAGTCTGGCCGCAAGATCGAGCAGTCAACTGTGCTCTATGATTCAAATACCAATCTCACCCGCGCCATGCGCAGCAAGGAAGAGGCAAATGACTATCGTTATTTCCCCGATCCAGATTTGCTGCCAGTGGTGCTGGATGAAACATTAATCGAAGAGATTCGTGCCAGCTTGCCGGAACTGCCCACTGCTCGTCGTGAGCGTTTTATCAGTCAGTACAACTTGCCTGAATATGATGCTGGTGTGCTGGTAGCCAGTCGCGATCTGGCAGAGTTCTTTGAAGCCACCGTGACAGCCGCCAACGGCGCGGCCAAGCAAGCCTCGAACTGGATCATGGGTGATGTACTGGGCGCACTGAATCGTACCGAGAAAGACATCACTGAGTCTCCAATTACGCCAGTCCAACTGGGCGGCCTCATCGCCCGCATTGCCGACAACACTATCTCTGGCAAAATTGCCAAGCAGGTATTTCAGGCGCTAATGGACGGCGAAGGTGCCAGTGCCGATGAAATCATCGAGAAGAAAGGCCTAAAGCAGGAGTC
>ERZ724524.72-NODE-72-length-62436-cov-5.751623_pt1 | contig 62436 bp, 78 predicted proteins | sample MGYA00376057_ERZ724524 | MGnify/ENA primary metagenome ERZ724524 (study PRJEB28724, sample SAMN07190888) | wastewater metagenome | isolation source: influent of sewage treatment plant in Hong Hong | place: USA: Christiansburg, Virginia | collected 2016-03-01 ...
AAATAAACTAGAAAAGAGTTCTGATGATCAGAGCTCTTTTATGAATCCCTCAATTAAGAAAAAATACCAAAAAGAAAACGCTTTCTTTTTTTGGAGAACTATGCTATAATAATAGTGTAGAGGTAGGGTGTAAGCGTGATGGATCAAGTCAGATAGCTGTCCGTGGTGTAAAACCGATGGGGGACAAGATGTTCTTCTGATTTGACCGACCGTGACCCCTCGCCATTAGGAAGTTTTGAAAGAGGTGATGCCAATGACAGATGAAGATTGTTGCGCGAAAACCAAGGTGATGACTCAGAATGATGAGTAGTAACAAAGTAACAAATGATGATTAAGACGACTGTGACTGGTTGAGAAAAGACACAATAATACCCCGCGTCAGATATTGGAAAATGATGTTAGCCTTAGTTATTAAAGAAAGGCTGTTGCAAGAATAGGTTTGATGAATCTGAGATAGCAACGTCATTCATGAGTAGACTTGGTTTATGATTCTAAACACCGGAAAAAGCGACATTGGTCGCTTTTTTTGGATAAACTCAATATTCGAAATCAAAGATACTTTTTGATCAGTCATTTGAGTGGAACCTGTAAGTTTCTGGGATAGAAATCGGCCACAGGCCCTTTTTTTTGATATAATGAGATTATGACCCCTCAAGAAAATGTGCTAAAAATCTTACATTTGAATGATTTACACTCTCATTTTGAAAATTATCCAAAAATTAAACGTTTTTTTGCGGATAAATCCGCGGGTTTTTCGGATGTTTTGCGGTTTGATGTCGGAGATAACGTTGACCGCTCACATGCGCTTAGTGAGGCGACGCTAGGTCAGGCTAACGTGTCCCTGATGAATGCGCTAGACTTAACAGCAGCGACGATTGGTAATAATGAAGGCCTAGGTCTGCCTAAAGAGAAGTTAGACACGCTTTATGCTACCGCAAACTTCGATGTCATCTTGGCTAACTTGAAGGATCAAGGCAGACAACCGAATTGGGCAGTCGAGAAAAAAAGAGTCACCACCTCTTTTGGGATGACCATTGATATTTTCGGTCTGACGGCACCCTATCCTCTGGCCTATCCGCCAATGGGGTGGGATATCTTAGTGCCTGAGTCTGTCTTAGCCCAGCAGTTGCGCGAATCAGATGCTGACTTTACGATTCTCCTGAGCCATTTAGGCTGGCGCTTTGATGAGAAAGCTGCTATGACCTTTGATAACCTTAATCTCATCTTAGGCGCTCACACGCATCATTTATATGAATATGGTAAGTATATCAATGATACCATGCTTGCGGCCGCTGGTCGCTATGGTGAGTACGTTGGTGAAGTGATGCTAAGATTTGATGACGACTTTCAGTGTATTCAGTCTGAAATTATGGCTGAGGATGTTCGGCACTTATCGCCCTTGCCTGGCGATAAAGAATGGATCCAGCATCAAGCAGATCAAGGGCATCAGTTGCTTCGGGCCTGTCAGGTCGCGCAGCTATCTCAGTCGCTTACAAATAAGTTACCTGAATATGCGGCGACCCAGTTTGTGGCAGGCCTTATGGGCGATTATTATCATGTGCCAGCAGTTATCCTCAATAGTGGCATGATTGTTGAGGAAATCCCGCAAACGCTAACTTTAGATGATTTGCACGAAATTTTACCTCACAGTATTCGTATGGTTAAATTGACCGTGACGGGCGCTGAACTCCAAGACATCCTGGGAGAGTTATATGAGGTAGGCAGTTACCTTAAAACCCAACGCATCGTCGGCATGGGATTTCGTGGCAAGCAGTTTGGTGATATCGTTACAATTGGACTGACTGATGATAATGGTCAGCTAAGCTATCAAAATAACCCAGTTGTTGAATATCAAACTTATATTATCCTTGTACCTGACCAATATCTATTTGCATCATATTTTCCAATTTTGAAAAGTTCAGGCAGTGCAGAGATTCAATTCCCCCGATTTATGCGAGAAATTGTTGCAGATGATTTGGCACTTCATGATAACTTATAATCCCAAAGAGACAGGAACCTAAAAGAAAGAAACAGTATGGCAAAAGTAATTCCAGAAGAAGAAAAAAATTATAATAAATTCCCAGGTGAACATGTCATTGTCCTAGATGATGTGGTCACGATTGGTGACAAGGTGTTTCACTTGATCCATAACTATCGAGATGGTTTTAATCAAGAGAAACTTGAGCAACGCTATTCCGATATTTTTGCGAAATATGACTATCTCGTTGGAGATTGGGGACATGAGCAACTGCGCTTGAAAGGCTTTTTCTCAAGCTCTCGGAAAAAAATGCCAGATGAGTTAAAGATTTCCCATCTTGAAGATTATATCAAGGAATATATGAATTTTGGGGCAGCTTTTTTTGTCTTGAAACGGATGCGGAGTAAAGATATCAAGCGAGACGAAGCTTTTGTTGGCGAAAAAGTCTATGAAGTGAAAACGCCAGTCGTGGTGCCTAAAAGTCCAAAAAGAGAAGTCCGTAAAGAAGTTAAAAAAGACTCTAGTAGAGGCATTAAAACACCTAACACAAAAGGAGAACAAAGCGAGTCTTCTAAGTTTTCTAGAAAACGTCAGCCAAGCAAGACAAGTTTTGTCCAAAAGGAAAAATCGGTCAAGCAACAGGCACCAATTATCAAGACTGAAAAGACTCAAGCGCCACGTCAGACAGAGGGGAGTAAGCGTCCAGCTTTTGTCGTTAGAACTCGAAAAAAATAAGTTTAGGCCTCCTTTTTAGTAATCTAGCTGTTTATCATGCCAAACCTTAACAAACGGAATCTTTGACACTTTTAAACTAATGTTATAAAATGAAGGTGTTGCTAGATATTATAATTTTTTGTATTATTTAAGGAGGAATTGATTATGGGTTGGATTTGGTCTCTTATTGTTGGTGCGCTCATCGGTGTTATTGCTGGTGGTATCACGAAAAAAGGTGAATCAATGGGCTGGATTGCGAATATCGTCGCTGGTTTAGTCGGTTCTAGTATCGGTCAAGCAATCTTTGGTCATTGGGGTCCTAGCTTAGCTGGAATGGCCTTGATACCATCTGTGCTTGGTGCGGTCATTCTAGTTGCTGTTGTCTCATTCTTCATTGGCAAGAAATAAACAATATTAAAACAATTAGCATATCAGCAGGGAAAACATTCCCAGTTGACATGCTTTTTTTTGAGGTTTCAAATATTGCGACAAGATTTTTGAGCGTTCGGTACAAATATTCGAGCGTTCGCGCCAAAGCGTCACCAATTTTAATTAACTTATGTTAAGATTGGGTCATCTAGATAACAGTACTCAGATCTGAGTCTTTCTCCTCCCTAAGTTGTAGGAAATCAACAGCATCTAGGACAGTCAGGCCATGTAACTGTTCTAATTTCATGTCATAAAGTTTTCAAAACATGTTATACTAGTAGCATGACAAAAACTATCCAAAATGACATGATAAAACTCTCCATTTATGATTTAACCCGTGACGAGCTGATTACTTGGGCGCTTGAACATGGTGCTAAAAAATTTCGAGCAACGCAAATTTGGGACTGGCTTTACAAAAAACGAGTTCAATCTTTTGATGACATGACTAATATTGCCAAGGATTTCATCGAAATTCTGAAAGACAATTTTGTCCTCAATCCCTTGAAACAGCGTCTAGTCCAAGAAGCTAAAGATGGCACTGTTAAATATCTCTTTGAACTACCTGATGGCATGTTAGTTGAGACAGTGCTCATGCGCCAACGTTACGGCTTATCCGTCTGTGTGACGACTCAGGTCGGATGTAATATTGGCTGCACGTTTTGCGCTTCAGGCCTCATTAAAAAACAACGTGACTTAACTGCAGGTGAAATCACAGCGCAAATCATGCTCGTTCAAAAATACTTTGATGAACGTGGCTTAGAAGAACGTGTTAGTCATGTGGTGGTCATGGGGATTGGTGAGCCTTTTGATAACTATGACAATGTCATCAATTTTATCAAAACGATTAACGATGACAATGGTCTTGCGATTGGTGCGCGTCATATTACGGTATCAACTTCTGGTTTAGCGCCTAAAATTCGTGAATTTGCTGAGACAGGTCTCCAAATTAACTTGGCGATTTCCCTACATGCACCAAACAATGATGTCAGAACAAGCATCATGCGCATCAACCGTCAATTTCCAATCGAAAAATTATTTGAAGCCATCGACTACTACATCGAAGTAACCAATCGTCGTGTCACATTTGAATACATCATGCTCAGTGGTGTCAATGATCGCCCTGAACATGCGCGTGAATTGGTCGCCCTCTTAAAAGACAAGAAAAAATTAGTCTACGTCAACCTGATTCCTTATAATCCGGTCAGCGAACATGACCAGTATAGCCGTTCTTCAAAAGATGACGTGCTTAAGTTTTATGATATCCTTAAAAAAGGTGGCATTAACTGTGTCATTCGTCAAGAACATGGTACAGACATTGATGCAGCCTGTGGTCAACTTCGCAGTAAGACCATGAAAGCAGATAAGAAAAAACAACCAGACACGAAAGAATTTGATGCAGTAACAGTTGGCTTTGAGACGAAAATTAAGTAAAGAAAATGGAGGCAAACAATTGAAAAATTATTTGCATAAATTTTATCAAAGCTTTTCCATGCTTGCCATGGTTTGGATAATTGTGACAGCTGTGATAGGAAAACCTATCTCACGTCTATCAGCCATTGGCATCTTGGTTGCTGCGGTCATCGTTGCAATCGTACCAGATGAGTGGTTTGAAAAAGTCATCAATATGATCCATCAATAATAAAGAAACGTCAGACGGATATCTGGCGTTTTATGATACAATAAAATTATGAAATTGTTTGATCGACAAGCTAATCTGCAAGCGCCATTTCAAAAAATTGTAAAAGCACTTGCGATATGCTACACTATTGCTATCTGTTTGATGTGTTTTCTACCTCAGAGCATCTATCCAACCTTGAAAAGTGTCGAAACACCAGGGGTTCAGCACTTCGGCCGGATCACAGCGATTCTGACCCCTTTTAATACCCTGGTACACTTTGGAAAAATCCCAAGTCTGGTTGATTTGTTTTTTATCATTCTCCAAAATGTGGCTAATATCTTTCTGCTATTCCCCTTGGTTTTCGCACTATGTTTGCTGAAACCAGGTATCAGGCACTTTAAAAAGGTACTTCTCATGAGTTTTCTGATGAGTCTAGCCATTGAAACCACGCAAGCCATCTTGGATTTATTGTTCGATTTTAATCGCGTATTTGAAGTAGATGATTTAATCACCAATACCTTAGGTGGGGTGCTTGCTTATCTGCTCTATAAAATTGTAAAAAATAATATTGATAGCAGTCGTAAACTTCTGTAGAAAAATAGGCTTTTCCTAAGCATAAGAAGTTAGCTAGAAATTCACAAATAAGGAGCGTTATAATATCATGGAATTTTCAAAACTTAATCAAAATCGGCACAAGGTCACAAAGTTTGACGGTCGCAAAGTCACAGTTGATGAAGTCAAAGCGATTTTGTCTGAAGCTGTTCTTGCACCTTCAGCCCACAACATCCAGCCTTGGCACTTTGTGATTGTCGATTCACAAGAGATGCGGTTGGCCCTATCCACAGCCATGCACGGCAAAAATGCCGTCCAAAACGAAGCAGCAGGTGCCACATTAGTCGTCTTTTCAGATAAAGATTTACCAGAGCGTGTTCGTGACATGGTCGAAATCGGTACCGATTTCTTGCCAGTTGATCACAAAGCTGACTTGTTAATGAAATTGCCAGGCATGTTTGAAAAATTTACATCAGAGCAGCTGGCAGAGTACTTGGCCCTCAACATCGGCCTCGTCTCTCAAAACTTCGTCCTTGCGGCCAACAATAAAGGCTTGAAAACTAACATGATTCTTGGATTTGACAAAGCTAAAGCCAAGGAAGTTTTAGCCATTGAAGACCGTTTCTGGCCAGAGCTCATTATTACCATGGGTTATTCAGACGAGCAAGGTACAGCCTCATACCGTTTGCCTGTTGAGGATATCACGGACGTTTTGTAAAACCACATTTTCCTGATGCCATGGTAGATGACATCGGGCATCGGTTGAAAATTGAAGGGAGTTTAAATGACATATACATTTGAAAACAGTTCACCGGAAGTGATTTTTGATTATTTGCGCAAGGCTAAAACAGTAGCTGTCGTTGGCCTGTCAAACAGTCCAGAAACATCAAGTTTTATGGTCACGCAAGCCCTACAAGCTGACGGCTATCGGATTTTTCCAGTCAATCCACGACTTGTCGGTCAGGAAATTCTGGGTGAAAAAGTTTTTGCCAGACTTCAAGATATTCCTGAACACATTGACATTGTAGATGTGTTCCGTCGCTCAGAATTTTTACCCGACGTTGCGCGGGACTTTATCGAAACAGACGCAGACGTTTTCTGGGCCCAACAAGGTCTGGAAAATCAAGAAGCGGAGCAGATACTGCGTGATCATGATCGTCATCAAATCGTCATGGATCGCTGCATCAAAGTCGAGTATGCTTACAGTGGCTTAAGACAAGAAAAAGAGTAAATAAAAAAGCCCGTGGGCTTTTTTATTTGGCTTAAAAACTACCAAGATAGAAGGCAACCGTGTCACCTTTTTTTAGATGAATATCCGCAGCGCCCTTATCGGCCATCTTACCGTTAACATCAAACATCCAGTACTTGTTAGCTGCTTGATCCTGAGCTTTGCCATCAATTGATGTAATAAAACCACTTTTTTCCTCAATCTTAAAATTCTCTTTAAGGGCATCAAGTAAAGTCTGGTCTTTAATAATTGTGATTTTTTTCGTTTCATCGACTTTTTTGTCATTTTCAAAATCCAGCGTAATAGTTGCTGTATCCTTAGAGGCAGTATCCTTTTTAGGTGCTTCTGCTTGCTTACCACAAGCTGCCAAAGAAAGGGCAAAGCCAGTTGCCACTAAAACCGTCACGGTTTTCTTGAAAGTTAAAATTTTCATAATAATCAGATCTCCTTATTTTATATTGTACTATGTTTTATGGAGATGACAAAACAAAAGGTTCTTTTCAATGTAATATAATGTGTGTTATAGTTGCAATTGAATGATATTAACGCCACAGTTTTCGATATCTTTTAAACTATTTAGATCAGCAAAGGTGTCAGTGATTAGATAATCAACATAGGATAAATCACAACTTTTGAAATTAGCAGATTTCCCAATTTTTCGGTAATCTGCGATACAAACAACGATACCTTTGGTTTGCTTGACAATGACTTCATTGATTTTAGCTTCATGTATGACTGGAGTTGTCAAACCACGATTAGCAGAGATACCGTAACAACCAATGATGGCAATATCGGCTTGAATATTTTCAAAAAAAGCGTGTGCAGCTTGACCAATCAAGGCTTCTTTAGGGAAACGGACCTCTCCACCTGATAAGAAGACAGATGATTCGGAGTTGTGATCAAGTGCTGCGACTTTGACGTTGTTTGTAATGATCGTCACTTGCTTATCGATGAGATATTTTACAGCATCAAGTGCAGCGGAAGAGGAATTGATAAAGACAGTATTGCCATTCTTGACAAAAGAAGCGGCTGTTTTAGCCAAAGCTTCCTTAATTTGTTCAATCTCTTGGTTATCATATTTATCGATTTCAAGACCAGTTGTTGAAATTTTGGCCTTGCCATGACTCCGAATGACTTTTCCCATCTGTGCGAGGCTTGATAAATCCCGCCTAATGGTTGTTTCTGATGTTTTCAAGAGTATGCTAAGTTCTTTGGTTGTATGTTCCTTGCCATTTTTCATTATTTCAATTAATTCTTTTTGCCTAGCTTGGATGTTTAGAATAGAGTTTTTCAAAATTTTGTCTCCTATTTATACTGTGTGTTTAAATTTTACGGTTTAAGCTCATATGTTCTTTTAAGTACAGTATACTCCATTTGAAAACGCTTTAAAAGACGGAAGTTACAAAAAAACTGCAATTCGATCATAAAACAGATGAATGAGCATAAAAGGCTGTTTGAAAGCGCTTCCTTATTTGTTATGATAGTTTTGTAAAGGAAATATATATTAATTCATCATAAAAATAAGGAGTATTTTCAAATGGCAAACAAAATCACGGAAGTAACAAAAGAATCTTGGGTCCTTTCAACTTTTCCAGAATGGGGGACTTATCTGAATGAAGAAATTGAAGCAACAGTTGTGAAACCGGGAACCGTTTCAATCTGGTGGTTGGGATGTACGGGGATTTGGTTGAAATCAGAAGGTGGGACGAACATTCTCTGTGACCTCTGGTGTGGGACTGGTAAACGGACACATGGGACAGGTAAGATGGTCAAAGGTCACCAAATGATGCGAATGAGTGGCGCTCTTAAACAACAACCTAATTTGCGGACACAGCCATTTGTTATTGATCCATTTGAAGTAAAGAATGTTGATGCTTTGGTAGTAACACATATTCATTCCGATCATTTGGATATTAATACAGCGGCAGCGGTCAATCAAAACTGTCCTGATGCCAAATTTATCGGACCACAAGAAGTAGTTAATATCTGGCTAAAATGGGGCGTACCTGCTGATAAGACAATTGTTGTTCATCCAGGAGATGAGGTTGAAATTGGAGATGTCAGGCTGTTGGCATTGGAAGCATTTGACAGAACGGTATTGGTAACTGAACCGAATCCAGAAGTGATCTTAAAAGGTAAAATGCCACAGGATATGAACGAATTGGCAGTGAACTATCTTTTCCAAACAAGTGGTGGAAATGTTTATCATGCAGGAGATTCACATTATTCAAATATGTTTGCAAAACATGGTAATGAGCATACAATAGATGTTTGTTTAGGTGCATATGGTGAAAATCCCCGTGGGATTACGGATAAAGTGACGTCAGTTGATATGCTTCGGATGGCAGAAGCATTGAATGCCAAAGTTGTCATTCCAGTTCATTATGATATTTGGGCTAACTTCATGGCAGATCCAAAAGAAATTACCGAGATTTGGAAGTTTAAAAAAGATCGGCTCAATTACCAATTTAAACCATTCATCTGGCAAGTAGGTGGTAAATTCACCTTCCCAGATGATAAAGATCGCTTGGAATTTAATTTTGACCGTGGCTTTGATGATGTTTTTACAGTTGATAATGATACGCCATTCCCATCATTCTTGTAAGAAAGAGCAGGTGATATTATGGAAGGAACAGAGATGCTAACCTATTTTCAGGAAAAAGATTTAGTCAGAATTTCTGATCAACGGCCGGCTAATTGGGAGGAAGCGATTCGGATTTCTTGTGATAATTTAATCGAAAAAGAAATCATCAATCAAATTTATGTTGATGAGGTGGTGGCAGCTGTTCACAAGTATGGCCCATACATTGTCATTGTACCAGGCGTTGCAATGCCGCATTCAACAGATAAGAGCGAAGGTGTCTTCGGGACGGCCATTGCTTTTACAAAATTCAAGGAAAAGGTTTATTTTGAAGCAGGTAACGAAGAAAAACAAGCCAAGCTATTCTTCACCTTAGCGGCCAAAAATCCTGATGAACACATGACAAACATTGCGGCTTTATCAGATTTATTAATGACAGACGGTGTGATTGAAGCACTAGAAAATATTGAATCAATAACTGATTTTGAAGCCTTGCTCCAAGCTAATTGGACGTAGGAAAGTCCTAGAGGAGAAAGATCGATATGGAAAATGTATTCAATGCTATTTTGGTCGTGTGGGATTTCTTTGCCAAGAATATTCTGACACAGCCTGCCTATTTCATAGGTGTTATCGTTTTAGTTGGTTACTTACTTTTGAAAAAGCCGTGGTATGAGTGTCTGGCTGGATTTCTTAAGGCAACGGTGGGTTACTTTATCTTATCAGTCGGTTCAGGCGGTTTGGTTAATAACTTTAGGCCAATTCTTGCTGGTTTAAAAGATCGCTTTGATTTGGACGCGACGGTTATTGATCCTTACTTTGGTCAAAATGCAATAGATACAGGAATTATGGCAACATTTGGCCGGACCTTTGGTGATGTCATGGTGTTACTCCTCATCGCTTTCATCGCTAATATCGCCTTGGTTCGCTTTCAAAAATATACAAAAATGCGGGCAGTTTTCACAACAGGGAATGTTCAGGTCCAACAAGCCGCAACAGCTTTCTGGCTCATCTTGTTTTGTTTTCCGAGTTTGGGACGGATTCAGATTCTTGCCGTCATGGGCTTAATTCTAGGTCTTTATTGGGCGGTTAGCACCAATTTGACGGTTGGCTATACCCAAGAATTGACAGAAGGTGCAGGATTCGCGGTGGCTCACCAACAAGGATTTGGGATTGCTATCGTCTCTGCAATTGCTGAGAAGTTCAAATCTAAGAAATCGAAGAAAATTGAGGATATCGAGTTACCTGGTTTCTTATCTATCTTCAATGAAAATATGGTGGCAACAGCGATTCTGATGCTCTTCTTCTTTGGAATCATCATGACTGTTTTAGGGAAAGATTACTTCGTTACAAATGAATTCATCCCATCGACACAAAACTTCTTCTTCTATATCATGACAACATCACTACAATTTGCGGTTAATCTGGCAATTTTACAACTTGGTGTTCGGACCTTCGTTTCAGAATTGACAGAAAGTTTTACAGGGATTTCAAATACTTTACTCCCTGGTGCTGTACCGGGTATAGACGTTGCGGCAACATTTGCATTTGGTTCACCAAATGCTGTCACACTTGGTTTTCTTTTCGGAGCTTTGGGACAATTTTTGATGATTGGTCTTTTGATTTTAGTCAAATCACCAGTTGTCATCATTGCAGGCTTCATACCGCTTTTCTTCGATAATGCAGCCTTTGCTGTTTATGCCAATAATCGAGGTGGGATAAAGGCAGCTTGTATCCTACCATTTCTTTCAGGAATTATCCAGGTTGGCGGTTCGGCCTTAATCGCGTCATGGGTTGGTTTATCTAAATTTGGCGGTTACATTGGGATGTTTGACTGGGCGACGATTTGGCCAGGTTTCACCATCGTGATGAAATTACTGGGTTATGTTGGCATTGCCGTCGTTGTTCTTATCTTAGTCGTTATTCCGCAACTACAATATCGCAGAGATCCAGAAGGTTACTTCTTGGTCGTTGAAGATTATGATGCTTATGCTGAACGCAAAGCATAAAATGGAGGTATCAAAATGAGAGTACTCGTATCATGTGCCAATGGTTCAGGCACCAGTTTAATGATGAAACGCAGCGTTGAAAAAGCCATGAAAACACTAGGGATTAAAATTACCAACATTCATCACTGCTCTATTTCCGAAGGGAAAGGACAGGCAGGAAATTATGATGTTGTTTTCACCTCTCTGAATTTCGTTGAGATGTTTAACGGTGCTAAAGCAAAAGGCGTGACGGTTGTTGGTGTTAAAAATGTCATGAGCGCCAAAGAAATCCAAGAACGGATTGAAACAGAAACCGACTTAATTAGTCGTGGCTAGGAGGCTAGGATGGCAAGACCAAATCTACAAGTTGCCTTGGATCATTCTGATTTGCCAAGTGCGATTAAAGATGTCAAAAATGTTGGTGATATCGTGGATATCATTGAAGTCGGCACGATTTTACTCCTTCAGGCAGGAGATCAGGCCGTTAAATGTATTCGTGCCATGTATCCAGATAAGAAAATTGTTGCGGATACAAAGTGTGCAGACGCTGGTGGGACAGTAGCTGAAAATGTGCAAAAAGCTGGTGCTGATTGGACAACGGTCATCTGTTGTGCGACGATTCCAACCATGAAAGCAGCTGCTGAAAAAATAGAAGAAGTTCAAGTTGAGCTTTATGGAGATTGGACTTATGAGCAGGCCCAACTATGGTTAGATGCGGGGATTTCTCAAGCTATCTATCATCAGAGTCGCGATGCGCTCCTTGCAGGTGAAACTTGGGGAGAGAAGGATTTGACCAAAGTGCAAATACTCATCGATATGGGTTTTCGGGTGTCTGTCACAGGTGGCTTAGATGTTGAAACTTTGAAACTATTTAAAGGGATGTCGATCTACACCTTTATCACTGGTCGCGGGATTACAGCGGCTAAAAATCCAACGCAAGCTGCAACGGACTTCCTAGATGAAATAAAACGTATTTGGGGGGATTAAGATGCTAGGCATTTATGAAAAAGCGCTTCCCAAGGATATTTCTTGGTTTGAGCGTTTGACTCTTGCGAAAGAGCTTGGTTTTGACTTTGTTGAGATGTCGGTAGATGAAACAGATGAGCGAATTGCACGATTGGATTGGACAAAGGTTGAACGCAAGAAGGTACGTGATGCGATTTTTGAGTTGGACATGCCGATTTTGTCGATGTGTTTATCAGCACATCGTCGCTATTCATTAGGCTCTGCTGATCCAGACAAACAGGAAATCGCATTGGCATTAATGACAAAAGCGGTTGATTTAGCAAGTGATTTAGGAATTCGCTCGATTCAACTGGCAGGCTATGACGTTTATTATGAACCTAAAACAACAATGAGTCGCAATGCCTTTATCGAAAATCTTCAGAAATGTGTGACTATTGCTGCCAATAAATCAGTTGTCTTATCCATTGAGATTATGGACGATCCTTTCATTAACTCAATCTCTAAGTTCCTGGAGATTAAAGCACAAATTCCGTCACCTTATCTGCAAGTTTACCCAGACCTTGGCAATTTATCCGCATGGCCTGAAAATCTAGTAGGTTATGAATTAGAAAAAGGAATTGCTGCGATTAGTCAAGTCCATTTAAAAGATACGCTTGCGGTGACTTCTGAGTTTGAGGGGAAATTTAAAAATGTTGCATTTGGTGCGGGCTGTGTTGATTTTGTAGGCTGTCTAAAAACATTGAAACGGCTAAATTATTCGGGATCCTTTGTCATGGAAATGTGGAGTGAAACGAGCGAGACACCAGTTGCTGAAATCGAAAAAGCAAAAGGGATTGTTTTACCTTTCTTGAAGGAGGCTGGCTATGCTTGAAAATGTAATGGACATTAATCCACAAGTATTAAGTGACATGAAATATCGCGTTTGGGAAGCTAACTTAGCGCTGGAAAAAGCTAAACTAGTCGTTCTGACGTGGGGAAATGCGAGTGAGGTTAATCGTGAATTAGGCATCATCGTCATCAAACCTAGTGGCGTCTCTTATGCTACCATGACGGCTGATCAAATGGTTGTAACGGATTTAGAGGGTAATCTTTTAGAAGGAGATTCATTGAAGCCATCCTCAGACTTACCGACCCATGTTTATCTTTACAAACATTTTACAGGCATTGATACCGTCGTCCATACCCATTCTAAATATGCGGTGATGTGGGCGCAGTCTGGACGAGACATTCCACCTTATGGCACAACGCATGCCGATACTTTTTATGGACCAATTCCATGTACACGACAATTGACCCAGACTGAAGTTGAAACGGCTTATGAGCGAGATACTGGCAAGGTGATTGTTGAGCGCTTTGAAAAAGGTCAGATTGATCCACTTGCCGTACCAGGTGTTTTGACCATTGGTCATGGGCCATTTACCTGGGGTGCAACAGTTGGAAAAGCAGTCGAAAATGCGATTGTTATGGACGAAGTAGCACATATGGCAATATTTACTGAAATGCTCAATCTTCAACATGATGTGTTACCGAGTTATATGTTGGATAAGCACTACTTTAGGAAACATGGGGCCAATGCTTATTATGGGCAAGGGTGAGCTGTGTTGCGCAATAGTATCAAAACGAGTGAGAAATTACTCGTTTTTTGTAAGTTTCGAGTTAATTTGATTTATGATAGAGATGTAAGATGAAAATCGAATTAATTTGAAAGAGGTTGTCATGATAAGAAGAGAGACATATCTAACTGATTTAGAACGTTTAAAAGATAAACGATTTATCAAAGTTTTGACTGGCGTGCGACGGAGCGGGAAATCAACGCTTTTAGCCTTATTTCAAGAACAGCTAATCACCGATCAGGTTAGTCAAACTCAAATTCAATCCTATAATTTTGAAGATTTGGCACTAGCTGATTATCTGGACTATCGAAAGCTGTATGAAAAAATTACGGATAACTTGCAAGCAGATCAGATGAACTATATTTTCTTGGATGAGATCCAGATGGTACCTGAGTTTGAGCGCGTGTTAGATAGCTTATTTGTCAAAGAAAATGTTGATTTATACGTGACAGGTTCTAACGCTTACATGCTATCAGGTGAACTTGCGCCTCTGCTTTCTGGACGTTACGTCGAGTTGAAAGTTTATCCCTTATCTTTTGTAGAATTTTTCAACACTCTGGCCGGTGATAAAGCGACCGTGTTTCAGCGCTATCCCGAATTTGGTGGCTTTCCTTATGCAACAGAAATTCCAGATGAGTTGACCTATCGAGATTACATTTCAGGTATCGTCAATACTGTCTTGATCAAGGATGTTTTGCAGAGAAAACAGCGCAGTGATGCAACATTGGTTGAACAATTAGCCAAATATTTGACGGATAGTTCAGGTGGTCTAGTGACGATAAAGAAAATAGCAGATACCCTGACATCAATGGGACAAAAGACGGCAAGTGACACCGTTTCAACATATTTATCTGGCTTTCAAGAAGCCTATCTCTTTTTTAGAGCAGACCGCTATGATATCGCGGGTAAAAAATACCTGTCGATCAATTCAAAATACTATCCTGTCGACCAGTCTCTAAGAAAAGTTCTTTTGGGCAATAAACGCCCGAATTTTGGACATCGCTTAGAAGGTGTTGTTTATCTGGAGTTGTTGCGAAGAGGCTATCAAGTCTTTGTTGGCAATATAGGAGAATTTAAGATTGATTTTGTGGCACAAAAAAATGGTGTCACCGAATATTATCAAGTGTCACTCACTGTTGAAGATGACAGGACTTATCAAAGAGAAGTTCGCCCATTTCAAAGTATTCAAGATAACTACCGAAAAATTTTACTAACCATGGACAATGGGCGTTACAATCAAGAAGGGACAGAACAACTCAATATCATAGATTGGTTATTAGCCAGATAAAATTAAAATAAAGGTAATCAAAAATTTAAAATACATCATAAAGAAGTCGTGATATAACACGAAAAATGTTATAAATTAATTATTCCAAAATGAGCAGAGATGCTCTTTTTTGATATTCTTAAGATTGTAGAAAGTTAAAAGGTAAAAATTGACCATGCTTATCATAGCATAAGAGGTGAGGTCATGCTAACATCACCTAAAATTGGTAGATTAGGAAATTCAGCAGGTATGAGACTTGATCCGATGCTATTAGAATTTCTTGATGTAACAGTTGGTGGGGAAATCGATGTGATGCAGGATGAAAAATCGCGTGCTCTCGTTATCAAAAAACATATGATAACACCAGAAAGTTTAGCTGATTTATTAGATGGATGGGATGGTGACTTTGAAACACATGTTGCCACTTGAAAGTATATGGCGTACCAGTCATTATGTCTGGGCCATGGTCTAAAGGACGTGTAACAAAAGAGACAACCAAGAAAAACTAAAGCAATATTTCATTTTCTGTTATAATAGGACTATACGATTTCAAGAGAGATATATCTGATAGACTCAAAGAATTTATCAGTCATCTTCAGAATTTGAAAATGACAATGAAAAGAATCAAGAAAGAAGTGCAATGAACGATTTATTTGAAAAACTCATGGATCAGCTCGACATGCCTGCGGAAATCCGTCATAATCCGGCATTTCGTGGCAATATTGACAAGGTTGAAGTTCATGCCATCAGTAAAGTCTGGCATTTTTATTTGAAGTTCCCAGCAATTTTACCGATTGACTTATACCGAGAACTGGCCTATCGCCTAGAGATGGCCTTTTCAAATATCGCCAAAACGCAAGTGACAATCTTAACAGAAGATGGTCGTTTTGATGAAACCTTGCTGAATAACTACCTCCCGCTCATTTTTGACTTGCCAGGCTGTGATACACCAAGTTTCACGGCGATTTTCAAGAAGTACAAATTCACAACAGCTGACCAGGCTGCAACAGCGAAACTGCTAGTCGGTGATTTGTCAAACCTGGAATATTTTGTCAAACATTATTTTCCAGTTATGGCCAAACACTATCAAGATTTTGGCTTCACGGATTTACAGATTATACCAGAAGTTGACTATCAGTTAACCGATAAATTGGTCGCTGAGTATGAAAAAAAATCTGAGGAAGCGCTAGCGGATATTTTAGCTAACCAACCAGAAGCCCCCTTCCAGCCTGATAATCAAGCACCTGCTTTAAAAGAAGCGGTCGCATCCCCTAACCAACTCGCACTGGGCAGGGAAATCAAGGCGTCTGATACCGTGTTCCAAATGAAGGATGTCGTGACTGAGGAGGCGAATGTCGTCTTTGAAGGCTACGTTTTTGCGGCGGAGCATAAGGTCTTTAAGAATCGCACGACTGGTAAGGAAAGTCACATGCTGGAAGTCAAGATGACGGACTACAGCAGCTCTTTTATCGTCCAAAAATGGGGGCGTAAACCTGAGGAGCAGGTCATGTTTGATATGGTCAAAAAAGGCATGTGGATCAAGGTTAAGGGCAGTGTTCAGATGGATCAGTACAAGCATGAGTTGGTGCTAAGTGCGCGTGATATGGTCGAAATCAAGGCAAAAAACGTTCGCAAGGATCTCATGCCTGAGGATCAAAAGCGGGTCGAGTTCCATGCTCATACCAACATGTCGACCATGGATGCTATCCCTGATGTGACGGATCTCGTTGCCCAAGCCGCACGCTGGGGACATCAAGCTATCGCGATCACTGATCACGCGGGGGCGCAAAGTTTTCCGCACGCCCATTCTGCCGGTAAGAAAAATGGGATCAAGATTATTTATGGGATAGAAGCTAACCTAGTCGAAGATAGGGTGCCGATCACTTATGATGAAGATGATAGCAATCTGTCAGATTCGACCTACGTTGTTTTTGACGTGGAGACGACCGGCCTTTCTGCCGTATATAACAAACTGATTCAAGTCGCAGCATCTAAAATGCACAAGGGAAATGTCATCGAACAGTTCGATGAGTTTATCGATCCGGGTCATCCCTTGAGTGAGTTTACAACACAGTTGACAGGGATTACAGATGATATGGTCAGAGGGTCTAAACCCCTAGAGCAAGTTTTAAAAGAATTCCAAGCCTTTTGTGAGGGCAGTATTCTTGTCGCCCATAATGCGACCTTTGACGTTGGCTTCATGAATATGAATTATCAGCGCCATCATTTGCCTGTGATTAAACAGCCAGTCATTGATACCTTGGAGTTTGCCCGTAACCTGTATCCAGAATTCAAGCGACATGGCTTGGGGCCTTTGACTAAGCGTTTCCAGGTTTCCCTTGAAAGCCATCACTTGGCCAACTTTGATGCGGAAGCGACGGGGCGTTTGCTCTTTATCTTCTTAAATGATGCCAAGGAGAAATTTGGCATTGAGCTACTAAGCGATTTGAATACCAAGGTCGTGGACGCGGATTCCTACAAGCGCGCGCGGGTCAAGCATGCGACAATTTATGCTAAAACCCAAGATGGTCTGAAAAACCTCTTTAAACTCATCTCCTACTCAAACGTTAATTACTTTTCAGGCGTGCCTAGAATTCCAAAATCAGTCCTTGAAGCACATCGTGAGGGATTGATTATCGGGTCGGCTTGTTCAGAAGGTGAAGTTTTTGAGGCGGTTACCAATAAATCCTTTGATGATGCGTTGAAAGTCGCTGATTATTATGACTTTATCGAGATCATGCCACCAGCCATCTATCGCCCTTTGATTGCCAAAGAAACAATCAAAGACGAAGTGGAGCTCCAACGGATTTTGCAAGACTTGATGCGGATTGCGGATAAACTGGGCAAACCAGTCCTAGCGACAGGAAATGTCCACTATCTCAATCCAGAAGATGCCATCTACCGTGAAATCATCGTCCGTTCCCTAGGTGCCGGCGCCATCATCAACCGTCCTGTCGGTCGCGGTGAACACGCCATGCCTGCACCATTACCAGAAGTCCATTTCCGCACGACCAATGAAATGCTGGACGATTTTGCCTTTTTAGGAGAAGCGACGGCGCGTCAAATTGTCATTGAAAATACACAGAAAATGGCGGATTCTTTTGATGTCTTGACGCCAGTTCGTGACGACCTCTATACGCCCTATATTCCTGAATCTGAGGAAAAAATGGCCAAGCTGACCTACGAAAAAGCGCATGCCACCTACGGCAATCCTTTGCCTGATATCGTCGATTTGCGGATTGAAAAAGAGCTCAATTCGATTATTGGTAACGGCTTCTCCGTCATCTATCTCATTTCCCAAATTCTCGTTGAGCGCTCTAACAAACGGGGCTATCTCGTTGGCTCGCGGGGGTCTGTCGGCTCCTCATTTGTCGCGACCATGACCGGTATTACCGAGGTTAATCCACTGCCACCCCATTATGTCTGCCCAGAGTGCCAGTACTCTGAGTTCTTTACCGAGGGGCAATATGGCTCAGGATTTGATATGCCGGAGAAAAGCTGTCCAGAATGTGGACACAGGCTCACAAAAGATGGCCACGATATTCCATTTGAAACTTTCCTTGGTTTCAAGGGGGATAAAGTACCCGATATCGACTTGAACTTTTCTGGTGCTGACCAACCGAGCGCCCATTTGGACGTCCGAGATATCTTTGGAGAAGACTATGCCTTTCGTGCCGGAACCATTGGTACGGTGGCTGAGAAGACAGCCTTTGGTTTTGTTAAAGGCTACGAACGTGACTACGGTAAATTCTACCGTGGCGCTGAAATCGAGCGTCTTGCGGCAGGCAGTACAGGTGTTAAACGAACGACAGGTCAGCATCCGGGTGGTATTATCGTTATTCCAGGTTATATGGATGTTTATGATTTCAGTCCTGTGGCCTATCCAGCTGAGGATATCAATGCCGAGTGGAAAACGACCCACTTTGATTTCCATGCCATCCATGATAATATCCTCAAACTCGATATTCTGGGCCATGATGATCCGACCATGATTCGTAAATTACAGGATTTATCCGGCATGGATGCCTCAACTATTCCGATGGATGATCCAGATGTCATGAAAATTTTTGCGGGAACAGAAGTTCTGGGTGTCACGCCTGAGCAGATTTTTTCTAAGACGGGCACGCTAGGTGTACCCGAAATGGGAACAACATTCGTTCGCGGCATGTTAGAGGAAACAAAGCCTAGCACTTTTGCAGAATTACTCCAAATTTCCGGTCTCTCCCATGGGACGGACGTTTGGCTGGGGAATGCGCAGGAGTTGATCAAGCAAGGTATCGCCAATCTAGCCAATGTAATTGGTTGTCGAGATGACATCATGGTTTACTTGATTCATGCGGGGCTCAATGAGTCAATGGCCTTTACAATTATGGAACGTGTACGTAAGGGACTTTGGAATAAGATTGATGATGAAGAGCGTGAGACTTATATCGCTGCCATGCGTGAAAATAATGTGCCGGAGTGGTATATCGATTCATGTAGTAAAATCAAATATATGTTCCCCAAAGCCCATGCGGCTGCCTATATTATGATGGCCTTGCGTGTCGCCTACTTCAAGGTGCACATGCCGATTTACTATTACTGTGCCTGGTTCTCGATTCGTGCTAATGCTTTTGACCTTAAAGTTATGGGTGATGGCTTAGATGCTGTGAAAGCCAAAATGCAAGAAATCAAGGCCAAGGGCTTTGAAGCTAGTAATGTTGAAAATGCCCTCTTTGGGACGCTAGAACTATGTAATGAAATGTTAGAGCGCGGTTTTAAATTTGGCAAACTTGATCTTTATCGGAGCGAAGCCAATGACTTCATTATTGAAGGTGACACATTGATCCCGCCATTTTCAGCTATGGATGGTCTTGGTGGCAATGTGGCCAAGCAAATTGTTGCGGCCAGACAAGAAGGAGAGTTCCTCAGTAAAACTGAACTTAGAAAACGGGCTGGTGTCTCTCAAACCCTGGTAGAAAAAATGGATGAGATGGGCATTCTTGGCAATATGCCTGAGGATAATCAGTTGAGTTTGTTCGACGATTTGTTTTAAATACTCTACGTTTTGTTAAAATTAAGCTTGTTTTATGATATAATTATTTAGATAACAATATAACGTTTAATAGATTTAAGGGCTAGTTTATTGTTAAATAATTTATGATAAATGGACAAGTTAGGAATAATAAGAAGTAGATGCGTAGAAAAGTCGAGATTGCTAGTCTAATTGTCATGTTTATGGCAGTCGTTATTACCTTTTGGCCACAATCAAGCAAAAAGGTGACCAATTATAAACCGAACTCATCTTTAACCTATAGTGGTTTGCTAAAGAAAGGTAAGTTTTCAGGCAATGGTACCTTAACTTTTAAAAATGGGGATCGTTACCAAGGTAATTTTAAAGATGGACAGTTTGACGGTAAAGGTAAGTTTACGTCAGTTGCTAAATGGTCCTATGAAGGTGAATTTAGCAAGGGAAAACCCAATGGCAAAGGGAAATTGATTACCGTATCAGATAAAGTTTTTTCAGGTCGCTTTGTAAACGGAGGATTTGAAAAATGAGAATCAAATAGTTTAGTATCGTTCGGATAATCGGTCTCTTTTTTGTCCTCTATTACCATTTCTTTGAGAATCAATTTCCTGGTGGTTTTATTGGCGTAGACCTCTTCTTTACATTTTCGGCTTTTCTTATCACAGGTCTCTTTTTTGATGAGTTTGAGAAATCTGAGTCTTTTGATCTGACATCCTTTTTCCATCGTAGGTTTTATCGGATTGTTCCACCACTTGTTTTTTCGATTTTAATTGTCATGCCTTTTACTTTAATCATTAATCGTGATTTTTTGACAGCAATAGGTAAACAGATCACCGCGGCTTTGGGGTTTGTGACGAATTATTATGAGATATTCTCTGGTGGTTCTTATGAAAACAAGTTTATACCACATCTATTTATCCATACTTGGTCACTAGCAATTGAGATTCACTTTTATATCATTTGGGGCTTAATTCTGTTTTTATTGGCGAAAAGAGTCAGAAAATCAGAAGGTACTGTGAATCAAAAAATAGCGATTTTAAGAGGACAAGTCTTTGTTGTTGCAGGGAGTCTATTCTTGCTCAGCTTTCTTGCCATGGTTATCGGGCTGATGATCGGAATGGATAAATCTGTGCTTTATTTTTCAGATTTGACGCATATTTTCCCATTCTTTATTGGCGTTATTTTAGCTTCAATTTCTGGTGTCCGCGGTCTGCCACGTAAATTTAAAGAAAAAATCGAGCAGCAATCTACTAAGCAAACCATAGGTATATTTATTGGTAGCCTAATCTTGCTCTTGGTTTTAGGTTTCAAACTTCATTTTGATAGTTGGGTAACGTATGTTTTTGGTATGCTTGTGGCTAGTATCTTAGCCGCAACTATGATTTTTCAAGCTCGTATCTTACATGAGAAAACACTAGATATTGTAGAGCCAAAGGGATTGACTTTCCTAGCAGATATTAGCTATGCGATGTATTTGTATCATTGGCCATTCATCATCATTTTCGGTCAATTTGTAGGTAAAGTACCAGCAGCCCTTTTAACAGTGCTCTTTTCGACCCTTTTCTCAACACTTTCTTATTACTATCTTGAGCCTTTGTTGAGAGGTAAGACGGTACCACTCTTTTTTGATCAATCTAAACAATTGCTTGGCAAATCAAAATTGACGCTCGAAGCGATTAAGAAGCCAGGGGGTGCTGTTTTAGGAATCTTATTAGTAGTCATGACGCTCCAAATTTTTAGAGCACCTCAAAATAGTCAACTTGAATCAAGTTTATGGCTAAGTGGTATACAACAAGATGCTGATGCCTTAGGTACGTTAGAGGCAACATTGACATCCGCTAAATCTAACCAGTATATGATTCCAAAAGGAGTTTCAGTGATTGGTGATAGTGTTACTTTGGGAACTAGAGAATATCTACTAGCACATGTGCCGAATAGTTCTGTTGATGCAGCTGGTAACCGGAAGATGAATGAAGCAATTGAAGTGATGGAAGCTGAAATTGCTAGCAAAACTTTACGTGAATATGTCGTGATTGCTGTTGGCACAAACTCTTTAGATGATTATAAAGAACAGACAGATCTATTGCTTCAAACTGTACCTGAAGGGCATCGCGTGATTTTGATGACGCCACATGACGGTAGTGCTGATGCAAGCTATAATTCAGAGAAATTAGCTGTCTATGAACGAAGTTTAGTCAATCAATATAAGTATGTCACGCTGGCAGATTGGAACACTTTGGCAAAAGCGCATCCAGAAGCTTTTACTGGAACTGATGGCACCCACTTCGGCGGTAATGAAGTCGGAGGTGCTTTATATGCGCAGTGTATCAATGATGCTTTGAAAGCAGCAGAGAAAACGCCCACGAAATAAATCAAAAAAAATCCTCAAACATTTGGGGATTTTTTTCGTATATAAAAGTAGGAGGAAATGACATGATAAAGGAAATAGCGCAAAGGATGTTAAAGAAAGCAAGCGATTTTGGGGCAAGTGATATTTATATATTACCCGCCAGAACAGGATTTTCGGTTGTTTTCAGAAAGTCAGCACATCGTGAATATGATCAGCTCCTGTCAGATGCTGAAGGTCAAAGTCTCATTTCCCATTTCAAATTTACAGCAGGGATGAATGTAGGTGAGAAGCGCCGGCCACAACTAGGATCTTGCTTGTATGAGCTTGCAGATAGAAAGTGTCGCTTGCGTCTATCCTCAGCGGGTGACTTTGAAAGTCGCGAAAGTTTGGTGATTCGAATTTTGCATGACACGAAACAACCACTCAAGTTTTGGATTGAGGCAGATTTACCTCAGGTAAAAAAGTTAGTAGCTAGACGCGGTCTTTATTTATTTGCGGGGCCAGTTGGTTCTGGGAAAACGACGCTGATGCATCACATTGCCAAAGAAAAGTTTTCTGGTCAGCAAGTCATTACGATTGAAGATCCAGTTGAAATCGTTGCACCAGATCTGCTCCAATTCCAACTGAATGAAGCGATTGGCAACACCTATGATAGCTTGATTAAATTATCCTTGCGCCATATGCCAGATCTTGTGATTGTCGGAGAAATTCGAGATCAGGAAACTGCGCGAGCAGTCATGAGGGCCAGTCTGACGGGCTATACTGTTTTTTCGACGATTCATGCTAAGTCGATTGCGGGTGTTTATGCGCGATTATTGGAGCTTGGCGTAACAAAAGAAGAAATCAATAATTCGTTGTCAGGTGTTGTCTATCAACGGTTGATTGCAGGAAAGGGGGTGCTAGATAGTGCTGAAAAAGCATTCGAAAGGCATGCCAACGACAAGTGGCATGCCAAAATTGAAAAATTGGTTACAGAAGGACATCTCACACCTGATCAGGCGACAGCCGAAAAGGTTAGCGATTAAGCAACAAGTGAAGCTGATGCAGTTGATGAATAACCTCTTTTTGAGTGGTTTTCATTTAGCAGAAATTGTTAATTTTTTGAGCCGCTCGAAGCTAGTGGAGGAGAGATTTGTTGCGACTATGCGAGATGGCTTATCGAATGGTCAAAATCTCTCACAAATCTTAAATGATTTACGTTTTTCAAACTTAGTCGTCACACAAGTTGCTTTAGCAGATTACCATGGTGATACCCAGCAAACACTGACATTAATAATAGATAATTTAACAAAAATTCAGAAGGTTCGAAAAAAATTGGTGGCTGTATCGACCTATCCCATCATCTTGTTAACTTTTCTAATCATCATCGTACTGGGATTAAAAACCTATTTGCTACCCCAAGTTGAAACGGATAGTTTTGCGGGCACTGTGATCAATGCCTTACCTTTGATTTTTATCGGGTTGAGCCTCGTGTTAACATTTTTTGCGTTAGGACTGATTCGGTATTTCAAATCAACATCACCATTGGCTAATGTCCAATGGTTAGGTCGTCTTCCCTTGATCCGATCGTACTTAAAGCTTTATCTGACAGCGTTTTATGCGCGAGAGTGGGGAAACTTGGTTAAGCAAGGTTTGGAGATGCGACAAATATTGGAGATGATGACCAGCCAACAGAATCTACTTTTTCGTGAAATTGGTCAAGATATAAGGCGGGCTATGCAAGTGGGGGAAGAATTTCACGACAAGATTAAGCAATACAGCTTTTTCACACCGGAGTTGGCCCTCATCATCGAATATGGTGAAATGAAGGGCAAATTAGGTGATGAATTACTCATCTATTCGGATGAATCCTGGACAAAATTTTTTGAAAAGGTTGAAAGCGTCATGAATGTCATTCAGCCATTGGTTTTTTTGTTTGTCGCTTTGATGATTGTTTTAATCTATGCAGCTATGTTGCTACCTATTTATGCTCAGATGGATCTGGGCATGTAGAAAGGAACCTGAATAAAGAAGATATGAAGAAAAAAATAGTACGTGCTTTTACTTTAGTAGAAATGCTAGTTGTTCTTCTTGTCATTAGTGTCTTAATTTTATTGTTTATCCCCAATCTATCCAAACAAAAAGAGACTGTTAAGAATACAGGAAACGGCGCTGTTGTAAAGGTAGTTAACTCGCAAGCGGAACTTTATAGATTAGACCATACTGATGATGTTACCTTAGGCAAGCTAGTCAGCAATGGCAATATCACACAAAAACAGGCGGATGCTTATAATGAGTACTATAAGAAGAACACAACAGAATCACGTGAAATTCCAAGCTAGAGCCTTCACTTTACTTGAATCTTTGCTAACATTGTCGGTGACTTGCTTTCTGATTTTGGTGGTATCTGTCGCTTTTCAGAAAACAGTTCACGTTGCACGGGGAGAGTTATTCGTTTTGGAGTTTGAGACAATCTTGAAAGATCAACAAGCACAGGCCATCACGACTGCTAGGTCTAGAAGGTTAGCCTCGGTAAATGGGATAGTTAAGCTTAATGGTACCAAACTTCAGGTGCCGAATGAAACCAAATTCTCGGATTTTGATATCACCTTTAATGTTAACGGTAATATCCAGTCTCTCAAGGAAGCAAAAATCGTGATTACGTTACCTTATGAGAGCGGCGCAAAAATTAGCTATCAGCTTCAGATAGGAAGTGGTCAGTATAAAAAAACACGACATTAAGGCTTACATTCTACTTGAAAGTATCATGGCCATGGCCTTGTTTACGATGCTAGTAAGCGTTGTACTTACCGAAATTTCAGCGAGTCGCGCTCAATTAAGTAAGCAAAATCAAGCCATTGAAGTTTTAAACGTCGGGCTCATGGCATTTGATAGCAAGCAGAGTAACTTAAGTGAAAATGGGGTAGATGTCTCAGTGACTAGGTCAGATAAACAAGTGGTGATTGAGCATTCAGGACAGGAGGTCTTGCGCCTTGAAATTTTACAAGAAACACCTTAGGGCTTTTACTTTACTGGAATGTATGGTGGCACTTTTGTCGATTAGCTTAACATTACTTGTGTTTCAAAGCATGACAGCGCTTATTTCACAAGAATATAAAGCAATTGGTCAATCGGATGAAAAAAATTGGCAAAATTTTTCAAATTTGATGAGACGCGAACTGGAGCAAGCACAATTAGATAGGGTATCTAATCATTTTCTTTATGTGCAAACGCCTAAGGGCATCAGACGATTTGGGGTAAAAGCAGGATCTGATGATTTTCGCAAAACAAACGAACAAGGTCAGGGCTATCATCCCATGATTTATGGCGTATTTTCTGCTGAGATGTCATCTGTTGACAAGGTTGTGACGATTCGCATAAGGTTTAAAAAAGGAGGTGAACGGACATTCATCTACGCTTTCCCAGAACTCAAGTAAAAGGTGGTATCATGCTCTATGCTGTTGTGATGACGGTCATTTTTGGGATGATTCTAAGTTTTTACCTAAGCGCTGTGGTTAACAATCAGAAAAATCTGAGACACCAAAAGGAATTTCTGAGTGCCCAACTCATGGCAAGAATGACACGGGATCGGGGTGCCGCTCAAACATCAGGTCAGGTTCGATTTAACATGGGTATTGCTGAGTATGAACAAACTGAAACCATACTTAAAGTGACAGTTCGGCTAGAAAATGAACGAACTTATTATTTTGAATTGCCGAATGTGGTAAAATAGGGGTATGGAAATTACAGAAAAAGCACCAGCCAAGATTAACCTAGGATTAGACGTCATAGGCAAGCGATCTGATGGCTATCATGAACTGGATATGATTATGACTAGTATCGATTTGGCAGATCGGATTACGGTACGAGAGCTTAAAAATGAGCATGTGATTCGTTTACAATCTAACTCAAGTTTTGTACCTCTTAATAAAAAGAATCACGCCTACAAAGCAGCTATGGTCCTAAAGAAAACGTTTGGTATAAAAACCGGTGTTGAGATTTATATTGATAAGAAAACGCCGGTTGCGGCAGGACTCGCTGGTGGTTCTTCGGATGCCGCGGCGACTTTACGTGCCCTCAACCAACTCTGGCAGCTTAATTTAACAACGCCAGAACTCGCAAAATTAGGCGAGCAGATTGGCTCAGACGTCCCTTATTGCGTTTATGGGCAAACGGCGCGCGTGACGGGACGTGGTGAGCATGTTCGACCAATTGAGAATCCTAAAAAATTCTGGGTTGTTTTGGTTAAACCATCATTTGGTGTGTCAACGCCTGAAATTTTCAGACATGTCAAGTTGGATCAGATTCCACATCCCAATATTGATGCCTTAGAACAAGCGGTGGTCACTTCTGATTTTAACGCTTTGCTTGATAATCTTGGCAATTCCTTGGAAGCTGTCACATTAGCCAAGCATCCTTTGATTTCGAAGATTAAGGAACGGTTATTAGCTAGTGGTGCAGATGGTGTGCTGATGAGCGGGAGTGGTCCAACTGTTTTTGCCTTGTGTCAGCAAGAGAAAAAAGCCCAACGCATCTGCAATAGTATCAAGGGATTTTGTGATGAAGTCTATTTGGTCAGAATGCTGTAAGGATGCCAGCTTGATGAGATGTTGATCAGTTGAAAGCAATTGCGTTTGAAATTTGATGTTGCTAAAGAAACGGAAGGTTTAACATGGAAGATTTGGCTTACTACAATGGTAAAATTACGCGACTCTCAGAGATGATGGTGCCCTTTAATGATCGGTCACATTTTTTCGGTGATGGCGTTTATGATGCCAGTGTTGCGAGAAATGGTATTATCTTTAAACTTGAAGACCATCTAGACCGCTTTTTTAATAGCATGGCCTTGATTGATATTCAGCCGGATTTTACAAAGGATGAGTTACGTGAGTTGCTACAGGCCTTATGCCAAAAGTTAGACACTGGTGATCTGTTCGTTTATTTTCAGGTCAGTCGTGGGACAGCCATTAGGAATCATAGCTATGGCCAAACGCTCAAGCCTAACTTATCCGTCTACATGCTACCTTGGACAGGGGATTTTTCTAGTCAAAAAAGACTTAAATTGATGACCACACCGGATCATCGTTTTGAATTTTGCCATATTAAGACCTTGAATCTCTTGCCCAATGTTTTAGCTAGTCAAGCGGCAACCTCACAAGGATTGGACGAGGTGGTTTATCATCGAGATCAGCGCGTGACAGAGTGCGCCCATAGTAACATCAGTATTTTGATAAATGGTGTTTTCCAAACGGCGCCGCTAGATCACTGGATTCTACCGGGAATTGCAAGAAAGTATCTTTTACTGATGAGTCAAGCGCTTGGTTTTGATGTTTTGGAACACCCATTCACGGTTGAAGAAATGCTAGCAGCGGACGAAGTCATCGTTTCTAGTTCAGGATCGCTCTGTGCTCCAGTCTCAGAAATTGATGGGCGAGCTGTAGGTGGTCGAGATCCGGAAAGATTGCAGCAACTGCAGGATAAAATCTATCAAGACTTTTTCAAAGAAACAGATATCGATTAAAAGGAGATCTGTTTTTTTTTGATTGACATTTTTGTCCAGCATGATATACTTAACTGGTAAAGGAAATGACGAGATATGAAAAAAAATACCCAAGATGTTAGTCAGCAAATTGATGTCTTATTCACGAAAATCATGCAACTGGCTGAAAATAAGCAGGAAGTGTTATTGGGCAAGTGTGAGTCTGATGCGGGCCTGACCAATACACAAGAACATATTTTAATGTTACTCCTGCATGAAAAACTAACCAATGCTAAATTGGCTGAGAGACTCAATATTTCTCCAGCTGCAGTAACTAAGGCCTTGAAAAAATTGCAGCAGTTACAGTTGACGCACTCTGAGAAATCAACCTCGGATGAACGGATCGTCCTTTGGCGCCTGTCTCAAACAGGTTTGCCAATTGCACAAGAACATGCGCATCATCATCAAGCGACGCTTGAAACCTATGCGAGTATTGCTGACGCATTTTCAGAAAACGAGCAGCAAATCATCGCAAGATTTCTGGAAAAATTGGAAAAGGAGTTTTAATGGATTACATTAAAGTAAAAAATCTAAGCTTCGTTTACGATGCGGAACCCGTCTTGGAAAATGTCGCCTTTCGGATTAGCTCTGGCGAGTTTGTCACTTTGACAGGGGAAAATGGTGCAGCCAAATCAACACTCGTAAAAGCCACCTTAGGCATCATCAAGCCTAAGACAGGTGAGATCACGATAGCCAAGCAAAACATTAAAGGCAAGAAACTGAGAATTTCTTACCTCCCGCAACAGATTGCGAGTTTTAATGCTGGCTTTCCAAGTACAGTCAAAGAATTTGTGACTAGCGGTCGTTTTCCAAGAAACGGATGGTTCAAACGTATCTCGCAGCACGATCTAGAACATGTGGAAAAATCCCTGCGATCTGTTGGCATGTGGGAGCAGCGCGATAAACGGATGGGTGCCCTTTCTGGTGGTCAAAAACAACGTGTCGCTATTGCTAGAATGTTTGCCAGTGATCCGGATCTATTTATCTTAGATGAGCCAACGACTGGGATGGATGACGTTAGTCGTTCGGAATTTTATCGGTTGATGAGTCATGCTGCCCATAAACACGGCAAAGCGGTTTTGATGATCACGCACGATGCAGAGGATGTCAAAGCCTTCTCTGATCGCAATATCCACCTTGCCCGTAAGCAAAATACCCATTGGCGTTGTTTTAGTGTTCATGAAGATATGACTGAACAAAATCAGGATCAAAATCAAGATCAGGATCAAAATCAAGATCAAGATGCCTTGAGAAATCAGGAGGTAAGCGGTGTTTAGTCTCTTTCAATATGAATTTATGCAACGGGCCTTCTATGCGATTGTTGCCATGTCGTTATTTGCACCACTTTTAGGTGTCTTTCTGGTGCTACGACGACAAAGTTTGATGAGTGATACGCTCAGCCACGTCTCATTAGCAGGTGTCGCTTTTGGCTTATTCATCGGGATCTCGCCAAATGTTTCAACGATAATCGTGGTCATTTTGGCGGCAATCCTCCTTGAGTATCTGCGGACCCTCTACAGAAACTTTCTGGAAGTTGCAACAGCTATTTTAATGAGCTTAGGTCTATCTTTAGCCCTGATTTTTGCGAATACAGGCCGTGGCAAAGGCATCAATCTCGATCAGTATCTCTTTGGCTCGATTGTGACTGTTTCTCAAACCCAAGTCATCTTGTTAGCCATTCTAGCGGTTGTGGTCTTAGTTGTCTTTGTCCTCTTCATGCGCCCTATGTATGTGATGACCTTTGACGAAGATACAGCATTCGTTGATGGCCTGCCCGTCCGACTCATGTCAACTCTCTTTAATGTCGTCACAGGTATCGCCATCGCCTTGATGATCCCAGTCGCAGGCGCCCTCCTAGTCTCAGCTATTATGGTCATGCCAGCATCCATTGCCATGCGGGTCGGTCTGACCTTCAAGCGTGTCCTTGCGCTGTCTGTTATCATCGGTTTCATCGGTATGTTAGCAGGTTTGGTGATCTCCTACGAAAGTGGTGCACCAGCCAGTGCCACCATCACTCTCGTCTTCGTCGGTGTCTTTATCCTGACGCTAGCCATCAGCAAAATCAAAGTAATGCTCAAATAAAAATCGTTACAGCTTAGTCTGTAACGATTTTTTTCATGATGCGTTCAAATGACTCAGAAGTAGCTGTCACGCGAATTATTTCTTGGGTAAATGGGTGTCTGAGTTCGAGATGTTTCGCGTGTAACATAAGACGTGAGGCTTTGCGCCCTCTGTACACAGCATCGCCTAGAATGGCATGGTCTAGACTGCTGAGGTGGACGCGGATTTGATGCGTGCGCCCGGTTTCAAGCTGACACTGGACCAAGGTTTCAGTTGCCAAACGTTTCAAAACAAGGACATGCGTCACCGCACGTTGGCCACCACGTGAGACCACGACTCGCCGTTTTTTATCATGGCGGTCAGTCCCGATAGGTTGGTCGATTATCATCTTATCTTGTTTGACCTGACCAGCACACAAGGCTTGATAAGTCCGGTGAATTTGGCGCTCTCGCAACATGTGGTCTAAAATAGGTAGAACAAAAGGATTTTTAGCAAATAAGACGGCACCAGAAGTCTCAAAATCTAGCCGGTGAACGACATAGACAGTTTGATTACAAGCAGCTGCGACATGATTTTGCAAGGCAATCTCATTTGCGTCGTTCCCGTGTGTTTTCATATTTTCGGGTTTATTGGCAATGACCAGATGTTCATCTTCATACAAAATTAAAGATCTCCCTAAAATTTGATCGCCAAAGGATAATGATTTAGCGGGAAAGTCTTCAGAATCAAATATCACAGTGATCTGATCGTCACCTTCAACCTGATGAGAAAAGTTAGCGATATCACCATTGATAAAAAGGTGGCGCTTAGTCCTTAGAAAATGGCGTTGCTTTTTAGGCACAAGCCACTCATTTATTAAAAGTGCCTCTACCGACATCTCCTTTAGGTCGGTAGGTAGTTTGATCGTGAATTTCATGTAGCTATTATACCAAAAATAGGCGCTACTATTTTAAAATTTCTCTCAATTAGTATAAAAAAATCGAGACACGTTTCATTTTCCTTGGTTTATTGCTTGACTATCGCCTTTCTTTAAGGTCCGCTAACTAAAATATGGTAGAATAGAGCTATGACAGAAAACGAATTGAAGAAATCGAGTTTAAGTCGATCGCAAAAAAATGCTGATCCGGAATTAGATAGAAAAGCAAAAACAAAAAAAAGACAATTGATTCCTGCGCCCATTAAGCGCTTTTGGAAACGTTATAATTTGACCAAAATTACGATTGCTTTGGTCCTTTTCTTGGTGCTATCGATTGCGAGTTATCTCCTTTTTCTCGCCAAAACAGCTGATGTTGAAACGCTCAAGCAATCAATGGAAGCACGGACGGAAATCATTGATAAAAACGGGCAATCTGCAGGTGCTATGTATGGTCAAAAAGGAACAACGGTCAAATTTGATGAGATTTCAGATAATGTCAAAAATGCTGTGATTGCAACAGAAGACAGAACTTTCTATGATAATAATGGTATCAACTTTAAGCGGACGCTTTTAGCTGTCGTGACGCTAGGTAAATTTGGCGGTGGCTCAACCATCACGCAACAGTTAGCTAAAAATGCTTTCTTAACCCAAAAGCAAACGGTCGATCGTAAGGCTAAGGAATTGTTCCTAGCCCTTGAAATCAATAAAAAATACGATAAAAAAGACATTTTAACCATGTACCTGAATAATTCTTACTTTGGGAATGGGATTTGGGGTATTCAAGATGCCAGCATGAAATACTATGGCAAGTCTGCTAAGGACTTGTCTGTTGAAGAAGCGGCGACCCTTGCGGGGATTCTCAAATGGCCTGAGGTCTATAATCCGCTGTATAAGGAAGGTAAGTTTGCCAAGGATCGCAGGGATACGGTCCTACAAAATATGGTTAACGCAGGGTTTATTAAGCAAGCGGATGCCGAAGCGAACATGCAAATCGGAATTACTAGCAATCTAGCAGATGCCTATGTTGGTAAAGATGACGATTATAATTATCCGAGCTATTTTGATGCGGTGATTCAGGAAGCAATCAATGTCTATGGCTTAACTGAGCACGATATTTTAAATAATGGCTATAAAATCTACACCGGTCTGGATCAAAATATGCAGACAGGGATGCAGACGACTTATGCCAATACCTACCAATTTCCAGTCGCTGCTGATGGTGTTAGTGCCCAGTCTGCATCTGTCGCCATTAATCCTAGCACAGGTGAAGTGGAAGCGCTGATTGGGCGCGTACCAACAGTGGACAATGATAGTTTCCGTGGTTTTAACTTTGCGACACAATCTGGTCGTAGCCCAGGCTCAACGATTAAACCTTTGGTTGTTTATACGCCAGCGGTTGAAGCGGGATGGTCGATCAATAAGACGGTCCACGATGAGCCGATGAATTATGATGGTTGGCAGCCGCTCAATGCTGATCGGCAGTGGCATGGCAATATGCCAATGTATCAGGCACTTGCTAATTCCTATAATATTCCGGCGATCAATACCTTTAAGGCTATAGGTATTAAAACCGGTATAGCAAAAGGTAAACAATTCGGGCTTAACTTGACGGATAAAAATGACACCTTATCGACGGCGCTAGGTGCTGGTGTTGAGACAAACCCTTGGCAGATGGCGCAAGCCTATGCGACTTTTGCCAATGATGGCATTATGAACGAAGCGCATCTGATCAAAAAAATTGTTAGTGCAACGGGTGCGACCATTGCGACTGCGAAAGTTAAATCAACGCGTGTGATTGATAGTCAAACGGCGCAAAAAATGACATCTATGATGTTAGGGACTTATACCAATGGGACAGGGATTTATGCAGCGCCTTATGGGTATTCACTGGCAGGAAAAACAGGAACGAATGAGGATATCGACCAATGGGTTATCGGTTACACGCCTGATGTTGTGATGACACTCTGGTTAGGCTATGAAAATCCTGAGAGCGAATTGCACAGATTGGATGGAACATCCGCAGGGACAGCATCGGAAATATTCAGAACGATGGCTAGTACCATCTTGCCTTATACCAATAATACGCAGTTCAAGGAAGAGAATGCCTATAGTTTGGCAGGACTAGACCCTGTTACAACGGCATCAGAGGATCCAGCTACCAATGATGTTGTTGAAGACGCTAAGAGTAAAGCTAAGGATATTACGGAAAAGGCAAAAGCTTTCACAGATAAAGCCGGTAAAAAAGCTAAAGAAGTTGGCGATAACATCTGGAACCGTGTTAAGTCATGGTTTGACTAATTCGCTATATTTTGGTAGAATAATAAACTGGAGATAATTAGATGATTAAAAAAGCAAGCTTAGCTTGTACGGTCTGTGGATCGCGCAACTATTCGATAACTGTCAGCTCAAACGGACGCGATAAACGTCTCGAAGTGAACAAATTCTGCAAAACGTGTGGAAAATATACCCTGCATAAGGAGACTAGATAATGTTTAAATTTATCAATTCAATTGTTGCCGAAATGCGCCTTGTCACATGGCCAACGCGCTCAGAAGCGGTAAAAGACTTTGGTATGGTCATTCAGTACTCAATATTCTTCATGGTATTCATCATGATTTTTGACTGGTTGATCAAAAGCGGTGTCACACAAGCCGTTAAATTATTGGTACCAATGATCAAATAATATGGTATAATATGGGAAAAGGGCGGAAAGCCTTTTTCTTGTACTAAAAAGATACTCAGAATTGTCTATTTACTATTTATAAGGAGAACGAGCATGTCAGACGCATTCGAAGAAAACATTGAACAAGCAGCTGCTGAGGAACAAGTTGTCAACTTTGACCAAGGGTGGTTTGTGATTCAAACCTACTCTGGTTATGAAAACAAAGTGAAGGAAAACTTGCTTGAACGCGCGCAAACTTACAATATGACGGATAACATCTTGCGCATTGAGATTCCGACAGAAACTGTTGATAAAGAAGTCAATGGTAAGCGTAAAGAAGTTGAAGAAAACCTTTTCCCGGGTTATGTCTTAGTTGAGATGAACATGACGGATGAAGCTTGGTTTGTCGTACGTAATACGCCTAACGTAACAGGTTTCGTTGGTTCCCATGGTAACCGGTCAAAACCAACGCCTTTATTTGAAGAAGAAATTCAAGAAATCCTTCAAGGTATGGGCAAAGTCGTTCGTGAAATTACCTTTGATATCCATGTAGGCAAACGTGTCAAAATTATTGACGGTGCCTTCTCTGGATTTGAAGGACCGATCACAGAAGTCAATGGTGACAAAGTGAAAGTAACGGTTGACATGTTTGGGCGTGAAACACCGGTTGAACTTGATCTTCAACAAATTGATGAAATCACTTACTGATTAACGCCTAGAAGATCGACTAAAAACTTCCGAAATTTGGAAGTTTTTTTGAAATATTCTGATAATTATGCTACAATATGACTAACTGAAATGCCAATCATGAGGAGCCGAAAATGACTTTAATCTACCAATCAACGCGTGATAAAACCAATCAAGTAACCGCTAGTCAAGCTATTCTACAAGGGCTTGCGACTGACGGAGGTCTTTACGTGCCAACTGAAGTACCAAATGTTGCTTTGGATTTTGAGACACTTAAGAATGCAAGCTACCAAGAAGTGGCAACACTTGTTCTATCAGCTTTTCTAGATGATTTTACAGCTGAAGAGATTGCTTATTGCGTCGAAAATGCCTACGATAGTAAATTTGATGATGCAGCTATTGCACCACTTGTTAAGCTGGATGGTCAATATAATTTAGAGTTGTTCCATGGTAATACGATTGCCTTCAAGGATATGGCACTTTCTATCTTGCCTTACCTTATGACAACAGCTGCTAAGAAACACGGTGTTGATCGTGAAATTGTCATTTTGACGGCGACCTCTGGTGATACTGGGAAAGCTGCCATGGCAGGTTTTGCTGATGTGCCTGGGACGAAAATCGTTGTTTTCTATCCGAAAGATGGTGTCTCAAAAATTCAGGAACATCAAATGACGACTCAGGTGGGTGAAAACGTTAAGGTCATCGCTATTGATGGTAACTTTGACAATGCCCAAACCAATGTCAAAGCCATGTTTAACAATGAAGCCTTGCGCGATAAAATGCTGGCTAACGGCAAACAATTTTCAAGTGCCAATTCGATGAATATTGGTCGTCTTGTACCACAAATTGCCTACTACGTTTATGCTTATGCGCAACTTGTTAAATCGGGTGCGATTAAAAATGGTGCTGACATCAATTTCACGGTACCGACAGGTAATTTTGGGAATATCCTAGCAGGTTACTATGCCAAACAAATTGGTTTGCCAATAGGTAAGCTCATCTGTGCCTCAAATGAAAATAATGTCCTGACTGATTTCTTCCGAACAGGGACTTATGATAAAAATCGAGACTTCTTTGTGACGAGCTCACCCTCAATGGATATCTTGGTTTCGTCTAATCTGGAACGGTTGATTTTCCATTTAACAGGGGATAGCGATGTCGCAACATCAGAATTGATGACGAGTCTCAATACAACAGGCACCTATAAAATCACGGATGAGATGTTGGCAGAACTTAACGGCTTTTATGCAGAATTTGCGGATGAAGCTGAAATCTCTGCTCAGATCGCAGCGACTTTTGAAGGTGATCACTATGTTGAAGATCCACATACAGCGGTTGCGAGTGCGGTATACAAAAAATACCTTGCTGAAACGCAAGATACAACACCAACTGTCATTGTCTCGACAGCTAGTCCTTATAAGTTTCCAAAAGTTGTTGTCGAAAGTCTAACGATATTGACCGGGCAAGAAGATGACTTTGATTTGGTTAAAAAGCTAGAGAAGATTTCAGGCACACCGCTACCGAAAGCTGTTTCGGATCTCTTTGGTGCGCCGGTTTTACACGATACGGTCATTCCAGCAACTGACATGCAAGCAGCAGTTGAAGCGTATTTAGTACTTGATTAATAAAATGTCTATTATATAGAAGAAAGACCCCAGATGACGATCTAGGGTCTTTCTTCTATATAATAGATGTTTATTTTTGTTTCAACAAATCGCGGATTTCTTTCAATGTTTCGACTTCTTCGTTGATAGCAGCAACTTCTTCGGCTTCTTCTGTCTTGTTAGCGGCAAACAATTTGTTAACCGTTTTAATGATAACGAAGATCACAAATGCTGTAATCAAGAAGTTCAAGACATCATTTAAGAACTTACCATAGGCGAATGTTGCGTTGCCTAATTTGAAGCTGAGCTGTGCAAGTGCACCGTCTTGAACGAAAATTCCGATGAGCGGGTTGATGAGATTATCCACTAATGATTTGACAATAGCGGTAAAAGCACCCCCAATAATGACACCGACAGCTAGGTCAAGGACATTGCCTCGCAAAATAAATGCTTTAAATTCTTTTAACACGACGTTTCCTCCTAAATAATATAGTCTAATTATATCATAAACGTAGTAGGAAAGGGATGTGTGAAACCTTCGAGAAAAAAATTGTTGAAAAGCTTGCAAATGGTCAAGCTTTCTGTTATCATAGATAAGTACTGCGTAAAGCGTTGTATGTAGCTGTGAAGCGAGAGGTTGTGATACACCCGGAGGCGTTGCCACGCATCCTGTATTAGTTTTCTCGTGGAGCTAGCCTATTCTAAGAAATAGACGAGAGGAGAAAAAATGGCAAACAAAAAAATCCGCATTCGTTTGAAAGCGTACGAACATGGTATTCTTGATCAAGCGGCTGAGAAAATCGTAGAAACTGCGAAACGTACTGACGCATCTGTAGCAGGTCCAATCCCGCTTCCAACAGATCGTTCAGTTTACACAATCATCCGTGCGACTCACAAATACAAAGACTCACGTGAACAATTCGAAATGCGTACACACAAACGTTTGATCGACATCATTAACCCAACACAAAAAACTGTTGATGGCTTGATGAAACTCGACTTACCAAGTGGCGTAAACATCGAAATTAAATTATAAGGAAAGGAACTCTAATGACAAAAGGAATCTTAGGGAAAAAAGTGGGAATGACCCAAATTTTCACCGAAACTGGCGAATTAATCCCAGTAACTGTCATTGAAGCTGCAGCTAACGTTGTACTTCAAGTCAAAACAGTCGCAACTGATGGCTACGAAGCTGTTCAAGTTGGTTTTGATGACAAACGTGAAGTTTTGAGTAACAAACCTGCCAAAGGCCATGTTGCAAAAGCAAACACTGCTCCTAAGCGCTTCATTCGTGAATTCAAGAACATTGAAGGCTTGGAAGTGGGCGCTGAATTGACAGTAGAACAATTTGAAGCTGGAGATGTTGTTGACGTCACTGGTACGACTAAAGGTAAAGGTTTCCAAGGGGTTATTAAACGCCACGGACAATCACGCGGGCCAATGGCTCACGGTTCACGTTACCACCGTCGTCCAGGGTCAATGGGTCCTGTTGCACCTAACCGTGTATTCAAAAATAAACACCTTGCAGGTCGCATGGGTGGCAACCGCGTAACAGTTCAAAACCTCGTTATCGTACAAGTTGTCCCTGAAAAAAATGTTATCCTCGTTAAAGGTAATGTCCCAGGTGCTAAGAAATCACTTATCACAGTAAAATCAGCTATTAAAGCTAAATAATAAGGAAAGGAGATAAGTTAAAAATGACTAACGTATCATTATTTAAACAAGACGGATCGCAAGCTGGCGATATCACATTGAACGATGCAGTCTTTGGTATTGAACCAAACGAATCTGTAGTCTTCGACGTAATCCTAAGCCAACGTGCTAGCCTTCGTCAAGGTACTCACGCAGTTAAAAACCGTTCAGCAGTACGCGGTGGTGGTAAAAAACCATGGCGTCAAAAAGGAACTGGTCGTGCACGTCAAGGTTCTATCCGCTCACCACAATGGCGTGGTGGTGGCGTAGTCTTCGGACCAACACCACGTTCTTACGGTTACAAATTGCCACAAAAAGTTCGTCAACTTGCACTTAAATCAGTTTACTCTGAAAAAGTTGCAGAAAACAAACTTGTGGCAGTTGATGCGCTGAACTTCGACGCACCAAAAACTGCAGAATTTGTAAAAGTTCTTGAAGCACTTGCCATTGAACGTAAAGTTCTTGTCATCTTCGAAAACGAAGGAAATAAATTCGCTGAATTGTCTGCACGTAACATTCCAAATGTTCAAGTCACAACTGCTAACTCAGCATCTGTTCTTGATATCGTAAACAACGATAAAATTTTGGTGACACAAGCAGCTCTATCTCAAATTGAGGAGGTTCTTGCATAATGTCATTGTACGACGTAATCAAAAAACCAATCATCACTGAAAGCTCTATGCTTGCAATGGATGAAAAGAAATATACCTTTGAAGTTGACGGGCGTGCCCACAAACTTCTTATCAAACAAGCTGTTGAAGCTGCGTTTGAAGGGGTTAAAGTTGCTTCTGTTAACACTGTCAATGTGAAACCTAAAGCTAAACGCGTAGGTAAATACACAGGTTACACAAACAAAGTGAAGAAAGCTATCGTGACCCTGACGGCTGATTCTAAAAACATTGAAATTTTCGGGGAATAAGAAAGGAGTAATCAGTGGGTATTAAAGTATACAAACCGACGACCAACGGTCGCCGTAACATGACAAGCCTTGACTTTGCTGAAATTACGACTAACAAACCTGAGAAATCATTGTTGGTATCACTTAAAAGTAAAGCAGGCCGTAACAACAACGGACGCATCACTGTACGTCACCAAGGTGGCGGACACAAACGTCATTACCGTGTGATCGACTTTAAACGTAATCACGATGACGTCGTTGCTAAAGTTGCGACTATCGAATACGATCCAAACCGTTCAGCAAACATCGCTTTGGTTGTTTATGCTGATGGTATTAAAACATACATCCTTGCACCTAAAGGTCTTGTTGTTGGTCAAACAATCGTTTCTGGCCCAACAGCCGACATCAAAACTGGTAACGCTTTGCCACTTGCAAACATTCCAGTAGGTACATTGATTCACAACATCGAATTGAAACCTGGTAAAGGTGGACAATTGGTTCGTTCAGCTGGTGCATCTGCACAAGTACTTGGTCAAGAAGGTAAATACACACTTGTGCGTTTACAATCTGGTGAAGTTCGCATGATTCTTTCAACTGCACGTGCAACAATCGGTGTTGTCGGTAATGGTGAGCACAGTCTTGTCAATATCGGTAAAGCTGGTCGTAACCGTTGGAAGGGTATCCGTCCGACAGTCCGCGGTTCAGTAATGAACCCGAACGATCACCCACACGGTGGTGGTGAAGGTAAACAACCAGTTGGTCGTAAATCTCCATCTACACCATGGGGCAAACCAGCGCTTGGTCTTAAAACACGTAATAAGAAAGCTAGATCTAGCAAACTTATCGTTCGTCGTAAAAACCAAAAATAATCTATCCGCCAGCTCCGGCTTTGCACCGGCAGTGGTTCTAATACAAGTCGTTCAAATATTTAGTTTGAATCACTAAAAATTAAAGGAGAAACCATAACACATGGGACGCAGTCTTAAAAAAGGCCCTTTTGTCGATGATCATTTGATGAAAAAGGTTGTTGCTCAAGAAGGCAACGAAAAGAAAACAGTTATTAAAACTTGGTCACGTCGTTCTACGATCTTCCCTAACTTCATCGGTTACACGATTGCAGTTTATGATGGTCGCAAACACGTGCCAGTATATATCCAAGAAGACATGGTAGGACACAAATTGGGCGAATTCGCACCAACACGTACTTACCGTGGCCACGCAGCAGACGATAAAAAGACACGTCGTTAATTTATAGAGGAGGAAAAAAATGGCAGAAATTACTTCAGCTAAAGCAACTGCTCGTACAGTCCGCGTTTCACCTCGTAAATCACGTCTTGTAATCGACTTGATTCGTGGAAAAAACGTTGCAGATGCTATCGCAACACTTAAATTCACACCGACTAAAGCAGCAAATGAGATTGAGAATGTTTTGAACTCTGCAATCGCAAACGCTGAAAACAACTTTGGTCTTGAAAAAGCAAACCTTTTCGTTTCTGAAGCCTACATCAATGAAGGTCCAACAATGAAACGTTTCCGTCCACGGGCTAAAGGTTCAGCTTCACCAATTAACAAACGCACAAGCCACATCACTGTGGTTGTGACAGAAAAATAAGGAGGTAAAATCGTGGGTCAAAAAGTACATCCTATTGGAATGCGTGTCGGAATCATTCGTGACTGGGACGCAAAATGGTATGCTGAAAAAGAATACGCAAGTTACCTCCATGAGGACCTTGCAATCCGTAAACTTGTTCAAACTAAACTTGCGGATGCTTCAGTTTCAACTATCGAAACTGAACGTGCTGTTAACAAAGTCATCGTGACTTTGCACACAGCTAAACCAGGTATGGTGATCGGTAAATCAGGCGCTAGCGTTGATGCACTTCGTGCAGAATTAAACGCTTTGACTGGTAAACAAGTTCACATCAACATCGTTGAAATCAAAAAACCTGACCTTGATGCTCACCTTGTAGGTGAAGGTATCGCGCGTCAACTTGAACAACGTGTGGCTTTCCGTCGTGCTCAAAAACAAGCAATCCAACGTACAATGCGTGCTGGTGCCAAAGGTATCAAAACACAAGTATCTGGTCGTTTGAATGGTGCAGACATCGCCCGTGCTGAAGGTTATTCAGAAGGAACTGTGCCATTGCACACACTCCGTGCTGATATCGACTACGCATGGGAAGAAGCAGATACAACTTATGGTAAACTTGGCGTTAAAGTTTGGATTTACCGTGGTGAAATCTTGCCAACTAAAAAATCAGTGAAAGGAGACAAATAATGTTAGTACCTAAACGTGTGAAACACCGCCGCGAATTCCGTGGTAAAATGCGTGGGGAAGCTAAAGGCGGCAAAGAAGTCGCATTTGGTGAATTTGGTCTCCAAGCAACAACTTCTCACTGGATCACAAACCGTCAAATCGAGGCAGCTCGTATTGCCATGACACGTTACATGAAACGTGGTGGTAAAGTTTGGATCAAAATCTTCCCTCATAAATCATATACTGCAAAAGCTATCGGGGTCCGTATGGGTTCTGGTAAAGGGGCACCTGAAGGTTGGGTTTCTCCAGTTAAACGCGGTAAAGTAATGTTCGAAATCGCTGGCGTTTCAGAAGAAGTCGCTCGCGAAGCATTACGTCTTGCATCACACAAACTTCCTGTTAAAACTAAGTTTGTAAAACGTGCTGAGGAGGAAACAAATGAAGCTTAATGAAGTAAAATCACTTTTGACAGAACTTCGTGGTCTTTCAGCTGAAGAACTCGCAACACGCGAACAAGATTTGAAAAAAGAATTGTTCGACTTGCGTTTCCAAGCAGCTGCTGGTCAGCTTGAAAACACTGTCCGCCTCAACGAAGTTAAGAAAACAATTGCTCGCGTGAAAACTGTTCAACGCGAAGCGAAATAATAGATAGGGAGAAACCTTTAAAATGGAACGTAATCAACGTAAAGTTTATCAAGGCCGCGTGGTTTCTGACAAAATGGACAAAACCATTACTGTTGTCATCGAAACAAAACGTAACCACCCTGTCTATGGTAAACGTATTAACTACTCTAAAAAATTGAAAGCTCACGACGAAAACAACTCAGCTAAAACTGGTGATATCGTTCGCGTGATGGAAACTCGTCCTTTGTCTAAAGACAAACGTTTCCGTCTTGTTGAAATCGTTGAAGAAGCAGTCATCATCTAACATTCTAAAAGGAGGAATTTGCTGTGATTCAATCAGAATCTCGTTTGAAAGTTGCTGATAACAGCGGTGCCAAAGAAATTCTTGCTATCAAAGTCCTAGGTGGCTCTGGTCGTAAATTCGCTGGTATCGGTGATGTTATTGTTGCATCTGTAAAATCTGCAGCTCCTGGCGGAGTTGTTAAAAAAGGTGAAGTTGTCAAAGCGGTTATCGTGCGTACTAAATCAGGCGCACGCCGTACAGACGGTTCATACATCAAGTTCGACGAAAACGCTGCTGTTATCATCAAAGATGACAAAACGCCTCGTGGAACACGTATCTTTGGCCCAGTTGCTCGCGAATTGCGTGAAGGTAACTTCATGAAAATCGTGTCATTGGCACCAGAAGTACTTTAAGCTTTAAACTTAGGTTTAAAACTTAAGCCAACAAAACACAAACACAGTCCCCTTATACATTAAGGGTGTCGCAAGATGCGACGTAAGAAAATTAGGAGAAAATTCAAATGTTTGTAAAAACAGGTGATACTGTCAAAGTCATCGCAGGCAAAAGCCGCGGTTTGACTGGTAAAGTCATTAAAGCTTTGCCAAAAGCTAACAAAGTCGTTGTTGAAGGTGCTAACATGATCAAAAAACACCAAAAACCAAACAACGAAAATCCAAACGGTGCGATTCTTGAACTAGAAGCGCCTATCCATGTGTCAAACGTACAAGTACTTGACAAAAATGGTGTAGCTGGCCGTGTTGGTTATAAAGTTGAAGGCGACAAAAAAGTGCGTTACAACAAAAAATCTGGCGAAATCCTAGATTAATAGACACGGAAAGGAGAATATAATGACTAATCGTTTGAAAGAAAAATACACTAACGAAGTAATCCCAGCGTTGACTGAAAAATTCAACTACACATCTGTTATGGCTGTGCCAAAAGTTGACAAAATCGTCCTCAACATGGGTGTTGGTGATGCAGTAAACAACTCAAAAAACCTTGATAAAGCAGTTGCTGAATTGGCTTTAATCTCTGGTCAAAAACCATTGATCACTAAAGCTAAGAAATCAATCGCTGGTTTCCGTTTGCGTGAAGGCGTTGCGATCGGAGCGAAAGTAACACTCCGTGGCGAACGTATGTACGAATTTCTTGATAAATTGGTATCTGTCTCTCTTCCACGTGTCCGTGACTTCCATGGTGTCTCAAACAAAGCGTTTGACGGCCGCGGTAACTACACGCTAGGTGTGAAAGAACAGCTCATCTTCCCAGAAATTACGTATGATAACGTAGATAAAGTCCGTGGTTTGGATGTTGTTATTGTAACAACAGCTAACACTGACGAAGAATCACGTGAATTGCTTGCTAAACTTGGCATGCCTTTCGCTAAATAATATAGGAGGTAAATATCTTGGCTAAAAAATCAATGATTGCAAAGAACAAGCGTCCAGCGAAGTTCACAACGCAAGCGTACACACGTTGCGAAAAATGTGGTCGTCCACATTCAGTATACCGTAAATTCCAACTTTGCCGTATTTGCTTCCGTGAATTGGCATATAAAGGGCAAATCCCAGGCGTTAAAAAAGCATCTTGGTAATTTTTGACGCTGTCTGCTTCGTTGGTGTTCAGCTCACAACCTTTCGGTTGTGAGCTGAACACCTCCTCGCAGACAACGCCAAAAACTTTACTTAGCATTTGCTTGTAAAGACCTTGCTTTTTGAATGATGGGCTTAGGATTCCTAAGTTGCTGAATTCTGGTATTTATAAATCTGCTAGTTTTGTTGCTAGTGGAGTCGTTAATGAACAAGTGATGTTCGCATCAAACTATTCATAATAGGAGAAAAATTAAAATGGTAATGACAGATCCAATCGCAGATTTCCTCACTCGTATTCGTAACGCTAACATGCGTAAATTCGAAGTCGTTGAAGCACCTGCATCAAAAATCAAACGCGATATCGCAAACATCCTCAAAACTGAAGGTTACGTTAAAGACGTAGAATTCATTGAAGATGACAAACAAGGTATCATCCGTGTTTTCCTTAAATACGGTAAAGATGGCGAAAAAGTTATCACTAACTTGAAACGTATCTCTAAACCTGGTTTACGTGTTTACGTGAAATCTGGTGAAGTACCTAAAGTCCTTAACGGTCTTGGTACTGCAGTGATTTCAACTTCTGAAGGTGTTGTGACTGATAAAACAGCTCGCGCTAAAAACATCGGCGGAGAAGTTCTCGCTTACGTTTGGTAAGAATTGTTTTTCAATTCTATCTGCAACTGGAAATTCGCTAGATTCTCTAGCGAAACCCGTGAAAACTGTTAAGCAATGGTGTGAGCCATTGCTTAACTGACAATTTAACAGGAGACAAACATGTCACGTATTGGTAATAAAATTATTACTATCCCTGCTGGCGTTGAGGTTAAACTTGACGACAATACAGCGACAGTAAAAGGACCGAAAGGCGAGTTAACTCGTACTTTCTCTAAAAACATCGAGATTAAAATCGAAGGTACTGAAATTACTTTGCATCGTCCAAACGATTCAAAAGAAATGAAAACAATCCACGGCACAACTCGTGCTAACCTTAACAACATGGTGATTGGTGTATCTGAAGGGTTCAAAAAAGAGCTTGAAATGCGCGGGGTTGGTTACCGTGCACAACTTGCTGGCAATAAATTAACATTGTCAGTAGGTAAATCTCATCCAGATGAAGTTGTAGCACCTGACGGTATCACTTTTGAAGTGCCATCAAACACACAAATTAATGTGTCTGGTTCTAACAAAGAAGTGGTCGGTGAAGTTGCTGCCTACATCCGTGGCTTACGCCCACCAGAGCCTTATAAAGGCAAAGGTATTCGTTACGTTGGTGAATTTGTACGACGTAAAGAAGGTAAAACAGGTAAATAAGCTATTTTCAATTTTTGTAGTTTTTGGCCTCTGGTTAATCTTGCGTTCAGCGGATGAGCTCGGAGTTATTGACTACATGTTGATATTGCTTACTGTTTTGAGTAAAACAACCAACAATAACCTTTTGGAGAGAATTTGGCTGCGCAAAGCGGCTTGATAGCTACTAAGAGGGACTAGAAAAAAATAAGAGGTAAATATTGTGATTTCTAAACCAGATAAAAATAAAACGCGTCAAAAACGCCATCGTCGCGTACGCGGTAAAATCTCTGGTACTGCAGAGCGCCCACGTTTGAATGTTTTTCGTTCTAACACAAACATCTATGCACAAGTAATTGATGACATAGCAGGTGTAACGCTCGCAAGTGCCTCATCGTTGAAAGAAAACGGTACTAAAACTGAACAAGCTAAAGCAGTTGGTACTGCAGTAGCTAAAGCAGCAGTAGCTGCTGGCGTTTCAGAAGTAATCTTCGACCGTGGTGGATACCTTTACCATGGACGTGTGCAAGCACTCGCTGAGGCTGCACGTGAAAATGGACTTAAATTCTAAGGAAAGGGGTAGACACTAAAATGGCTAGAAACGAAGAAGTAAAAGAATTCGAAGAACGCGTTGTTGGTATCAACCGTGTTACTAAAGTTGTTAAAGGCGGACGTCGTCTGCGTTTTGCAGCGCTTGTTGTAGTTGGTGACCGTAACGGTCGCGTTGGATTTGGGACTGGTAAAGCACAAGAAGTACCAGAAGCTATCCGTAAAGCTATTGAATCAGCTAAGAAAAACATGATCACAGTACCAATGGTTGGTACAACTGTACCGCATCAAGTACTTGGTGAATTTGGCGGCGGTAAGATCTTGATCAAACCTGCTGTCGAAGGGGCTGGAGTCGCAGCCGGTGGTGCTGTACGTGCCGTCCTCGAACTTGCTGGTGTTGCAGATGTAACATCAAAATCACTTGGTTCAAACACACCAATCAACGTTGTTCGCGCAACAGTTGATGGTTTGAAACAACTTAAACGTGCTGAAGATGTTGCCGCATTGCGTGGCGTATCTGTAGCAGACTTAGCGTAAGGAGGATATCATGGCTCAAATTAAAATTACTTTGACTAAGTCTCCAATTGGCCGCTTGCCTGCACAACGCGCAACAGTTAAAGCGCTTGGCCTTGGCAAATTGTCAAGCTCAGTCATCAAAGAAGAATCACCTGCTATCAACGGTATGGTCACTAAGATCGCACACTTGGTAACAGTTGAAAAAGTTTAATAGGCTAACTATTAATCAAAAATAAAAGCGAGCCTGACACTTCCGCGATTTCCCGCGAAAGTGTCTTGGCGTTTAGTAAAGGTTATCTCTATAGGGGTAACTATAATAGGAGAAATTTATAATGAAATTAAATGAACTCAAAGCTGCTGAAGGTAGCCGTAAAGTCCGTAATCGTGTTGGTCGTGGTACTTCGTCTGGTAATGGTAAAACATCTGGTCGTGGTCAAAAAGGTCAAAAATCTCGTTCAGGCGGCGGTGTCCGTCTTGGTTTCGAGGGTGGTCAAACACCTTTGTTCCGTCGTATGCCTAAACGTGGTTTCTTGAACGTTAACCGTAAAGATTACGCAATCGTTAACCTTGATACATTAAACCGTCTTGAAGATGGCGCAACTGTTTCTGCTGAAACATTAGTTGCTGCTAAAATCATCAAAGATGTTAAATCTGGTGTTAAAGTACTAGGTAACGGCGAACTCACAGTTAAAAACCTTAAAGTTGAGGTAGCAAAAATTTCTGCTTCTGCAAAATCTGCTATTGAAGCTAACGGTGGTTCAGTTGTAACTCCTGAAGCCTAAAAACACTCATCAGTCTGACGGGAATTCCCATCAGACTTTTGGTGATTTTAGTCAGTCGTTTGAATTTCAGCTTTAATTATAGTACAATTAGAGAAATAAAACTTTTTTCAAATACTATGAGATTAAGCTGATTTAAATCAGAATAAAGGGGTTCTATGTTTTTTAAACTCTTGTTTCAAGCGTTCAAAGTTAAGGAGATTCGAGCACGAATCTTATTTACGCTTGGCATTCTATTCGTTTTCCGTTTAGGTGCGCATATCACTGTGCCTGGGATTAACGTTAATAACTTAAATGCCTTGAGTGACCTGCCATTTTTGTCAATGATGAACATGGTGTCAGGGAATGCGATGCAAAGCTTTTCGGTTTTTGCCATGGGTGTGTCGCCGTATATCACGGCTTCCATCATTGTCCAATTATTGCAAATGGATATCCTACCTAAGTTTGTCGAATGGGGCAAACAAGGTGAGATTGGTCGCCGGAAACTCAATCAAGCCACACGTTACATTTCGCTGGTTCTAGCTATGCTACAATCCGTTGGGATAACTGCAGGTTTTCAGGCAATGAGTGCTCAAAATATCGTGACGAATCCGACATGGCAAACCTATCTGTTTATCGGTGCTATCTTAACCACAGGATCTATGATTGTTGTCTGGTTGGGTGAGCAAATCACCGATCGTGGGTTTGGTCAAGGTGTGTCAGTCATTATCTTTGCGGGGATTATCTCATCAATACCCGGTGCCATTAGCCAGGTTTATCAAGATAAATTTGTTAATGTCCGCTCGGGAGAAATATTCAACTCTAGCATATTTGTCGTGATTCTACTTGTTGCTATGGCAGCTATCGTATTTATCACAACCTTTGTTCAACAAGCTGAGCGTAAAATTCCAGTCCAATATACGAAACTCGTGCAAGGTGCACCGACAAGTTCATACTTGCCATTGCGGGTCAATCCTGCTGGGGTTATTCCGGTTATTTTTGCCAGTTCAATTTCTACGGCACCACAAACGATTTTACAGCTCTTGCAACATTCTAATAAGAATATAGCTTGGGTTGAAAATATCAAAAATGCCTTAGATTATAACACTTGGACAGGGATGCTATTTTACGCCTTGTTGATAGCACTCTTTACGTTCTTCTATGCTTTTGTTCAGGTAAATCCTGAAAAAATGGCAGAGAATTTACAAAAACAAGGATCGTATATTCCTTCTGTTCGTCCTGGTAAGGGGACAGAAAAATATATCTCACGTTTGTTGATTCGTTTGTCAACGGTTGGTGCACTCTTCCTCGGATTAATCTCGATTATTCCGATTGTTGCGACTAACTTGTTTGATCTGCCTAAAATGGTAGCCCTTGGAGGTACGAGCCTTTTGATCTTGATTTCTACAGCGATTCAAGGTGCGAAACAATTGGAAGGTTACATGTTTAAACGCCAATATAAAGGCTTTATGGACGATCCAATCAAATGATAAAAGACTGGTCGAAAGACCGGTTTTTTTGATACTCAAAAAGAATGCCTGCTTGATGTTGTCAAAAGGACTTGAAAACGCTAAAATAGAAGGGTAGAGAAAAATAGACAATTGGAGAACAAATGAATTTATTAATCATGGGCCTACCAGGTGCTGGTAAAGGGACACAAGCTGAAACAATCGTTGAAACATATGGTGTACAACACATCTCAACTGGAGATATGTTTCGTGCTGCAATGAAAAATGAAACTGAAATGGGTAAATTGGCCAAATCTTACATTGATAAAGGTGAATTGGTACCAGATGATGTTACAAACGGTATTGTGAAAGAACGTTTGGCACAAGATGACATCCAAGCATCAGGCTTCTTGCTGGATGGCTTTCCACGGACGATTGAACAAGCAGAAGCACTTGATGCCATGCTTATGGATTTGGGTATTAAACTTGATGCAGTTGTGAATATTGACGTAGATCCTTCTATCTTGGTTGAGCGTTTGTCAGGCCGTTTCATCTGTCGCACTTGTGGTGCAACTTATCATAAAGTTTTCAACCCCACTAAAATCGAAGGCACTTGTGACAAATGTGGTGGCCATGATTTCTACCAACGCGAGGATGACAAACCTGAAACAGTTAAAAACCGATTGGATATTAACATCAAGCAAGGTGCGCCAATCCTTGAGCATTATGGCAAACTTGGCCTAGTTAAAGATGTTGACGGTCAACAAGATATTGACAAAGTTTCAGAAGCAATCAAAGCAATTTTAGGCTAAACAAACGTTATATCAGAAGTAAAAATAAATTCGCATCATTAACTTGTAAAAGTCGGACTAGTATGGTATAATATCCTAGTCCGACTTTTAGATATTTATCAAAAATGGACAAATTTAAAGAGGAGGTAAGTTGACGTGGCAAAAGATGACGTAATCGAAATTGAAGGCAAAGTGATTGACACGATGCCTAACGCGATGTTCACCGTTGAACTTGAAAATGGACACAAAATTTTGGCGACTATTTCAGGCAAAATGCGAAAGAATTATATCCGCATCTTAACTGGTGACCGTGTTACTGTTGAGATGTCGCCGTATGATTTGACCCGTGGACGTATTACATACCGCTTTAAGTAGTCCAAACATTTTTATAGGAGGTATATACAATGAAAGTAAGACCATCGGTTAAACCAATGTGCGAATACTGTAAAGTAATTCGTCGTAACGGTCGTGTTATGGTAATTTGCCCTGTCAATCCAAAACACAAACAACGTCAGGGATAGAAAGGAAACATAAAGAATGGCTCGTATTGCTGGAGTTGATATTCCAAACGATAAACAAGTAGTAATTTCACTTACTTACGTTTACGGAATCGGTCTCAAAACGTCACAAAAAGTTCTTGCCGCCGCAGGCGTTGCAGAAAATATTCGCGTGAAAGATCTTACAACTGACCAAGAAGATGCTATCCGTCGTGAAGTTGATGGACTTAAAGTTGAAGGCGACCTACGTCGTGAAGTCAACCTTAACATCAAACGCCTCATGGAAATCGGTAGCTATCGTGGCATGCGTCATCGTCGCGGATTGCCTACTCGTGGTCAAAACACGAAGAACAACGCACGTACACGCAAAGGCCCTGCTAAATCTATCGCAGGCAAGAAAAAATAAGAAAGGAGATAAACATTGGCTAAACCTACTCGTAAACGTCGTGTGAAGAAAAATATCGAATCTGGTGTTGTCCACATTCATGCAACTTTCAATAACACAATCGTGATGATTACAGACGTTCATGGTAACGCGCTTGCTTGGTCATCTGCTGGTGCTCTTGGCTTCAAAGGATCTAAAAAATCGACTCCTTTCGCTGCTCAAATGGCATCTGAAGCTGCTGCTAAGTCTGCTCAAGAACATGGTTTGAAAACTGTAGCCGTTACTGTTAAAGGTCCTGGACCAGGTCGTGAATCGGCTATCCGCGCTCTTGCAGCTGCTGGTCTTAACGTAACAGCAATCAGCGATGTGACGCCTGTACCCCACAATGGTGCACGTCCTCCAAAACGTCGTCGTGTATAATTTCTAGAGTGCTTGTTGCTACTCTAACATTTTGCACTGAAAGGATATACACATGATTGAGTTTGAAAAACCAAAAATTACAAAATTTGATGAAGCTAATACCTATGGCAAGTTTGTCGTAGAACCGTTAGAACGTGGTTATGGGACAACCCTTGGCAACTCATTGCGTCGTATTCTTCTATCGTCACTTCCTGGTGCTGCTGTCACAAGCATCCAAATTGATGGTGTTCTCCATGAGTTCACAACGATTCCAGGCGTGCATGAAGATGTGATTCAAGTGATTCTTGCGATTAAAGGGCTTGCGATCAAATCATATGTTGAAACGGAAAAAATCATTGAACTTGACGTCACAGGTCCTGCAGTTGTTACAGCTGGAGATATCTTGACAGATAGCGATATTGAGATTGTCAACAAAGATCATTATCTCTTCACACTTGCGGAAGGTCACTCTGTGAACGCTCGTATGACTGTGAAATCTGGTCGTGGTTATGTCTTGGCTGAAGATAATAAACAATCTGATGCACCTATCGGGACAATCGCTGTGGATTCATCATACACACCTGTCAACAAAGTAAATTACCAAGTTGAACCAGCTCGTGTGGGTGAAAAAGATAACTTTGACAAATTGTCACTTGAAATCTTCACTAACGGCACAATCTCAGCAGAAGATGCTTTGTCATTATCTGCAAAAATCTTGACTGACCATTTGAGTCTCTTTGTTAACTTATCTGAAGTAGCGCAAGCTGCTGACACATTGGTTGATAAAAACGAGGTCAAACCAGAGCGTGCTTTGGATAAAGTCATCGAGGAACTTGATCTTTCTGTTCGTTCTTACAACTGTTTGAAACGTGCTGGTATTAATACCGTCGCTGACCTTGCTGATATGAGTGAACCAGAAATGCTCAAAGTGAAAAACTTGGGTCGTAAATCTTTAGTGGAAGTTAAAGATAAACTTGATAGCCTAGGCTTGTCACTTAAAAAAGACTAAATTAAAATCTAAATAGGAGGAATCATGGGTTACCGTAAACTTGGACGTAAATCTGATCAACGTAAAGCAATGCTTCGCGATTTGACGACTGACTTGATCATCAACGAATACATCGTAACAACTGAAGCTCGCGCTAAAGAAGTTCGTAAAACTGTTGAAAAAATGATTACACTCGGAAAACGTGGCGATCTTCACGCACGCCGTCAAGCTGCTGCTTACGTACGTAACGAAATCGCTGAAAAAGATTTCAACGAAGAAACTGAAACTTTCCCAACTGCACTTCAAAAATTGTTTGGCGACATCGCTACACGTTATGAAGGCCGTAATGGTGGATACACACGTATTCTTAAAACTGAACCACGTCGTGGCGATGCTGCGCCGATGGCAATTATTGAACTCGTTTAATCATTGGAGTCAGTTGAACTCAACAATTAAATAAAGCAGTAAGGGGCACCTGTCATTCGATTTTTATGGTGTTTTCGAAAGTATTTTGAAAATGACATAAATTCGGTTTGCCAGTGTGACCCGATAGTCTTCATCAATCTTTTGTGGAGTGTTATGATGGTGGTGCTTGCACTTAGTCTAGCTCTTACTGTCTAGTCTTAAAAACTAGGCCGCTTATCCTTTGGGATAAGTGGTTTTTATTTTGCCATAAATTATTTCAAAGGCGAGATTAAGCTTTCTGTGTTAGAATAGACATACAAAACTAAAAATGATGTCAAACGTCTGACGTGGCCTAGTCGTCAAGTCAATGGTACAGTAAACGTAGCAAATACAACTCAAAAATAAAGAATAGGAGTTGCTATCTCTTAAAACAGAAAGTAATTAGATGAAGGAGCAAGGATTGGATATTGCACGTGAGCTCTTACGTGAGCGCTATTTTACAAATTTAAAACAATCAGACGACTTATTTGTAGGGATTGAATTAGAGTTACCCATCGTTCATTTGACAGGTCAAGCAGTTGAGTTTTCGGTTGTATTTGACTTATTTGATCAATTAGTAGAACAACTTCCACTGTCAATTGAGAAAGCTGATGACAACGGTCAAGCTATTCAACTTGTTTCTGATGAAACTGATGACCGAATTTTGTTCGAGGTAGGTTATAATACGTTAGAATTTGCATTTGGTAAAGCAGAGACAATAGGTGAAGTGGAAAAACGCTTTTTAACCTATTTAGCAGTGATGCAACCAATTTTAAAAAATCGGGACCACCTTTTAACAGGTTTCGGTGTTAATCCATTCTGGGATAAAAATGACAATAGGCCTGTTGCAAGTCCTCGCTATGAGATGCTGATGGCCTATTTAAAGTTGGGAGCTGGTAGAGACGATGTTCACGTTAGTCACGCCAACTATGGGGCTTTTATTCAAGGAAGTCAAATTCAGTTAGATGTGACATCTGAGAATTTATTACCAACCCTCAATACTTTTAATGCCATAGAACCGATTAAAGCATGGCTGTTTGCTAATTCTTATCTTTGGAACGGACAATTAGATACCTTGATTTCACGTGATGTTTTCTGGGAAGAGTCAATGCATGGTGTATTTCCAGAAAATACAGGTGTGTTTCCAGAAACTTTTGATGATTCAGAAACATTTCTTGATTATCTAACACGGACTGCTTTATTCACACGCACTTCTGAGACAAATGCCTATTATTTTGAGCCGATTCAAGCAACTGATTACTTTAATCATGATGAGATCCCAGCCTTTGATTTAGTTGGCAATGACCTTGTCTTAACGCCTAGCCCCTTTGACTTTAAGACGCATCGGAGTTATCAATATCAGAATCTCACGACACGTGGCACTGTTGAGTTTCGAAGTAGTTGTGCGCAACCTATCTCTAGCTCTTTTACTGTCGCAGCCTTTCATTTAGGCTTGATGCAAGAGTTGTCAGCTTTTGGAACACTAATTGCTAATCATGCTTTTTATGAAGACTACGGTCGAGATTATCCTAAACTACGTCGTAGATTTTCAGTACCTGATTTGTCATCTGAGGAATTAGACGATGTTACCAAATTCGCTAAAGATTTATTGGATTTAGCAACAGTAGGACTTGAAAAACGTGGGTTTGGTGAAGCAAAATACTTAGCAGCACTCTATCAACGGGTTAAGACCAAAGAAAATCCAGCCATCAAAGCATTACACCTGCTTGAAGCTGGTAAAACATTATCAGAAATATCGGAGATTTTTGCAGATGGAAAAGACATTTAAGATATCAGGAGCTCTTGAGTATAATAAGCAGAATGCCTATTGGTATATTAATGGTGACTTACTCACGATTACGTATCAATCCAATCGTGAATTATCAGCTATTTTAGCCGTCCTCAACCGTCAAGGTATTGAAATCCAGTATGTCCAAGCACCTGCCAATGATTTTCAATTACCTGGTTACGAAAATTTAGAGTTATCAACACAAAATTTAATCGCTGATGCCATCAAATATGGTATCCAGTTTCAGGTTCTCGATGAAGTTGAGCAGATTGTCAAATTAACCTACGGTTCACATACAGAGTATGTTAAAGAAGGCAATATCACGCATTTTGACAGTGCCTTATCGCATGCCTTGATGGAAAACAAAATCGTCACCAAGGAGATTTTAAATGCCGCAGGAATCCAAGTGCCGTCTGGCTATGAATTTCACGACATTAGGGATGCCTTGGCTCATTTCGACCAACTCCCGTCAGCTTTTGTGGTCAAACCCAAGTCGACCAACTACGGTATCGGCATTAGTATCTTCAAGGAAACAACGACACAAGCGGATTATGAACAAGCCGTGAAAATTGCTTTTGAAAATGATGATGCGATTATCGTTGAAACCTATGCCCATGGTACAGAATATCGATTTTACGTGCAAAATGAAGAAGTGTTAGCAGTATTAGAACGCTTTCCTGCTAATGTCGTTGGGGACGGCATTCACAGTATTAAACAATTGGTAGCGATCAAAAACACAGACATCAGGCGAGGTGAGCATCATAGAACGCCACTTGAAAAAATCAAATTAGGAGATGTTGAACAGTTAACCCTTAGTTTGCAAGGGGTTAATGATAATTCAATCCCCAAAGTACAAGAACAGGTCTTCCTAAGAGAAAACTCAAATGTTTCAACTGGCGGTGACTCTATAGATCGGACAGATCAAGTCAGTGATTACTATAAAGCAGTCGCCGTGAAAGTTGCACACGCATTGGACGTGACGATTACAGGGGTGGACATCATCATCGCAGATGCTAGTCAGGAAGGGCCTTACTTTGTTATTGAAGCCAATCAAAATCCAATGATGCAAATGCACCTTTTCCCAGCGATTGGTCAGTCGCGGCGAGTGACGGAAAGTTTGATTAGACTCTTGTTTCCAGAAAGTATTTGATTAAGATAAATACCATGCGAGTGCATGGTATTTTATTTGACAAAATTTTCTGATAATTGCTTGACGAAACTTTTAAAAGTGTTAGAATGGTAATAACAGATTTGTTTGAAAAGAGGAATAATTTAAGTTTAATATCAGAATTGAGCTTAATATCGTGTTTAAACCTCGACGCAACACAAGTCTTTTTAAATCAATCGCTCATCACTAAGGTAAGCAAGGAAGGCACTTATGAAATTCACATATAACGGTACGACAACAGAAGTTGAGCTTAACAAATATTCTAAAACGCTCACGCAAGATCCGACACAACCGGCAACACAAGCTATGTTTTACGGCATCGGTTTTAAAGATGAGGATTTCGATAAAGCGCAAGTTGGGATCGTGTCCATGGACTGGGATGGTAATCCTTGTAACATGCACTTAAACCAACTTGGTCAAAAAGTCAAAGCATCAGTAGATGCGACTGAAGACCTTTTAGGTTTGCAGTTTCACACGATCGGTGTTTCTGATGGGATTGCTAACGGGACTGATGGCATGCGCTATTCGCTTGTATCACGTGAAGTTATTGCAGACTCAATTGAGACCAATGCAGGTGGTGAGTATTATGATGGGATCGTCGGGATTCCAGGCTGTGATAAAAATATGCCTGGGACGATTATCGGTATGGCGCGTTTGGATCGGCCATCTATCATGGTTTATGGTGGGACGATTGAGCACGGTGAATATAACGGACAGTCCCTCAACATCGTCTCAGCCTTTGAAGCCTTAGGGGAAAAATTAACAGGTAACATTTCTGATGAGGACTATCATGGTGTCATTTCCAATGCCATTCCTGGTCAAGGTGCTTGTGGCGGTATGTATACAGCCAATACAATGGCTGCAGCGATTGAAACACTTGGGATGACGCTGCCATTTTCATCAACAAATCCGGCAAAATCTGACGAGAAGCAGCGCGAAGCGGCATCTGTCGGCGAATACATGAGAACACTTCTAGCTCGGGATATTAAACCGAGTGACATCATGACACGTGAAGCTTTTGAAGATGCCATCACAGTTGTCATGGTACTTGGTGGCTCCACTAATGCCGTTTTACATTTAATCGCCATGGCACGTACAGTTGGGATTGATCTCACACAGGATGATTTCCAAGCCATTTCTGATCGCACGCCTGTGATTGGTGACTTCAAACCATCCGGTAAGTATATGCAAGAAGATTTGCATCGGATTGGTGGTCTACCGGCTGTTCTTAAGTTTCTCTTGAAAGAAGGTCGCATCCATGGAGACCGAATGACCGTCACTGGTAAAACTTTAGCAGAAAATCTCGAGAATGCTGCGGATTTAGACTTTGACCTTCAGGATATTATCAGACCCTTTGACAAACCGATTAAAGCCACAGGTCATTTGCAAATTCTCTATGGTAACCTCGCATCAGGTGGTTCAGTCGCTAAAATTTCGGGTAAAGAAGGTGAGCAGTTTACTGGAACAGCACGTGTCTTTAATGGTGAGCAACATTTCATCGAAGGGATTGAGACTGGGCGTTTACACGCCGGTGATGTTGCAGTCATTAAGAATATCGGCCCAGTCGGGGCGCCTGGGATGCCAGAAATGCTGAAACCAACGTCTGCGTTGATTGGTGCTGGTCTAGGAAAATCAGTGGCTTTGATCACAGATGGGCGTTTCTCTGGTGGGACACATGGCTTTGTTGTCGGACATATCGTCCCTGAAGCGGTTAAAGGTGGTGTGATTGGCCTCGTTGAAGATGATGATATCATCGAAATTGACGCCATTAACAATACCATCAATCTGAAAGTATCGGATGAAGAGCTGGCAAAACGTCGGGCAGTCTACCAACAACCAGCGCCTAAAGCAACTCGTGGTGTGCTTGCGAAATTTGCAAAATTAACAGACGATGCGGCGCATGGTTGCATCACAGACTTTTAAGTCGTCTTATCATTGATAACTGAAAAACAACTGGTCAAAATTACCAGTTGTTTTGATTAGGATAGACATTTTGTTGGCTAAAATTAACCTTAGTCTAAATGTTTCTCTTTGATGATATAGACAGGACGATGCTTGGTCTCTAAAAATATTTTACCGATATACTTACCGATGATGCCAAGTGAAAAAAGTTGAATCCCACCAATTAAAAGTAGAAGGGTAATCAAGGTTGGGAAACCTTGTACAGGATCTCCAAATATCAGCGTTTTGAACGTATAGAATGCTGCAAGTAGCATCGAAATAATAAAAGAGATAAAGCCCATTAAGGTTGCGAAATTTAGGGGAGCATCAGAGAAATTGACAATCCCATCAATGGAGTAACTGATGAGTTGCCAAAAACGCCATGAGGTTTTGCCAGCTTTTCTCTCAATATTTTCATAAGAAAGATATTTTGTTTTAAATCCAACCCAAGCTAATAAACCTTTAGAAAAGCGGTTGACTTCGGTTAATCTTAAAATTTCATTGACAACCTGTCGGGTCATGAGTCTGAAATCTCGGACACCACTAGGAATTTCAGTGTGAGAAAGATGATTAATCACCCAGTAAAAACTGCGAGATAAGAGACTTCTAATGAAAGGCTCGCCTTTTCGTGAAATTCTTCGTCAACCGACAACGTCATAGTGGCCAGTCAACATGTTCTCGTACATTTCAGTCAATAGAAAAGGTGGATCCTGTAAATCGGCATCCATAATGGTCACAAAATCACCATCAGAGACTTCTAACCCAGCTAAAATTGCCGCTTCCTTGCCAAAGTTTCGAGAAAAGGAGAGGTAAAAGATATTATCATAGGCTTCCGAAAGCTGTTTCATAATATTCAACGTCTCATCGGTAGAACCATCATTAATGAGTAGGTATTTTTTGACTAGTGGGAGTTCTTGTGTTTGAAGGTTGACTGCTGTAATAAAGTCCTTCAAAACGTCCGCTTCATTAAAACAAGGGACGATAATCGTTAGAGTGTTCATGACTAAATTATACCAAAATTACTTGAAAAAAGACTGCAAAAGTGTTAAAATCTAAACATAATTCATAATTTTCAGAACTTTCGAAATATGAAAATCCTTGAAGGGAGAGCTAATATTGAAACAAATAAAACTTGAGACTCCAAAAAGTGGGTCGCAACTCGTCCTTGATACCCTTAAAGATTTGGGGGTTGACACAATTTTTGGCTATCCTGGTGGTGCTGTCTTGCCACTCTATGATGCCATTTATGATTACGATGGCATTCAGCATATTCTTGCTCGCCATGAGCAAGGCGCAACGCATGAAGCTGAAGGCTATGCCAAATCATCAGGCAAATTAGGCGTTGCTTTAGTCACATCAGGTCCTGGTGCAACGAATGCCATTACTGGGATTGCAGATGCCAATGCCGATTCGGTACCCATGCTAGTCTTTACTGGTCAAGTAGCAACGCCAGGTATCGGTAAAGACGCTTTTCAGGAAGCTGATATTATTGGTGTTACCATGCCAATCACCAAGTACAACTATCAAATTCGAGAAACCCAAGACATTCCGCGTGTGATTACTGAGGCGATTCATATTGCAACGACTGGTCGTCCTGGTCCAGTCGTCATTGACCTTCCCAAAGATATCGCAGCTCAAGAAGTGGCTTATATTAATGATACTACGATTGACTTGCCGTCTTATCATCCAACTGTCGAGCCAAATGCCAAGCAATTGAAAAAAATTGTTGAGCTCTTAGCTAAGAAAAAACGCCCTTTGATTTTAGTCGGTGGCGGTGTTAACTATTCAAATGCTAATCTTGCCCTAACTCAGTTTGCTGAAAAGTATCAAATTCCAGTCGTTTCTAGCCTGCTTGGCTTAGGTGCAATGCCTGTCGAAAATCCCTTATTTTTAGGGATGGGTGGCATGCATGGATCCTACGCTGCTAATATGGCCCTAGCTGAAACGGATTACCTCATTAATTTTGGTAGTCGCTTTGATGACCGTTTGGCCTCAAACCCGTCTTTATTCTTGAAAGAGGCGAAGGTCGCACACATTGATATTGATCCTGCAGAGATTGGCAAAATTGTTAAAACAGACTTGCCAGTGGTAGGTGATGCCAAACGAGCTCTGGAAATCTTGCTAACGTTCGACGCGCCTGCTACCGATTTTTCAAAATGGGTGAGTCAAGTTCAAGACAATACACAACGAGCACCTTACAGCTATGAACCAGAGCCAAACTTTAACAAACCACAAGAAGTCATCAAGCTAATCGGTGAGTTGACAAATGGTGACGCCATCATCGTAACCGATGTTGGACAACACCAAATGTGGGCAGCACAATGGTATCCGTATAAGAGTAATCGCCAACTCATCACGAGTGGTGGCCTCGGAACTATGGGCTTTGGTATTCCTGCAGCCATTGGTGCTAAGTTGGCCAATCCAGATAAAGAGGTTATTGTCTTTGTTGGAGATGGTGGCTTCCAAATGACCAATCAAGAATTAGCGATTTTGAATGGCTATCATATCCCAATAAAGGTTGTCCTTTTTAACAATCATTCTTTGGGCATGGTGCGTCAGTGGCAAGAAAAGTTCTATGAAGAACGTCGGAGTCAGTCTGTATTTGACCTAGAACCAGACTTCCAGTTGCTAGCTGCAGCTTATGGGCTTAAGCATGACAAGTTTTTAGATCCTAAAACCATTGCCGAAGATTTAAAAGTACTCACAGAAGATGTGCCAATGGTTCTGGAAGTTGGTATCTCACGAGAAGAGCAGGTCTATCCGATGGTGCCAGCAGGTTGGCATAATGATGAAATGTTGGGGGTGAAATTCAATGCGTAGAATGTTAACAGCAAAACTCAATAACTCAACAGGTGTCCTGAATCGTTTCACGGGAGTCTTGTCACGTCGTCAAGTCAATATCGAAAGTATCTCAGTTGGGCATACAGATGTGCCACATATCTCACGAATCACGATCATTATCGATGTTGATAGTATTGATGAGGTTGAACAGATCATTAAGCAGCTCAACCGTCAAGTGGATGTCTTGCGTGTGCGTGATATTACGGATGTGCCTCACATTGAGCGCGAGGTGATTCTCGTTAAGGTTTCGGCTCCAGCCAATATTCGGGCAGAATTATTTGCGATGATTCAACCTTTCCGAGCGAGTGTCGTAGACGTTGCGCCTAAAACGGTGACCATCCAATTGACTGGTGGCTACGATAAAATCGAAGCGCTTTTAAGGGTAGTTAAGCCTTATGGCATTAAAAATATTGCAAGAACCGGTGTAACAGGTTTCACGCGAGACTAAAAGATACGGATAAACAAAGCGTCACATTTGTTCTTGACAAATTGTCTGAAAAATCGTACAATTGTATCATATTTAAAAAATGATTGAATTTTCTATCTTTTGCTAATTGACAGATAAATATCAAAAATAAAAGATAGACACTAACAGCTTATAGGAGATTTGAAACGATGGCAGTAACGATGTATTATGAAAATGACGTAAAAACACCAGCACTTGCTGGTAAACAAATTGCAGTAATTGGCTACGGATCACAAGGTCATGCCCATGCGCAAAATTTGCGTGACTCAGGCGAGAATGTCATCATTGGTGTGCGTGCAGGGAAATCATTTGATGCCGCTAAAGAAGACGGCTTTGATGTGTATCCAGTGGCAGAAGCGGTAGCAAAATCTGATGTCATTATGATTTTGGCACCAGATGAAATCCAAGCTGATCTTTATGCTAAAGACATTGCGCCTAATCTTAAAGATGGTGCAGCGATTGGCTTTGGTCATGGTTTCAACATCCATTTTGGCTATATCAAAGCACCAGAGACTGTTGACGTTTTCATGCTTGCTCCTAAAGGACCAGGTCACTTAGTACGTCGTACTTACACTGAAGGTTTTGGTGTACCAGCACTTTTCGCAGTTTATCAAGATGCGACGGGAAATGCGCGTGATATCGCAATGGACTGGGGACGTGCAGCAGGTGGCGCCCGTGTTGGAATGCTTGAGACGACCTTTAAAGAAGAAACTGAAGAAGATTTGTTCGGTGAACAAGCGGTTCTTTGTGGTGGCACAACTGCCTTGATTGAAGCAGGTTTTGAGACTTTAACAGAAGCAGGTTATGCACCAGAATTGGCTTATTTTGAAGTTTTACATGAATTAAAACTCATCGTTGACCTCTTATATGAGGGTGGTTTCAAGAAAATGCGTCAGTCTATTTCAAATACAGCTGAGTATGGTGACTATATCGCTGGACCACAAATTATCACAGCTGAAGTTAAGGCAAATATGAAGAAGGTACTTAACGACATTCAGACAGGTGCTTTTGCTAAAGATTTCGTAGAAGACTACAAAGCAGGAAATCCGAAAATGAAGGCTTTCCGTGCTGCTGCAGCAGATCTTGAAATTGAAAAAGTTGGTGCTGAATTGCGTAAGGCTATGCCATTTACGCAAGCCAATGATGATGCAGCTTTCAAAATCTATAACTAAGCCAAAAATACAGACAAAACTGTCTATCGTTTTTAACTTGGAAGAAAGCTGAGCCTAGTCTCGGCTTTCTTTTCGGTTGATTTTAAAAATGAAGGAATCTAATTTTATGGTAACTTATCAAGATGTGTTAGCTGCAAACGATGTATTGAAAGACGTCGTCATTCAAACGCCAATGAGACGTGATAGCTATTTGTCTGAAAAATATGGCGCCAATATTTACCTTAAACAGGAAAATGTCCAGAAAGTCCGCTCATTTAAATTGCGTGGTGCTTATTATGCGATTCATAATTTGCCCCAGGATAAATTGAAATGTGGCGTCGTATGTGCCAGTGCGGGCAATCATGCCCAAGGTGTAGCTTATACTTGTCAAGAATTAAAAATTCCTGCAACCATTTTTATGCCGACAACCACACCTCAACAAAAAATCACACAAGTAAAATTTTTTGGCGGGGACTATGCAGACATTGCGTTAGTTGGAGATACGTTTGACGAATCAGCCGCAGCGGCAATTGATTATGCCCGCCGCGAAAATAAAACTTTTATCGACCCATTTGATAATCCAGATGTCATCTCAGGTCAAGGCACGGTTGCTGTCGAAATTTTCGAAGCAGCACAGCAAGAAGGCATCAAAATAGATCTGCTTCTAGCCGCAGTTGGTGGTGGTGGCTTGATTTCTGGGGTTTCAGTCTATGCTAAACACGCGAGTCCAGAAACCAAAATAATTGGCGTTGAGGCTTCCGGAGCGCGGTCCATGCATGCAGCATTTGATCATGCCGGTCCTATTAAACTTGAAACGATTGATAAATTTGCAGATGGTATTGCTGTCCAAAAAGTCGGGAAACTAACCTATCAAATTGCCAAGGAAAATGTTGATGAACTATTGAATACGGATGAAGGTTTAATATCGAGTACAATTTTAGATCTCTATTCTAAACAGGGAATCGTAGTTGAACCAGCGGGAGCGGCCAGTGTAGCAGCGTTAGAATTGATCAGAGATGAGATCAAAGGAAAGACAATTGTTTGTATCATTTCAGGTGGTAATAACGATATCAACCGCATGCAAGAAATAGAAGAAAAAAGTTTAATCTATGAAGGGCTTAAACATTATTTCGTCGTGAACTTTCCGCAAAGGCCAGGCGCCCTACGTGAATTTGTCAATGATATCTTAGGTCCCCACGATGATATTACGCGTTTTGAATATATCAAACGTGCTAATAAAGGGACTGGACCCGTCTTGATTGGTATCTTGCTGTCAAACAAGCAAGATCAAGCTCAGCTCATTGAACGTCTAGCAGCCTTTGATAGTAAATTTATAGACTTGAAGGGACAAGAAAGTTTGTATAACTTATTAGTTTAAAAAAATAAACACCTCAGATGATTTGGCTAGCTAAATCATCTGAGGTATTTTAATATTAATTGTATAAGAAGAAAAAAGAATATGAAAGTCGAATAGAATGAAAAAGACTTGAAAATCAATAAATAACAGAGGGGAGGCTAGTTTTTATTAAATAATATAAACAAAAACAAAATTATTTTCAAAAAAGAGTTGACATGGAGATGTAGATTTGATAAGATAATAAAGTACTCAAAACGACAGGTCACGAACGAAGGAAAAGAAAATAAAAAAACTTTTCAAAAAGGTGTTGACAAGTCAAAAAAGTTTTGGTAGAATTAAATAGTTGTCTCGTAAGAACAAGGCAAACGAAATAGACCTTTGAAAACTGAATAAAACAGAAAACAAACCAAGTACAGCGGTTGTTTAGCGATAAACAACCAACTGTCAATTCGACAATAAATCGTTCAGAAATGAACGGACAAAAAAACAAAAGCTAGAGCATATTTGATATGTTCTCATTTAAATGAGAGTTTGATCCTGGCTCAGGACGAACGCTGGCGGCGTGCCTAATACATGCA
>ERZ724524.90-NODE-90-length-57075-cov-16.181024_pt1 | contig 57075 bp, 41 predicted proteins | sample MGYA00376057_ERZ724524 | MGnify/ENA primary metagenome ERZ724524 (study PRJEB28724, sample SAMN07190888) | wastewater metagenome | isolation source: influent of sewage treatment plant in Hong Hong | place: USA: Christiansburg, Virginia | collected 2016-03-01 ...
GATAAAACGAACCTTTTATTAAACTTTGTTTGCTTAAAAATCTGAATATCGTTGTGCTGCTTTCTAAAATATGAATGGATGAATATCGGCCATTGAGTGGTTGATATTCATCCATGATACCTGTGATTTAGCGATACTATATTGGCCACTTAGCTCGGTTTTCCGTTCCGTTGCGTCTCAGACTCCTAACTCAGGTAGTCGCCCTAAATCGCTCATATTCGGACATTCTGTTACGAATGTGTCCGAAAAATAGGTTAAACATATTACGGACATGCTTTATAATCCGTACAGTATTTTCGGACGGATTTAAGCCCATGTCGCGCGTTTTTGCGTACTGCCGTGTCTCAACGGCTGACCAGACCACCCAAAACCAAACTCTCGAAATTAAAACGGCTGGTTTTGCCATTCAACCCCGTCGATTGATCGAAGAAAGTATCAGTGGTTCTGTCGCCGCTAAAGAGCGACCTGCTTTTAGTAAGTTACTTGACCGATTAGAGCAGGGCGATATTTTAGTCGTCACTAAGTTAGATCGTTTAGGGCGAAATGCGATGGATGTCCGAGCAACGGTAGAGCATCTGGCAGACCTTGGTGTTCGTGTTCATTGTTTGGCTTTAGGCGGTGTGGATCTAGCCAGTGCTGCGGGCAAGATGACGATGCAGGTCATTGCGGCTGTAGCTGAGTTTGAACGAGATTTATTGATTGAGCGTACTCAGTCAGGCATTAATAGAGCAAGAGCGGCAGGTAAGCGTTTTGGTCGTCCTTCCTCTTTAAATAACGAGCAACGTGTAAAGGTTCTAGCAGCTCTTGATTTAGGCAAAAGCGTTGCTGAGTTGGCGAGAGAGTTTAAAACCAGTCGCCAGACCATTATGCGGATTAGAGATGCTTCACTAAAAAATTAATAAAACAGTGGAAGTGTGTTTTGAAGTTTACTTTGTGCAATAGACTTCTTGTAGTTCGCGTAGCCAAGGTCTGAAAATATATGACGCATAGGAATTCTTCCACTATAAACAGAGAAATCCAACAAGGATTATGTGGGTTAAACTCTAAATATGCCAATGAGGTCAGTAGTCATTACTCTTTAGCTTTGTAGCGCATGAAAAATACCAATTACAACATCTATTTAGAGCTGTGAAAATTGAATGAATGTTTATGAATTACACATAAATGCTTTCACTGCAACTAATAGAAAAAAATAACCCGTTTCGCAGATTTTGACGTTTATAGTGTTAGAAGCTTGCAGTGAGACATTATGGTATGGTGACTTGTTGATAGACTTAGATGTAGAGTGAACCAGCAGAAACAATTCTTTGTGATACATGACTTGAGTAAAACAATATGAAAATCCCACATTCAATGAAAGCCACTGTGCCCGTAGGCTTGTTACTGGCGACAATGGTGACACCGAGCTTTTCGGCAACCGAGCAGCAATTAAATGAGCTTGGACAGAGTCTTAACACTATTTCTAGTCAAGCATTGGTTAAACCGATAGCCCAGACAGCCTCTGCTTTCCCTTACTATAGCGCAGAATTGCAACAAGCCATAAAAGCAGGCTTAGATAATCCGAATGAAGTGGCCAAACAAAGTATCAGCATAGCTATTACATCAAAATCAGGAAGGGGTGAGCGGCTTGCTAAAATATTAAAAAGGAAGGGAGTCCGCATTCAGTCACAATCTATAAAAGACACCATTATGGCGGTTGCTAGTCCGCAAGTATTGCAAGCGATAGCGAAGCATCCGTTATTGGCGACGGCTAGCATGCAAGGTGTAGCCTATGCTGCTGTTTCGACGAATATAGAGGTTAAAGACAAAGTAGAGCCTCAACAAGTTCAAGCTATCGTCGCACTAACGTCTACCAAAGTTGCCTTGGAGTTGCTCAAAAGAGCAGCCCATGCACAGTCCAATGTATCAGAAAATATTATATTTTCACCGTGGAGCATTATTGAGGCAACAACGGCGGTGATTTTGGCAAATGATGATAAAAATCCCATTACGCGACCTGATTGGCTTTTTCCTTCAGCCAGTCAACAACAATGGTTAACGGCTTATGCTGCACGCCCTGCGTCTACAAATTTTCGCTCTAAAAATTATCTTTGGTTGCAAGAGGGCAGTTCTGTTTCACCTATCTTTAAAGCGAGCTATGAAAAAGAGTTAGCAGGGCATGTAGAAGCTCTAGATTTTGGCAAAGTGTCCGAGAGCGTTAAACGGATTAATCAGCAGGTTGCCACCGATACTGAGCAAAAAATTACTGACTTGCTTAGTGATAAAAATTTAGTACCAACACCTGTAAGCATTTTAACCAATGCCGTTTATTTTAAAGCCTCATGGCAGAGTTCATTTTTAGCAGAGAGTACCAAGCAAGAAGACTTTCATAATGCCAGTGGTAAGATGGCTAAAGTGCCAATGATGAGCCAAACTCAGCAATACAAGTTGGCGCGCGTAGATAAATGGACATTGCTGGAAATGCCATTTAAAGACAACGCGCCCGAAGGTTTGTGGTTAATGCTGCCTCCAGCAGATACACCTTTAGCATTACCCAGCATGGAGACGTTAACAAAGCTAGAGGCAACTTTATCGCCAGAAAAAATCAGTTTAAGTCTTCCTAAGATTAAACTGGCAGGAGAAAATATAAACTTGAAAAGTGGAATTTTACCTGAAATCGCTAAGTGGCAGCTTAACCAATTAATAGTAGGAAAGTCTTTACCTATTGGCGAAGCCATTCATAAAGCAACAATTGAATGGGATGAGGTCGGAGCAACAGCGGCAGCAGCAACGGCAGTTATAGTTGCAAAGTCTCTCTCTCTTCCATCTCCAGAGATTGTTTTTAACCGTCCTTTTGTATTTATGATTCGGCAACAACAAAACACCCTGTTTGCAGGGCAAATTCGCCAGTTGCCGTGAATGAATGAGTGCAAGCCTTCTGATGGTTAATTAAAACAGAAGACTTGCCCAATATTTTTACAAAACAGCAAAATTTATTAGACCCATCGCTATGTAGGTTTTGAGAGTTTGGGTTTACAATTGTGGCACTATCACAGCCTTTGTGATTGCGTGGAGTTTTTATGCGTTAGCTACTTTTTTCCTAAGTCAAGATACGCGTAAGTTGTTGTGAACAGCTTGCGGACAGTGCCTTGTTGCCTAAGGAAAATAAGTGATGAACAACGTAACGATATATAAAAGCGCGCATCCTGTTGTATTAGCGTGCTGGTCTCGTGACATTCAAGAGGCCACACGTCGTCTTTTAGCGGCAAAACGTCCAAACGGGTTGCCTTCCTCTGTTTCTGAACAAGTATTGTATTTCAAGCACTTATACGGTGCTGTCGCGGTGATGACGGCAACGGATTACATGGCTAAACATTTGCGTCTAAAAAATACACGAACAGGTGCTGTGCATCAATACTCATCTATTGAGGCGTTGTTGGCAGCTGACTGGGTATTGCGCTAGTTTTTAGCGGGCTGTGGGCAGGGATGCCCATAGCCGTCAGCCTCTGCGATGTTTTTTTGATAGTTCTTACATAATCTAGGCTTTTCATTTTGTGGTAGAGTTCTGATTTCTTACCAAAAGTTAGCGTATTGAGGGCTTATGGATCCAATTACAAGAGTGGTCATCCGTCACGAAAAAACAGCGACTGGTTATAGTGAGTTAATCGCAAAAATAGATACCTCTGGTGAGTTAGTACTGGATGGTTGCGACGCAGGGGCAAGTGTTGAAGATGAAACAGGCGATTGGGACTATGAATATTGGATTACGGTTCCAGCATTATTTAAAGACACAATTCTTCTCCATCTGATTAAAGATCGTTTTAACTCCGTGCATGAGATGAAAACATGGCTTGAGTCGCTGGGGATTCCCTGTAACTTTACGTCCTACTAAATTGGAAATATAACGTCGCTTCGGATGGGATTATGAATATCATTGAAAAGTCATTAAGCATTGCATTACGCGCATACTCTGGGAAACTTGACAAAGCGGGCTGTGAATATATAAAGCACCCGTTACGAATTATGGCAAAAATGAAAACAGATACAGAAATGTCAGTTGCGTTACTGCATGATGTCATTGAGGATTCAGACATTACAGCCGATGAATTGTTATCGGAAGGGATTTCTAGTGATATTGTCGAGGCTCTCATTTGTTTAACCAAAATTGAAACTGAAAGCTACCAAGATTTTATTGTTAGAGTTAAATCTAATGCATTGGCGGTTAAAGTAAAAATTGCCGACATTGAAGATAATATTAATGTATTGAGACTTAAGTCCTTAAGTGACTTTGATTTGGAGAGGGTAAAAAAATATCATGCGGCATGGATGTATTTGACAGCGTGTGAGAGTTAAATCAGCTCTCCGCACCGCTTCAATTTTGGCTTCATCGACGATTTATTTGCCCTCATAAACATAAAAAAACGCTTATTTTCAGCTTAAAACATCCTTTCGTTTTTTAAACCTGCCAAAGTCATTTATTTTTAACCCGTTTTACGGATTACTGCGTTTATATAAGATAAACGCAGTAAAACTATGCTGTTGCGTGTAAATTTAATGAATAATTGCGCCAATTCAACAGAATGAAACCCTTGATTGGGGTAAGTATTTAGGGGATATCAATGAGCAAGTTACGCCAATCCGTGCGTCTTTGGGTGAGTATTAGTATTTATGGTTGCGTATTTCTTGGCCAACCCCTATGGGCAGCACAAAAGTCGGCGTTGATTATTGGCAATAGCCGTTATTTGTTAGGCGACCGTTTAACGAATCCACAAAACGATGCCGAAGACATTGCCAAGAAACTTAAAAGCATGGGTTTTGATGTTATTTTGCTAAAAGATGCCAACTTAGCGCAGATGTTAGACAGTATTGACCAGTTTAAAAGTAAATTACGGCAGGGCGATGTGGCACTATTTTATTTTGCTGGGCATGGTTTGCAAGTTGATGGCCAAAACTATTTAGTGCCTATAGATGCCAAAATGAACAGCCGTAGCCGTGTGGCCTATGAAGCGGTGAAGTTAAGCGATGTCAGTAATGCTTTAGCGCAAGGTAATATCACCAACAATATCATTATTATTGATGCCTGCCGTAATGACCCTTTTCCTAAAGAGTTAAGAGATGGTAGCCGAGGTTTGGCGCGTTTGGATAGCAGTGTACGCTCGCCTAAAAAGAAGTTGTTTTATTTGTTTGCCTCAGCACCGGGTACGACGGCTGACGATGGCAAAGGCCGTAATGGGGTATTTACCCAAGAGTTGCTGAAGTATTTAGGCCAAGTGGGTTTAACCATGCCTGATTTGTATGAGGCGGTGAGTAATGGCGTATTAGCGGCAAGCAACAATAAACAAGAGGTTTATCACGAAGGCGATATGTTGGCACGGTTTAGTTTAGTGCCAACTCCTGTAAAGAATGATGTGGTTGTACCTGTGCCTAGCCCTGTTGTGGCTGCAACACCGCCTGTGCAAATAGCGCAAGTACAAGTTAGACCAATACCACAAGTCAGCCCAATAAGCCGTGATGAGCAGCTTATGCAACAAGGGATGTGGCGTGACCCTAAAACGAATTTAGTGTGGATGCGTTGTAGTTTAGGACAAACGTGGGATGGAAAAACGTGTACGGGCGAAGCTAAAAGTTACACATGGCAAGAAGCCCTAGATGCGGCCAAAGCCTTTAATAATGACGGTGGTTTTGGTGGTTATAAAGACTGGATAGTACCGCATATTGAGGACTTATCTACTATTCGTTATTGCTCAACAGGGTTTGAGAAGACCAGAAAAATACCCGCTAAAACAGGCGGCACTAGAACCATTGAGGATGTGTGTAACGGTGAGGGTTATCAGCGACCAACGATCAACCAAACTATTTTTCCCAATACTAAAGATTCTTGGTACTGGTCGTCCTCGCCTTATGCTAACAATAGCGGCGACGCGTGGTTTGTCCTTTTCTACAATGGCGGCGACGGCAACAGCTTTAAGTACAGTAACTACTATGTGCGCTTAGTTCGTTCCAGTCAGTAACTTGGCTTTTTGGGCTTTTTAGTAGGCTGCACACCACCAAAGGACTCTCCCCATGCCCAACCTCATACGCTTACTACTCATCGCCATTGCATGGGGCATCGTATGGCTTTACGCCCCATTATTGCTAACGCGTATCATGCGTATGCAGCATGTGCCGTATGTGGGTTTAGGCGCGTTGGCTTATGGCGTAGCTTATGCCTTTTGGTTACGCAAACACTCGCAATTTTGGCAAACCCTCGACCACGAACTATCTCATGCCCTATGGAGTGTATTGAGCTTTAAACGTATCCGCGAGTTAAATGTTCACCATCAAGGTAATGGCCGTGTCACTCACGAAGGCGAGCATAATTTACTGATTTGTCTTGCGCCGTACTTTTTTAGATTACCTGTATGGATAGCCGTTATTTTTGTCTGTGTCATTCAGCAAAAGCCCTTATTATTGGTGGCACAATTTACGTTAGGCATAGCCATGGCGTACGCCTTATTAGCGATTATTGAAGAAGCCAGACCGCACCAGCCAGACTTAAAGGTGTATGGCTTGCTGTGTTCATATAGCTGGATTATTGCCTGTAACATCTTGGCGTGGGGCGTAGCTTTTGCCTTAACCACAGGTGGTGGAAAAACCGCCATATTCTTTTTAAAGCAAGGTTTTAGCCGCGCATTTTAAGCGGCCAATTAAATGGGGTTTGTATGCGTCAGCGTATCGTTAATAGTGTGTTCAGCGTGCTGGTATTGTGCAGTTCTAGTGTGTTGGCAGCGCAAAAAGTGGTGTTTGTGGTGGGCAATAGTCAATATCAAGCGGCTAAACTGTTAAGCAATCCTGTTAACGATGCCATTGATATTGAAGCCAAATTTAAACAACTGGGTTACACCACCATCATCCTTAAAAATGCCACGCGCAAAGAAATGATTGCAGGTTTACAACGCTTTAGAAAAGAATTGCAGGGCAGTGAAGTCGGCGTGTTTTATTATGCAGGTCATGGTGTGGAGTTAGACCGCTATAACTATTTAGTGCCTGTAGATGCCGCTATGAACGACCCTATGGAAGTTAAATACGAAACTTTAGCTCTTGATGATGTGGCCAAAGTATTAAATGAGTCTGGTGTCAAGTCGGGTTTTATTGTGCTGGATGCGTGTCGCGATAATCCATTTAAAGCGGCTAGCCGTTCGGGTTCGCGTGGTTTGCAACACATGAGCAAAGACACGGTGGGTGAGCTAAAAATTATTTATGCCGCGCAAGAAGGGCAGGTGGCTAACGATGGTAACGACCGTAATGGCGTTTTTACCAGTCAGTTTTTACGTTATCTCGGCGAGCCTAATTTAAGTTATCCGTTCTTTTTTGACAAAGTCAAACAAGGCGTGGTGCAAAAAAGTGGCGGTAAACAACGGCCTACGGAGCAAGGTGAAATTTCGCCGAGTTTTAGTTTTGTGCCAGCGGGGGTTGAGGCGGTTAAACCTGCGCCTGTGGTAAACCCTGTGGCAGATGCCGAAATTACCTTTTGGAACAGCATTGCCAACTCAACCGATGCCAATGATTATGCTGAATACTTAAAAGCTTACCCTAATGGAAAGTTTGCTGGGTTGGCACAAAGTCGTAAAGACAAATACACCGTTAAACCCCAACAACTAGCCCAAGTACAAGTGCGTGATAAACCCACGCCAGCCAGCCTAACTAACAGTGATGAGCAACTAATGAAAAAAGGCACGTGGCGCGACCCTAAAACCAATTTAGTGTGGATGCGATGTAGTTTGGGGCAAACGTGGAATGGCAAAACCTGTACAGGCGAAGCTAAAAAATACACATGGCAAGAAGCCCTAGATGCGGCCAAAGCCTTTAACAGTAACGGTGGTGTTGGTGGCTATACCGATTGGGTAATACCGCATATTGAAGATTTACCCACCATTCGTTATTGCTCAACAGGGTTTGATAATACCAGAGAAATACCCACCAAAGCAGGCGACACTAAAACCATTGAGGATGGGTGTAAAGGTGAGGGTTATCAACGCCCAACCATTAACCAAACTATTTTTCCCAATACTAAAGATTCTGTGTACTGGTCGTCGTCGCCCCTTGCTAACGACGGCGCCTATGCGTGGAGCGTCTACTTCTATGACGGTAGCGGCGGCTACGGCGGTAAGGGTTATGCTCGTTTTGTGCGTTTAGTTCGCACCAGTCAGTAACTTGGCTTTTTGGGCTTTTGAGTAGGCTGCACAGCACCAAAAATACACAGCGCATAGCCTGTATGCAATACAGGACAAACATAAGCCATAAAAAAGTTAGAAGATAACCCAGTTACCGTTTTGAAAAGGCAAACCCCATGACCCACTCCCTAAAAATCATACTAACAGGCATATTCCTCCTCAATAGCCCCGCCTTTGCCGACCAAAAACTGGCGTTAATTATTGGCAACAGCCAATACGACGGCGCAATGGGTGAATTACAAAACCCGATTAACGATGCTCAAGCCATCGACAGTCAACTTAAACGACTAGGCTTTAAAACCACCTTAGTCAAAAATGCCAATAAAATGAAAATGCTCGAAGCCATAGACGATTTTAGCAACCAAATTAGCCGTGGCGACACCGTCGTATTTTATTATGCAGGCCATGGCGCGTCAGCCAATGGCAATAACTACTTAATTCCCATTGGCGCACAGTCGCCCAAAAATGACAAATGGTTTGACGAAAACTTTATTGATTTAGACACCAAAATTGCCAGTGTGTTATCGCAAAGCCAAGCCGCTTATAAAATTGTGGTGATGGATGCCTGTCGAGACAACCCTGTTGCCCGCACACGCAGCAGTGGCACGCGCGCTTTTGCCCGAACTGACCAAAGCCAAAATGCCAAAGGTTTAGCGTTTTTGTATTCGGCCAGCAAAGGCCAACAAGCGCAAGACGGCAGTGGCCAGCGTAATAGCCCGTTTACCACCGCATTGGTCAAGCACTTAGCCAACCCCAATGCCATTTGGCCAGTTTTGGTAGAAGAAGTGACCGATGAAGTACGCGCAGCGACAAAAGGTCAACAAGATGTCTGGGCAGAAGGCAACACCTTGGCGCGTTTGGTGCTAAACCCTCAAGCGCAAGCCGTTGTTGCGCCGCAAGTGGTAGAGCGTATTGTGGAGCGTGAGCGAGTTGTGGTGCAAGAAAACCCGCAAGCGGCTGAAATTGCCTATTGGAATAGTATTAAAAACAGCAATAGAAGCAGCGACTACCAAGCGTATTTAAACAAATACCCCAATGGTTTGTTTGTAGAAGTGGCACAAGCGAAGTTGCAGCCTAAGCCCGTACAACTAGCCCAAGTACAAGTGCGCGACAAACCCACACCCCAAGCCAACCAAAGCAACAGCGATGAGCAACTGATGCAACAAGGCATGTGGCGTGACCCAAAAACCAATTTAGTATGGATGCGCTGTAGTTTAGGGCAAACATGGAACGGTAATACCTGTAAAGGCGAAGCTAAAACCTACACATGGCAACAAGCCCTAGATGCCGCCAAAGCCTTTAATAATGACCGTGGTTTTGGCGGTTATACAGATTGGGTTGTGCCACATATAGAAGACTTATCCACCATTCGTTATTGCTCTACAGGTTTTAATGATAAAGAAAAAATACCCACCAAAGCAGGCAAAACTAAAACTATTGAGGATAGGTGTAAAGGTGAGGGTTATCAGCGACCAACGATTAACCAAACTATTTTTCCCAATACTAAAGATTCTAGATACTGGTCGTCCTCGCCTGTGGCTCACGATAGTAACGACGCGTGGATTGTCGCCTTCTACGACGGCAACGACTACGACGGCGGTAAGTACGTTAACGGCTCTGTGCGGTTAGTGCGTTCCAGTCAGTAACTTGGCTTTTTGGCGTTTGGTGGGGTATACACCACCAAAAATACACAGCACATAGCCGTTTTACCTCAAAAATGGCTATGCCAAAAAATAATTAACCCGAATTTCAAACTTGTCCGTTTATAGCTATTAACAACAATTAACCCCCATTTTTACTTTTAGGGATGACAACCATGTTCAAAAAACTACTGCTGTGTGCTGCCTTGTGCGCCGTTAATTCGACTGTGTATGCCGACAATATTGCCTTGTTGATTGGCGTAGGAAAGTACAAAAATATTAATGCGTTAGAAGGCCCTACCGAAGATGTTGCAGCTCTCAAAAAAGTATTAATAGACAAATGGGGTTTTACTACTAGCAATATTCAAACATTAGTTGACAGCCAAGCTACGCAAAAAAATATTTTAAATGCTCTGCAAAATCTGGAAAAACGCTCTAAATCAGGTGATAACGTGTTTGTATATTTTTCTGGACATGGCACAAGTGCTAAGAATACAGACAATAATACGGTCACTCGTTTATTGCCGCATACATCTGGGGCTTTTTTACCAGTTGATTTCACTCCCCCCAAAGAAGGGAGAAAACTGAATGAGCAAGAGCTTAAATCATCGTTAATTGTAGGTAGATGGCATTTACAGCCTATTTTAAAGAGATTAGAGCAAGACCGCTCAGTATTCGTAGTGATGGACAGTTGTTTTTCTGGCAATGGTGTACGGTCTTTAGGTAAAGCGGTTATCAAACGCCAGTATGATGTATTGACCAGTGTGGCCGATGATACCGTGGTAGAAGATACAAATAGAGCCGAAGTAGTTGAACTACCGTATCCGTATCAAAATGTTGTATTTATTTCCGCCTCAAGTGATGCCGAAATTGCCGCAGATATGGGCAGTAGCGATGCTTATTTAACGGTGGATGGTAAGCCGCATGGTGCTTTTACGAATGCCTTATTGCAGGTACTAGAGGGTAGTGAAGCATCAGACACTAATGGCGATAAGCAAATTTCTTTTTTAGAAATACGAGACACAACTGAAAGGCTAATTCGTAAATTCAAAAATGACGAAGGCAAACAGCGATATGTACAAACCCCACAGATATTGCCATCCGCCAAAGATAGTAACGCTAATATTGTTTATCGCTCGCTCTTTGGTAGCAAACAAGTAGCACTGACATCTGCCCCCAAATTAGAGACAATGGTTTATGTACAACTCCAAAATGGACTTAATGCATCAGAATTAGGGCAAATAAATGGCGTGAGTACGGCGTCATCATCAACGGCTGACTTTATTGTGGCTAAAAGTGGCAGGTATTATTCCTTGCAAACTGGCGCAGGCGATAGCGTTGTTAAGAATGTCGCTATAGAGGTTATTCGTGAACGTATTACGGCGGAGGTATGGCTAAAACAGCAGCTTAAACTCATCAAACCAACCTATGGTATGCGTTTAGAAACCAGCAAAAACGCCGATTTAACAGAAGGTAATACCTTTGTGTTTAACACGCAAGTACAGGCAAGTAGTTATATCCTTTTGTTTTATATCGATGTGCAAGGTCGCTTATCGGTATTGTATCCTACGCTCCCTCACGAACTTAAGACTGTTGCCGCTAATACGTTGTTGTCTGTTCCTTCGGGAGCAGCTGACGAGTCTATTGTTGTCAAAGCACCGTTTGGTGTCGATACGGTTGTTGCTTTAGCATTGCCTAAGTCGTTTTCTTTAGATGACGTAAAAAACATTCAAGAAACATATGTGCTTAATCCGAGTATTAAATCACTCGAAAAAATCATTAAAGCACAGCCAACAGCTTCATGGGCGCAATTACAAGTGCGTACCTATCCCAAACATTGAGTATCAATATTTATAGAGGGTTTGTCATGAATACGAAATTATTTTTTGGCTGTGCATTGGTGTTGGCCAGTTATATGAGCAACGTCAGCGCAGAAGATTGCCGCACATTAAAAGAACAGGCAAAACAGGCAACGGGTCAACAAAAAGCCGAACTATGGCAACAAGCAATACGTGATTGCCCCTCATCGGACTTAATGTATTTACACTATCAGCATGGTTTAGCACTCATCACTGTAAAGAATTTTGCTGAAGCATTAGAAGCGTTTAAACAAGCGGATAAGGATGGAGGTGGTAAGGACAATGGTAACAATAAAAATTACTACACGACTAAAGTCGCCGTATTAGGTCGGCAGGCACAAATGCACATAGCGTTACAGCAACGTGCCGAAGCTGTAGTGCCTTTAAAGTCGGCTATGAAGCTTGCCAAAGATGAACAAATAACCATTCCAGAATGGTTATTATCATTGCAGAAATATAATGACGATACCAACAGTAAAGAACCTTTTACAGCGACAGAAGTAGCATCTTTACTAAAAGAAGGTCGCGCCTTTGGCGTTGAGCCCACCTTAGACTACCAAATCACCTTTGAGTTCAACTCAGCCACGATGACCAGCGATGGCGAAGCCTTACTTAATAAAGTCGCAGAGGGCTTACAAGACATTCGCTCACACGTAGTCGTAGTTGGCCACACTGATACTCAAGGTGATGTCGCCTACAATCAAGCCTTATCAGAAAAACGCGCCGTAGCCATTAAAAAGGCTTTAGTCGCGAAAGCCCCTTCTTTAGCGAACCAATTAACAACCCTTGGTAAAGGCGAGTCAGAGCCTAAATATAACGGCGGTACTCCCGACGACGACCAAAGAAACAGACGCGTTGAGTTTGTTTTTGCACTTAAATAACGCGTATTTGTTTGTGTATTAATATGTCAGGAAGAATCAGTATGAATAAATTAGGGTTACTGCCAATCGTATATGCGTTATCAGCTAACGCATTGGCAGCCAGCAATACCGAGCTGACACAACTAGGTAACGCTATAAACAGTTTTGCTAAAGAAGTGACTGACGGCTCTCCAAAAGATGTGTTTGCCAGCCGTCAGTATCCTAGGCTAACACCCACGCTCGAAAAGTGGTTGCGTAATATGCCTAATAAAGGTCTGGATGATGGTGTCAAAAAAGCACTCACCTCTGCTTTTGGCGACAAGATGGCAGTTCAACTAACCGTCAGTCCGCAAAACAAAGACAAGGTGTATCAAATATTGCGTGACGCAAATATCACCCCACAGGCCACCATTGGTTCTGCTGTTTTTGCTGTAGTACCCAAACAGGTGCTGCAAAGTCTGGCGGGGCAATCGGTATTAATGTCTGCCGATATACAAAGCGTATCGTATCCCAGTGAAACTTTTTCCTTAGAGCAACTGCAACAGCACTTACGGCGTGCTCAGACCGAAGATGCAGGTACGAGCTATGCCACGAGTAGTACGCAAACAATGGTGGGCGAGGGTGCAGCACTAACGCAGGCAACATTATTGCATCGGAAAAACATCACAGGTAAGGGCGTAAAAGTCGGCATTCTGGATTTTGGCTTTGGCGGTTATGGTGCATTACAACAAAAGGGTGTTGTGCCAGAGCCTTATACAGTCAGAGCTTTTAGCAATGGTGAACCGAATACACGTCTTGGCGGAACAATACACGGAACAGCCTGTGCCGAGATTGTTCATCAAATGGCACCTGATGCCCGCATTTATTTAGCGCAAGTGGGTGATGGTTCTGGTGCGGCTGGTGATGGCGATATTATGGCCGCAGCACAATGGCTGGTTGACCAAGGCGTCGATATTATTAATTTCTCGGGTGGGGGACATTATGGCGCGCATGACGGTACAACTAATCTGGACAAACTGGTAGAAAACGTTGTCAGTCGTGGAGTGTTATGGGTCAATGCAGCGGGCAACGAAGGCGGTGAACATTGGTTAGGGACATTGGCGGATGAGAATCATAATGGCTTTGTTGATGTAAATGAGAATAGGCAGGGCGACCATCTTGCTCTTGAAACCTGTGGTCAAAATTCACAATGCGATGGTTTTATTATACAAATTAACTGGGATGATTGGCAGTCTAGCCCTCGACGTAGTGGCACAGTCGATATAGATGCATGGCTGGTGAATGCTGGTGCAAATGGCCGTCTTAATATTGTCGCTCAAGCAACAAAAGCACGTAGCGAAAATGATATTCCGATGGAGATGTTTTCTTTTCCAGGCAACCTGCCCAAAGGGGTTTATGGTTTGGTCTTGAAGGCGAATAAAATACAAAAAGATATGCGTGTACACGTTCTAGTCAAAGGCGATGCAGTACTTCAGCAAAAAAATCCTCAAGGCAGCGTGGGTATTCCTGCCACCTCCGAAGCAGCGTTGTCTGTGGGGGCGTATGATGTCAATAAAAAAGAAATAGCCTATTACAGCAGTCAAGGATCAACAGACGATTTACGCCTAAAGCCTGATATTTCAGCGCCAGCAGGTGTAAAAAATAATGCCTATGCCACGGAAACAAAAGAGGGAAGGTTTCATGGTACTTCGGCGGCCGCTCCGCACATGGCAGGCTTTGCTGCACTGGTTAAACAGCAGTTTCCCAGTCTGAGTGCAACACAGCTCAAGCAAAAAATTCTCCGTAATGCCGCTCATAGCTTGTATGGCAATAGCCCCAATAGTATTGCAGGAGTTGGCTTGCTAGATGCCAGTATGTTGGCGAGTGAAACAGCAAGCACATCAACACGATCCGAATCTGACACCACGCAAAAGCCTAATGGATTGCAAAACTTACAACGGCTTTTGCAAAAGAATTAACCCGTTTTCGCATTTTTCGCGTTAATGATAATAGAACGTTTAGATTTATCCTGCTTATGTAACGACCAGCAAGATGTCTAAAAACAAATTGACACGGTATTTTGCGTAAATACGAGTATATCCGCAGCATTATTATGATGAATCAAGGAGTCGCCCCATGAGTTTAACGACTGCTGGCAAGCAGCTAATCCGCCTGCCTCTGTTCTCCGCGTTAATGATCGCCAGTGTTACTCAGGCCATACCAGCGTTTGCGGCCAATCCGCAAGCATTAGGTTTGTTTGATGTCTATGAGCAAAATCGGACACAAGGTATTCCTAATCTGATTACGCCAGACTTTTTATTGGTCAGTTATAGCCTGTTGCGAGAAAGCACTAATACACAGGTCGAAGCCACTAAAATCAAGCCTGAGTTTCAAAAGATAATTACTAAGCTGCAAGAAACGCTTGCTAATAATCCAACGAAAGACGTGGCGAAAGAAAAAGCGGGTTTATTCGTTTCTTTATTACACCTATTACTAGAAGGAAAAGTACTGACTGATACGGATAACGAGTTATTGCGTGCAGAAGTAGCTTTGGTTAACGAAGCAAAAGGTATTGCTTTATCGCCTTTATTGGGCATAAAAATCGATTATAGCCAATTCAAGCCTAGAGGCCGTTACACGCGAGATGAAAAAACAGCTAATTATTTTAGAGCCTTTAAGTATGCCAGTTCGGCACACTTTTTTACACAAGCCAGTCCTGCAACAGGTATTAGTCCCGAAAAAGCCGCTGAATTAACAGCGATTGCCCATGTTTTATCAACAGCACTTGCCTCAATACCTGAGTTAAAAACAGCGTATCAAAATCTAATCGCATCACTCAGTTGGGAATATGGTAAATCGGTTGACCTCGCCGCTAGTGATTTTTGGGTATTAGACAATGCTAAAACAACCAATTGGCAAGACCCACAAGCGACATCAACCGCTATTTTGGCATATGCAACCAGTCAAAAAAAGCTACCACAAATCTTTGACGTGCCTGTAGATAGCTCCAAACTTACAGCAGATGAAAAAATTGCTGATGTGGTGGTCGGTTGGCGTTTTATTCCGAGTACCTTAACCAATGATATCGCCGCAACACAAACGATGATTTACCCTCAAACAGGTCAGTTTTCTGCACCTTGTGGGGCAATCAACTGTGTTCAACCGTGGACATTAGGTTCTGTCGATGGCAAACCCGTCAAATCATATATGCGTGCGGTTGAACTTTTTTCGATTATGGGGCTACCAAAAGCCATTGAACTGACCGAGTTTGGTGGAGAAAATTTATTTGCTAATTATGTAGTGGCTCAACAAGCGGCTAAGCAGATTTTAGAGCAACCTAATGGTCTAAACCAGTTGCAAATCGATTTTATGCGCAGCTCTGCCAATCAAGGCATTAAATTAGAGCCTTTGTTGGGTTTTTGGACATGGCAACGTTATATCAATATTTTGTATAGCAAGCAGTCAATGGGGGTCAGCAACAAAAGCATTGCGCCGCCTGAACAGCAACGTGTGGGTGCAAAATTGCAAGGTTCGGCCCCGTTTTATCAGCAGTTAGCTAAATTAGTTGAACAGCATCACAAGCAAGTGCCTTTGGTGCAATGGCAAGAGTTTTTAGCAGTCGTGCAAAATCTGCAAAAAATAGCAGACACAAAATCGCCTTTATTAGCCAATGAAGAAGCGTTTTTAAACGATTTGGATAAAACCTTGTTGCGGTTAACAGGCGGTAAAGATAAGCCCATCGTTGTTGATGTTCATACCAACCCTATTGATAAAGTAGTCGTTGAAGAAGCCATCGGTTTGCCACGAATGATACAAGATAACAAAGCGCGTGGTGCTGTGCTGAGCTATCATGAATTTAAGCAACCAATGGATCAACGTATGGATAATGCAATGTGGCAAAAAGCGTTGTTGCAACCACAAATCAAAGAGTAATAGGGTTATTATTATGAATGACCATGTGCATGAAGACCGTTTGAATCAGCTATATGAAGAAATCCCCAAAGAGCAAGTCTCTGCAAAAGTCAAAGAAGCTATTTGGGTATTGGCAAAGAAACAGGCTGTCATTAATGCAGAAGCAACTAAAGGCGTGACAAACTCCTCACGTCTTGGCTGGTTAAAACGCCTGTTCCAACTGATATTTATTGGTGTGCCTGTGTATGGCTGGGTCAGCATGGCGATGTGTGTGCTAGCAGTTTTAGTGGTGATGAAGCCAACAAGCCCCTCTAGCACAGCACAAGATACAAGTCAGCAAATGGCCGTCAGTACGGATACTCATCCAAGAATTGATCAACCCGCTATAGATCAACAGCCAATAGTGAATAAATTGCGAGTTGCGCCTGTAGAAAGTGCAGATAGCTTCCGTTTGCCTGATGAGTCGACGCAGGTCGCACAAGTCAGGCAAACTCCGCGTATAGAAATTCATGGCCATGTTGAACCTATTCCTAATGAGCAGCCTAGCATGCACATGAGTAGCGTATCACCGTCTTTTGAAAACACAACCGAAGCCAGAGAGATAGAAACGGCGTTAGTCAAAATACGGCTGTTAAAGACGCTAGGGAAATCTCACGAAGCGACTCAAGCAATCAAAGACTTTCAGCAACAATATCCCAAACAACCGATTCCGCATGACTTACAGAAGCTTATAGAAGGTAGTCATACAGCCCCCTAACGCATCGATTTTTGCACCATTTTTTAGAAGACATAGCAATATCAAGCTAGGTTTTGTTGTTTTTATTCATATTCATAGGCATTATTGTGTAAACAAAGAATAAATCCCTAAAATGGATGTGGCCTTATGTCTGAGACGAATGAAAACTTAATGCTACGCTATCAAGCAGGGAGTGAAAAAGCATTTCGTGAGTTGTATAAAAACAATGAATATAAATTAATGTCGTATTTAGTACATGTGCTTAAAGACCGTACTGTTGCCGAGGAAGTTTTTCAGGAAGTGTGGACAACAATCATTAGTAGCAGTCCAACCTATAAAGCAGGTGGCTCAGGTTCATTTCGTGCTTGGCTATTTTTGATTGCTCACTCGCGTTGTATGGATTATTTTCGTAAAAATAACATCAAGTTTGCACCTATAGAAAACGAAGATGGTGAAGAGTTTTATTGTGCAACCAATAGCGATGTTGCACATAATCTCATGATTTCAAAAGCATATGAGCGTTTACAGCACTGTGTGGGTAAATTATCCATCGTACAGCGTGAAGTGTATGTATTACGTCAAGAGTCTGAGTTAACCATTCCGCAAATTGCCGATATATTAGACGTTCCGTTAGAGACCGTTAAAACACGTTTACGTTATGCGCTAGAGCGTTTACGGGCATGTATGGGCGATGCTTACTAACACAAATAATTAACCCGTTTTTATCAAAATCACGTTAATAATATATCTATCCACGTTGTTGCAGAGGCTTATCCGAATGTTGTCGTCTATCATCAAAAATAATAAGCATTCACTGGTGGCCTTTGTTTATTTATCTCTAGTCAGTTTGCCCAGTTGGTCTGCTCAAAAAGTGGCCTTAGTCATTGGCAATAACACGTATTTGCCCGAAATCGGCGCGTTACCGAATCCTGTCAATGATGCAGTAGCTATCGACCAAAAGCTCAAAAAAATGGGTTTTGACACCATATTGCTTAAAAATGGCACAAAAAGCCAAATGCTTGATGCTTTAGATGACTTTAAAGAAAAACTGCAAAGCGGTTCAACGGCGATTTTTTATTATGCAGGGCATGGCGTAGAGGCTAATGGCAAAAACTATTTGATTCCTGTGGATGCCAAAATGCCGCGTAACGAAGACCGTTACAGTGACGATTTTTTTGACATGCGCGAAAAAGCTATGCAAGCGATGTTGTACTCGTCTGCCGAAAACAAGATTTTAATTATTGATGCCTGTCGAGATAATCCTGCGGCCAAAAAATCGCGCGGCATTGGCGGTGGTGGACGTGGTTTTGCCCGAACAGGCATTGACGACATGCCTAATGCAGGCAAGGTGGGTTTGTTTTTTTCGACCTTGTCGGGAACAGTGGCTTCGGATGGGTCAAATAGCCGTCATAGTCCCTTTACGGCGGCGTTATTAACCCATTTAGACAAGCCCAATTTAACATGGCCTGAGTTAGTGGGTGATGTCTCGGAAACGGTACGGCAAAGCACTAAGGGGCAGCAGGTTTGGAGTGAGGGTGGGGCAGAGTTGGCACGCTTTAAGTTGTTTCCTGTTGCTGAAGCTAAACCTAGTCCTGTGGTAACGCCAGCCTTGCCTGATGCCGAGTTGGTGTATTGGGATAGTATTAAAAGCTCGACTAATGCCAGTGATTATGCGGCTTATTTGCAAGATTATCCGAGAGGGCGTTTTGCTGGTTTGGCTAAAAACAGGCAGCAGCAATATGAAAAATTAAGCCCTGACGAAGAGTTATTAGCCGAAGGACAATGGCGCGACCCTAAAACGGATTTAATTTGGATGCGTTGTAGCATAGGGCAAACTTGGATAGGTAAAAATTGCAGCGGTGAAGGCAAAAAAATGAATTGGAAGGATGCGATGAAAGCAGGCAAAAGCTTCAATTATGGAGGAGTAGCAGGTTGGCGATTGCCAACGATTGATGAGCTTAAAACATTAGCGATTCATAAAGGAGGCTATGCCTCGGCATTCGTTTTTCAACCAAAGTCAGAGAGTTGGGGCTGGTATTGGTCGTCATCGCCAGTTCCGTTTAGTAGCAACGCGAATGTCGTCTTTTTCAGCGATGGCTCTGACGGCTACAACGCTAAGAGTGGTGACGACTATGTGCGCTTAGTGCGCTCCAATCAGTAACACGGCTTTTTTAACGTTTAGTTAGCCAGTAGTCCGTATGCAATACGGGACAAGAATACGCAAAACACAAGGCAACACTATGACAACCATCCCCCTAAAAATACTTTTAACTGGCATTTTACTCCTCAGCAATTCCGCCCTTGCCGCGCAAAAACTCGCTTTAATTATTGGCAATAACAACTATTCCCGTGACATAGGCGCATTAAGCAATCCCATTAACGATGCCATCGCCATCGACAAAAAACTCAAAAGCATGGGGTTTGACACCATACTCATTAAAAATGCCAACAAACGGCAAATGCTAGATGCGTTTGACACTTTTCAAGAAAAGTTAGAACACGGCTCAACGGCTATTTTTTATTATGCAGGGCATGGCATAGAGGCAGGTAATCGTAGCTACTTAATTCCTGTCGATGCCACCATCCCCAAAAATCCCAATAATTATAGTGATGAATTTTTTGATATGCGCGACAAAGCCATGAACTCAATGTTGAGTTCGGCGGCTGAAAACAAAATTTTAATTATTGATGCCTGTCGTAATAGCCTTGACCCCATTAAACGTGCGGTAGGGGGTAACACACGCGGCTTTAGTCGTACCAGTATGGCGGTAGATAGTCAGTCGTCTAATGCAGGCAAAATGAGCGTGTTGTTTTCGACTTTATCGGGCAGCGAAGCTTTAGACGCAAGCCCCTTTGCCAAAGCGTTGTTAGCTAATTTAGACAAACCCAACGCCACATGGCCAGAGTTGGTGAGTGATATATCAACCACCGTTAGGCAAAACACCAAAGGCACACAACAGGTAGGGAGTGAAGGTGGTACAGAGTTAGCGTATTTTAAGTTGTCGCCTGTTGCCCAAGTCGTTAAACCCGACCCAAGCCCACAAGTGATAGAACGTATTGTCGAAAAACCTGTAGAAAGAATTGTGGAGCGTGAGCGGGTAGTGGTGCAAGAAAATCCGCAAGCGGCTGAACTTTCTTACTGGAATAGTATTAAAAACAGTAATAGAAGCAGTGACTTCCAAGCCTATGTTAATCAATATCCGAATGGTTTGTTTGTGGAGTTGGCACAGGCGAAGTTGTTGCCTAAGCCTGTGGAAGTGGCGCAGGTTCAGGTAAGGGATAGGTCAGCGGTACAAGTTAGTCAAGCAGACCGTGATGCTGAATTGATGAAACAAGGTATGTGGCGTGACCCTAAAACTAATTTAGTGTGGATGCGGTGTAGTTTAGGGCAGACGTGGGATGGTAACACCTGTACAGGCGAAGCTAAAAAGTATACATGGCAAGAAGCCTTAGATGCAGCCAAAGCACTTAATCAGCATGGATTTTTTAATAAGGGTGGCTTTGGCGGTTATAAAGATTGGGTAGTACCGCATATTGAGGATTTATCGACTATTCGTTATTGTTCAACAGGGTTTGTGGGGACAATAGAAGTCCCCACCAAAGCAGGCGGTACTAAAATGGTGGATAGATGGTGTAAGGGCAGTGACTATCAACACCCCACGATTAATCAAATTATTTTTCCTAATACTAATGGTGATTTTTATTGGTCTTCCTCGCCGTATGCTGACGATAGGAGCGACGCGTGGAGCATCGGTTTCAACATTGGCAACAGCGGCAGCAATGGCATCGGCGGCGACTCCTACTACCTTAAGGGCAGAAGCACCTATGTTCGTCTTGTGCGTTCCAGTCAGTAATTTGGCTGTTTGGCAACACTAAAACCTACGGCTTTTAACCCACGCCTCCGTCTGTGCCATACTCAACCGATAACGCGCGCAATTATGCACGCCCAATAAACTGAGTTCATGGCGCAACATCGCCATAAACGGCTCACTATCCGCATCATCAAGCGCCACGTTTTGCATAGCTTCATCAACAGACTTTTGCTCACGCACCACCGCCTGTATCACCTCCGTCAACAACTCCCGATACTTAGCGCGTAACGGGTCTGGCGCACCCAATGACTCCAACATCACCGCATATTTTTTTACCGAACGGCGGTACGTCCACGCAAATAAATCAACGGCCATCGCGGTATTGTTTTGCTCATATACGCCCATCATCGCCATACTATAATCCTGCGGATTAACATCTAAAAATGACAAAGGCGAGCAGTTATACAGCATCAACGGGATATTGGCACTCAAACGGCTAGTGCGTTTATTGCCATCTTCAAACGGCTGTAAATAAGCCAAATGCACCCACATAAAAAACGCCGCTTCAATCGGATTTTTAATCAATCGGGCTTTCTCAATAATCAGTGTTAGCATTTCTTCTAGCAACACAGGTATTTGCGTAGGAATATACGTTGTGCCTGTAATGTTAACGACCGTGGTGCGAATAGTGCCTAACGCTTCAACATCGGCTAATAAGTCTTGCATCAACAAACTGTGTAAATTGTAAATAACCGCTATGGTTAAGCCGTAACTGGGTACGGCATCTACCATAAACTCAATCGCGGCTTTATGGTTTAACAACATCACCGCATCGCTATCGACAGTCTCGCCGCTCAAACGGCCACGCTTAAATAACTCCTCTGTTGCCAAAACACTATAACGATTGCCTTCTAATTGCGAAGACCACCACGACAAATCCAACAATAACGGCTCTAGAATTTTACGCGCATACGTCCCCGCAGGTTGTTGACCCCGCATTTTTCCTTCTTTATACAGGCTATTGGCCAACTCAACTGGCAATAAATGGCTGATATTGGGTTGATAGTTTTCTAAAAAATGCCGTTGATAAGTAATAGGCGCACGATTGCCCAACGGTTGTTGTAGCGATGATTGTAACGCCAATGCCTCTTTGCTCCATTCAGGCGAGGCAAAGTGCGGCAATGGATGGGCTTCAACTTGAGTTGTTGCAGGCAGTTGATAGCGGGTAGCAGGGCCTTTACCTATACGAATTAAATCACCTGCTAACACCATGCTTTCTAAATAACGATTCACTGTAGGGCGACTTTGTGATAAATGTACACAAAGCTGGCTGGCAGAAACAGCCACTTGCCCTTTGCTATAAAAGTCGGCCATGATGCTAAGAATAGTATCCGCCAAATAAATATTACGCATAAAATAACCACAAGAATTGATAAGTAATAATGATAGGATATTTATAATATATCATCATCAAATCAAAAATGATAAGATTTTGATAGGATGGAGCGTGTAATGAGAAGAAATGCGTACCCATTTTCTGTAATACCAGCTAACTCCCCATCAATTCAAAAAATAATTAACCCGATAACGGTTTTGTCACGTTTATAAACAAACAGTGACACAAAACACCGTTGTATTAACACAAACACCTCACCGTAGCCCAGCTACACACGTTTGAAAATTGGAGAAGATGCCATGTCCTTAAATACTACAATCTTGCGTAAAAACGTATTAGCAACCGCTTTGTTATTAGCAACAGGTGCAGCGTTGGCCGCGCCTGTGGTTGATGCACAAACTAAAGATGTTAAAAGCATTGTTATTGTTGATAGCCCCACCGCAACGCCATTACAGGTAGAAGCAAAAGCACTTAAAAGCTCCTATAACGTCGGTGAGCCTATCCAGTTTAAGCTCAAAGCCAATAAAGACGTTTACTTTTACTTGTTTAGCTTAGACGAAGATGAAAATGCCACCTTGTTAATCCCTAACCGTAAAGTGACTGATAACTTCTTGGAAGCAGGTCATAGTTCGGTGTTCCCTAGTGGCGATAACATGCCAGCGTTAGTTGGCGACAAGGCAGGCAAAGAAACTTTGGTTGTTGTGGCAACCACCAAAGAAATTAACTTTAGTGATGATAAAGAATTTTCTACCAAGAGTATTTATAGTCAAACCAAAACAGCCAACCTCAAAAAACAATTTGCCTCTAAAGATATTGTTTGGGTAGATGCATCAAAACCAGAAGCTAATAGTACAAATCAGGATACTGCCAGCTTCTATTTTACAGTAAATGTCAAATCACCTACTCCTACTCCCGTAGCAAACCAAAACCCAACCGTTGAAGCATTATTAGGAGGAACAGCAGGTGCAAGTAATGCGGGTTTGTTAGCAGATGGCAATATGGTGACTGTCAGTTCAAACAAACGTAAATATCGTGTAGGTGAAGAGGTAGAGTTAGCGTACGGCAGTACGACTGCTGGTTTTATCTATATCTATGCCGATGATAATGACGGTAATCGTAAGCTAGTGCTTCGTGACCGTATTAAAGCGGGTGAGTTGAAAAAAACAACCGTAGATGCCGCCAGACCTACAGGTAAAACCACATTCCGTGCCTATGTATCCAAGCGTGGCGACACCGACTATAGCAAAGCCATTGTTATTCGGGACGATGCTAATACTGCGCCCGATAAAGAGGCGATTGCCGTACACACCATTCAAGTTGTCTCTAAATAACTCTTTTTTGACTCATGAGGCTTAACGATGAACTTAACAAAAAAACTATGCCTAACAGCCCTAACGGTGTTGATGGCAAGTGTGGTAAATACCAGCTACGCCGCGAATAAAGCTGTTATTGTCGGTGTAGGCAAATATCAAGACCCCCGCAATAATTTACCTGGCATTGAGCTGGATACCAACATGGCGCAGCAATTGGCGACACGTTTAGGCGTATCTTCTTCAAATATACAGTTAGTGATGGATGAAAATGCAACCACTAACGGCATGCGTCAAGCGATGAAATGGGCAGCAACGGGTGTTAATGCCGATGACACCGTATTAATTTATGTGTCTAGTCACGGCTCACAATTGGCAGACCAAAATGGCGATGAAGAAGACGGTTATGATGAAACGGTGTACTTGCACGACGGACACTTTACAGATGACGAGTTTGGCCAACTGATTAAAGCCATTCCCAGTCAAAATGTTTTAGTGGTTATTGATGCCTGCCACAGTGGCACTGTGACTAAAGGCTTGTGGTCGTCCGCAGGAAATATGTTTAACGCCAACAAAGGCGTTGCCAAATTCATTAAACCGACTAGTCCGCCTACACGGGGTTTAGCACACAATGCAGTCCATAAAGCCTTTGGTGTCGAAGGTACAGGCGAAGGTGCATCGGGGGATAATTATTTACTGTTAGCCGCCGCCCAAGATACACAACAATCAATAGCTACCGCTGATGGCAGTTTATTCACCAAAGCCTTGTTAGATACCTTTGAAAAAAGACGTAGCGATGGCCGTGACTTCACATGGAATGACGTTTTTAACGACACTAAAAACTCGATTATTTCGGCAGACGCTGGTTTTTATCCCAACTTAGAGGGTAATAAGCAACTGGCCAACAAGAGTATTCATGTGGTTGACGTCGCCTCGACGGCAAGTACAAGCAATGCCAGACCAGTGTGGCGTGAAACAGAAAACATGGCGAACCAAGGCGATAGTTTTGGCGTAAGTGTGCCTTCTTCACTCGTAGAGGGACAAAAATTAGACCTTAGTTTTGACATTCCAACTAACGGCTATTTGAATATAGTCACGGTTGATGCCGCTGATAATGCAACTTTGTTGTTTCCCAATAAATATTCTCCAGATAATAAAGTTAGCGCAGGTAACTTTAGTCTGGCTAATTACACGTCTTTTAGAATCACTGCACAAAAACCTTTAGGAGATACGCTAATCGCCGCATTCATTACCACAGATCCTGTCAGTTTGATGGAAAAAGGCATGGGTATTCGTGATGCCAAGGGTAATGTGACGGCAAATTTTGCGCGACTAACTACCGCTATGATGAAAAAAGCATTGGGCGTAGAGGCAAAAGAAGCCTCGTTTAAATCCGTCAAAAAAGTCATCAACGTAACAGGACGCTAACCATGAACATCACACAATATAGCAAAAAACTAACACTTGGTTTCTTTTTAGCGGCCTCACTACACGGTTGCACAGGCATTACCCCTGCCACTCCAAGTGACCAAACCAATTGGGCGACCTTAGACTCGCGTAACGCCAGTCTTAACGCGCCCCAAGTAAAAGTCGAAACTAATGCCCAAAGCTATCAAGTGGGTGATCCTATTCGCTTTCGGGTAAATAGTAATAAAAGTGGTCGTTTGTGGGTTGTATCAGTTAACAGCCATAACGAAGCGACTATTTTATTGCCTAATGATGCAACGCCAGACAATACCATTAGCGCAGGCGAGTCGTTTGATATTCCCAATAAAATGGGTGGTCAAGAGTTACGCGCCGCGTCGCCAACGGGGCAAAGTTTAGTTGCGTTTATTGTGACGCCTGCCAACAAAACCCTTGATGATATTTTGGTGTTACGCAACGAAAAACTGGCATGGGTGGGTTTTGCCAGTGACCAAACATGGGGCATGACCAAAGTTAAACTACAAGTAAAATAAGTTGTGATAAGGGCTGACAGGCAATTATGTATTGTCTTTTAGCCCTTATTTTTTATCAAAACAGGAGATTTTTATGCGCATGGCCAAGCAATCTATTGGACGAGTATCGGTATTGGCATTCTGTATTACCTTAGCGAGTGTGTCATCACCACCATTATGGGCGGATGATCGTGCTTTCGCCCGTTCTAATATGACCCAAGACAATAGCAACAAACCCGTTTTTGCCGATAAGCGTGTTGCTTTGGTCATTGGTAATAGCCGTTACAAAGACTCACCACTCAAAAACCCTGTTAATGATGCCAAAGCCATGCGCGATAAGCTGTCAGCTCTTGGCTTTGATGTTGTTTACCGCGAAGACCTCAAACAAACGCAAATTGGCAGTACCTTAAGCGAATTTGAACAAAAACTCTCTGCGGGAGCAATATCGGTATTTTTTTATGCTGGGCATGGTTTACAAGTCGATGGTAAAAACTATTTACCCGTCACCGATGCCAGTATTAACAACGAATACGATGTTCCTACACAAAGCCTAAATGCCAATTTGGTATTGCAAATCATGGACAAGGCTAAGAGCAAGGTCAATATTCTGTTTTTAGATGCTTGCCGCAATAATCCTTATGCCCGTTCTTTTCGTAGTGCTAATTCAGGTTTAGCACCCATGTCCTCGCCTTTAGGGACAATTGTGTCTTTTGCCACACGAGCAGGCGAAACAGCTGCCGATGGTAATGGCAATAATGGCCTATACACCGAACAATTACTTAAATTATTAGATAAGCCTAATTTGCCCGTTGACCAAATGATTAAACGCGCGAGTAAAGCGGTGATTGAGGTTTCGGGTGGTAAACAAGTACCTGAAATGAGTGTGCAATTGTATGACGACTTTTATTTAGTACAACAAAGCAGTAATCCGCAAGGTGGGGCAGTTGTGCCTAATATGGCGGCTGATGACACGTTGTGGTATTCCATTAAAGATAGCTCAAAAGCCACCGATTTTGAACGGTATATTAAAGAGTTTGCAACGGGACAATATGTTATTCAGGCCAAAGAGCAGTTGGCAAAATTAAAGCCAACTAAGCCCGTCAACACGGTAAGCATTGATGCTAAAGCCGAGGAAAAAGCCTTAAACAGTGTGCGCTTTTTGGATGAGTTAGAAGAGTTTGTTAAGCGCGATAGTGCGCCGTTAACGACTTTGCAGGCGCAAATTGCGGCAGGTAGTCAGTTGGCTAAGGCGCGTTATTGTGCGTTGGCGACGCATGAGCGGTTTAAGTTGGGCTTAAAGGCAGAGGCGGGTATTGATTATTGTCGGGAGTTGGCGGAGCAGGATGTGGGGATTGGGCAGGCGTTGTATGGGAGGGCTTTTGCGACAGGGAGTGGTGTGGTTAAAGACGAAGTTAAAGCAGTGGAGTGGTTTCGCAAAGCGGCAGAACAAGGCAGTGCTTATGGGCAACTCAAGTTAGGGGAGATGTATCAAGATGGCACAGGCATTGCCAAAGATGAAATCAAAGCAGTGGAATGGTATCGAAAAGCTGCCGAACAAGGTAATGCCGATGGGCAATACGATTTAGGGCTGATGTATGCCTCAGGTGTTGGCATTACTAAAGATAATGTCAAAGCGGTAGGTTGGTTTCGCAAAGCCGCTGAACAGGGTCATACTTATGGGCAAGTCTATTTAGGAGTGATGTATCAAAATGGCACAGGCATTGGCAAGGATGAGGTCAAAGCGGTGGAATGGTATCGCAAATCGGCTGAGCAGGGAGATGCTACTGGACAATATGATTTAGGGTGGATGTATCAAAGTGGCACAGGCATCGGCAAGGACGAAGTCAAAGCGGTGGAGTGGTATCGCAAAGCGGCTGAGCAAAACTATAACATTGCTCAGTATCAATTAGGCGTGATGTATCAAAATGGCACAGGCATTGGCAAGGACGAAGTCAAAGCGGTGGAGTGGTATCGCAAATCGGCAGAACAAAACTATAACATTGCTCAGTATCAATTAGGCGTGATGTATCAAAATGGCACAGGCATTGGCAAGGACGAAGTGAAGGCGGTGGAGTGGTATCGAAAAGCAGCGGAGCAAAACTATAACATTGCTCAGTACCAATTAGGCGTGATGTATCAAAATGGCACAGGCATTGGCAAGGACGAAGTGAAGGCGGTGGAGTGGTTTCGGAAGGCGGCGGAGCAAAACTATAACATTGCTCAGTACCAATTAGGTGCGATGTATCAAAATGGTGTAGGCATTGGCAAGGACGAAGTCAAAGCGGTGGAGTGGTTTCGGAAGGCGGCTGAACAAGGCGATGCCACAGGACAGCTCTATTTAGGGGTGATGTATCAATATGGCAGAGGCATCGTCAAAGACGAAGTCAAAGCGGTGGAGTGGTATCGCCAATCGGCAGAACAAGGCAACGCCACAGGGCAAGTCAATTTAGGAGTGATGTATCAAAATGGCGCAGGTATCGGCAAGGACGAAGTGAAAGCGGTGGAGTGGTATCGCAAAGCAGCGGAGCAGGGCAACGCCACAGGGCTGTACAACTTAGGATGGATGTATGCCAATGGAACAGGTATCGCCAAAGACGAAGCCAAAGCAGTAGAGTGGTATCGCAAGGCAGCGGAGCAAGGCCATGCTCTTGGACAAAGCTGGCTAGGTTATATGTATGACAGCGGTAAAGGCGTAGAGGCCAATCAACAAGAAGCCCGTAAATGGTACGAAAAAGCGGCTGCCCAAGGCAACGAATTCGCTCAAAAATGGCTCAAAGAACACTCCATTTTAGGCAAAACCATCAACGCACTAAAAAATCTCTAATCCCATAAAAAAACGGCTTAAATAATTAACCCGTTTTTGCAACTCTCGCGTTTATAACAATACAAACTTCACAACCCGTAGGAACTGTAAAATGAAAATCACAAAAACTGCTCAAGCTATCATCATGGCTGTATTTGCAACCGTTACCACCAACGCTGTTTATGCCGAAACAGCAGCCGTTGACCCAAAAGCCATTCACTTGCGCGACCGTCCCACGGCTACCGCTAATAGCGAAGTCACCATTTCTGTTAAAGCATCGAAAAAGCAATACAAAGTGGGCGAATCGATGTCATTTAACGTCAAAGGTAACGACAACTACTACCTATACGTTTTTAACATCGACGAAAACTCAGGCGAATCGGTGTTGTTAATTCCTAATGCTAAGACCAAGGATAACTACCTACAAAAAAACAAAACATACAAAATGCCTGGCTCTGTGGATTTTTTCTCTGATGCCAAAGGTTACGAAAAAGTGGTGTTTGTCGCCACTCGTGAAAAAATTGATCTTGACCGTATTAACACCAAAAGCATGGGCGATGTAAGTACAACCCAAACCAAAGACCTTGAAGGCGCATTTACTGCCAAGAGTATCCGCATCCGTGACAATGCCAATGCCAATGCGGGCAATACGGGAGGTCAAACGTCTCTAGCGGATAACGTCAAAGTATTGTCGGTAAAAATTGTAGGTGGTGCTAACTGACTGAATCGGCGGCGAGTGCTGATTAGGATTTAGTGCTAGGCGGGCTGTATTTATGCAGCCCGTTTTTGTTTAAAACAAATAATAGTTTTTCAGGAAATAATAATGAATACGCCCAAACCTTTTCCATTGCCGATACTGGCTTTAGCCATAGTGTTGGCTAGTACGCCAATATTGGGGCGTGCAGACCTAGCACCTACAGAAAATACTGTTGCGTCATATCAAAAAGCAGCGGACGCAGGTGATGCTAAAGCCCAGAACAAATTAGGTGATATGTATTACTACGGCAAAGTAATAGCCAAAGATGAAGTTAAAGCAGTTGGGTGGTACATAAAATCAGCAGAGCAAGGGTATGCCAAGGCTCAGTCCAACTTAGGTTATATGTATCAAACTGGCAAAGGAGTTACTAAAGACATATTTAAAGCAATGGATTGGTACACCAAAGCAGCGGAGCAAGGCAACACGTTTGCTCAGAATGCGTTAGGAAGTATGTATAGAGATGGAAAGGTAATCGCGGATAATGCAACTTACTACGGGAAGGTAATTGCTAGAGACGATGTTAAAGCCGTTGAATGGTATACCAAAGCAGCAGAACAAGGTGATGCCGATGCGCAAGCCAATTTAGGCTGGATGTATAAAAATGGCCGAGGTGTTACCCAAGATAATATGAAAGCATTTTTGTGGTACACGAAAGCGGCAGAACAAGGTGATGCTTTTGCCCAATACAGTTTAGGTAATATGTACAAAAATGGCGAAGGCACGACTAAAGACATGGCCAAAGCCGTAGTTTGGTATAAAAAATCAGCGGAGCAAGGGTATGCCGCTGCTCAAACCAATTTAGGGATGATGTATGAAAACGGAACAGGTATCGCCAAAGACGAAACGAAAGCGGTCGAATGGTATCGCAAAGCTGCAGAACAAGGTAATGAACAGGGGCAAATCAATTTAGGCGTGGCATATACAAGTGGCAAAGGTATAGCCAAAGATAGCGCAATAGCAGTGGAGTGGTTTCGCAAAGCCGCAGAGCAGGGAAGCGAAGATGCTCAATATAATTTAGGAACTATGTATGCAGATGGTTTGGGTGTAGCTAAAGACGAAGCCACAGCCGTAGAGTGGTATCGCAAAGCAGCCGAACAAGGTAATGCTTATGCTCAAAACAACTTGGGTGCAATGTATATCAATGGCTTAGGTGTGACCAAAAATGTAGAAAAAGCAGAGGAGTGGTTTCGCAAAGCAGCTGAACTTGGTAATAAGGCTGCACAACGTAATTTAGACATAACGCGAGCCAAGTACCCTCCTGTTGAAGACTTTGGGAATAATGTAAGTAGCACCGTTACACAAACCTATATAGGCATTGGCGGCTCTAAAAAGAACGTAAATACGTTACCTAATAGCGTGATAGGCGTAAGCACAAGCATTGACTATAATAAATTAGCCTTGCAGTACCTAAAAGCAGCAAAAAACGGCGAGGTTTTAGCCAAACAAAAACTAGAATACCTACTGCAAACCGAAAAAATTCAAGACTCTAACGTTAAAAGAGATGCTCAAGCCGTATTTGCACTTCCTCCCAAAATACAATGGTTAACTAATCCGCCAACCCAAACCAACCAAGAAATTTTAGAGCTTACAGTCAGTCTTAAAGATGTTGGTACTGGCATTGGTGACGTACGCTTGTTAATAAATGACGTAGCCATTGATCAAAAAGGACGTGGTTTTGCCCGTACTGATAGCACGCCCACCGAACAACGCACCTTTACACTCAAACTACCCCAAGGCACACACAAAATCACCATCGAAGCATACAACGCCGAAAACCTTGGAGCTAAGGTAGCTAAACTCGAAACAATCATTACATCAACCTACCAAAAGCCTTACAAGCCTCGTTTGCACGCAGTTGTTATTGGCATTGACCAATACAAGAACAGCCAGCTTAAACTTAACTATGCCGTATCGGATGCAAAGGCTATCTATACCAAGCTACAAAATCAGGTTGGCAGTTTATATGATGCTGGAGTAATAACTTTACTCACCGACAAAACTCAAACCAGTAAATCGGCTATTGAGGCTGCCATTACCAATATAAGTAAAAATATTCAGTTGGGTGATGTGTTTGTTCTGTATGTGGCAGGACACGGCATAAACTACCCTCGCTCTGGTTATTACATGCTTTCTGCTGACACGTTACAAACCTCAGAAGACCGTGTTAAAGACACGAGTATTGGCAGGGAACAGTTACAAAGCCTTATTGCACAAGTACCCACTAACAAAAAACTGATTTTGCTAGACACTTGTAATAGTGGTGGAGCATTAGATGCCAGTCAGTTAATCACAACTCGTGGCCGTACTGGTGATACTGGTGTTATCACTGGGCTTATGCAACGTAAGTCAGGAGCAACCGTGCTAATGGCAAGTGAATCAGATGAGCAAGCCATCGAAGGTTATAAAGGGCATGGGGTGTTTACCTATGCTGTATTGGAAGCATTGCAAGGTTTAAGTGACTCTGACAAAAATGGTTATGCCAGCACCGATGAAATCAAAATTTATGTAGAAAACCGTGTGCCGGAAATAACCGAAGAGCGTTTTAAAACCGTACAAACCCCCTATGCCAGTATTAGCGGTCAAGGTTTTTTATTTAAAACTAATTGAGAAGTAAATGCGGAGGAAGTCATCATGAACTCAAAAATCACCATTATTGAGCAATTTGGTTTTCACCAAAGCACAGTAGTTGCTCTATCCATTGAGACAGCTAACCGTTTTCCTTTGGTTGTAGGCTGTAGCATCAAATCAGCTAGTGGCGAAATCACCGATATTCCTGCTCGCCTGCTTTTGCATTCTGGCACAGTGCTGTGGGGCGGTGTAACAGCACCCGACAATTGCAAAATTGATCAAAAAGACAGATCACCTTATTGGCAAGGTCAAATTATGTTTGCTCTTTGGCAAGATGAAACGTTTACAACACGTTTGGCTGATACGGGCTGGGTTGATTGGCGTGCGCCTTATTTAATAGGGGCATCAATGGTCAGTATAGATTGGGCGACAGATAGCATCATAGAGAAATATGGCAAAAACTGGTTAGATGCTTGGCATATTCCAGCTTAGTGAGAGTTAATGCCATGTGTGCATGGCATGTTTTTTCAGATATAAAAATTAAGGATACGTTATGAAACACCCTAACACGTTACGGTTGTCGTTATTGGCTTTATCGGTAGCTTTGGCGAGTGCGCCAGATGTTTATGCCAAAGAGGATCGTGGGTTATCTCGCCAAACAGCCAGTCAAAGCAGTGCGTTAACTGAGCAGGCACTACAGCAAGCGGCACAGGCTTATGAAAATGAAAAACAACGCAAAGAGTTGTTATTAGCTTTAGATAAAACGGGGAATCCGTTTGTGCCGATGATGTTAGAGCGGGCTTATCGTAAAAAAATAGCTGGGTTTAGTGATGAGGCGGAAGCTGTGCGCTATCGCCAACGGTTTGATGCCCAGCAAATGGTGAAGGTGTTGGAGAAATTTGCTCAGACTGGCAGTGTGGATGCATTAAATTGGTTGGGTAACTATTATCGCGACAAAGAAGATAAGCAAGAGCAAGCAAAGGCGGTGGGATATTTCGAGCGTAGTGCTGGATTGGGTAATGTGTACGCAATGAATTTTTTGGCTTATTTATATGCAGTTGGTGTTGGTGTTGCTAAAGATGAAGCAAAAGCAATGGAATGGTATCGTAAAGCAGCAGAACAAGGTAATGCTTCTGCTCAAGTCAATTTAGGCAAAATGTATCTAAGTGGTGCAGGTATTGCCAAAAATGAAGCAAAGGCGGCGGAGTGGTATTTTAAATCAGCGGAGCAGGGGTTCAGTATTGCCCAATATCTATTAGGGCTGATGTATCAAACTGGCACAGGTATTAGCAAAGACGAAACCCAAGCGGTGGAATGGTATCGCAAGGCGGCTGAGCAAGGTTATAGCAATGCACAATACCAACTAGGAGTAATGTATCAAATTGGCATAGGCATTGCCAAAGACGAAGTAGAAGCGGCGGAGTGGTATCGCAAGGCGGCTGAGCAAGGTGATAGTGCCGCACAATACCAAGTAGGTGTGATATATCAAATGGGTACGGGCATTACCAAAGACGAAGCTAAAGCAGTCGAATGGTATCGTAAAGCCGCTGAACAAGCGTATGCTGTCGCTCAATATCAATTAGGAGCGATGTATGACAGTGGCAAAGGCATTGCCAAGGACGAAGTTAAAGCGGTGGAGTGGTATCGGAAAGCATCGGAGGCAGGGAATGTAAATGCTCAATTACGCTTAGGTTGGATGTATGCGAATGGCAAAGGTGTAGCACAAGATGAAGCAAAAGCAGTTGAATGGTATATAAAAGCCGCAGGGATGGGCAATGCTGATGCTCAAATTAATTTAGGCTGGATGTATGCCTATGGCAAAGGTGTAGCCAAAGATGAAGCAAAAGCAGTGGAGTTGTACCGCAAGGCTGCCGAAGCAGGCAGCGCGAATGCTCAAACAAAATTAGGTTATGCTTATGAAAAAGGGCAAGGTGGGCTGCCCAAAGATGAAGCTAAAGCAGTAGAGTGGTATAAAAAATCAGCAGAGGGTGGTTATGACTACGGCATGGTCAATCTTGGTATGAAGTATATTTATGGTGAGGGCATAAAAAAAGACGGTAAAAAAGGATTAGCATGGATAGAAAAAGCGGCAGCATCGGGTAGTGAATATGCCGTTAAGAAACTAACCGAATTAAAAGAAAAAGGTAGTGGAAATGGTACAAAAATTACATTTGGAGACATGGTAGGAGCTGCTGCCGAAATAGGTTCATCCCTTTTACTTAATGCAGTGGGCGTGCGTAGTTTAGGGACGGGCATAGGTGGTGCTATTTCCGAAAGTGTAGATTCTGTACTACCCAATGCCAATGTTAAAATTGGCCAATCCGTCAAAAAAGACCCAGATGGCGCAGCACGCGTCGTTTTAGAGGCGTACAAAAAGCAGTCGCAGGATAGCGAACAAGCTAAGTTTTATAAAACTAAACTAGAGCAGTATTTGCAAAACAATACCGTTCAGGATGTTGCACTGCAAAAAGAAATTAAAGCCCAATTTGCCAAGCCGCCACAACTGGCATGGGAAATAGCACCCGATAATCAAACCAATCAAGAAAATCTTCAACTGACGGTTAGTCTTAAAGACGTTGGCACAGGTATTGGTAATGTACATCTTTTGGTGAATGGTGTTGTCGTAGACCAAAAAGGCCGTGGCTTAGGACGTATGGATAGTACACCTACTGAACAACGCACCTTTACACTCAAATTACCTAAAGGCACACATCAAGTGAGCATCGAGGCCTATAATGTTGAAAATCTTGGCTTTCCTGCCAAACTCGAAACAACCATTACCTCAACCTACCAAAAGCCGTATAAACCCCGTCTACACGCCGTCGTAATAGGTATCGACCAATACAAAAACAGCCAACTTAAACTTAATTATGCCGTATCGGATGCCAATGCCATTTATGCCAGCTTAAATAAGCAAATTGGCGGTTTGTATGATGCAGGCAGCATCACGTTACTTACCACTCCCGCACAAACCAGCAAACAAGCCATTCAAGAAGCTATTAACCAAGTGAAACAAAACGCACAATTAGCTGATGTGTTTGTATTGTATGTTGCAGGGCATGGTATTTCTTATCCCGAGGTAGGCTATTACATGCTGACTTCGGATGTGTTGCAAACCTCTCAAGACCGCATCAAAGAGACCAGCCTAGCAAAAGAAGAATTACAGGACTTAATAGCGCAAGTGCCTACACAAAAGAAACTGGTGTTATTAGATACCTGTAATAGTGGCCGCGCATTAAATGCCGACACACTCATTGCCAGTCGAGGCATGGGTGACCAAGAGATGATTGAACGCATGAGACTTAAGTCAGGGGCAACCATTTTAATGGCCAGCGAAAGCACCGAGCAAGCGCGTGAGGGTTATAAAGGGCATGGCTTGTTTACCTATACCGTACTACAAGCCTTTGCAGGTCAAAGTGACTACGACAAAGACGGCTATGTAGACAGTGACGAGATCAAAAAGTATGTCGAAGACACTGTGCCAGTGCTAGCCGAACAGCAATTTAAAACCGTACAAACTCCGTTTGCCAGTGTTAGCGGACAAGGTTTGAGCTTTAAAGTGAATTAATCCTATTCTACCTTCACCATCACGCTAGTCAGGAAACAGCCATGCTCTCGTTTATGTTGCGTAGCTCCCAACGTCTGTTGGCCATAGCATTAACTGTATGCAGCCTTAACACCTTCGCCGCCTCAAAAGTAGCCCTAGTAATTGGCAACAGCGAATACAACACCGTTAGCGACCGTCTAAAAAATCCCGCTAACGATGCCAAAGCCGTTGCATCACGCCTTAAAAATTTAGGCTACGACACCGAGCTATTACTCAATGCCAATTTAAGCAAAATGCTCACGGCACTTAATGGCTTAAATGGCAAAGTAGATGCAGGCGGTACGGTCATCGTTTATTACGCAGGGCATGGCATACAGCTAAGCGGCCACAACTACCTTGTGCCTGTAGATGCAGGCATGAGCAACCGTGACATGGTGACGCGAGAAACCATCCAACTTCAAGACGTCATCGACAAGCTGGAAAGCAGTGGTGCAGCCAATCGCCTAGTGATATTGGATGCCTGCCGTAATGACCCATTTCCTAAAGCGTTTAGGTCTGGTACTCGCGGTTTAACCCGCGAGCAACTCACCACAGGCAACGGCATGATGGTGATGTACGCCGCGTCACCCAGTGAAGTTGCTAACGATGGGCAAGGCGAGCATGGCACATTTACCCAAGCCTTATTACAAGGGTTTAATCAGTCGGGCGTAAAATTACCCGAAATGATGGATGATATTCGTGAGCAAGTGCGTCGTGACACAAAAGGCACACAAAATCCGTATTACGAAGGCACGGGATTATCACGTTTTGTATTAGTCCCTGCTGCGCCTGTCGTCAATACGGTTACTCCTGTAGCAGACAGCGATAAACAGTTTTGGGACGAAATTAAAAGTTCAACCGATGCCAGTGAATACCAAGCCTATTTAACGCAATATCCCAATGGTAAGTTTGTGGAGTTAGCGCGGAGTCGTAAAGATAAATATGCCGCTAAGCCAGCTCAACCTTCTACCAGTAAATTAGACCAGTTGCGCTTAGAGCGTGAGCAAGCTCCTAATAGCACGAGCATTTATGATTCTTTGACGTTAAAGCCCAAGCCAGAGCAACAGTTGGCACAAGTGCAAGTGCGAGATAAGCCACAAGCGAGCCAAAGTAATAGTGATGAAGAGTTGATGAAAAAGGGGATGTGGCGTGACCCTAAAACTAATTTAGTGTGGATGAGGTGTAGTTTGGGGCAGGTGTGGGATGGTAATACTTGTACTGGCGAAGCTAAAGAATACACATGGCAAGAAGCCTTAGATGCAGCAAAAGAACTCAACAAAAACGACGGTTTTGGTGGTTATAGCGATTGGGTTGTGCCGCATATTGAGGATTTATCCTCTATTCGTTATTGCTCTACAAGCTTTGAAGATGTGATAGAAATACCCGCTAAAGTAGGCAGTACTATAAAAATTGACCATTTTTGTAAGGGGGCTTGGAATAGTTTTTTGGGTAAGCCAGAAAAACCTATTATTGATCAGCGTATCTTTCCTAATACTGAATATAGTCGATATTGGTCGTCATCTTCTTATCATGGGTTTAATGACTATGCGTGGGTTGTCACGTTCAGCCATGGCTTCGACAACTACCACGGCTTAATGAAGTGGCCTTGTTATGTGCGCCTAGTGCGCTCAGGCCAATCTCCAGCAAACGATACAAAAAATAAGCAGCCAGTTGACCCATTTTAGCTTTTTTAATAATGCAACTAGGAAACCACCATGCTAGAAACCAATACCCATTATTTCTTTTGGCGGCATCAGTTTGGACAATGGACATTGCGTGATATGCGCGACCCAGATGGCGTAACCTATAACTGTTGCGAACAATACATGATGGCTAAAAAAGCATTATTGTTTGGCGATACCCAAAGTTACCAACGTATTATGGCCTCAAAAAGCCCGAGTGAACAAAAAGACTTAGGCCGTATGGTCACATCTTTTGATACCGCACTTTGGGAAAAGCATCGCTATGGCATTGTTTGGTATGCTAATTATCTCAAGTTTTCACAGCATGAAGACTTAAAGAGTCGCCTACTCAACACAGGCACACGCGTGATTGCCGAAGCATCGCCCGTCGATTTGGTGTGGGGTGTAGGTTTTGCGGCTGAAGACGAAAAAATTCACGATGAACGTAATTGGACAGGACTCAACTTGCTGGGCAAAGCACTCATGTCAGTCCGTGAAAGTTTGAAGTATTAGTACGTCTTGTGTGTAGGTCAGTAACTTGACTTTTAGGCTTAAAAATATAACCCGTTTTAACTTTTTTAGCGTTTATATAAGAACGGCATTATCCAAATTTTTTAGCTTAAACAAAAGGTCAATTATGAAAAAACATATGCTACTTAAAATGGCTCTTTGCAGCATTTTACTGTTTACAAGCCACGCATTTGCTGCTTCAAAAGTTGCGCTGGTTATTGGTAAAAACAGCAAATACGACAACATGAAAGGCGGTTTAAAAACGGCTGAGACCAAAGACATCAACGCAATACTAAAAGCCTTAAATCCTACAGACACATGCCTAATCAATAAAAAATCAAGCAAGTCTTTAACAGCAAATAATAAATCCACAAAAGAAAGTTGTGTGGAGACTTGGTATTTATCCTCTTCTCCTATTGCCAATTGTGAAAAAAACGAGACTATTGTCGGCAGTTATCATTACCACGGTTATAATACCAAAACTGGCCAACATTTTAGTTTTTATGAGTATATGCACGCGGTTTGTTTAAATCCGTAACTTGGTTTTTGTTAATAAGGTTTGTGTTTATGTTTGCTCCCTTAAAATCTTCATTGGCTGTTTTATGTTGTGTATTGGCCAGTTATGGCTGGTCAGCCGAGCGTGTCGCCTTGCTCATAGCCAATCAAAATTATGAAGATGCGCGTTTATACAAGCCCTTACAAGATGTCAAACTCATCGAAAATAGCCTAAAAAAATTAGGTTTTGTGGTGCGCGTGGTAAGTGATGCCGACCAAAAACAAATGCAACGTGCCTTACGCGATTTTGGCGATAATGCCAAAGGCGCAGAGGTAGCGTTCTTTTATTATTCGGGACATGGCCTACAAAGTAATGGCGAAAATTATTTAGTGCCATTACATGCCGCTATTCAAAAAGAAAGTGATATTGGTATAGAAGCGGTAGCTACCAATGGCCTATTACGGCAACTTGAAGAAGCTCGCCCAAAAGTCGCGGTGGTGGTGTTAGATGCCTGTCGGGATAACCCTTGGTTGACTAGCAGAGGAGGTAAAGGTTTAGGGCGCATGGACAGCCCTGCGGGTACGCTAGTGGCTTTTGCTACGTCACCCAATAAAACAGCAGCCGATGAGGGTTTATATGCCCAGTATTTAGCACAGTATTTGCTAGAGCCTAATGTAGAGCTGCGTAAAGTGTTTGATAAAGTGGGTGGACAAATAGACAAAGCCACACAAGGCAAACAACGGCCACGCAAAGATGATGGTTTATATGAAGATGTGTATTTAAATGGCAAAGCTAGCGCACAAGTGGTTGAGCGTGTTGTCGAAAAGCCTGTAGAGCGGATTGTGGAGCGTGAGCGCGTGGTGGTGCAAGAAAATCCACAAGCAGCAGAAATAGCCTATTGGAATAGCATTAAAAACAGCAATAGAAACAACGACTACCAAGCCTATTTGAGCAAATACCCCAATGGTTTGTTTGTAGAAGTGGCACAAGCGAAGTTGCAGCCGAAAGTTGAAGTGGCGCAAGTGCTGGTGCGAGATAAGCCACAAGCCAGTCAAAGTAATAGTGATGAAGAATTGATGAAAAAGGGGATGTGGCGTGACCCAACAACGAATTTAATTTGGATGCGGTGTGGTTTGGGGCAAACGTGGGATGGGAGTACTTGTACAGGCGAAGTTGACAAATACACATGGCAAAACGCTCTAAATGTTACTAAAGAGTTTAATAAAAAAGGTGGCTTTGGCGGCTATAAAGATTGGATTGTGCCGCATATTGAAGATTTGACTACGATTGTATATTGCTCACAAGGTGTGAGTGCACGGACTAGCATCCCAGCTAAAGCAGGTGGCACTACATACGACTCTCAATGCAGGTATGAAAGTCAACATCCAACTATTAGTCAAAAAATATTCCCTAAAACTAAAGATGATAGTTGGTATTGGTCATCTACGTCTTACCGTTGGCATTTGGGAGGCGATGCGATGGTTATCTCATTCTACAGAGGTGAGACTCACAACCATGATAAAGACGATAACTATTATGTGCGGTTAGTTCGTTCCAGTCAGTAACTTGGCATTTTGGCGTTTGGTAAGTGTAAACCACAAAAATTCACGGCACATAGCCCGCAGTATAAGTAAAGCATAAGGCAACTCTATGGCAACCATTCATGTAAAAATACTATTAACAAGCATATTACTCCTAAGCACAAACGCCTTCGCCGCCCAAAAAGTAGCTCTAGTCATTGGTAATAGCCAGTATCAAAACGTGCAAGACAGTCTAAAAAATCCTGTAAACGATGCCAAAGCCATTGCCGCACGGTTTAAAGAACTGGGTTTTGACACCGAAATGATCCCTAATGCTAATTTAGACACCATGCTAGAAGCCATTAACCGTGCGCGTAGCAAAGTGGATGCTAACGGCACACTGGTATTTTATTATGCAGGGCATGGCGTACAGTTAGACGGCAAAAACTATTTAGTGCCAGTCGATGCGCGAATGGCTAACCCCGACCGTGTACAGCGCGAAACCATCCAAGTCAAAGAAGTGATTAATAAATTTAACGACAGCAGTGCCGCCGTGCGTGTGTTGATGTTAGATGCTTGTCGTAATGACCCTTTTCCCAAAGCACACCGTTCAGGCACTCGTGGTTTAGCGCGTGAAGAATTGCAGCTTAATAAAGGTATGATGGTGTTATATGCCGCGTCACAAGGCGAAGTAGCAGAAGATGGCGCAGCCAATCACGGCACATTTACCGATGCCTTATTGCGTGGTTTGTCACAACCGAATATCAAACTGCCTGAATTAATGGATGATGTGACGACTCAAGTGCAACAAAAAACGCAAAACAAGCAAAACCCGTATTATGAAGGCACAGGACTATCGCGTTTTGTGTTAGTGCCTGCTGCGCCTGTGGTTTCCACCCCCATACAACCTGCTCAAGATACCGAAATTACCTTTTGGAACAGCATTGCCAGCTCAACTGATGCCAATGATTATGCTGAATACTTAAAAGCGTACCCTAGCGGAAAGTTTTCAGGGTTAGCACAAAGCCGTAAAGACAAATACACGGTAAAGCCTCAGCAGTTGGCACAAGTACAGGTGAGGGATAAGCCTACGCCACAAGCCAGCCAAAGTAATAGTGATGAAGATTTGATGAAAAAGGGGATGTGGCGTGACCCTAAAACAAATTTAGTGTGGATGCGGTGTAGTTTGGGGCAAGTGTGGGATGGTAAAACGTGTACAGGTGAAGCCGAACTGTTTACATGGCCAAAAGCTTTGGATGCAGCCAAAGCATTTAATAATAAGGGCGGTTTTGGCGGCTATACCGATTGGGTTGTGCCGCATATTGAAGACTTATCCAGTATTCGTTATTGCTCTACAGGTTTTGAAGAGACAAAAGAAATACCCGCTAAAGCAGGAGGTATTAAAACGGTTGATAATACGTGTAAAGGGTGGAATAACGAGTTTTTTGGTAAGCCGAAAAGACCGACCATCGACCAGTCCATCTTTCCTAATACTAAAGATCATTGGTACTGGTCGTCCTCGCCTTATGCTGACGGTAGCAGCCTCGCGTGGTTTGTCCATTTCCTTAATGGCAGCGGCAACGCCAGCGTTAAGAACTATAGCAACTATGTGCGCTTAGTGCGTTCCAGTCAGTAGTTGGCTTTTTGGGCTTTTAGTGGGCTGCACTCAGGTCAACATACATGCTCTGCATAAACTGTAGATGCCGTTTTGCTAGTGAACAGCCAATGTTAAACCAAAAGACTTCACCACATTAAAGACCGTCTCAAACGCGGGTCTTCCGCCTTCAGTCAGTGATTTATACAGACTGGCGCGGCTGACCCCCGCTTCTTTGGCAACCAACGTCATTCCCTTGGCACGCGCTGCAATACTGACGGCATGCAAAAAATCACTAGCGTCCCCTGTATCTGCTACTTCTTGTAAAAACTCCCGAATATCGTCATCTGTCTGCAAATGTTCTGCAATATCAAACGCTTTCATAGGTTAATCTCCAAAATTTGCCAAGAGATGCTTGGCCTTCTCAATATCACGTTGCTGGCTGGCTTTATTGCCCCCTTGCAACAATAAAATAATTTGACTGCCTCGAATCGTAAAATAAATTCGCAAACCTCCGCCAAAAGTCATTCGTAACTCTTGCAACGCCCCGTCTACTGTTTTGACATCTCCCAAGTGTCCATTCTCCGCTCTAGCCAAACGCGCCAACAACCGATTTTTAACGGTTTTGTCACGCAGCCTATGAAACCATTCTTCAAATTCGTCTGTCTGTTGGAGGGTGTACAAGGTGTTAATCGCCATATTTTCATTGCATTATTGTCTCCTACAGGAAACAATATTGCAAATTAAGAATTCTTCATCTTAAAAATAACCCGTTTTCGCTTTTTATCCGTTATATAACGTTAATCTTCTGACTTTAATCGCCTCTACTCCTTGGCGACCATAACGCACGCTTAAAAATATGCAAAGGCAGCACTTATTATTATGAGCAACTCCAACAATACAGGCTTTAGTCTTTATAAAGTAACCAGCTTTTTTACCCTGACTTTTTTAGTCATGGCCGCAGGTTTTATCACCTACTCCATCCATAGTTACTCCCAACAAAAGCCCGAAAAACAATATTTATCGGCCGTCGATATGCGTATCCTAAACCATGTTATTGCCCCGTCAATCGTCCCTGCAAGCCAACAAGTGGCCGAAGAAATAACGCCAACCACAGTAACAAAAGCGCTTAGTCAACATCCTGCTTGCCAAGCAGAGTTTACAGAAACCATCAAAATTGAGCTGCTCGCTCAACGCCTACTCAACTTACAAAACTATGTCAGTAACTATACGTCAACGCCTAAAGTGAACAATCAAACGCCCTATGTTTTTAGCCTACAAAAATGGACAGACCGCGCCTGTAATATGCTCAACCAAGTAGAGGAAAATACCAAGCTACACATCACAGCCTCGCATATCAGTTCTACTTTAAAACAAATATCTAAAAGCAAAGACTTACTAGCACAAGGTAATGCCTATTGGTGTGAAAAGTATCCACAACAACAAAGCTGCAATACACCCGAATACTATGTCCAGTTTAGTGAAAAAATACTGGCTGTCGCTAACCCGTGGTCAGGGTTAAAAGGCTGTTTGTTATTAGGCGATCCACAAAGCGACTATTACTACTTGTCTGGCCGTAAAGGTAACAGTCAAATTAACGATAATATTAGTAAGGTTTGTTCCGCCATCACTCAAAATCCTGAAAAAACACACCCTGTCACCGAGCAAAATCTTGATGCGGTTGCCTTAGACGACGCCACATGGATGCTACCGCCATCGTATGCCAATATCATTGAACCAATGCAAGCACTACGCCAAGTACAAAGCTTGTACGCCCCAACAGAACAGGGCGAATTTATTGATATTATGGAAAAAAATACCGTTAAGATTAACGACAAAGAACAGCCCATTGGACTACATACTGAACTCACCATACAACCACAAACACAAAAAATCACCCAACAAATAGCCATGTGCTATACAGGCCACCAAAAAATATGCGATGACTTAGGGCTTAGCAATGCCGTCAAGAATCAAGAGTTTTACGAGGATGCAGTGGTTCGTAAAGTAGGCATTGTTGTATTGGATATAAAAACAGGTGAGTTAGAAGCCTTAGCTAGCGCACATAGCAGATGTTTTGAACAAAATAGCCAAGGTTCTGACGGCGGTAAAGATTGCCCAATCCCCAGTTATACTATTCAGGTTGCTCCTGACAAACTACGCAATCATGCTTATTTTGACGAAGCTCCACCTGCATCCACGATGAAACCGCTAATGGCAGTGACTTTTTTGCAGGATGCTGCTAATCAGGATGTAGATACCTTAGGAAGAGAGCTGGCACTGTCAGACTCAAATCATTTTTTAAGGCGTATGTTATGTTTAAACGGCTCAGGAAATTGGAAAAACTGTACTTTACCCCAGCAAATGCAAAAAACAGCAATTGCAATGGGGTGGGACTCTAATTGTTACAACTCTAATGAAGCGATTAACCCAAAAAATAAAACCTATGACTGCGGCAAACTAGATACTTTATGGGGCAAGCAGTCACCTGTAGATTTAGGTGACTACAATCGTGATAAATTGGCCGACAAAGCCAACCTCTATGGCTGGTTTATGGTTAAAAAGCAGGGCAACCCTAAAACGCTACGCACCGATTTTAATTTTACTGTTGACCCCAATCGACCTACAGCGGATGAAAGTTGGTATACCAAGCAAACCTATTCGGTTAAAGATTTAACTAACCAAGGCTTAGGTCAAGGCGAGTCACTTAGTACCCCTGTTGGTGTAGCTGGCATGATTGCTAATTTAGCCTTGGCCGCACAACAGCAAACACAACAAGTGTTACCTCATGTGGTGCGTCGTATTTTTGATGTAGAGGGTAAAACCCCACCGTTATTAGAGGCCACAAAAGCTGATAATATCCCGATTACATTACCTAGCGACAAAGCACACATTGTGATAACTAAGATGCAAGGAAGTCATCAAATAGGCACTGCGCGTAAAGCCTGTATTAGTGCTTTTGATGCAAACACCTGTAAAAGTTTAACAACGATTGCAGGTAAAACAGGGACACCAACCATTAGTGATGAAAAAAATACACAGACGGTTTTAAAAAGGCGGCAAGAACAACAAAATGACGGCAAACCCTGCCAATCTAATTGCACCTATCCACCTTATAAATGGTATGTCGCTGCGTATCAGAGCCAAGGCAAAAGCGACCAACCTTACGACAAAGTAATGGCAGTATTGGTTGAGCGTAATTGGAATAAAAAAGGTAGTTTAACACCTGATAAAGAGAATAATCATGCTGCTGAAATAGCATTTCGGGTGTTTAAAAATCTAGGCGCGGTCACAGTAGCAGAACCTGCACCTTAAACGGAGTAAAAAATGATACAGCAAGAATTCAATGGCGAACTGTCGCAAGTGATTCGTCAAATGCAGCATTTTGTTCACCAACAACTCAGCCAAGATCGTGACCGTGGACAAACAATCATTACCGTGAGCTTTGCCCAAAGTTTATTAAAAAAAGTACCTATTGCCGAGCGCGAGCAACAAAAAGCACAACTAGAGCTATTTCTAACGGGTTTGTCGCAAGTAAGCGCAAAGTGGAAACTTAGCCACACCCATAGTAGCCATACATTAACTATTGAGACCAATATGGAAAATTCAAACAAAAAAGGCAGTCTTTGGGAACGGTTTGCAGCAAAAATAGAAACGATATTTGAAAACGAGACCACAGGAAATTTCACCGAATCAGAATCATCTGTTCCGCCTCAATCATCAACCGCCAAGCCGAACCATTCTGCCCATGTAGAACAGCCTCCCATACAGTCCAACTCACGCTTTGCCCGTATTGACCGTGCATTAAATACGCTGGCTTCAGAGTTGCGCTCTTTTGTTCATTTATCCAATCAACGTGATGACGGTAAAAAAATATTTTCCATCACCCGCGTCACGTTTCGGCCTAAAACCGCGCAAGCAAATAACGAATTAAACGCTTACTTGGGTATTCAAAAAACCAGCGCACATTGGTCAGCACGAGCAAAATCACACTTCAAGCAAGAAGAAGACAAAAAAAATATTGTGCCGTATTTAACGTTTTCGAGTGTGCAGTTTGTTAATTTAGGATTAATTGACCCTCAGGAGGATGAAGACTATCCAAGTCACGAGGCTCAACATATTGAAAGTATGGACTATGACATTAGCTTTGAATCTGACGAGCGTGAGTTTCAAACCACACCAGAACCCAAGCCAACCACGCACAATAACGCGGCTATGGTAACGATTGAGATTCGAGATAAAAATTATAAAAATGGCATCCCTCGCATCGAATTAACAGATTTAGAAGAGTTTAGTGTTGGACGACGTGGTGATATTGCCGTAGAAGTTGGCTCGCGTCATTTTTGCTCGGCGGAGCATTTGCTATTTAACAAACGCGGTGATCAATGGGTTGTGCAAGACAAAAGCTCTAACTACAGCTTACACAATGGCGAAAAAATGGCCAAAACCGTCGATATTTTAGTAAAAAATGGTGATGTGTTTCGTTTAGGCGCAAAAGTAGCCGAAAATATGACCGAAAAATATGACCAATTTCCCGAAGTTAAAATAAATCTTCCTGTTTTAAAGCGTCACTATCCTGAACCACCAGAGATAACACCGCCTAGATCACCTTTTGACGATGACATAAAGCACACAGATACGGATGTTGCTGAGCAAGCCCCCAAAATGCCTGACCGCACAGAATTAACGGATGATTTTGTACCGCAAGCATTGTTATACATTGCACTATGGATTGATAATCAATGGCAATCACAACAGGTTAAAAACCTACCTGCAACACTAGGACGCAAGAAAACTGAAAGCACCACGCCCCCCGTAGACATTGAAATTCCTGCCGCTTACAGCAAAGTCTCTGCCAAACATTTAGAGGTTGTTCGTTTTACCGAAAACCATGTTGTTATAACCGTATGTGACAACTGTACTAACGGCGTGTTTTGGTACAAAAAAGAAGAAGACACCGAAAGTGCGCGCTTAGAAAAAGGCAAAGAACATGAAATTCCGTACGAATGTCCGATATTTTTAGCGGCTAAACATGACCCTAAAAGTCTAAAGATACAGTTTGTGCGCCAAATGCCGTAAACGAATGGAATCAAGGATATGACTCAGTTGATTACTCGCACCGCGACAGCTAACGACGATATAGAAACGCCACACTATGTTTTTGAAGCGGCGAGCGTCAGCCAATTAGGGCAGTACCACGATAAAAATGAAGACCGAGCCGTTTATACCCAGCATTTTTTTGCGGTTGCCGACGGCGTTGGTGGAGGTTCTAATGGCGATATAGCCGCAGAAACACTGTTGCGTTATTGCGCGGATATTGTCAACTGGCAAGACCCAGAGCAATTACAACAAGCAATAATTGCAAGTGAGCCTGTTGTACAAGCTGCCTTACAGCAAGTTGGCAATCAACGCGGTGCAACTACCTTAGCGGCCGCTTGGCTTAATGATAAAGGGCAGGGTTTTATTTCGTGGGTGGGCGATGTACGGCTGTATCATTTGCAGCAACAAGCAGGCGAAGTAAAAATCACCCAGCTGACGATTGACCAAACCTATGCCAATTTAGGCGAAATTTCTTCTACAGGTAAGCAAGACAGCCCTGCGCGCATGATTGGCACAAATGCTGTTGGTAAACCGCCTGTAGTGGCCATTACTTTGGCAGAGCACGATTGTTTGCTAATCGCCAGTGATGGTGTTCACCGCTTTGTTGCCCCTCAAACGATAGCCGCGTGTTGTCAGCCGTTATTAAGTCCAAATTATAGTCTTAATAAAGTGTGTCAGCAGTTAGTCGAAACGGCGTTAGATAATCAAGGTTATGACGATACCACCGCTTTATTGGTGCGCTTTAAGCCTAGACCTGTATTAAATAGCGCATCTGTTACGGCTGAAGAACCTGTAATAGTCAGTTTTCCCCAAGTAGATACATTGCCTAACGTCGTATCTAACAACACGGCGACTTGGCGCAATTATCCTGCATGGCGTTATGGCTTTGTGGCTGCGTGCGTCTGCGCATTAGGCGTAGTCTTGGGTTATGCTACGGCAAAAGCAACACAGTTAAACCCTGTCGCTAACGAATGTCCGCCAGTGGTCAATATTCCGTCATTTCAAATAGAACCATTACCCACATCAACGTGGCTTACGCCTTCAACACCTGATAATCCTGCAACACAAGGAAAAAAATAATGTTTAAAAAAATCACCCAAGGTTTAAGCATTAGCTTGTTAATTATGTATGCCTCTGCTGCCGAAGCCAAGCGGGTAGCCTTAATTGTTGGTAATGCGGCTTATAAAAATGAAAATGTGTTAAGTAACCCGATTAATGATGCCCGTCTAATTGCCAAAACATTACAAAATGATCTTGGCTTTGATGATGTCAAAATTATCGAAAATGCCGATTTGCGTAGTTTAAACCGTGCGGTAGATGAGTTTGGCCGTAAAGCCAACGGTGCAGATGCGGCTTTTGTTTATTTTTCGGGACATGGTCTGCAAACCACAGACAAACAAAATTATTTACTGGCCGTTGACGCGCAAATTGAACAAGAGTCTGACCTTAAAGTGAGTGCAATTACCTCTGAAGCCTTAGTGGCAGCAACAGAAGGTGCAAAAATTAGATTAGTAGTGTTAGACGCTTGCCGTGACCGCCCCAATAGTGTTTATAAAACCAAAAGTGCAACCAAAGGCTTAACCCGAGCTAAAGACCCCAGCATTAACGGTTTGTTAATTGCTTATGCCACGGAAGATGGCCAAGTGGCGCAAGATGGACGTTCGGGTGGTAATAGTCCGTATGCTGCGGCCTTAGTTGCTGAGTTAAAAAAGCGTGATAAGCCGATTATGGCGATGTTTGATGAGGTGATGGAAAGTGTGGTTAAACAAACCAACGGCGCACAAAACCCAACACGTTCGGGGAATTTGACGGTTAAGGTGTATTTGGTTGACCCGATTATTATGCCTATGATTGCACCAGTGGCAGTAGATAGCGAAAAAGAGTTTTGGAATGAAATTAAAAACTCACGCAATGTGAAAGATTTTAGGGCATATAAGCAGCAGTTTCCCAAAGGGCGGTTTGTGCCGTTGGCGGATAATAAGATTGAGGAATTAGGCCAAACAAATACGCCAACAGATGCTAAAACGTTGGTAATACCTGCGAGTGAGCTGCGTGCGTTAAATAGCCCTAATTTTACAGATGAACTAAAAGTATTCTTAAACACCGATAAATCAGCCATTAATACCTTAAAAAATCAAATAGCAACAGGTAGCGTGTTGGCTAAAGCCCGTTTTTGTACATTGTCTATGGCTGAAGAGTTCTATAAAACCCCTTTAACACCTAAAGATGGTATGAATTATTGTCTTGAATTAGCTGCCGCAGGTGTAGCGGTAGGTCAAGCAAATATAGCTTGGATGTATTCCCACAGCAACAAAGGCGTAACTCAAGACTACGCCACAGCTGTGGAATGGTATCGTAAAGCCGCTGAACAGGGCTTAGCTGCCGCACAACTGAACTTAGGCTACATGTATAAAAATGGAAAAGGGGTCGACCAAGATAATGCCAACGCCATGAAGTGGTGTCGAAAAGCTGCTGAACAAGGCTATGTCTATGCGCAAAATGAATTAGCCTACATGTATTACAGTGGCAAAGGTGTTACCCAAGATAAAACTAAAGCTATTGAATGGTTTTGCAAAGCGGCCGCTCAAAATAATGCCGATGCCAAAAACCAATTAACTACCCTCAATACCACTTGCCCCAAATAGTTAAGGACAACCATATCATGCCCCAAAGCATCCAACACCTCTTTGACCTCACGCAAACCTGCATTTTGCGTGGCGACAGCAACTCCAAAGTAGTGCGCCATCCCGACCCCTGCACCCAAAGTTGCTTTTACCAAAATCAACGTGGCTTACGCCTTCAACACCTGATAATCCTGCAACACAAGGAAAAAAATAATGTTTAAAAAAATCACCCAAGGTTTAAGCATTAGCTTGTTAATTATGTATGCCTCTGCTGCCGAAGCCAAGCGGGTAGCCTTAATTGTTGGTAATGCGGCTTATAAAAATGAAAATGTGTTAAGTAACCCCATTAATGATGCCCGTCTAATTGCCAAAACATTACAAAATGATCTCGGCTTTGATGATGTCAAAATTATCGAAAATGCCGATATGCGTACTTTGAACCGTGCAGTGGATGAGTTTGGCCGTAAAGCTAGTGGTGCAGATGCCGCTTTTGTCTATTTTTCGGGACATGGCCAACAAACAGCAGACAAACAAAATTATTTACTGGCCGTTGACGCGCAAATTGAGCAAGAGTCTGACCTTAAAGTGAGTGCAATTACCTCTGAAGCCTTAGTGGCAGCAACAGAAGGTGCAAAAATTAGATTAGTAGTGTTAGACGCTTGCCGTGACCGCCCCAATAGTGTTTATAAAACCAAAAGTGCAACCAAAGGCTTAACCCGAGCTAAAGACCCCAGCATTAACGGTTTGTTAATTGCTTATGCCACGGAAGATGGCCAAGTGGCGCAAGATGGACGTTCGGGTGGTAATAGTCCGTATGCTGCGGCCTTAGTTGCTGAGTTAAAAAAGCGTGATAAGCCGATTATGGCGATGTTTGATGAGGTGATGGAAAGTGTGGTTAAACAAACCAACGGCGCACAAAATCCAACACGTTCGGGGAATTTGACGGTAAAGGTGTATTTGGTTGACCCGATTATTATGCCTGTTATTGCGCCAGTGGCAGTAGATAGCGAAAAAGAGTTTTGGGATGAAATTAAAAACTCACGCAATGTGAAAGATTTTAAGGCGTATAAGCAGCAGTTTCCCAAAGGGCGGTTTGTGCCGTTGGCGGATAATAGGATTGAGGAGTTAGGCCAAGCAAACACGCCAGCCGTTAGCAATGCGTTGGTAATACCTGCGAGTGAGCAACGTGCTTTGAATAGTCCTAATTTTATCCAAGAGCTACAAACCTTCTTAAAAGCAGATAAATCCGCGATTAGTACCTTAAGAAGTCAAATAGCAGCAGGTAGTGTATTGGCTAAAGCTCGGTTTTGTGAGTTGTCTATGGATGAAGAAGGCTATAAAACACCTTTAAGGCCTAAAGATGGTATGGATTATTGTCTTGACTTAGCTGCCGCAGGTGTAGCGGTAGGTCAGACAAATATGGGTTGGATATATGATAAAGGCAAGGGAGTTACTCAAGATTATACCAAAGCCGTCGAGTGGTATCGTAAAGCCGCTGAACAAGGCTATGCCAATGCGCAATCTAACTTAGGGTATATGTATTCTCAAGGCAAAGGCGTGACTCAAGACAAAGCTAAAGCCGTAGAGTGGTATCGTAAGGCCGCTGAACAAGGCTATGCTACTGGGCAAAATCGCTTAGGGGTTGTGTATCAAGACGGCAAAGGTGTTATTCAAGATTATGCCAAAGCCGTAGAGTGGTATCGCAAAGCCGCTGAACAAGGCAATGCTAGTGGGCAATCTAACTTAGGGAGAATGTATGATGATGGTAAGGGCGTTACAGAAGATGATACTAAAGCGGTTGAGTGGTATCGCAAGGCCGCTGAGCAAGGCAATGCCACTGCGCAAACTTGGCTAGGATTTATGTATGATGAGGGTAAGGGTGTTACAGAAGATGATACTAAAGCGGTTGAGTGGTATCGCAAGGCCGCTGAGCAAGGCAATGCCGATGCGCAAAGAAATTTGGGAATGAAGTATACTACTGGCAAAGGCATAACTGAAGACTATACCAAAGCCGCAGAGTGGTATCGCAAGGCAGCAGAGCAAGGCGATGCCAATGCGCAATACTTTTTAGGGCTTGGGTATTACAACGGCAAGGGAGTCACTCAAGATAAAACTAAAGCTATCGAATGGATTTGTAAAGCCGCCGCTCAAAATGATGATTTTGCCAAAAAACGACTAACTACCCTCAATGCTACTTGCCCTTCCACCAAATAACTAAGGACAGCCACGCCATGCCCCAAACCATCCAACACCTCTTTGACCTCACGCAAACCTGCATTTTGCGTGACGACAGCAACTCCAAAGTAGTGCGCTACCCCGAGCCCAGCACCCAAAGTTGCTTTTACCAAAAAGACTTTAACTACCGCCTAAAAGAAACCGACAGCACGCGCCAACAAGCCGAAAAACAACACAAAGAGGTTTTACGCCGTTATTGGGTCGAGCGCGAAATGATGTTTATTTTAGTGGCTAAAGACAGTCCATATATGGTCAGAACTTCACTTCTGTATGACAACAAAGGCAGCAAAGCTGAATCGGTTATTACCCGTGATGCAGGACTCAGCATTAACGACTGGCTGCACATTATTCCCCAACAAAATACCGTTAGCCCTGCAATACGCCATCCATTTCAATATGTCAGTGAATTTCTAAAACTCGCCAAAGCGTGCTTAGAGGCTTTATACGATATTCATCAACGTCATATTATTCATATTGACATTAAATCGGACAATATCTGTTTACCCTATACCCCATACCCCTTTAATGGCAACGGCGTATTACAAATCGATTATAGCAACATCGCCATTATTGACTTTACCTATGCGGTGCATAAATTCAACCTCTTACAATACGCACTACCGATTAACAAGCACAGCAGCTCTGGCTATCAATCTGAATCTTTAATTAACGCATTGCAACAACAACAAAATTGGCAAGAAAAATCAGAACATCCTTGCCAAACGCTCGATTACAGTGCGGACTTATATTCATTAGGCTATATGCTAGAAGAAATAAGCCTAATTTACGGTGGTTTTGTTTTTCCTCAAAATTACGCTTATATAGACGATGCCAAAACCGATATTCAAGATATTATCACCTACCTTAAATCATTTAACTCGGGCATTCCAGTAAATGAAATATCTGATTTAAGAAGTGAGCAATGCCCACACTTAAAAGCCATTGAAAAAATAAACATTCTAGCCCAATCATTAGGCCAAGATGATGACGTTCCCTTTATGTTTAAAATAGACATGGCGCAGGAATTTAATACCAAAAATCAAATCCTTTCCACCAGAACACAACATCAAGAAAAAGAAATGAACAAGCCAACAAACACGCCTGTATCGAACACGCCTATTTCCGAGACAACAGAAAAAAAAGATGATGATGTGGTTTTTTCAAAAATGATCATTGCGTCACTAGCGTTCATGGTGTTGATGATCTTAGGTATCTTTTATAACGCGGATGCCATAAAAAACCATTTTGCAGAACAGGCATTGACAGAGCTCAATCCATCTGAATTGTTCAACACACCATCCGATTCGCCTAAATGGCAGCTACTTCAACAACAATTAGCCGCTAATACCACCGCAGCGCAAAAAACAGCAAATGACTTAACACAGGCATTACAAGCAAAACTCAACGACGACACACAAAGCGAGCCTGAACAACTAAAAGCACACCAACAATTGCGGTTATTAGCTCAATGGAATGTTGCACAAGCAAAAGGTGCACTAACGGCATTTGAAACCAATTACACCACATTACGCCAAGAAGTATTTGCAACAGATTGGTGGGAAACAGGGCAGGGAGAAATACCTCTAAATCTAGAGCAGTTTGTGCGTCACAATATCATTTTGAGTGCCGCTAACGACCGTGGTGCATTACTGAATGGCGCAAAAATGCGGTCTTTAGGCCGAGGTGTAACTAAAGATGTTGCTCAAGCACGCAAAATGTATGAGCAGGTTTTACAGCTTTCTCCCAACAAACAAGATGATTATGTCAAAGCAGCCAAAGAAGGGCTGTTTTATCTTAAGCTTTATCAATATCGTTAAGGTTGTTTTTATATGATAAATAAAAAAATCAAAGGGTTGTTAAACGCAAACCTAGAGTTTGTGCTTTTAGTGGGTGTTTGGCTGTTTTTATTTACATGGTTTAGCCATACCTTTAAAAGCCCTGTAGAACAACCTAATACGACTTTTCAATATACTTATTGGTTGGGTGAGGATGTTCAAAGCCCCAAACGGTTATGGGCAAAGGATATATTGTGCAAGCAGCCTTCTAGCGATTTATCGCCAGATGCTGTTTCATGGTGTAAAGATAGTTACCCAGATAAAAGTGCGTTGGCATGGCTGAAATCTCATGTGAGTCCGTTGGCAGGGATAATATCCCGTTTTAATTCAGCTCCCACCATTAATGAGTCTGCGTTACATACAGACGAAGAGCAACAATACCAGTATGTGCAAAAGAAGTTTCTGGATATTTTTGAGTATCGAGGCTCAGCTACGCCAACAACAGCAATTGATGAAACACCCGACCAAATCCCCTCTGAAATGGTGGAGGAATTACAAACCAAATACGCCATCAATGAGCAACATGGCTCTTTAGCCTTAAAGTGTTCTTGGTGGTTACTAAATGCGCTTGAGAAACAAACACCCACTGCTCAAACACCACAATTCAAAAATGATCTTGCATTGGCTCGCGCCGATTTGCTCAATCATCCCAAAAATAAAGAGTTTTTTACCAGTAGTAGTTTATGGTCAAGTGACTGGCAACCATTGGCCACTCAAGATCATGGTGACTTAGCAAAATCCTGCGCTCAAAAAGTGGGTACAGTCCCAGACTCATACGAAAAGGCAGCCAATGCGAATAATATGCTTTATTCTCATGGTGCAAACTATACTCGTACTATTCAAACGCTGCACCTTAGCCATAGTATGCATATCATTTTTATTTTATATACCGCGATCGCGTATGGCATTCTAGTAATAATGCGTCAAAGAATATCTGTTGCTATTAAAATAGTCGCATTTTATGCAGGATGGGTGGCAGCCTACTATTTTAGTACAAAAATACTTAGCTATCCCGCCATAGAAGATTTTGGCTTTTTACTATCAATAATCACAATTATTATTTTTGTATTATTACTCGCCACGCCAAAAAACAACTTCGTCATGCGCTTCCAATCGGCATCGCCATTTATTTACCCGTTATTCGTTTTTTTTACGGGTTTTAGCTTGTTATTTATGTTGGATTGGTCATTACTTTCAAATTATGACAAATTCCGCTTTTTAGCATTAAGACAAATAGGCTATTTGTTTTTAGCATTGATGTTAATTTCCATAGCACCTTTAATACGGCAAGGGGTCTTCGAGTTCATATTAATACCCGTAAATCTTATTAATAGAATCCCGATGTATTTTTCTAAAAAAAATAAAGATACTGTCTCGCATCTAAAAAAAGGAGATATTGCCAAGAAAGCATTTCTTCTTGTTGCAGTATTTATTTTAACGGGCGTTCTTTTTTTAAATAAAGATAACGTTGCCAATTTAACATCTGAAACAACCCGTCTTTTTTGTATTTTAATATTTTCTGCTTTTTTGAGTGTGCTATCTAAAGAAAGTCAACAAAAATCATTGGCTATTTACCTTATTATATTCTTAGTTGTATTTGGAGTTGCTATTTATTTAGGCACGGCTGTATTTGATTTTGGCCCTTTAATGATTATCACCTATAGTATAATTGTATTGTTTATGGCAAAAGCAGCAGTGACCTTGTCATCTTCTTCATTTGCAAAATCGGCCGCTCATAGACTCGGCTTTATTTTGTTAGGGTTGGCAGGAACTTTATTTCTATTAAATGTGGCCTACCACAGCTTCATTTCTATATCGAGTTTAGGGACTGAGCGTACCAAAGAACGGGTAGTTTCAATGCAAGTGCCTTTTCAAAGCACCAGTGACCAATTAGCACTGACTCGTTATTTTACTGCATCTGCACCCGACGAAGGGTATGGACTAGGTGGCGTACCTTGGAAGGGTGACAAACGCTCTATGCCTGAGCAAACTCAGAGTGACTATATGCCTGTGGCCTTGTATGGTGTGCTCGGCAAAAGTAAGTTTACTCTTTTATCCATACTATATTTGTCTTGGTTGGCAATCATTGTGCTTGCTTACCAACGATTAACACTAGGCTTTAACAGACGTTTAAGCTCAATAGAAATGTCTACCAGCTTTTTTGGCTGGGTCGCCATTATTTGGACGACGACGATTATGATGCAAGTCTGCGTGACATTTATGGGTAATTTAGGTATTGCGCCATTAACAGGCGTATCGTGGCCATTTTTAAGTTATGGCCAAGTTTCACTGGTGATTAACTGTGTTGTACTTGGGTTATTATTGCATGTACCTGTAGAAGAAACTCTTCCGCAATGAGTCTATCTTTCAACCTTTAGTTATACTCTTGCAAGGATATATGCACCACAATGAGTAAGAAAACCATATTAAGTTTAATACTCTCTGTTGCTTGGACGTATTTTATAGTTTGTATCGCTTGGGATATTGCAAATACAACCGCCAGACTTTTTCTTGAAAAAGATGATTGGGACACAATGTTTGTTATTCAGCATTTTATTGTAATTGGTCTGAGTGGTACTATTGCTCGCAAATTAAGAACTCCTTTTTCTGAGTATATTACGGCTCCATGGTCTGTCTCAATGTTAGTATTAATCATTGTAGGGCTTGGTACACTGTTCAAAATTTACTCCATGGTTATGGGTGTGTTTTTCTTGTTTATTGGGGCAACATTGGCGAATATGATTATCATATTTTCTATCGCTGCAATTTGGTTTCCTACAGCCGTTTATATTATGGAGCGTAAACCAAAGTGGAAGCTGTTACACCGTGGCAATGTCTCATAAGTGTTCCCGTTAAGAGCCATGCTAAATTTTTAAGCTGATTTAGGGGTAGTAAGCCAGAAAGTATGGAATATTAAAAAACTCTCTGAATGGAGCAACGCGCGGGGCAATAATTGTTAATTATTGCCTGTATTTAACATAACAAAGATTATGCGATGAATTATTCTTCTAATTTTTACCTTAAAAATCAACATATTGTGAGGGATTTCTATGGTTATTAGGGTTTGGGGAGTATTATACGGGAAGCCGACTTGATGTAAGCATACGTTAATTCAAATAACTAAAAAAATCTAGACAAGATAAAAAAACTGGTGCAAAAGATATAAGTAAACCTGATGTGCGACACATTATTGAACAAGTCCGTCGAAATCAAGCGGTTGTCGGCCTAGCAGTAGATTCATAACAATCTACACATTGAAGTCTATATAAATCCTAATCAAAGACTAGGATCACGACACTTTAGAACCCAGAAATCATATCTTACTCTTTCAAAGATAAAGCGAGTGTCATTTACAACCTCGCCCAACCCCGCTATAGTGATTTCTTGAGTTACCCATAAGCTACCGAATTTAAAACGACCATCAGTCGAACAAAAGTAAGTTTCTCCTGTTGATGTTTGACGTAAATGCAACATATTGATTTCTTTAGGCACTTCTATCAAAAAAGCAGAATTTAGTTTTACTTGAGGAGCATCCGAAGTAATTGCTTCCGCCGAAATTAATTGGAGCCATTTTATTGCAGCTTCAGAAACTAACTGAGACTGCTTTATTACTTTCTCTAAACTCAATAAGTCATCACGAATCAATTTGATACTTACCGAAGGGTCAGCAACATAGAAACTCAACTCGATAGCAGCTGTACGAGATCGAACACCAGATAAAAATACTTTCGCAGCCTCTTCGGTAGGTAACCCCAACTCAACCAAAAGTCCAATTTTTGCAAGAGTGTCAATACGATGACTTTCAGTCTGCTTATCTAGTTTTTGTGAAACTGCATGTAAAAGCCACGGAAGTTGATAGCCATAAAGATCCGTAAAAACACCAATAGATTCATCACCAGACTTTTCAAATATCTTCCGTAAAGAGCAACCTCTCAGCCATTCTGGACGAATTATATCTAACTGCTCTTGATTAAGCATATTTTTAAAAATAACTGTAGCATTGATACGAGCCCAATTTTCAAACTCTGACACTAGATTATGTAGGGCGATTTCTTTGTCAACTTCAATTAAATAACGACAGCAATTCTCAATTTGACTTTTATGGCATAAAGTAGGCTTAATTATTCCTAGA